>Ga0326728_10002449_pt1 | contig 61823 bp, 62 predicted proteins | sample MB3enrmetagenome_FD_207602 | JGI IMG/M metagenome (GOLD analysis project Ga0326728, IMG submission 207602) | Lab enriched peat soil microbial communities from McLean, Ithaca, NY, United States - MB31MN | ecosystem: Environmental > Terrestrial > Soil > Wetlands > Peat | place: USA: New York... | reverse complement strand
AGCAGGCAATCGAGAAGGTGCGGAGCAATCCGTACATGCTGGCGAAGGACATCTACGGGATCGGCTTCGCGACCGCCGACCAGATCGCGCAGAAGGTCGGGATTCCTCGGGACTCGCTCAATCGGGCGCGGGCGGGCATCGACCACGTGCTGCTGGAAGCGACCTCCGATGGTCACTGTGCGTTGCCTCTAGAGAAACTCAAGCTCGCGGCAGTGAAACTGCTGGAGGTGCCGGAAGGGACTGTCGAGCAGGCGTTGTCGCAGATGCTCACAAGTGGTTCCCTGCTGCTGGAGGAGATCGACGGCGAGCCCCTGATCTTTTTGCCGCATCTCCGGAAAGCGGAAGAAGGCATCGCGACAAGGATCAAGAGCCTAGCGGAGGCGGAGTTGATCTATCCGCCGATTGATTTCGAGAAGGCGGTCGCGTGGTGCGAGCGGCGGACGGGCAAGAGGCTCGCCCCCAGCCAGCGTGAGGCGCTGAAGACGGTTCTTGGGAACCGGGTCGTCGTCATCACGGGAGGACCCGGCGTGGGCAAGACCACGCTCGTGAATTCGATCTTAATGATCCTGCGTGCCAAGGGCGTTAAGTGCCTGCTGTGCGCCCCAACTGGACGGGCCGCGAAGCGGCTCACGGAGACCACGGGCATGGAGGCGAAGACGATTCATCGCCTGCTGGAAATTGATCCCGCAACAGGGCGGTTCAGCAGAAACGAGTCGAACACGCTCGCCTGCGGTCTTCTGGTCGTGGACGAAACCTCGATGGTGGACGTGCCGCTGATGCACTCGCTGGTGCGGGCTGTCCCCAACCGCGCCGGATTGGTTCTGGTCGGCGACGTGGATCAGCTTCCTTCGGTCGGTCCGGGCACGGTGCTTCAGGACTTGATCGAAAGTGGCGTCGTACCAGTTGTGCGGCTCACCGAAGTATTCAGGCAGGCTGCGGGCAGCCACATCATCACCAACGCGCACCGCATCCGCAGAGGGCAGATGCCCGATATGCGCGGAGCCGACCCGAGTTCCGATTTCCACTTCGTCGAGCGGGACGACCCGGAGAAGATCGCAGCAACGCTGGTCAAGCTCGTGCAGGAGAGAATTCCAGAACGGTTTCGTCTCGACCCGATCCGCGACGTTCAGGTTCTCTGCCCGATGAACCGGGGATCGCTCGGCGTGCGCGAACTGAACACAGCCTTACAGAAGGTATTGAACCCAACCCGACCCGGTCAGCCCGCCGTGGAGCGGTTCGGATGGCGATTCCAGATCGGCGACAAGGTTATCCAGACGGAGAACGACTACGACAAGGATGTGTTCAATGGTGACGTGGGGATCGTCGAGCGGGTCGATATGGTCGAGCAGCAGGTCGCAGTGCGCTTCGACGAGCGGCTGGTCAAGTACGACTTCGGAGAATTGGACGAGATTTCGCTGGCTTACGCGATCACGATCCACAAGTCGCAGGGCTCGGAGTTCCCGGCGGTGGTGATCCCGCTGGCAACCCAGCACTACATGCTGCTCCAGCGCAACCTAATCTACACAGGCATCACGCGGGGCAAGCGGCTGCTCGTGCTGATCGGGCAGAAGAAGGCACTGGGCATCGCGGTCCATAATGACCGCCCGCAAAGGCGGTACTCGGGGTTGCTGGCTAGTCTGAAGGGCAAGAGGGGCACAGAGGGAAGTGCCGTCAAATCTATCCCAGCAAACCTCTCACAATGCTGATCCACTCTGCATCCAGCGGCTCCCGGCAAACGGGCTTGCCTGCCCGGCGATACCAGTACGCCGCGTTGTCCTGATCGCCTTCCTCGCGATGGAGGTATGCGTGAACCCACGAACCCTCGATACCTTCGTCCTGCTGAGCGAATTCGTGCGCTCGCGTCCAATCGCCCTTGCCGTCCCACCACAGACCGACGAGCGCGGGGGTGAGTCCGGCTGGCGGCTCGGTCGCGGTGAGCGATTGGCGAAATTCGTCGAAAGTCATGTTGCGGTTACGCCTTATTGGTAGGTGATTTAGCATCTTCCTTTTGTGCCGTGTTGGCGCGAGGAAGTGGGATTGTGACCTCGACTGCTGGGATTTCGCGTTCGCCGTGCATGTCGCGGACAGGGTAGCAGACTGGATTGTCTCGAAGGAGCGTCTCTCCCCCGATGACGGTGGACGGGATGATGCAGAGGATGTCTCCCTCCGGCACAATGAATTTCTTCTTTGTCCATTGGGCTTCGAGTTGAGGAGTCGGGTCGTCCATGTCGAGAATCCAAACTTGCCTAGCCCCCTTCCCCATGAGCACCGCAGTGTTGAGAACCAGTCCGCGACATGTCTTCGTCCCGCCGCCCAGATGCAGCCTGAACTCGACGAGCGTGCCGCGTGGAAAAGAGAGTTGCGTCTCGTCAATCATCACGCCTCCTCGAAACCGAATTCGACTCCGTCCAGCAGATTGAGTCCCATCTCGCGGATGACCTCGACGAAATGTTTCGCCTCGTTGCTCGGGATTCTGATTCGCTCATTGAGCCGGACCTGCTTGTCGCCGCTCAACTTGATATAGTCGTCGTCCACGATGCCGCTGTTGTGAATCAAGATGTGCCGACGCTGAAGCATCTTCGTGATGAACGGAAGCTCCAGTTGTCTCACCGCTCTCGGCGGAATCTTCGCGTTGCCGTTCCAAGTGATGACACCGATGTCGAACCACTGCCGGAGCGAGTCGTCCGCCTGCAACGGGGTCTGGAAGTTCAACTCCTCCAACTGCTGCCTCCGACTACGCGTCATCGGGAAGGTGAGGAGCCTCCGACGGAGATGCTTCGCCAGAGTTTCAAATTCCGTGACCGACTTGACGGTGAGGTCGTCCCAGACTTCACCCCGTGCGTTCCTATCAGTGACGTTTTTGTCAGTCTGGTCCCAGCGGGTGAGCATCCGAGTCATTGCGTCGTTGAATGCAGGTCTCGCGTTCGTGCGACCGCAACGTGGGCAGTATCCATATATCCCGAGAATGTCAGTCTCGATGTCGCAGCCGTCCGTCTGGCACTTGAAGTGAGTCTGCTGCTTCTCCTCTGCGTAGTGCCACGCTGGAGTTGCGTCCGTGACATCAGCGAGGTCGAGCGACGTGTTCTTGCCTGTCAGCATCGCTCGTGCGAAGGCGTCGTAACTCGCAGCGATGTAGAGTCGCTGCGCCTTCGAGATGAAAGTGAGGCTCGGCGCTGGCTTCGCGCAATACGGACAAACACTCGTGTGAAAGATGTGAGTCGTCCTGAAGTACCGTTCGCACGCGGGGCAATTCCTTCCCCACATGCCTTGCTCGTCGGATTGGACGTAAGCGACGACTGAAGGCTGCGGGTAGACCGCCGTTTGTCCGTAGCCAACCGCCGGAACGGTATCGAGAAGGCGCAAACCGTCCATGCTGACGGCGACCATGTAGAGCGCCCGCATGTCGCCGGAAATCTGGAAGGCTAATCGTCCATCAGACTGGTGAAGATATTCGAGCTTGCCGCCTGCCGCCCGGATTGCGTCCTTGAACTCAGCCATACTCCGCGTAATTCTATCCGGTTCTTTGCGGCCCTTGCTTCGTCGGGTGCCGCCGATCAATCTCATCCATGATCTGCTCAGCCCAGCGGATCGCATCGGCGATGGCGCTGATCGTAGCGGGAACCCGAGCCCCGCCGTCGTACTGCGCCAGCTTTCGGGCCGCAAGAATACTCGCCGCGATCAGCAGCACGCGCTTGCGACCTTCGTCCACCTGAAGAGCATAGCACAATGTTCGTCTTTTGTTCGCCATGACGACTAAAACCTCCAATTTCGGCGTGCCGAGCAGGGCACTCAAAGGGCGAGCCCCGACGAGGACGTGTCCGCCGCAGTGGTGCAAAAGGTTGTGCTGGGCTTTGAGAATCTATTCGAGGGCTGAGCCCTACCAGCAGCCGATGCCCCGCAGAATCGGCTCGCTGATCGGGGGACGGGGGCGACGGCTGGCGGACGGCATCGCGGGGGAGTTGCCCCACCACCAGAGTGCGATGATCGGGGCGTGAGGATTCGGCGTGAAGAGCAGGCAGGGGTACAAGGGCTACGTAATCGTGGCACGGTCATGCGAACTGCAAGATGGGGGATTCGCAGCGGAGTTCTCCGTCGAGGAGCATGATGCCGATAGGGTCATGGAAACGGAATTCTACCTGCCCGACACATTTCCCACGCAGGAGTCCGCTATCGAGGCTGCGGTGCACGCTGGGCGGCAGAAGATTGACGCGGGTTTCGAGCGGGGATCGGCAGTGGTGAACGTGTGAAGTATACCCTCGGTACCATAGTCGGTTTTCGGTACAACTGGGGTTCAACTGACGGGAGAGAGAAAGTGGCTTTCTGGCTCCTAAGCGACACCAGATGAAGCACTTGGATTTTGACCTTCTCATCTTCGGGACCAGGGGGTCGGAGGTTCAAATCCTCTCTCCCCGACCAATCAATAACTTACAGAGATTCCAACCCAAATTTGACCCCTTGGGTGGAACCTCTATGTACGAAGAATTCCTGCGCGAAAAGCGCTACCTTCTCAACGTCAGCGAAAGAACACTGGGCTGGTACGAACTGGCTCTTCGCTGGCTGCCACATCCCAATCCCGATGAGCGGGGAATCAAAGACGTAGTGATTCGGATGCGTGAAGCAGGCATCCGGCCAAGCTCCATCAATTCCTATCGAACCGCGCTCAATTCCTACTTGCACTGGATGACCGGCTCAGATAAGCCGTGTGGTCCGTACTGTTCACACCCGCGCATTCCAAAGATGAAAGAACCACAAACCATTCCCCAAACGTACTCCAAGGAGGACATCGGGAAACTGATTGCCTGGAAACCAAAGGGGTATTGTGAGCGGCGGCTCAACACGCTAATAGCGATGCTGGCTGACACTGGATGTCGGGTTGATGAACTGCTCAGCCTGAGGTGGTCGGATGTCAGCTTCGATGACTTGCTCATCTGCGTCCGTGGGAAGGGTGACAAGCAACGACGAATCCCATTCAGCCTGGAAGCGCGAAGGTTCCTTTTCAGGCACCAGCAGCAATCAAAATTTGACCTCGTGTTTGCATCTATCACAGGGGTGAAGCTTGGCAGAAGGAATGTGCTCAGGGACGTGAAGTTGCTATGCCAGAAGCTGAACGTCCGTGTGCCAGTGAGAGCCCTACACGCATTCAGGCATACGTTCGCTCTGCATTATTTGCGAAAGGGCGGCTCCGTTTTCCATCTGCAGCGTGCTCTGGGACACACGACGCTGGAAATGACGAGACGATATGCGAACTTGATGACCGAGGACTTGCAGAAGATTCACCAGCAGGTGAGCTTGCTGTCCACACCTTAAAAATGGTGACCTCAGATTCAGGGCCTGTCAGGGTCGGTGACTTCATCCGTAGGAATTCCAGGAAGCATCTGTTCTGCAATTTCCATTTCATACAGCAACTGAATGCAAGCCCGGATTGTCAGATTCTTCGTTTCTTCGTAGTAGCGAAGACTGAGCCGATTGAGAAGGTCAGCGGTTCTGGGCACTGCTGGGAATGAGAACAGCTCCTGGGGCTTGTCGTCCACGTTTCTGTGCTGTGCTAGGGTTTCCCTGATTTGCTTGTTGCGTTTAGTTCCACGTTCTCGAAGAATCTCCGCTGCCACTTGGATAGCTCTACCCACCCCACCGTACTTCATGGCTAGTCGCTTCAACAGGTAAATGGATGCAGGCCGCAGACGAACTGTGATTGTCTGCGTACTCGCTGGCTCGAAAGTAACCTTCCCGCTAGGTACCGTCGGTTTCTTGACGTATTTGTCCGCAATAACGTATTCTCGTGTCGTAACGTAATGTTACAGCAAAACAGGTTCTTTGACAAGTCAGACGGGATGCAGTGTCGTTAGCACATGATATGTCCGGTTGAGATAGCAAGTGAAGTGTCCGCTTGGCAGGCGGCGAGGGTAGGAGAGCATGGAAGGCATGTTCTCTTACACGCAGGCCGCGATGGAGCGGACGATGAAAGTACAGGAAGTGATTTTGCGGGCCCTGGCGAAGAAGATCACGTGGTGGCAGGCGGCCGAGATCATCGGGATCAGCGACCGGCAGATGCGGCGCTGGCACGAACGCTATGAAGAGTTCGGGTTCCGGGGGTTGTTTGACCGCCGGCGGGGGAAACCATCGCCCAAGAAAGTCCCTCTGGCGGTGGTGGAGAAAGTGCTGGGGCTGTATCGGGAGAAGTATTTCGATCTGAACGTGCGGCACTTTCACGAGAAGTTGCAGGAAGAGCACCAGGTCGAGATCAGCTACAGCTGGGTGAAGGGGTTGCTGCAAGGGGCGGGGATGGTGGCCAAGGGACGCAAGCGCGGGGTGCATCGCCAGCAGCGGCCGCGGCGTCCACTGCCCGGGATGCTGCTGCACATCGACGGCAGCGAGCATCGCTGGTTTCAGGATGAGCGCTGGTACGACTTGCTGGTGATCATGGACGACGCCAACAGCGAGATTTATTACGCGCAGTTGGTGGAAGAGGAAGCGACGGTTCCGGTGCTGGCGGGGCTGAAAGAAGTGGTCGAACGGAAGGGTGTGTTTTGCGCGTTGTATAGCGATCGCGCCCGTCATTTCTGGCTGACGGCCAAGGCGGGAGAGGCGGTGGACCACGACCGTCTCACGCAGGTGGGGCGTGCGTTGCGCGAGTTGGGAGTGCGGATGATCCCGGCGTACTCGCCGCAGGCGCGCGGGCGCAGCGAACGCAGCTTCGGCACCTGGCAAGGGCGGCTGCCGCAGGAGCTGCGCTTGCGTGGAATTCGGACGGTGGAGGCGGCGAATGCCTTTCTGCGCCAGCATTACATCGCCGAGTTCAACCGCCGCTTCCACGTCAAAGCGGCGCAACCGGGCACGGCGTTCTTGCCCTATCGCGGCCAGGATCTGGCGCGCATCTTCTCGCTGCAATTCGAGCGCACGGTGAACCGGGACAACACGGTGAGCTTTCAGAACCTGACTTTGCAGATCGAACCCGTGCGCTGGCGAGCAACCCTGGCGGGCTGCGCCGTGATTGCGCGCCAACACTTGGACGGGACTTTGAGCCTCAGCTATGGGCCGCACTGCCTCGGTCGCTATGACGAGCGGGGCGCTCCGATCCTCAACCTGAAACTACTGGCCGGCAAGGCCGTGGAAAAGACGCGCGGTGGAAAAGTCCAACAACCGACTTTCCCACCGCGCTTGGAAATCCCGCCAGGTGCGCGGGATTCCCACTTTCCCACCGCCTCGGCGGCGGCGGGAGATTAACCAAAACCGGACATTTCACTTGCTACGAAAAGCGGACGTTTTAACTTGCTAACAACAATCCTGAATCCACCCGAAATCCTGCTCCGGGAAACTGCCGAGTCACCCGCGAGCAGTGGTAGTCTTCCTTGTTCACGTTCCGCACCCATGGCTCGCGCATCGCAATCCGGACTCCGCATCGCCATCGACACTGGAGGCACGTTCACCGATTGCGTGTGGGTTGAAAACGGCGCTCTGAAAACTCTAAAGGTCTTCTCGACGCCTGATGATCCCTCGCGCGCGATTGCCGAAGCTCTAAGAAAAATCAGCCCGACGATTCGCAAGCCCGAAACTCGCCCAGCCCTCACGCTGCTGCACGGCACCACGGTCGGGACCAACGCCCTCCTGCAACGGAAAGGCGCCCGCGTAGCGCTGATTACAACCTCGGGCTTCGAAGACGTCATCGAGATTGGACGGCAGGCGCGTCCGCGCCTCTATGACTTTTTCTTTGATCGGATTGCGCCGCTGGTTGACCGGGACATGCGCTTCGGCGTCAAGGAAAGGACGGAAGCCGAGGGCCGGGTCTTGGAGCGCCCGTCAGATGCGGAGTTAACACGACTGCGGGAGGCGGTGCGGCGTGCCGGCCCAGATGCCATCGCCATCTCCTTATTGTTCTCGTTCGCCAACCCGGAGAACGAACTGGCCGTAGCTGCGGCTGTGGCAGAACTTGGCAAACCGCTTTCTGTGTCGCATCAGATTTTGCCCGAGTTCCGCGAATACGAACGCACCAGCACGGTCGTGGTTAATGCCTATTTGCAGCCGCTCATGCAAAGCTACATGGAAAAACTGGCGGAGCGCGCCAAAGTATCAGGAAATGGCTCTGGCGCAAGGAAGCAAGGCCAGCCAAGAATTTTCGTCATGCAATCCAGCGGCGGGATCACGGCGCTGGAGTCGGCGGCTCACGAACCGGTGCGCACGGTGCTGTCCGGCCCGGCCGGCGGACTGGTAGGCGCGGCGGCTATGGCCGCGCGCAGCGGGTTCCAGAAGATTCTCTCTTTCGACATGGGCGGAACCTCGACCGATGTGGCCGCAGTTCAGGGTGAGGTTCGGGCGAGCGGCCAAGCGGAAGTGGCCGGACTCCCGGTAGGAGTTCCTATGCTCGAGATTCATACCGTGGGCGCTGGAGGCGGCTCGCTGGCTCGCTTCGATGCCGGCGGCTCCCTGCGCGTGGGACCGGAATCGGCCGGCGCCGATCCAGGGCCGATCTGCTACGGTCACGGAACCGAGCCTACGGTGACGGACGCCAACTTGCTGATGGGGCGCCTTCGCCCCAACCGTTTTCTGGGCGGCGAGTTCACGCTCGACGTGGAAAAAGCGCGCCAGATCACGTCGCAATGGCTGAAGAAACAGGACTCGCGCTTGAGCCTGGAGCAATTTTCCGCCGGCGTCGTGCGCGTGGTGAATGCCAACATGGAGCGGGCTTTGCGCGTCGTCTCCATCGAGCGCGGTTATGACCCGCGCGAATTTGCGCTGGTGGCATTCGGCGGCGCGGGCGGCCTGCATGCCTGCGAACTGGCGGAGGCGCTGGCCATTCCGACGGTGATGATTCCCGCGCAGCCGGGCGCACTTTCGGCGTTCGGAATCCTGGTCAGCGATGTGGTCAAAGATTATTCGCGTACGCTGCTCTGGCGCTTTGATCAGTTGCCGCGGGGAAAACTGCAGCAGGAATTTCGCAAGCTGGAGTCGGCGGCGCACAAGGAATTCCGTGTCGAACAGTGGCACGGCGCGCTTCGTTGCGAAAGGAGTGTTGACCTTCGGTATCGCGGTCAGGGTTACGAACTCAACGTGCCCGCCACGGGGAATGACGATGTCATAGTACGCTTCCACCAAGAACATCAGCGTCGTTATGGCTATCACCACCCGGAACGAGAAATTGAACTGGTCACGCTGCGTCTGCGCGCCCGGTTGCGCACGCCGCAGCCATCCCAACTCGAAGCAAAAGTTGTGCGGCGGCAAACAGCGCGCAGGCCGTCGCCGCCGGTAGCGCCGGTTGAACGCGCTCCCGTATCCTTCAACGGCAAAACCGTGACCACGCCTGTGTTTGAACGTGCCGACCTGCTCCCGGGCCGGACGATGAAAGGCCCGGCTGTGATCACGGAATACAGTGCGACCACGGTAATCCCGCCAGGCAAGAAGTTTTGGGTGGATGCGTCAGAAAACTTGATGATCAAAATCAGGTAATCAGGGCCAAAACACCTAACAGTCATCGGTGAGAGTGAGATTCGTATCAGGGCAAGCCTTCAGGCATGCCGCCAGCCTATTCTCATCAACCCGCCTTTGGGCGCTGGATTCTCCCTGCTAAGCGCACCCGATCGCGGTTCACTCTTCGTCTACTTCTTTCTTCTCCTCGATCGCCATGTCCTTCAATTCGCTGGACTCGAACACGTCCCCACATTCCTGGCATTCCACATATTCGGCTTCTTCGTCGCGGGAGACGATCTGAACCTGCGGATGCTTGCACTGCTCGCGGCTGACTTTCTTTGGGAAGGATTGCGACGGCTGGCTAGACATCATAAACTTGCCGACTGTTCATCTCTCAAGGGGGATGTGCGTTTTTCCCTGAATTGGCGATATTTTGCTGCGGCGGACTAAGGATGTCAAGTATCTTTGAGAGCCAAGGAGTGATTCGAAGCAAAGATGTATGGCCACTTTGTTCCCTGATGCGCTGTCCACGGCGGCTGCCGAGTTAGCTGATGCCGGAGCGAAGCCGATCTCTCGTGAAGCGGCTTGCCGCCTGCTCGGAGCGGACGACGACCTACTGCCTTCTCTGCTGGCGGCGGCGCAACGTGCCCGTGCCCGGTTCAAGCCGGGAATCATCACCTATTCCCGCAAGGTGTTTCTTCCCCTGACAAATCTGTGTCGCGACTACTGCGGCTATTGCACATTCCGGCGCGATCCCGGCGATCCCGGTGCGCACACCATGACGCCAGACGAGGTGATGGAAGTAGTGCGCGCGGGCGAGCGTATGGGATGCACTGAGGCGCTGTTCAGCTTAGGAGACAAGCCCGAGCTGCTTTTTCCCCAGATGCGCGATACCCTGCGCCGGTGGGGATATAAATCCACACTCCATTATCTGGAGGTGATGTGCGAGAAAGTGCTGCGCGAATCAAGCCTGCTGCCCCACCCCAATCCCGGGCTGATGAGTGCGGAATGGCTGGAACGGCTGTCCCGCGTGGCTCCGAGCCTCGGGCTCATGCTGGAAACAACCAGCACGCGCCTGCTCGCGAAAAGCGCTGCCCACGACAACGCTCCCGACAAGGAGCCGAGGAAGCGCCTGCGTGTGATTGAGGATGCCGGGCAGCGGAAGATTCCTTTTACCACCGGAATTCTGATTGGAATTGGCGAGACGCCGGAAGAGCGCGTGGATTCGCTGATTGCTATCCGCGGCCTGCATGAGCGGTATGGGCACATTCAGGAAGTGATCGTGCAAAATTTCCGCGCTAAAAGTGGCACGCCGATGGCCGGCTGGCCCGAACCCGGCCGCGGTGAAATGCTGCGCACCCTCGCCGTCGCACGCCTCCTGATGCCGGAAATGAATATTCAAGCGCCGCCGAATCTCTCCGATCCGCACTATGCTGATTTGCTCGATGGCGGCATCAACGACTGGGGCGGAGTTTCGCCGCTGACGCCGGATTTCATCAATCCGGAAAAGCCTTGGCCGCATCTGAACGACCTGTGTCTGCGGACCGAGGCAAAAAGATTCGCGTTGCGCCAGAGGTTACCGGTTTATCCTGAATTTGCAGAACAAGCAGCGGCCCACAGCGATTTGCTGGCCGAGCGTCTAAGCTCCGCTGCAGACGCTGAGGGCTATTCTCGGAGGGCAGCATGATCACGGTTCTGACCGGCGGCACGGGCGGCGCCAAGTTCGTGGATGGACTCCGGCAAATCGTTCGTCCGGAAGAGCTGACCATCATCGTGAATACCGGCGACGACATGCTGTGGTGGGGATTGTACGTTTCTCCCGATCTCGATTCGATCACCTACATGCTTGCTGGAAAACTGAGCCAGGAGCGCGGTTGGGGCGTGAAGGGCGATACTTTTTTCTGCCTGAATGCCATGGGGCAGTTGGGACAACCGATCTGGTTTCACGCCGGCGATCGCGATCTGGCCACGCACATTTTTCGCTCCAAGCTGCTGGCCGATGGCAAGACGCTCAGCGAAGCCACGGCCGAGATTGCGGCCAAGCTCGGCGTCAAAGCGCGTATCCTGCCGATGAGCAATTCGCGCGTGGAGACAAGGGTTTTGACTCCCGTGGGTGACTTGAGCTTCGAAGAATATTTCGTCCAGCGCTGGTACCAGGACCCCGTGGAATCGGTGCGCTTCGTCGGCGCCTCCGATGCCGAGCCCGCGCCCGGAGTGATCGAGGCGATCCGGTCTGCGAATCTTGTGCTGCTGGCACCGAGTAATCCCGTAACCAGCATCGGCCCGATTCTCGTCGTGCCCGGAATTCGCGAAGCGCTGCGCGAAAGCCGCGCCCGCTCTGTAGCCGTGAGCCCGATTGTTGCGGGAGCCGCCGTCAACGGGCCTGCGGGCATACTCATGGCAGCTCAAGGCTTCGCGGTTTCGATTGCCGGAGTTGCCGACTGCTATCACGATTTCCTCGATCTGCTCGTGGTCGATTCCGAGGATGCGTTGGCTGCCGAAGAGCTGCGCAAGACCGGCATGCGCGTGCATTGCACTCCGACCATCATGCGCAGGAATGAAGATAGACTCGCGCTGGCCAAAAGCGTACTGGAGGCGGCGATGCAACCTCCGACGGCTCAGGGCGCGGTGGAGCGCACATGATTCTGGTTCCAGTAAAAAACCTCGCCGCCGCCAAGCAGCGCCTGTCTTGCATCCTGAGTCCCGAACAACGTCTGGCGCTGGCGCAAGCCATGTGCGAGGACGTGCTCGAAACGCTGGCGCGCTGGCAAAGTCGGCCTCCCGTTGCCGTGGTGACCAGCGATTCGTTTGCGCGCGATTTGGCAGCGCGTTTCCAGTTCGAGGTGGTTGCCGACGACAACTCCGGAGAGACCAGCGCCATCGAGATGGCCACAGCGTTTTGCCGGGAGCGTGGAGCGGGCAGCACCCTGGTGGTTCCGGCCGATATTCCCCTGATCGACAGTTCAGAGCTTCAGAAGATCGTCGATAGCGCTCCCCACCATCAAGGTGGAGCGGTGCTGGTGCCCGATGCGGCCGGACGCGGCACCAACGCCGCCTGGCGATCTCCCAGTGATTTGTTCCCGCTGCGCTTCGGAAACGACAGCTTCCTGCCGCACCTCTCCGCGGCAAAAGCAACCGGCCTACCGTGTGTTGTGCTCGAATTGCCGGGAATCGCGCGGGACGTTGATCGTCCCGAAGATCTCCGCGAGCTGGCCGCTGCCAGCGGGGACCGTCGTTCGCAGAAGCTGGTACGAAGTTGGGACCTAGACTTTCCCACGAACGGGAAGGGCACGGCTTCAGCCGTGCCGTATAGAGCTTTAAAGAATGCGGGCTTTAGCCCCTGAGGCGACGCGCTTTATCGGTTGAACGGCAGTTATGAAACCATCGTTCACATGACGAAGTCTAAGCGTGAGGCTGGGGAAGTTCGCATTCTTCCGATTACCGTCAGCGGAGAAATCCGCGCCGGAGAATCACTCAGCGCGCGCTTGTTGGCGGCGGCAAAGAGTCTGGGGCTGCGCTTTCAGGATGGCGACATCCTCGTCGTAAAGCACAAAGTTGTTTCGAAAGCAGAAGGCGCGTTGGTCGCGCTCGATGAGATTCGGCCCACAACCGCTTCACGCGCTTGGGCGCGGCGTCACGGGATCGACGCGCGCGTTCGTGAACTGGCCATCCGCGAGAGTCGTCGAATTGTCCGGCAAAAGCGCAATGTGCTGATCACTGAGACGAAACACGGTTTCGTTTGCGCCAACAGCGGCGTGGATGTTTCGAACGTAGACGGTGGTCGTCACGCGGTCTTGCTGCCGGCGAATCCCGATCGCTCCGCGGCGCGCTTGCGGCGGGAGTTGAAAAAGCACCTTGGGATCGAAATCGCGGTCATCGTCAGCGATAGTTTCGGGCGACCGTGGCGCGAAGGCTTGACGGAGGTTGCGATTGGCGTAGCGGGCATGCGGCCTCTGCTCGACTACCGCGGACGCCGTGATCCTCACGGCTACTCGCTGCACGCCACGGTCGACGCGGTCGCCGACGAACTGGCTTGCGCCGCGGGCCTGGTCTGCGGCAAGCTGGCAGGCACGCCTGCGTGCATCATTCGCGGATATGCTTACCACCGAGGAAACGGTAAAGCGCGGGAATTGATTCGGCCCGCGAAGAACGATCTTTTCCGATAGGAGAATGGTATGGCCCTGGAACTCAAGCAATTCCCCGCGCTCACCTGGGATCAAATCGCGCCACAAGCTTCCGCGCAGATTCGCGGCGCCCTGGAACGCGCGCTCGAAACGCAAGACGGAGCCTGCCTGACCGACGAAGAGCGCTACGCCCTGGCGAACTGCGATGGCGCAGAACTGCTCGCGCTGCTGGTAGCTGCAGACACGCTGAGGCGAGACCTGGTCGGCAACATTGTCAGCTACGTGGTCAACCGCAATATCAATTTCACCAACATCTGTTTCGTGGGCTGCAAGTTTTGCGCCTTCAGCCGCGGGCCGCGCGAGGCTGACTCCTATTTTCATTCCCTCGAAGACATGGGGCGCAAAAGTAAAGAAGCGTGGGAACTGGGCGCCACCGAAGTCTGCATTCAGGGCGGTCTGCCGCACGGTTTGCCTCCTTTTTATTACCGCGACATTCTGCGCGCCGTAAAGAAGGCCGTGCCCGAGATGCACATCCACGCATTTTCTCCGATGGAAATTGTCTACGGCGTGGAACTGACCGGCATGACCCCGCGCGACTATCTCACCATGCTTCGCGATAACGGCCTCGACACGCTGCCCGGCACAGCCGCCGAAATTCTGGATGACGAAGTCCGCCACGTGCTTTCGCGCAACAAGCTTTCGTCCGCTCAATGGCAAGAGGTGATCCGCACCGCGCATGCCTGCGGGATTCCGAGTACTTCGACTCTGATGTACGGGCACCGCGAAACGCCCGACCATTGGGTGCGGCAGTTGTCCCTGTTCCGGCAGATTCAGTCCGAAACCGGCGGCTTCACCGAGTTCGTGCCGCTGGGCTTTGTGCACCAGAACACGCTTCTCTTTCAGCAAGGCCTGGCGCGGACCGGGCCGACGCTCGCCGAACACCTCAAGATTCATGCGCTGGCCAGAATCCTGCTAGCCGGCTCGATTTCCAACATCCAGGTCTCGTGGGTAAAGCTGGACCGCAAGCTTTCGCAGCTTTGCCTGCACGCCGGAGCCAACGACTACGGCGGAACTCTGATGGAAGAAAATATCTCGCGCGAGGCCGGAGCAACCGCGGGCCAGTACACCAGTCCCGAGGATTTCCAGGCATTGATACTGGAAATTGGCCGCATTCCAGCCGAGCGCAACACCAGATATTCCAGAATGAAGATCAAGCTGCCCGTCGAATCCTTTTCTTCCGAGGTCTCTTTCGAAACTGCGTTCGTTACGGAGTTTGCATGACCCGCTCCATAGCCATCCTCGGCGGCACTGGCCCGGCTGGCACAGGCCTCGCTTTGCGCTGGGCGCGCGTTGGAGAGACCGTCATCATCGGTTCGCGCGACGCCGCCCGCGCACAGCAGACAGCAGACGCAATCTGCAAACGCGCCGGCGCAAACGCCAAAGTTTCCGGGATGGAAAATTCCGCAGCCTGCGCTGCCAGCGATCTGCAGGTGCTCACCGTGCCCTTCGAAGGCCAAGCCGCGCTGCTGAAGCAGTTGAAGCCCGCAATTCGTCCGGGCAGCATTCTGATTGACGCCACCGTTCCGCTGGCCGCAAGCGTCGGAGGACGCGCCAGCCGCACTCTGGGCGTCTGGCAAGGGTCGGCGGCGCAACAAGCGGCAGAGTTGGTTCCAAAGGGTGTTTCCGTAGCCGCCGCATTCCAGAACGTTTCCGCTGAAGTCCTCAACGGCGACGAAGCCGCGGATTGCGACGTGATTGTCTGCAGCGACGATCCGAACGCCGTGCAAGTTGCGATGGAACTCGCAGCCAAGATCGCCGGCGTGCGAGCAATCGATGGCGGCAAACTGGAGAACGCGCGCATCGTCGAGCAGATCACCGCGCTGCTGATCGGCCTCAACCTCCGTCACAAAGGCCACGGCGGAATCCGGATCACTGGCTTGCCCGATTCTGCGTACAAGGCGGGAAACAGGTAGTTCTTGGTTCTCATCTGACTTACTCTTCCACCGGCTGCGCGTCCAGTTCCTGAGCGGGTTCGCCTCCGGCCAAGCCTTGGGCGATGATCAGGCGGCGAGCTTCGATGCGCAGTCCGGGCAAGGCTCGTCCAAAGCAGATGGCGCCGAGGACGCAGGCTACTCCTCCGGCGGCAACCGTGATGGGCGCGCCGATGTGTTGTGCTAGCGCTCCTCCGAAGAAGGCTCCGAAGGGAGCCATGCCCATGAACATCATCGAATACACGGACATAACGCGGCCGCGCAGTTGGTCGGGAACCATGGTCTGGATCAGCGTGTTCGAGCAGGCCATCTGCAACATCATGGAATAGCCGGCGGGCAGCAGGAGCACGACGGACAGCCAGAAAGAAGTCGAGAACGAAAAAAGAAATAAGCTGATGCCGAAGCTTCCGCAGGCGAATGCCACCCAACGCCCTAAGCCTTTCACTCCGGATTTGGCGGCCAGAGTCAAAGCACCGAACAGCGCGCCTACTCCGGTTGCGCCCATCAGGATGCCGAGGCCGCGCGCTCCGCCGTGCAGAATTTTGTCGGCAAAAACCGGCATCAGCACGGTGTAAGGCATGCCAACCAGGCTGATCAGGCCGAGCAGCAAAAGCAGGGCACGGATGACCTTGGTGTGATTGACCCAGCGAAAGCCTTCGATGATGTCTTCGATCGACGAACCTCGGCTGGCACGCGGAGCGCAGCGCACGTGCATCAGCGACAGGCCGACGATCACGGCAATGTAGCTAATGGAGTTGGCGGCAAAACACCAGCCTTCTCCGATTTTCGCCACCAGGATTCCGGCGATGGCTGGGCCGATGACGCGCGCTCCGTTGAACATCGAGGAATTCAGCGCGATGGCGTTCATCAGGTCCTCCTTGCCGACCATGTCGACGAGGAAGGACTGACGGCCGGGAATGTCGAAGGCGTTGACCACTCCGAGCAGAGCCGCCAGCACGAAGATGTGCCACACATGGATGCGCCCGCTCAGGGTGAGGAACGCCAGAATGCCCGCGAGAATCATGGCTGCGGTCTGGGTGGCAATCACCAGGCGCTGGCGATTGACGCGGTCGGCGGTGATGCCTCCGAAGGGAGCCACGAGGAAGACAGGTATCTGGCTGGCAAAACCGACGCTGCCCAGCAGCAGCGCGGATTTCGTCAGGCGGTAGACGAGCCAGGCCTGAGCCACAGTCTGCATCCAGGTGCCGATTAGAGAGATGAGTTGTCCGCTGAAGAAAAGCTGAAAATTGCGATGGCGCAAGGCGCGCAGGGTTGCAGCCCATTTCGGCAGGCGCGCTGCTTTCCCATCCGCTTCTTCAGCCGTGGCAGAATTTTTCTCTTCAGTCACTCTCTAAACTTTTTCACATCTTGGGGATGACGGCAACCGGCTGAGCCGAACCTCACCACGGAGGCGAGTGTCGCTTAAGTTTTCCACAGCTTGGCGACCGACTTGGAACTTCCACGCCGCCTCGATCCGCGATAGAGTTAAGGGCCACCGATTCGAGACAAACGGATCGCGGAGGGATGTAATTATGAGCACAGATCCCAATGGTATTGAACGCCGGGGCGCGCAGCGTTTTGAAGTGCAACTGCCATTGTCGGTCCATTTCGACGGACGGACTGTGCCTGGATTTACGCAGGATCTGAGTGGCCGTGGAATTTTTTTGTACGCCGAGGTGGCACCTCCGCTAGGAGCGGTCGTGGAATTGACTTTTACCATGCCGTCCGAGATCACCTTGACGGAAAACATGCTGGTTCGGTGCCGCGGGCGAGTGTTACGATCCTCGGCTTCCCAGGCGAGTCATTCTCAGGGCGACCAGCGCAACGGGTTCGCCGTGCAGTTCGATTCCTACGAGTACTTGCCCTCGGGGGAGCCCATCGCTCAGTTCGTGCGAGTTTCGGCTGCCAGCGCCGACGGAGCGGCTTCCGGCCCGGCGCCGCGCTAAGGCCTGCGTCCTCACTCAAAATCACGAACTTGATTCTGTTGGGCTATAATCCCGTGCACCGATGGCCTTGACCTCTGGCACCAAACTTGGACCTTACGAAATTCAATCTCCTCTGGGCGCTGGCGGCATGGGCGAAGTGTACCGCGCACGCGACACGCGCCTCGATCGCACCGTCGCGGTCAAGATTCTGCCCGCGCATCTTTCTTCCAACCTCGAGGCCAAGCAGCGTCTGGAACGCGAAGCTCGCGCTATTTCCTCGCTGAACCACCCCAACATCTGCACCCTGCATGACATCGGCCACCAGGACGGGACGGATTTCCTGGTCATGGAATATCTCGAAGGCGAGACCCTGGCCGATCGCCTGATGAAAGGTCCGCTGCCGGCCGAACTGGTACTGCGATACGGGATCGAGATCTGCGAGGGCCTGGAGAAAGCCCATAAAAATGGAGTGATTCACCGCGACCTGAAGCCGGGCAACATCATGCTGACCAAGTCCGGAGCCAAGTTGATGGACTTTGGGCTGGCCAAGGCCACACCGGCGCAAGCCCCTCCCGCGTCGAGTTTGACCATGACCTTGTCGGGACCGTCGGGTCAGCCCTTAACCGCGCAGGGCATGGTGCTGGGCACGTTCCAATACATGGCGCCGGAGCAGTTGGAAGGCAAGGAAGCCGACGCGCGTTCCGACATTTTTGCCTTGGGAGCGGTGTTGTACGAGATGGCGTCGGGGCGGCGCGCGTTCACGGGCAAGAGCCAGGCCAGCATTGTTGCGGCGATTTTGGCTTCCGAGCCGCAGCCGATTTCGGCGGTGCAGCCGATGTCGCCACCCGCGCTCGATCGCGTGGTGCGGACCTGCATGGCGAAGGATCCGGACGAGCGCTGGCAAACGGCGCACGACGTTAAGCTGCAACTGCAATGGATTGCCGAGGCCGGCTCGAAGGCAGGCATTCCAGCGCCGGTGGCGGCAAGGCGGCGGGTTTCGCAGAAAGTGGCTTGGGCGGTAGCAGCCGTGGCGGCCGCAGTCGCCATCGCATTTGCCATTGGCTTTGTGCTGCGCGCGCCCGCGCCTGTCCACCCATTGCGCGTCAGTATTTTGCCGCCGGAGCAGCATGCCTTCGATCCGCTGAGCATTGCCCTTTCGCCCGACGGCACTAAGCTGGCATTCGTGGCATCGGCTGCCGGAGGAGCCGCACAGTTATGGGTGCGCTCCCTGGATTCGACCGCCGCGCAACCGTTAGCCGGAACCGATGACGCCTCATTTCCGTTCTGGTCGCCGGACAGCCGAAGCCTGGGATTTTTTGCGCAGGGAAAACTGAGGATCATTGATTCGAGCGGAGGAGCGGTGCAAACTCTGGCCGATGCTCCTCAGCCTCGCGGCGGCTCTTGGGGAACCGATGGCACCATTCTGTACACTCCCGACGCAACCTCCGCCATGTTCCGCATTCCGGCGGCTGGCGGAACACCGTCACGCGCGATCGGTGATGAGAAGACGGCCACCAGCTTTGGGTCCCCGCGCTGGCCCGTATTTCTGCCCGATGGAAAACACTTCATCTTTTTTCAATTCCGTCCTGACAGTTCGGGAGGAGGAGGAAGCATTCATCTGGGCGCACTCGATTCGCAGCAGGACGCCATCCTGGTGAATTCGGATTACCGTGCCCAATACGCCAGCGGACACCTGGTGTTTGTCAACGGCGGGAACCTGATGACCCAGAGCTTCGATGAAAAGAAAATGAAACTGACTGGGAATCCTGTGCCCATCGCCGAGCAGGTCCGCGGCGAAACTCGGGGAGCGGCGGCGTTCTCACTCTCGAATGAGGGCAAGCTGATCTTCGCCGGCGGGCAAGCGACGACGCTCGACCTGGCGTGGTACGACCGCAGCGGGAAGAAGGGCGACATCATTGATAACGGGACTTTCCAGGACGCCCACATCTCACCCGACGGAAAGAAGATCTCGGCGGCGCGAGCGGACGCGGGAGGTCACCTGGAGATTTACATCTATGACTTGGCCCGCGGTACCAAGTCGCAATTCAGCTTCTCGCAGTCCAGAGATGACGATCCCATTTGGTCTCCCGATGGAAATACCATTGTTTTCGACTCGGCGCGCAACGGAAAGGTTGACCTCTATACCAGACCGGCCAATGGCTCGCGCCAGGAGGAATTGCTCTATCACGACGATTTAGATAAATATCCCGGAAATTGGTCCTCGGACGGAAAGTACATTGTCTACGAAACCATCGCCAATAGCCGCATCGCTATATGGGTGATGCCCATGTTCGGCGACCGCAAGCCCTTTCCCTTCGTGCAGGAGAAGTACAACGCCCGTTTCCCCGCGTTTTCGCCAGATACAAAATGGATGGCTTTTACCTCGTTCGAGGCTGGGCACCCTCAGGTCTATGTCGTGGCCTTCCCCAAACCCGCGGGCAAGTTCCTGGTGGGGGACGGCGAGGAAGCAGTATGGAGCCGCAACGGCAAAGAAATCCTGTACCTGGATGACCACTCGCGGATTGCGTCGGTGGAAGTCACTGCGCACGGCGACAGCGTGGATTTGGGTAAACCGCAAATACTGTTTTCTGCGCAGGCTGCGGGATTCAATCAGTTCGAGGCCAGCGCCGACGGCAAGCGCCTGCTGATGATGCAACCTCCGATGCAGGAATCGCCCAGCTTGACCCTGGTGGTGAACTGGCCGCAGGAACTTAAGAACAAGAAATGAGATTCGCTTTCCCCGGTCAAACCTGCTGCCTCTTGTGCCGTCTTTTCAAGTGCGGGGCTTTTGCCTTACAATCAGGGAAACTAGCAATCTGGCGGGTTGTTTCCGCTGGTTGAAAGCTTCCCCTATCAACCTGCCGCTTCGTCTTCGGGTCATCTTCGATTACGAAGGTCATTTGGCCCCGAGGCTGGAAGTTCGTAGCATAACAATGAGCACTGAGAAGCGAGTCATGCCCGGGATCGCCGTCGCTCTCCTCACCGAGGACCGCGAACAATCCGCCACTATGCACAGCCGGGTGGAGAGCACCAACCTGGCCCGGACGGTATTGAGCCATGTCGGCTTCCCCGCGGGGCCGAGCGACGCCATTCTGCGCCAATTGCAGGATCAGCGCGCCGAAGTCGTCCTGGTGAGTATTGATCCCCAGAATCCGGCGCGAGCGATCCGCACCATCGAACTGATCCACGGCAGCATTCCCGAAGTCACAATTTTCGCGGTGGGGGAAATGAACCAGCCCGCGAACATAGTTTCCGCCATGCGAGCAGGGGCGCGCGAGTTTCTGGATCATGCCTCCAGCCGTGAAGCCCTGATCGAAGCTTTCACTCGCTTCTCGGCCACATTGAGCCGTGCGCAGCGAAGTTCCAGCAAGGCCCGCGTCTTCACTTTTCTGAATGCCAAGGGCGGAGCCGGCGCCACCACCACGGCGGTGAATACCGCGGTCGCGTTGCAGGAGGCTCACGGACGTGTGGTGCTGGTGGATTTCGCTCCCATCGGCCATGCCGCCCTGCAACTGAATCTGCGGCCGCAATTCACGCTGGTGGACGCGCTGCAGAACCTGCATCGCATGGATGGTTCGCTGCTCGACGGCCTGATGACACCCTATCGTAATGGCCTTCATCTGCTGGCCGGGGCGCAGCAGCCGCACGGCGGAATCCCGACCGCGTCGGAACTGGCTCGGCTCTTCGACCTGCTGGTCAGCCAGTATCACTTCGTCGTGCTCGATGGCTCAGGCCGGATGGATGCCACGATGCAGTTGATCTGCGACCTCTCGAACGCGGTGTTGCTGGTAGCACAGACCGACGTCGTTTCGCTGTGGAGCGCCAGCCGCATTCAGACGTTTCTGCAGGAAGGCGCGGGCCGCGATCGCCTGCGGATCGTGCTCAACCGCTACAAAAAGATTCCCGGCTTTACCGAAGAGGATGTGGAAAAAGCCACGAATTGCAAGGTGCTCTGGAAGGTGCCCAACGCCTACCATCTCATCGGGCCCGCGATTGATAAGGGCAACCCGGTCGCGGCGCAGGGGAATCACGAAATCGGCCGCTCCTATCAAGGATTAGCCGCGGAACTCGCGGGCGCGACCGCATCCGCCGAAGGCGCGCTCTCGCTGCTCTATCAGCACGACAAAGGCGACAAGAAGCGAGGCGCCAGCCAGTTGATGGTCTCGCCGATGCGCGCCGGGCAATAGATCGCTTTCAAACCCCCGCACCCCTCAGTTTTGCTTCTGGAATCTGACTTCCTGTCTCGGCAATTTCCTGGCTTTGCTAGAATCAAGGTTCACTAATGACGCTTGGAATCGACTTTTACCGTGGGATGCTGAGCAGACTCTGAATGGCAAATCCTTCAATCAAGAAACGCGTGCTGAGCGGAATGCGCTCGACCGGAAAACTGCACCTGGGAAACTACGTGGGCGCGCTTGAAAACTGGGTGCGCATGCAGGACGAGTACGACTGCTTTTTTTTTATCGCCGATTGGCATGCGCTGACCACCGACTATGCAGACACCTCGCGTCTGAAGGAAAACTCGGTCGAGGTGTTGCTGGATTGGCTGGCGGCTGGGCTTGATCCCGCGAAGTGTGTCATGTTCATCCAGTCGCATGTGCCGGAGCATGCGGAATTGCACCTGCTGCTTTCGATGATCACTCCCCTGGGCTGGCTGGAACGCGTCCCGACCTACAAAGAACAGCGGGAAAATATCAAGGAAAAGGACTTGGGCACATACGGGTTTCTCGGTTATCCCGTGCTGCAATCGGCGGATATCTTGATCTACAAGGCGGACATCGTCCCCGTTGGGGAAGACCAGGTAGCACACGTCGAACTGACGCGTGAGATTGCGAGAAGGTTCAATCTGTTCTATCCGCGACACGACTTGGGCATGGGGATTCCCCAGCCTATTGCTGGCGGTCCTGAAACTGACGAAGCCAGGCTGAGGCGATTTCTCGTTTTTCCAGAACCACAAGCCCTGCTCACGCCTGCGCCCCGCCTGCCGGGCACCGACGGCCGCAAGATGTCGAAATCTTACGGCAACGCGGTGATGCTCACCGATCCCGAGCCGGTGGTGCGGCAAAAGCTGAAGACGATGGTCACTGATCCCATGCGCATCAAGCGCACCGATCGCGGCGACCCGGACGTTTGTCCTGTCGGCGATCTGCACAAAATTTTCAGCAGCAAAGAAACGATGGCAAAAGTGTACGAGGGCTGCCGCTCGGCCGGAATCGGCTGCATCGAGTGCAAAGGCTGGGTGGCCGACGCCCTGATCAAGATTCTCAACCCCATGCAGGAGCGGCGGAAAAAATACGAAGACAATCCGCGCCTCGCCTGGGATATTCTGGAGGCCGGGTCGGCCCGTGCCCGCGACGTCGCGGGTGCCACGATGGAGGAAGTGCGTAGTTCAATGGGGTTGGACTATCGCCCGAACTCTGAACCGGCGAAGGATTCCAAGAAGTGACGGATTTGCCTCAACCCATATCAGAACCCGTGCCAGTCCGAGCTTCCGGAAACAACGCGGCTTCGGTGGTTTCGGCGGAGACGCGGCAAGCCGCGTCTCTACGGGAGAGCAAGGCCGCCAACAACGATGCCGGCGATTTCCCTTTTGCCATCGAGCTCGGCGAAATCTACGAAGGTCCGCTCGACCTGCTGCTCGACCTGATCCGCAAACAGGACATCAACATCTACGACATTCCGATTGCCAAAATCACGGCGCAGTATCTTACGTATGTCGAGCGCATCCGCGAGCTCGACGTGAACGTCGCCTCCGAGTTCATCTACATGGCGGCGGTGCTGATTCACATCAAGTCGAAGATGTTGTTGCCGCGCGATCCGCTCGTTCCCGCCGACGCGCAGGAAGACCCGCGCAACGAACTGGTCAACCGCCTGCTCGAGCACGAAAAGTTCAAATCCGCGGCGCAAATGCTTCTCCAGAGACAGCAGATTGAAGACGCGGTGCTGAACAATCCTGCGATCCGCGAGTTCATGGATGCCGAGGGCGCAGAACCCGAACTCGCCGCCGATGTCATCGACCTGGTCAAGACCTTTCAGCAGATATTAGACCGGGCACGCACCCGGCCCATCCTCGAAGTGGACGAAGACACGGTTACCGTGGGCCAGATGATTCAGTACCTGCATCGCCGGCTCGCGCTTGAAGATCGCCCCATTCGCCTGAAGCAGATGCTAAGGAATGTGCCGTCGCGGCCCGCGCTGGTCTGCATGTTTCTGGCGTTGCTGGAATTGGTCAGGTTGCAAGCGATCCAGGTCCGGCAGGACCACGTCTTCGGCGAAGTGCTGGTGCGAAAGCATTCTCACTTCGAAGAAGTGATGACCGAACAAGCGGCGGTGCGCGATGATTGGAAGTGAAGCAGTCGTTAGTCGTTGGTCGTTGGTCGTTAGCAACGAGCAGCGCTGGTGCGAACTACGATTAATCGCGAACGACCACCGACTAGCGACCAACGACGATTTATGAGTCTTAAACCCCAACTCGAAGCCATCATTTACGCGGCGGAAACGCCCATTTCTCTGGACCAGATTTATTCGCTGGTGAAGGAGTCGCTGCTGGCGGAAACCCCGGGAATTGATCCGGCGGAAATCAAGTCGCGCATCCGCGCCACGCTCGAAGAGCTGATCTCCGATTACTCCGGCTCCAATCACGGAATCGAAATTCGCCAGGTCGCGGGCGGATACCGCATGTCCACCAAGCCCGAACAACACGACGTGGTGCGCGCTTTCGCCAGGAGCCTGAAACCGCCTTTCCGGCTGTCGCTTCCGGCGCTCGAGACGCTTGCTGTTGTCGCCTATAAACAGCCGGTCACGGTGCCTGAGATCAGCGAAATCCGCGGCGTCGATTCCGGTGGAGTCATTGCCACCCTGCTCGACCGTAAGCTGATCACGACCGCGGGCAGAAAAGCCGTAATCGGCCGGCCCATTCTTTACAAAACCAGCAAAGAGTTTCTGCTGCGCTTTGGGTTGAAGGACGTCAGCGAACTGCCCAGCATGGAAGAATTCGAGAAATTGCTGGCGGAGTCGTTCCAAAGCGACATGATTCCCGGTGAGGGCACGCCGGTTCAAGAATCCCTGAATTTGCCGGCAACGGTAGAGGGCGATTCTTCCGAGACTGAAAGTACTGCTGAAATTGCCCACGAAGAAGAGGAAACCGAAACCCCAGCCGCCATCAAACCGGAGTAGCCATCCATGCCCGCCGAACGTCTGCAAAAAATTATCGCTGCCGCCGGAGTGGCATCGCGCCGCAAAGCCGAAGAACTAATCGCCGCCGGCCGCGTGCAGGTCAATGGGCAGGTGGTCACCGAGCTCGGCACCAAAGCCGATCCCGAACAGGCCCACATCCGCGTGGATGGCAAACTGCTGCAAGGTCCCGAACGTTACACCTATGTTGTGCTCAACAAACCCAAAGGATATGTGACCACGGTCAGCGATGAAAAAAAACGCCCCACCGTAATGGACCTGATTCAGGGCACGAAAGGTCAGAAGGTAAAGGGGCGCGTGTATCCCGTTGGCCGTCTGGACTGGGCCAGCGAAGGATTGCTGCTGATGACCAACGACGGCGCGCTGGCCAACGCGCTGATGAAAGCGTCTTCCAACGTACCGAAAACTTATGTCGTAAAAGTCGCGGGCCAACCCGACGAGGCGAAGCTCGACAAGCTGCGCCGTGGAGTTTCCATTGCGGAAAAAGGCGGCCGGCGCGTGCGCACGGCTCCAGCAAAAATTCGCCTGATCCGCGAAGGCGATAACCCGTGGCTCGAAGTGACCATCATTGAAGGCCGCAATCGCCAGGTCCGCAAGATGTTTGAAGAAGTGGGGCACCACGTGGAGAAGATCCGGCGCGTGCAGTACGGCCCGCTTACGCTCGACGTGCCTCCGGGAGATTGGCGCAACCTTACTCTGCTGGAAGTGGCCAAGCTGAAAACGGCGGCGGCGGGACCCAAAGTTACGCTTAAACGCCAGCACACTTAAAAGAGATTCCAGATTACCGCGACCGCAAACAGGTGCCGGGCTGCGCTCGGCTTGGACCCTTCGACTTCGCTCAGGGCAGGCTCGCGAGGGCGCCCGTCCCCACACAAATACCCGGTCTAGCGCTTTGCTTCCGCAATCATCGGCAGGCGGGCCGCGCCGTACAGTCCGGCATCGCTCCCGAGCAGAGCGCGGGTGATGATGGTTTTGTGCCCGGGACCGGCCTTCACGTGCGCGGAAGCTCCCTCGTGGGTGGCCGCAGGATCGTGCGGCGCAGTGGCGGCGTACACCAGGGAGCGCCGCCGCAACTCCTCGAACATCGAGGGCGCAAAAACTTCCCATGCACCCGATGCTCCTCCGCCAATCACGTAAATCGGCAGGTTCAAGGAATTAACCATGGTCGAAAGCACAATGCCCAAACACCGGCCCACGTAACGGAAAATGCGGCGCGCATCTTCATTGCCCTGAATCGCAAGATTGTAAATCGATTTCGCGCTGAACTCCGGGTCGGAGCTGGCAGCGCGCGCCAACGCCGACGCGCCGTCGTTCGCGATCACTTCCCGCGCCATCCGGACTATTGCCGTCGCCGCGGCGTACTGTTCCAGGCATCCTCGATTTCCGCACCCGCAGGGGTGCCCGTCCGGTTCAACCGTGGTGTGCCCGAATTCCCCGGCCATGCCGTTCGCACCGTTCCAGATCGCGCCGCCGAGGACTAGTCCACCGCCAACTCCGGTACCGAGGGTCAGCATCGCCATGTCCGCATAATCCTTGGCCGCTCCCAGCCATTTTTCCCCGAGCGCCGCTACATTAGCGTCATTTTCGAGGATCACGACGGTCTTCAGACGTTCCTCAATGGCGGCGCGAGCTGGATAGTCGACCCAATCCGGTAGGTTGGGCGATTCGCGCACCAGGCCAGTTTTCATGTCGATGATGCCCGGCACGCCGATGCCGATTCCCAGCAGCGGAGCGGAGTTGTTGTACGCCTCTACCAGGCGTTGGATGGCAGCGCACATGTCGGAAATGACATGATCGCGTCCCCGGGAAACCCCGGTATCGAGGGTGACTTTCTCAACCAGTGCGCCTTGCTCATCCACGGCGGCGATGCGCAAGTTCGTGCCGCCGAGGTCCACTCCAATCGAAAATTTATTCATGATAATGACTCGGTAGCCGCTGCGAGGGACCTGTAGCCCAACCCCTTTTTTTACAGGGTGGAGATCAATCCGTCAACATATTAAATCGTTCTATTAGCCCTATTTTTGACATTTTGGACAGTAGTGACTGCTGCGGCCGGAGAGCACAACTCGCCGGATTGCGGTCCGGCAAACCGGGCACGGCTCCCCTTCGCGGCCATAAACTCGATGCTGGAGCTGAAAGAATCCTTCTTCGCCATCCGCATCCACGTAATCGGAAATGGAAGATCCGCCCAGGGCGATCGCCTCGCGCAGCACTTCGCCGACTGCCCGGTGCAGTTTGGCGAGTCGCTCCCGGGTAATGGCCGCCGCACGCTTTTGGGGACGGATGCCGGCCTGAAACAACGATTCGTCGGCATAAATGTTGCCGACGCCGCGCAGCAGCTTCTGGTTCAGAAGCGCGCTCTTGATGGGAGTTTTGCGCCCGCGGAAAAGCTCGAGAAATCGCTCCTCACTCACCTCCAGCGGTTCGACCCCACCGGGATCGAAGCCACCAGCATGAACACTGAGCTTGCCAAACATTCGGGGATCGATAAACCGCAGTTCGCGCCCGGACGCTAGCTTGGCGATCAGGTGCGTGTGCTTGACGAGCTCCGCCGCTGGTTCCGAAACCACCATGCGCCCCGTCATGCCGAGATGGACAATCCATTGCGCCGTCTGTAGAGACGCGGCTTGCCGCGTCTGGCCGCGAACGGCCCGTGCGCCTTGCTTCGGCGGTACCTCGCCCTCCAGATCGAACACGATGTGCTTGCCCGCGCGGTGCACGCGCACGATCCGCTTGCCCTCGAGCGTAGCAGCGATGACCGCGGGCGGCGATTTGAGCGGTTGCTTCCTGGAACCGATCCACACAGATTCGATGGTGTCACCAGCCACGCGGACGTGGAGACCTCGCACAATGGTTTCAACTTCAGGGAGTTCAGGCACGTTGTCAGAATACAAGATCGATGTTTCGCAAGTCTGGCCTGGCGAGTCCCCAATTGCCAAAGGTTTTGCTGAGAACTAGAACTGACAGCTGACAACTGGTCTTCCCGGTTTGCTCCTCCACCGCCCGATTCGGTATGCTAGAGCGTACACACCAGGTACCGCCGATCTTCCCAGTTCTCCAGTCTTAATTCAGCAACAACGGCGCAATCAGTGTGTGCGACCCTGGGGCCGGCTTCGGTATGAGGCCGCGCAATATTTTCAATTGGAGTTCGCATTGAGCAGAGGTGGAACGAGCAGAGGCAGAACTGCGGTTATTGTTGGAGCGCAGTGGGGCGACGAAGGCAAGGGCAAGATCGTTGACGTCCTCACCCAGACTTTTTCGGTGGTGGCACGCTACGCCGGCGGCCACAACGCCGGACATACCGTCATCATCAACGGCAAGAAATTTATTCTTCAGCTTGTCCCTGGCGGAATTTTGCGTCCCGGGTGCACCAGCGTCATCGGCAACGGCGTAGTGCTCGATCCGTTGGCCTTCCTGAAGGAAGTCGCTTCGCTGCGCGCGGCGGGCGTGAAAGTGGACGGCAATCTCTTTGTCTCGAACCGCGCCCAGGTCATTCTTCCCTACCATCGCATGATGGAGCTGGGATCGGAGAACGCTCCCGGGCGGGTGAAAATCGGAACCACTTCGCGCGGCATCGGCCCATCCTACGAAGACAAAATGGGACGCCGCGGATTGCGCGTCACCGACCTGCTCGATACCCCATTGCTGCGCACGCACATCGAGAACACATGCCGCGAAAAGAACATGATCGCGCATGCGCTCTTCAACTCCGAACCGCTCGATGCCGACAAAATGTTCCGCGAATACGCCGACGCGGCCGAGCAGATCCGTCCTTTTGTGTGCGACACGGCGCTGCTGCTGAACCGCGCGCTGGCCGAAGGCAAGTCGATCGTCTTCGAAGGGGCGCAAGGCACCATGCTCGACATCGATCACGGCACGTATCCATTCGTGACGTCTTCGAGTGCCACGTCCGGTGGCGCTGCAACCGGAACGGGCGTGCCGCCGACTTCGATTGATACGGTCATCGGCATCACGAAAGCCTATTGCACCCGCGTCGGCAGCGGGCCGTTTCCGACCGAACTCCTCGATGTACAGGGTGAAGACCTGCGCAAGCGCGGCAACGAATTCGGCGCCGTCACCGGACGTCCCCGCCGCACCGGCTGGCTCGATTTGCCTCAACTCCGATACGCTGGCATGATTAACGGAATCTCCTGGCTGGTGGTGACCAAGTTGGATGTGCTCGACCACCTGACGGAAATTCCGGTTTGTGTGGGGTATAAAGTGAACGGCAAGGAAACCGTCGAAATTCCCGCCCAGGCATGCGGTTATGAAAAGATCGAATGCATCTACCGCAATATGCCGGGCTGGGCCAGCCCGACGCAGGCTATCAGGACGGTGGAAGGGCTGCCCAAGGCCGCCAGCGAATACCTGGCCTTCATCGAAAAGGAAACCGGAGCGCGGGTGGGAATGATTTCTACGGGGCCCGATCGTGAGCAGACGATTTTGGTCCCCGAATTCGTGAGCGCGCTGGGATTGAAGAACTGCTAAGAGGAGCGACGGATGGTGGTGCTGGCCGTAACCTGGATGGCAAAAGTTGGACGCGAGTCGGAAGTGGCCGCGATCTTTGAAAAACTCTCGGCCGAATCGCGCAAGGAACCGGGCTGCCTCATGTATCAGGTGCACAAGCACAAGACCGACCCGCGCCGGTTCTTTGTCTACGAGCAGTACAAGGACGACGCCGCCCTCGAGGCGCATCGCGCGACCCCGCACTTCTTGCAGATGGCAAAGAAGGACCTGCCTAAACTCGGCGACCGGATCGAAGGACATTTGTTCGAGCCGTTGGGATGACTTTACAGAAAAGGATCGCGGGTGCGGCGCCGGCCTAACTTTCTTTACAGTCTGCTGACCTTCACTTTGGCCCCTTGTCTGCCATCAGCACGCCGCCCGAAGCGTAACTTTCCTTCGACACTTCCAGAAACGTCACTACGACAGCTTCACGGCGCGCACCCGCTTCTTCCACCATCGCATCGGTCATGCGCTGAGCAATTTTTCGCTTCTGGTCGGCCGTGCGGCCCTGGAGCATAGTCACTTGAACGAGAGGCATAGACTTCTCATTTCTTACTGCGTCAATTCGTATCCCGCGAAGAAAAAACTCAACTCAAAGCGCGCGGTATCTTCCGCGTCCGAGCCGTGAATGGCGTTGTTCTCGATGTTGGTGGCCCATTTTTTGCGGATAGTGCCTTCTTCAGCGGTGGCCGGGTTGGTGGAACCCATCAGTTTGCGCAGATCGGCAATGGCATTTTCCTTTTCCAGCGCCAGCGCCACGATCGGCCCGCTGGACATGAACCTAGTCAGCGAGTGGTAAAACGGCCGGCTGGCATGGACAGCATAGAACTGCTCGGCCTGATGCTGCGAGATTTCCAGCATCTTCATGGCCAGGATGCGGAAGCCATTCTTTTCGAACTGCTCAATGATGTCTCCGATCGCGTTCTTCTTTACTGCGTCGGGTTTGACGATGGTCAGAGTGCGTTGCAGGGTTTTCATAAATTCAGGTCTCAGGTCTTAGGTGTCAGGTCTCAGGAAAACCTATCCGCCCTCAGTGTGAAAAAGCTGATGGCTGATGGTTGATCGCTCCTACACCTTTACTCCGAGCGCGGCGGCTAGCGTTTCGCCTATGTCAGCTGGGGATTTCGCTACCTTCAGGCCAGCCTTTTCCATGGCGGCAATTTTTTCGGCGGCGGTGCCCTTGCCGCCGGAGATGATCGCGCCGGCGTGGCCCATGCGGCGTCCGGGAGGCGCGGTCTGTCCGGCGATGAATCCAACGACCGGCTTCTTCATGTGAGTCTTGATAAACTCCGCGGCGGTCTCCTCGGCATTGCCACCGATTTCTCCAATCATGACTACCGCCTCGGTCTGCGGATCGCGGTTAAACAGGTCGAGCGCGTCGACAAAATTCGTGCCGATGATCGGATCGCCGCCAATGCCGATCGCCGTCGACTGGCCAATTCCGCGCTGGGTAAGCTGATACACCGCCTCGTAAGTCAGCGTCCCGGATCGCGATACGATTCCGACATTGCCCTCTTTGTGAATCTGGGCCGGCATGATGCCGATCTTGCACTTACCCGGCGAGATGATGCCTGGGCAATTCGGCCCGATAAGGCGCGAGCGCCGGTTCTGCAGAAACTCCCAGGCGCGCACCATATCGAGCGTCGGAATGCCCTCGGTGATGCAGACAATCAATTCGACTTCAGCATCGGCCGCTTCCATAATCGCGTCGGCTGCGTAGGGCGGCGGCGCAAAAACAACCGTCGCATTCGCGCCCGTCTTGTCCACCGCTTCTTGCACGGTATTGAAGATTGGCCAGCCCTCGTGGGTGGTCCCGCCCTTGCCGGGAGTGACTCCGCCCACAATCTGCGTGCCGTAAGCTGCACAAGCTTTCGCATGAAAAGTGCCTTCGCGGCCGGTCAGGCCTTGCACGATTAATCGAGTTCTCTTATCAGCTAAAATTGCCATAATTACCCGCTCTCCAAAAAGTTCTGCGGCTGTCTATCGCCCGCCACCACACAACCGACTAAGCCGCGCTCTTCGCCGCTGCGACTACCTTCTCGGCCGCATCCTTCATGGTCTCAGCAATCGTGAAGTTCAGCCCTGATTCCATCAGGATTTTCCGACCTTCTTCAACGTTGGTGCCTTCCAGTCGCAGGACCACCGGCAGTTGAATATTCGTCTTCTTCGCCGCCTCGACCACACCGGATGCCAGCATATCCACGCGCAGAATGCCGCCAAAAATATTAATGAGCACGGCGCGCACACTCTTATCGCTCAACAGAATTTCAAACGCGTGCGCCACCTGGTCCGCGCTGGCGCTGCCGCCCACGTCCAGAAAGTTGGCGGGCATGCCGCCCGCGTACTTGATGATGTCCATGGTCGCCATCGCCAGTCCGGCGCCGTTCACCATGCAACCCACGTTGCCGTCGAGCTTGATGTAGTTGAGGTTGTACTTCGACGCCTCCACTTCGAGGGGATCTTCCTCGGTGATGTCCCGCAGTTCGCGGATGTCTGGATGGCGGAAGAGGGCGTTATCGTCAAAGGTCAACTTGGCGTCGAGCGCAAATAGCCGCCCGTCGGTGCAACTGATGAAAGGATTGATCTCCACGAGCGATGCGTCCGATTCGAGGAATGCTCGGTAAAGACTGGTCAAGAACTGCACGGCAGGGTTGATTTGCGCTGGTTTCAGCCCCAACGCAAAGGCGATCTTGCGCGCCTGGAACGGCTCCAGGCCCATGCCCGGATCGACGTACTGCTTCTGAATCTTTTCGGGTGTCTCGGCCGCAACCTGCTCGATATCCATGCCGCCTGCAGCCGATGCCATGAACACCGGCTTGCCCTCGCCGCGATCGACCAGAATGCCGAGATAAAGTTCCTTCTCGATGGGCAGAGTCTCTTCGATCAGCAAGCGATGCACGATGCGTCCTTCCGGCCCGGTCTGATGCGTAATCAGTTTCATGCCCAGCATCTTGGCGGCGAGTTCGCCCGCCTCTTCCACCGACTTGGCGATCTTCACTCCGCCGCCCTTGCCGCGACCGCCGGCGTGGATCTGCGCTTTCACCACCACTCCAGTCGCGCCAGAGGCCAGCAGATCTTTCGCCGCCGCTTCAGCTTCTTCGCGTGTGGTCGCCATCGTTCCACGCGGCACGGCGACGCCGTACTTCTTCAGAATTCCTTTTGCCTGATACTCATGAATTTTCATAATGATTCCTGGGTTGCCAACTGACTTTGTGTACTGACTCGATTTTGCCTGGAAGAAACCCGCTTGCGGCCTGTACTAGAAGAGCAGCAAAAGACCAGCAAACGTTTGATTCTATAAGACGGAGGCACAATCGGCAAAGGCGGAACAGCACAGACAAGCGTGAGGACGATCACGCCGCGGAATTCAGAAATGTGCATCGCTGGCACAATCGCGGTAGTCTCATTCGGATATGAAGCTCGTCTCGGTGAACGTCGGTTTGCCTCGTCTGCTTACTCGGGGAGGCGCCACGTTCAAAACCGGTATTTTCAAACATCCCGCGCCGCGCCGAATCAGGTTGCGGACGACGAACCTTGATGGTGACCGCCAAGCCGACCTCTCCGTACATGGTGGCGTCAACAAAGCTGTCTATGGCTATCCTTCCGAACACTACCCTGCCTGGAACGCCGAGCTTCCCGAGCTTCCCGATTTTGCCCGCACCTGGGGAGCCTTCGGCGAGAACTTCACTACCGAAGGCCTGCTGGAAACCGACGTTTCCGTAGGTGACCGTTACCGCGTCGGCTCCGCCGTGGTCAGGGTAACGACGCCGCGGCTTCCTTGCTACAAACTGGCGGCTAAATTCCAAAGAGATGACATCATCGAGCGCTTCGTGCGCAGCGGCCGTTGCGGTTTCTATTTTTCTGTCGTCGAAGAAGGAGAAGTTGGCGCCGGCGACGAGTTTGAACTCCTCGAACGCGAAGATCCCACCCTCACCATCGCAGAAGCAAAGCGGCTTTACACGGCGAAATCACCCGACCGCGAGACCCTGCAACGATCTTTGCACGTCAAGATTCTGCCCGAAAGCTGGCGCGAACGTTTTCGCGCCCGCCTGGTGGAAATTGATGGCCACGGGAGAACGGTTTGAAAGATATCTCTGCTCTCCTGTAGCTTGGAGCTTGTGATTCTCGACGTCCTCCATCGCATCGCCGTACATGGCCAGTCGCTCTCGCGCGAGGAGGCGCATGCGGTGATGAGCGAGGTCCTCACCGGGCGATGCTCGGACGCGCAAATTGCGGCGCTGCTGGTGGCGTTGCACATGAAGGGCGAGACGGTCGAGGAAATCGTCGGCTTTGCCGAAGCCATTCGCGCCGCGGCCATTCCACTCGAACTCCACGCCAACTCTGTTCTCGACGCCAGCGGCACCGGACGCGACGCGCTGGTCGACACCTGCGGCACCGGCGGCGATGCCAGCGGCACCTTCAATATTTCAACGGCGACGGCCTTCGTCGTCGCTGGAGCCGGCGTGCGCGTCGCCAAGCATGGCAATCGCAGCGTGACCTCGAAGTGCGGTTCCGCCGACGTGATGGACGCGTTGGGCGTGAACATCCAGTTGCCGACTGCGCGGATCGCAGCTTGTCTGGAACAAGTGGGAATCGCGTTCCTTTTCGCGCCTACCATGCATTCCGCGATGAAGCACGTGCAGACTGCGCGTCGCGAGCTGCGTCTGCGCACGGTTTTCAACCTGCTCGGTCCGCTCACCAATCCCGCGCGCGCCACCTGCCAGGTGGTGGGCGTCTATTCCGCCGACCTGGTCGAAAAACTTGCGGAAGCGCTCAGTATGTTAGGATTGCACCGCGCGCTGGTGGTTCACGGCAGCGACGGGCTGGACGAGATCACAATTACCGGTCCCACGCGCGTTGGAGAAGTCCGCGATGGACAAGTGCACACCTACGAAGTAACGCCCGAAGAGTTCGGCTTAAAGAGGGCAACGCTGGACGACATCTCCGGCGGAGACGCTGCTCAAAATGCGCGCCTGATCCGAGGAGTACTGGCCGGGGAAAAATCCGCCCGCCGTGATGTGGTGCTGCTCAACGCCGCCGCGGCGCTCGTCGCCGCCGGACGGGCCGACCACCTGCGCGACGCGGTGCCGCTGGCGGCGAAGGCCATAGATTCCGGCGCCGCCAACGCAAAGTTGAAAGCGCTTATCGCTTTCACCGCGGCCCACGCGTAGCGTCCAGCCTGATGCCGGGTCGAATCTACTTTTTGCCCGCCGCAGCTTTCAACCTTTCAATCTGCTGCAGGTGCGCGGCACCGTGCCCGCCCATCCTCTCGACGATGTCAGCAACCGTCATCTCTCGTTGCAGTTCCGGATGAAAGGCCGACTTGGAGAGATCGGAAGCCTTCAAGCTGCGCAGCAAACGCAAATTGTGATGACGCCCTAACCCGTAGAACGCGACCAGTTCCGGGGCAGGCGAATCCAGGTAGTTCAGATTGCGGGCCCAGGCGTCCTGATCGAGAGGCGCGATGACGGGCTTACTATCGGCCAGCATCTGCCGCAGACGGTATCCGTAGATGATCTCGACATCCGCCAGGTGGCCGAGAATTTCCAGCACACACCATTTTTCGGGCGAAGGCTTATAACGCAGAACTTTTTCCGGCAAGCCGGAGACGGCCGCTGCAATTTCTTTCGGACTCTTCTCCGCTGCATCGAGATGTTTCTTAAACTCTGCTTCGGTCATAGGCGACACTCGTTGGTACAATCATTTCACTTCAATCCGCTCCATATACTCCGCTACCTGCACATTCCATCCCAACTCTTCCTCCATACGGTCGCGCAGCTGAGACGCAGCGGCGGGCTCGCCATGCACTAGATAGGTTACGCCCGGTTCGTTCTTAAACGTCCTCAGCCACTCCATCAACTCGGGCGGATCGGCATGATCGCTGAACTGTTCGAGCGCCGCGACTTGGGCGCGGATCGGCACGAACTGGCCGAAAATCTTTACCTCAGGCGCTCCGTTCTTGATGATGGCGCCACGCGTGCCCGGCGCTTGGAACCCGATGAAGATAACCAGGTTCCTCGGGTCGGGCAGCCGCTGCGCCAGGTGATGCAGAATGCGGCCGCCGGTCACCATCCCGCTCGACGAAACAATAATCGACGGATAATGGCTCTCGTTAATCTTCTTCGACTGTTCGGCGGTTTGGGTAAACGTGAAGCCCGGCCACTCGACGGGCGAGCCGTATTTGCGGATCAAATCGGCCGCTTGCGGCGTGTACTCCTCGGAATGTTTCAGAAAAATGTCGACCGCCTTGATCGCCATCGGACTGTCGCAATAGACGGGCAAACGCGGAATTTGTTCCGTCTCCATCAGTTCTTTCAGGATGAAAAGAAATTTCTGCGTCCGCTCCACAGCAAACGACGGAACGATCACGCTGCCTCCGCGTTGCGCGGTCTCGCGAATCAGACTGGCGAGTAGCGGTAGAGGATCAGTCGGGGGATGCAGCCGGTTGCCGTAGGTTGACTCCATGACCAGCACGTCGGCTGTCTCGTTTTCCTGCGGTCCGGAATGCACCACTTTGCCGGGAGCAATTTCGCTGTCGTGCACGCGGCCAACGTCGCCGGTAAAGAGCAGCCGGCGACTGCGGCCGTTGGTCTGCAAGGTGACTTCGGCCATGCACGAACCCAGAATGTGGGCGGAAGGCGCGAAGCGAAACACAAGCTCGGGGCTGAGTTGCGTGGTTTGACCGACCGCAACCGGCTTGAAGTACTTCATGCAATCCTGCGCTTCTTTGAGCGTGTACAACGGCAAGGCCGGATCGTGTTTCGACACTTTCCTTTTGTTGTAGTACGCCGCGTCTTCTTCCTGCAGGTGTCCGGCATCCGGCAACACGACGGAGCACAGATCGATGGTCGCTTGCGTAGCAAAGATCGGCCCGCGGAAACCTTCTTTCACCAGACGCGGAATCCAGCCACAATGATCAAGATGCGCATGGGTAAGAATGACGGCATCAATTTCTCGCGCCGGGACCGGGGTATCCTGCCAGTTGCGCTCGCGCCATTCCTTCTGTCCCTGGAAAAGTCCGCAGTCGATCAGAACCTGAAAGCCCTGCTTGCCATTCGAATCGTAAGTAGTGTTGATCAGATGCTTCGAGCCAGTAACGGTCCCGGCGGCGCCGAGAAATTGAATATAGGGCAAACGTCCTCCACAATTGCTGAAGTCAGAGGTCAGATTGCAGAAGTGAATCGGTGAATTTCGATTTTACCTCTGTAATCTGACCTCTGACCTCTGCAATCGCGTTACGGCGCGGAAACCTTGAACACGTTGTTCGTCAGGTCGCTTTCTGGAACACTGCCATCGTTGACCACGATCTCGATCACTGGGCGTGGCAGTTCGACGCGCGTTGTAGCTGTGCTTTTTGCGCGCACCTCGATCCGTTTCGTGATCTCGCCCCCTTCAAACAATATCGTGAACGGAACTTCCGCCCCGGCATTGCCTAGGTTTTCCAGGGTCACGGTAATAAACTGCACTCCTTTTTCCGTTGTCCACGGATGCACTGACTGCACGTGGAAATCGGGCAGGCCGCGATCCTGATACACCCAGTCGTCGAAGAACCAGGCCAGATCGCGCTTGGCGGCGGCTTCGATCAACTGCTCCACGTACTTGGGATTTTTCTCGTCATCGTCCTTGGCTCGATACTTGCTAATGGCCTGTTTCAGCGCGTCGTCGCCGACCATATCGCGTAACATCCACCAGACATATGCTGCCTTGCTCCGATAGTAAGTGTCATCAAACGTGCTGGCCAGCGGCTGGCCAGGATTTTTCTGCGGCGCGGCCGATACTTCTTTTTCCGAATCGAGAAACGCCGCCCGGTGCAGTTCGAGGAGATCGAGTGCCGCCTGACGTCCACCTTGCTGCTGCCGATACATCGCCTCGGCAAAGTGCGCCAAACCTTCGTAAACCCAGGGCCTGGGCGAAGGCACAGCGGAATGAACCAGTTCGTGAACCAGGTTGATGCCTGCGAGCTTCGAGTCTTCCGCGGCCATCGACGCCATCAACAGTGTGCCGCTCTCAAACGGAGCAGAATTGGGATCGGCGAGATCGGCGACGGCAACCGGAGCAGCCGGCTGGCCAAACCATCCACTTATAAACTTCATGGCAGGTTCGAGCGCGTTGGAATATGTCGCCGCTCCAGCCTCGTGGCCGGGCAGGCTGAACAATTTCAAAGGCGCTTTGGACCCGTCCACATATTCGGCCATCGCAAACGCCGGAGTGAACGTCCCCAGCGGGCTCCAGCCACATTCCACGCGGAGCTCCCGATCTTTTCCAGCATCATGGGAGGAACTTCGATCTTCAGGCCCACACAGCAGAGTGCGAGAAGCATCTGGCATCTTACCCGACAAGGTCAGCCCCAGCTTGAACTCGCTCCTCGCCTCCCGCGCCTTCCACCGATCCACCACCTCAAACAGACTGTTCCCCTCCGAGAAGTCCGCCGACTCCGTCGTAATCGGATACCACGCCACATATCCCGCGCCGCGCACCGCCGTGAAGGATCGGCTGATCTGGTCCCAGCTCGAATGCTTGGCGACGTCTTCCGGCACGCCGATCCGAGCCAGCCTCGTCGTATCCAGCGGAACGACGCCCTCGTAGCCGACTTCGAGCTCCACAGAATCCTTCGGCTTGATTTCGATGGGCAACGTAACGATGGCTTCGGAAAGCACGCCGGTATGGTCGATATCCGACATGTAGGGCTGGGAGACGAATTGCACGGCCTTGCCGTCTACCCGAATTGAACGCCAGTTGAGGGAAGAAGAAATCTGCAGGGCAGCGATTTTCTGCGGATGAGCTGAGTCGTTGCGTAGCGTGATCTTGCCCCGACCGCCCAACCTCTGCTGTTCCGGCTCCAGCCGAATCTCCAAATCATATTTCGCAATGGTGAAGGCTTCGCGCTCCAGCGCGAAAGACAAAGAACTTAAACCACAGAGGACACAGAGGACACAGAGGGGTCTCATGATTGTTTCGATGCGGCCAGCCGTCTTTGCCGCACAACTTCGTAGAGCACCACCCCTGCAGCCACCGATACATTCAGGGACGGCACTTTCCCCAGCATCGGAATCGACACCTGGAAATCGCAGTGTCTGCGCACCAGATCGTGCAGTCCCTTGCCTTCGGCGCCGAGCACGATGGCGCAGTGCATCTTGTAGTCCACCGTATCGTAAGTCTGCTCGCCACGCTCGTCCAAGCCAACGATCCACAGATCTTTCTCTTTCAATTCTTCGAGTGCGCGCGATATGTTCGTGACTTTCGCGACCGGAAGGTGTTCGCTCGCCCCCGCCGACACTTTCGCAACCGCAGCCGTGACGGCGGCGGACCGGCGTTCGGGAATGACCACGCCATCGGCTCCGGCGGCATCGGCGGTACGCAGGATCGCTCCCAGATTGTGCGGATCTTCCACTCCATCGAGCACGACGATCAGCGACTGCTCGCCGCGGCGCGACGCCACCAGGTCATCGAGATCGCTGTATTGTTTTGCCGAAGTCGCGGCTACGAGTCCCTGGTGCGCGGCATTGCCGGCAATTTCGTCCAGTTCCACCCGCGACAAAACACGCACGGGAACGCCGATCTTGCGGCACTCGTCAATCGCACGCTTCAGGCGAATATCGTTTCGCTCCTTAGCGACAGCGACCCACTCAAAGTTGCGGCCCCGCGCCTTGAGCGCTTCTGTAACCGTATTGATTCCGTAGAGAATATTCACGCTCAGTAGTTTACCGCGTGCGCGTGCCGAACTTCTTCGCTTCTCCCGCGGCCTGCTAGACTGATACGTTCGGGAGGCTCCCGTGAACAACGTGTACATCCTCTCCGCCGTCCGCACGCCCATCGGCAAGTTTGGAGGCTCGCTGGCTTCGCTCTCCGCAGTGGATATGGGTGTGGTGGCCGCGAAGGCAGCGCTCGAGCGCGCCGGAGTGCAGCCGCAGCAAGTGGAAGAAACGATCTTCGGCAACGCCCGGCAGGCGGGAGGCGGTCCCAATCCTGCGCGGCAGATTTCGATCCGCAGCGGCGTTCCACAGGAAGTTCCCGCCTACACGGTGAACAAGGCGTGCGCGTCGGGCATTAAGTCGATCGCGCTCGGCTTCCAGGAGATTGCTACCGGCAACCTGGAGTGCATGTTAGCGGGCGGAGCCGAGTCGATGTCGCGGCTGCCTTACTATCTCGAGGGCGCTCGCTGGGGATATCGTCTCGGCAATCAGGAACTGGTCGATGGCATGTATCGCGACGGATTTTTCTGCCCGATGGCGAAGATGCTGATGGGGGAGACGGCTGAAATTCTCGCCGGACAATACAAGATCTCGCGCGAAGAGCAGGATCAGTTCGCGCTGGTGTCGCAGCAGCGCGCCGCGGCGGCGCAATCCAGTGGACGTTTCGACGCCGAAATTGTTCCGGTCACGATCGAAGGCAAGAAGGGCGCGACTGTTTTCTCGCGCGATGAACATTTGTTTCTCGAAGCGACGTTGGAGAAGATGGCAAAGCTGAGCCCGGTGTTTTCCAAAACCGGCACTATTACTGCCGGAAATTCTTCCGGCATCACCGATGCGGCCGCGGCGGTGGTGCTGGCGAGCGAACAGTTCGTCCAGCAGAATAATCTGAAGCCGCTGGCGCGAATTCTCGCCGCAACCTCTGCCGGAGTTGACCCGCGCCTCATGGGCATCGGGCCGGTGCCGGCCATCCGCAAGATGGAACAGAAACACGGCCTCAACCTCAGCGGCTTCGATCTGGTCGAACTCAATGAAGCCTTCGCCGCCCAGGTGCTGGCCTGCGATCGCGAGCTGCATTTGGATCGCGAGAAACTCAACGTCAACGGAGGCGCCATCGCGCTCGGCCATCCCATCGGCTGCACCGGGACGCGCATCACGGTGACGCTGCTCCACGAAATGCTCCAGCGAAAGGCGCGCCGCGGACTGGCCACGCTTTGCGTCAGCGGCGGCATGGGCATGGCGCTGGCCATTGAAAATTCTCAAACATCCTGAACGATGGTTCCCTGGTGGTAGACAATCTTCCAGCCGTCAGATGTGCGCCGCCAGATAGTTGACCGCCGCGTGAGACGCACATTGTCTTGGAGCAGCGTGTAGGTCAGGAGGTAGACATCAGGGGCCAGCCTTCGGCACTGAAAGTCTTTTGTTTCCCAGATGTCGGTGTGCGGGACCGAGAAGCGTTTCTCTAAAGCATCGAGCACGGCCTTTCTGGAATAGCGCCGGCCGGAGGCCCCCGTCTCCCAGAAGTCTTCCGCTGTCATCCTTTCGAAATCGGCTCTCGATGTTCCGAATTCAGGGCGATGAAAGATAGGTTCTCTGCTGGCGAGTTCGGCGAGAATGTCTATCAACTCCGGAGCGGTCGTAAGAGCCGGTTCCATCTCCTGGAACCAAGGTTCAGGCGGACTCATGGGTGCAGTATAGGTCAAGCTGGGGGCAAGTTGACCCGACTGGCGGCAAGCGCGCGGTCGTAGCTATACTCACTGTTACAAACATGGCCATCGCCGCAGCACATGCCGGCGTCACCAGCTCGCTTCGAAATCCTATGCCTCTCTCTGCGATCATTGTTGACGATGAACAACTGGCGCGCGACGAGCTTGCCTACCTGCTTAAGAACGCTGGCGACGTTAACGTCGTGGCGCAGGGTAAGAACGGTCTGGAAGCGGTCAGCCTGATCAAGGAGCATAGTCCCGACCTGGTGTTTCTCGACGTCCAGATGCCCGGCCTGGACGGTTTCGGCGTCATCAAGAAGCTGCTTGACCGCAAGGTTTCGCTCCCCAAGATCGTCTTCGCGACCGCTTTCGATCAATACGCGGTGAAGGCGTTCGAGGTGAACGCGGTGGACTACATCCTGAAGCCATTCGACAAAAAGCGAGTGGCCCAGGCCATCGAAAAAGCACGGGCGAAGATTGAGGCGGGTGCCGGGCCAGAGGAGAAACTCGAAACCCTGGTGCGGATGCTGGAATCCCAAAAGGCGCAGACGGCGAAGATTCTGATCAAGGCAGCCGGAAGGTTGTTCCTGGCCGATCCGAAGGACATCTGCTACGCGACCATCGAAGATGGCGTGATCACGGTGGCCACCAGCGGCCATACCGGCATGGAAGGCCAGTCGAATTGCCGGACTCTGGAAGAACTTTTCGACAATCTCGATCCCAATTCGTTCTGGCGGGCTCACCGATCGTTTCTGGTTAATATTCATCACATCCGCGAAGTCGTGCCCTGGTTCAAGAGTTCCTACCAATTGCGCATGGACGACAAGAAACAGACGGAGATTCCGGTGAGCCGCGCCCAGACCCGCCGACTGCGGGAACTGTTCAACCTCTGAAGAAAGTTCTCAGTTGTCAGTTGTCAGTTCTCAGTAAACGCTTAGGCACGTTTTTCACTGAGAACTGAGAACCAAAAAAATGGGCGGACGTAAAGACGCTTCGTCCGCCCTGGGGAGGGATTTCTCAGCAGGCAACGGCTTGCAAGGCGATGCGGTTGGGAATGACCAGGGTCGCACCTTCAAGTCGAATCAAGTCTTTCCGTTTCAGATCGCTCAACAAGCGAGTTACGGTTTCTCGCGAAGAGCCGATCATTTGGGCAATTTCTTCGTGGGTGAATTCGGTGGGCACGCGGAGCTCCTGGTTGCGCGGTTCGTCCGAGACCCAGGAAAGCAGCAGGCGGGCCAGCTTCTCCGTCGAACTGCGGGCGAGCAGCAGTTCGTGCACATCGTCGAACGAGGTCGTGATCTCGCGGGCAAGCAGAGTGGCGCAGGCGAGCGCGGCGTGGCTGTTGCGTTCGATTAAGCGGAGGAAGCTGTCGCGCTCGACGAACTTGATCTGGCAAAGCTCGATGGTCGTGACCGTAATCGGCGAAGGCCCCCCGGAGACTACCGCGCTCAACCCCAGCAACTGGCGGTCCCCGGCAATTTTCAGGATGATGGTCTTGCCATCGCGGGCTTCGACCGAGAGTTTGGAGCGGCCGGAACAGGCGATGTAGACGCCGCGCGGGATTTGCCCCTCGGCCAGCAAAGTGGCATTGCTGGGATACAGGGTGAGATGCCCGATCGCGTTGAACTCACTCATCAGAGGCTGCGGCAGATTGCAGAAGTCGCAGGTCCGCCGCAGGGTGCAGCTTAGACAGTCGTTGGGAATCGCGATGCGCCGCAGAATGCCCACAGCAAGCTCCTGATCGACAAAACCTGGCTGGCGGAATCGTTCGCGTTGGGGGAGGCCGCAATGCGCCGCGAGGCGAAACAGTGCACATCAGCGGCCACATGCTCCACCGGGACTAAGTGGCTGTCGCTTCATTGCTTAGATGGTTGCAACGGGTAGCGCGCTGGTAAGCAGATGCCGGATCGCTGACCCGGCTGCCGGTAGTTCGGCAGATGTTCCAGTGGCGCTGTCAGAGGATTGCTGCGGATGCCCTGATACGAATCGGTATTCCTAATGCAGATAATCGGTGCGAGAAATTCCCAGCCGTTGCATCTTGTACTGCAACTCGTCTGCTGTGAAGAACGCAACCTTTCGCGTCTGGATTGCCTGCGCCGAGAGTGACTGTTCAACCGGAACCATGGTTCCGTGGTTGACGAGCGGCTCCCATTCCAGCGCATCTCCATAGTGATATACGCTTCTGCCTTCCTCATCCAGCAGGGACAGGATGGCTCGGTCGTAGCGAGCGATGCCTCGGAGGCTGGAAAGAATAGCCGGCAGAAGCTTTTCCAAATCGAGGCTGGAGCTCAGTTCACGGCTGATCGCGACCAGGCTCTGCTGCTCCTCAAAGGCGCGCTGCGCCTTCTCCTTCTCCAGCGCCAGCGCTGCCATCAGCGCCACGCGAGCGAGAAACTCCACGTCCTCGCCACCCAGAGCCTCGGGAACTTTCTTGCCCACTCCCAGCGCGCCAAAACGGCTCGAAGCCGTGCTCATGGGAAGGACGGTGTACGATCGGACGCCCTGATTGAGCAGCACGGGCATGCAACCGGGAAAGCGTTGCTCGCGCTCGGTATCGGGAATGGCGAGCGGCTCCTGATGTTTCCATGCCCACCCCGTTGCTGCTTCGTCCACAGGGAAGGAGTCGAACTCTCCACTTTCCTGGTTCTTTTTCCAGTACTGATTCAGCATGCAATTGCGGCGCGGGTCGTAGAGGGCAAGATTCAGTAATTCGCCGCCCGTCAGGTCGAGCACCGGGGGGGCGAGTTCTTTGAATGCGTCGGGCAGGCTCTTGGCGCGAGCTACCCTGTCGGTAATCTCGAGCAGAAGCCGATACCGAGCGCGTTCCGGCGAAGCTTCGCCCTCGACTCCGACCCTGTTTTCTGACATGCACACACCTCCTGCACCTGCTGAATGCAATCGTCGGACATGTTTTGAGCAGGTCCTGGGAGATCGTCACAGCTTGCCAAGCTGCGAGCTACGCTTCGTTGCAGTGACCGCAGGCGTTAGTTCCTTCATTGGGAACCAATCTCATTGTCCCCGGTTGAGGAGACTCTTGGTTTCTGCGACACCGTTTGCCGGGTATGACCGATGGAAGCGCAGTGGCATTAAGCGGCTCCTGCGTCCGCCTTATCATCCTCCCTGTCACGAAGAGTGTCTGCCAGACGCAATTTCCAACATCCGCTTAGATCGGTGGGTTCAGCACGACCGCTGTCCCTTAGCAGCCGGAGCGCGTCTTTAATGGTCCGCGGCGACTCTCGGAAGCGGTGTGCCAATTCCGGGATCTCAACAATCACGTTCGGCACAGGAATCTCGTTGTAGGCCCGGATCATTCGTCCGTAATCAATGATTGCTTTTGAAAGCTGGAGCAGTTCATTAAACTCTTCCACGGTCAACCGCTGTTGCATTCCCAAGGCACGCTTGAGATGACCAAGCGCCCGTCGCAAGTGCTCCCGATAGAAGCCCTTAACCCAGCAATCCAACTTGGCTTCCAATGGGACCACCGTGACACATTGCTACCTTAGTGACTCAGCGGGAATGCTATATGCCTCCTCTCTTACTGGACGGGCGGTGATGTTTTTGTTACGAAAACCGAACAGGTGCTTGCGCGGACCGGCCCGCATGGTGCTATAGGTGGTGTCTGTGCAGGTCCAATGCGACGTGATCGCACTGCAACCACGCGCCCTTTCCTGTTCCAAATTCAGAAATCGGTCGTCTTCATTGCGCCATCTGAACCGGTGATAGAATGTCTCCGCGGAGGGCGGCGGTTGTGCAACTAAATGGTGGCCAGAAGCTGCGGGCGCTGAGAGAAGCCCTCGGATATCGCATGAGGGACGTGGAAATGGCCAGCACGCAGATCGCGCAAAGATTCGACAATGAGGAATTTGCGATTCCGCCCAGTCGTTTGTCTGACATCGAAACCAAAGGCATAATTCCGAGTATCTTCCGGCTCTATTCGTTTGCGGCTATTTATCGCCGGGAATATCGCGAGTTACTCTCCTTCTATGGTCTCGACCTCGATGGCATTCCGGCCGACATCAGCTCTGGGCATCCGCAGAAGTCGCACCTGTCCGAAGCTTTGAGCAGCGTCAGACATGTGCGGATGCCAACGAGGCTCGATCCCGGATTCTCTTTCCAGAAAACGACGGACTTGAGGCGTGCCATCGAGCAATGGGGCACAGTGCCCATGGCTTACCTTGAGCTGTTCGCAGATGACCGATACACCTATGGCTATATTGGCTCGAAAGATTTCACCATGTATCCCATTCTTCCGCCGGGCAGTTTCGTGCAAGTGGACGAAGCCAAGAACAAGGTGGCGGAAGGGACATGGCGTTCGGAGTTCGAGCGTCCCATTTACTTTGTAGAAATGCGCGACGGATTTACCTGTTGCTGGTGCTCAACCAAGCGCGATTCCATCGTCCTGCAACCTCATCCCCTGTCCCCGGAGACCGTGCGAGTTCTTAAATACCCGCAGGAGGCCGAGATTCTCGGGCAGGTTGTCGGAGTGGCGATGCACCTCGGAGACTGGCAATATCCTGACTTTCAAGCAACGCCGAAAGTGCGTTCAGCACTGACCTCAGATGCGCCAGGGCAGCTGGGGAGAGGGACTTAGGTGGAGATTGCGTCAGCGCAGCCAGGAACTCCCTTTCAGTTAGATGTTCGTTGGCGCATGACGCCGGCACGTCTCTGAGCAACACAGCCAAAGGCCTCTTCAAGACCTCGTAGAGCAGGACGCGATGAGACGCACGGATTGCGCCTTGTGCAGCGGCTTCGCCATACACCCTCGCCAAACCCCAGTGATCGTACCTTCCGCTACCGTCGTCCAATCTACCGACATAGGAAAGTCTGCCCAACAACCCAGGGACCGCCCCAAGAGTATTGATCTCAAAGTCCTCGAGAGCGGATTTCAGTCTCATTAAACTTACGAAAAAAATTTACGAATTCCGAAAAGACATCGGGATTGAACTAAATACAGAAAACCCCTCTACCGCAGGCAATGTAACACGGTACGAATTCTTTCGCAAAGGAGAAACTACCGTGTTTCCTTGGCCTTGGTAATGTCTCAGCTCCTGAAAAGTAACAGTGTCAGCGGTATAGGTGTGCTGCGAATTTTGTTCGCAAAGGAGAATCAACCACAAGAAACGACTCGTCTTGGCTTTGGCTGCAACCCTTGTTTCTGATGACCGCGGCGCTTGCAAGTATGGCCGATGGCATTCCGCGTGTTCCCCAAAAGGGCTGCAGCCAAACCGGCTCAGAGAATCGAGAGGTTCTCAGTTGAAAAGGAGCAATGTCAGAGCTATAGTGCTCTGCAATGCTCGCAATCGATTGGCACAAGATGCTGTCGCTTTTCTTGTGGATCACGCCGCCTGTGCTGCTCAGTGTGCTCGCGGTCGTTCTGTGCAGGCGCCGCTTATACCGCGAATTCCCGGTCTTTTTCGCCTATGTGCTTTACGAGATTGCTGGGTTTGTTTTGCTGTTCGCGTTGTCTTCCATCCTGGGCGTGACCAGCAAGCAGTATGCATATGTTTTTTCCGCAGCGCTTTTGCTTGGCATCGCTCTGCGTTTCGGGGTGATTGACGAGGTTTCTAAAGATTTGTTTCGCGGATCCCGGTTTCTGAGGGTGTCAGCGAGACGACTGCTGCAATGTGTAGCAGGTTTGCTGCTTGGAGTGGGTGTTCTGCTCGCCATCTATGCGCCCGGGAACAATAGCGTCAGATGGCATGCTGGCGTATCCGTCGTCAACAGAGGCGCGGTTATGGTTCAATGTGGCTTACTCCTTTCCTTGTTGCTCTTTTCCCGCTTCCTGGGTCTGTCCTGGCGTCGCCCGGCATTTGGCATCGCGCTGGGTCTGGGCATACTCACAAGCGTTGATCTTGCCACTTCCGCTATTCGGGTGGAATTCACCAGTGCTGTAACGAGGGATTTCTTGAATTTGCTGATAACCGCCGCCTCCCTGGTCTGTGCTTCGATCTGGATCGGGTATTTGTGGGCACCCGGACGTGAACCTGCTGCATCCCTCATGGTCATTCCCCATGATGAGGTAGATACATGGAATACGGAGTTGCAACACTTACTCAAGGATTGATCTCCGCTTGGATTCTCGCGTCCGTTGCGTTCTTCGCAGTGGCGATCCTGGTGTATGTTGCCATCCGCAGCCGCACGCGCCGGGTTGATTTGGAAAGAACTATCCAGGCGTTCCGGTCTCTCGACATTGAGGCCTTTAGAAACCTGGTCGACTCAGCCGAGGAAGCATTTCTTCGCAATCATTTATCACCAAGAAAGTTCCGCGAGATTAAGCGGCAGCGCGCGTGGGCAGCACTTCTCTACGCCTGGGAAGCCGGCAGAGCCGCGACGGCGCTGGCAAAGATTGGTCAAGCCGCTCAACGGAGTTTGAATCCGGAGATCGTAGCGTCCGGCGTTCAGGTTACCGAGAATGCTTTTCGACTGCGATTGCAAACCGTCAGGGTTAGCCTCCGCCTGCTGATTCAAGTCCTGTCGCCTGGCCTGTCGAGCCGATCGCTTCCGTCCTTAGCAGATCAGTACGAGCAAGCGGCAGAAACACTCTTTCGTCTGAGCAGATTTCCATCTGGAGTGCGCCGGCTGGTGCGCTCCAAGAGCGCTTGATGCCGCCTAAAGAGTTAGACCAGGCACGATACGGTGTGGGCTGAGATGGCGCGCGGCTGGGAGAGTAAGTCAGTAGAACAACAACAAAAGGAAATGGCGGAGCAGCGGAAGCCCGCTCGCGCGCAAACCTCGCCTGACGAGCAACAGAACAACCGGAAACGCGAGGGTCTATTGCTTTCCCGGCGACGCCTCACGCGACAACTGGAGGCCGCCGACAACCCTCGTCACCGTCAGATGCTGGAACAGGCGATCGCGGAACTGGATCGGCAACTATCTTCTTTTAAGTAAGTTGCGGACACGGAGTCGCGAAAGTGAGCGGTCTGGCCACATACCACCTATAACGAAAACCCCGGTCCGATCCCGAGCTACCTGACGTATAATCGGTGAGTTGATGAAAGCCTACGTTTACGTGTCACTGAAGAAGAGCGTTCTGGATCCGCAGGGGAAGACTATCCATGGCGCACTTACGAAAATCGGTTACAAGAGCCTGCAGGAAGTAAGGCAAGGAAAGTATTTCGAAATTACTCTCAATGGCGGCATTTCAAAGGATGAGGCGCACGCGGAAGTAGAGCGGATCGCGCGCGAAGTTCTGACGAACCCGGTCATTGAAGAGTTTCGTTTCTCCCTCGAAGACGCGTAGAGACATTGATCGTCCCCCCACCGAAACATTCGTCAAGGAGAGAATTCGCTAATGTGCGGCATCGTGGGATATGTGGGGAAAAAGCAGGTTGTCCCCGTCATCATTGAGGGCCTCAGAAAGCTGGAGTATCGCGGCTACGACTCGGCGGGAATCGCGGTGGCCGGAAACGGCGAAGGCCTGCAGATCCGCCGCGCCGAAGGCAAGCTGCGCAATCTGGAAGAAGCGATCCGCCTCAAGCCGCTCGACGGCACCTACGGCATCGGGCACACGCGCTGGGCCACCCATGGCCGCCCCACCGAAGAAAACGCCCACCCGCATCGCGACTGCACCGGCAAGATCGTGGTGGTGCACAACGGCATTGTCGAGAACTATCTCGCACTCAAGAAGAAGTTGAGCACCGAAGGCCACAAGTTCACCACTGAAACCGACACGGAAATCATCGCCCACCTGATCGAGAAGCACTACCGGCAAACGGGAAACGGTCACAAGCCACTCCTCGAAGAAGCCGTGCGCAAAGCGGTGAAAGAACTCACCGGCGTGTTCGCGCTGGTGGTGATCGCGGTTGACGACCCAAACAAGATCGTCGCGGCGCGCAATGGACCACCCGTCGTCATCGGGCTCGGCAAGGATGAATATTTCGTTGCCAGCGATGTGCCCGCGCTCCTGGATCACACGCGCGACCTTTTCTTTCTCGCCGATGGCGATCTGGCCGTGATCACCCAGGCGGGCGTGCGGGTCACCGATTTCGACGGCCATCCGCTGGAACGCAAGGCGCAGCGCGTCACCTGGGATCCGATCATGGCGGAGAAGGGCGGCTTCAAGCACTTCATGCTCAAGGAAATATATGAGCAGCCGCGCACTGTCCGCGACACCACGCTCGGCCGCGTCTCGCAGGACACCGGCGCCATCTTCCTCGACGAAATGCACGTCGGCGAGGCCGAGTTCAAAGCCCTGAAGAAAATCAATATCGCCGCCTGCGGCACCAGTTGGCACGCCGGACTGGCCGGCAAGTTCATGATTGAGAACCTGGCCCGCGTTCCGGTCGAAGTCGATTACGCGAGCGAATGGCGCTATCGCGACCCGATCCTGGGACCAGACACGATGACGCTGCTGATTTCGCAGTCTGGCGAAACAGCCGATACGATCGCGGCCCAGCGTGAAGCCAAGGCCAAGGGCTCGAAGACGCTGGCTATCTGCAACGTGGTCGGCTCCATGATCACGCGCGAGGCCGCCGGAACTGTCTACACCCACGCCGGCCCGGAAATTGGCGTGGCGTCGACCAAGGCTTTCACCGGACAGCTGACCGCGCTCTATTTATTCGCCTTGTATCTGGCGGAGGTGCGCGGCACCATGACCCCCGATCAGGCCAAGTCCGCCGTGCAAGAACTCATGCGCATCCCCGGCAAGCTGGAGCAGATTCTCACCCACGACGAGGCTTGCAACGAGCTGGCGAAGACTTATGTGCGGGCGCAAGATTTCCTTTTCCTCGGACGCGGCATTCACTATCCCATCGCCCTCGAAGGCGCGCTCAAGCTCAAGGAAATTTCCTACATTCACGCCGAAGGTTATCCGGCGGGCGAGATGAAACACGGCCCCAACGCGCTGATTGACGAGAATCTGCCCGTGGTCATCATCGCCACCCGCGACGTGACGAGCCCGCAGTCGATGGTCCGCTATGAGAAGACAATGTCGAACCTGAAGGAAGTAAAAGCTCGTTCCGGCATAGTCATCGCGCTCGCCACTGAAGGCGACAAAGAGATCACGGAAGAAGCGGATCACGTACTCTTCGTTCCGCCGGCGCCCGATGAACTGTCGGCGATCCTGGAAATCGTCCCGCTGCAACTGCTCGCCTATCACATCGCCGTCCGCCGCGGTTGCGATGTCGACCAGCCGAGAAACCTGGCGAAGTCGGTGACGGTGGAGTAGGAAGCTGTCAGCCGCCAGCGACCAGCAGTCTCGGCCGCTTGCTCCTACCTCTTCGCGGGAATCTGGAAGTCCACGCCGCGTTCGTCGTTGGCTTTGCGGGTGGCGGGGAGATCGAGGTCAGCGAGCAGGATTTTGTGGGTTCGGCCGGCGTCGAAGTCAAACAGCGTATCTCCCAGGATGGCGTAATTGAGCACGTCGGAATGGTGGCCGTCCTTGAAAACGAGCACAGTCGAGGGCTGAGCGGTCACGGGCTGTTCTGGTTCAACAGGAATTGGCTGGGCCGGCGCGGAAGCTCTTGGAGCCGAATCGCGGACCCGGGCGCGCGTGGTTCGAGCATCTGGGTCCTGTGGGCCGTTTTGCGGATCTTGAGAGGAGTCGGCGTCGACGGAGTTGTCGCCGGATTCCTGGTCGTCGGGGACGGCGTACGGAATGTAGGCTGGCATGCTGACGCCCACGGGGAACAAGACGCCATCCTCATGGTGGTGGCGATGCCCGGAGGATTTACGGTCTGAGGACGGATTCTTCAAGAACAACGGCGGATACGGGTTCGCCGGCATGAAGAAGTTGGCACAGCAGTTTCCAAAAACCGGCTGGATGTTGCCGAAACCGTTTGGCCCCAGTGACGTTACGCTGGCCCGGACACCGGGAGTGGGGTTGTTGCTCCCGCCGAAACCGAACGAAGTGACCGAGGGCGGGACTCCGTTAATCTGAGCCTGAAGCGGCAAACAGGCAGCTACGGAAAACGCCAACAAGAAGGAAAACAGGAAACAGGACCGCACACCGGCCAGCATGGCAAGCCTCCCCTGCACAGGGTACACCAATTGCCTATTAGAACTCGCCGCCACTGCCAAAGTTGCGTGAAAAATCTGCGCGAGGGTAGAAGATCCCCAGGCAAAACCTGACACCTACGCCGCGGTAAGGGGCATGCGGGAAGCGATCCGGCGCAGTTCGAGCATGCGGTGGCGGACATAGCCGTCTTCAGTCAAATGAGCCGAGGCACTGGCTTTGCGGCTGCTGGCCACCATCTGATCGAGCGGCCGGCGTTCTCGGAATTCAGGGTCGAACTCCCGGCAGTACTCACAAAGCCGGGAAGAGCGTGTGTCGAATCGATGGATTACAGCGGGATCAATGTGTTCCACGAGAAAAGGCTCCTGGGAGGGCTGGACTGCCCAGTTTCTGAGACAGGGTCACAACATTCTGCCTCGAATGATTCATCAATGATTTGACCGACGCCTTTTTACTACAAGGCAAGAAGGCTGACAAGCCCTTTGTAGCGGGTGCAAATCTCATATGTATCGGAATAGTTCAAGTCTACAGGAAACGTAGGAATCGGGACTGTGACGGCCATCACCGAGGGCTGTTACTTCTGGCATGATAAGGCCAACCTCTTTATTCCAGAGAGCTTATTATGAAGCACGTTATTCTGGAAGAGGACCTTGCTGGAGATCATATGAATCGTGCCGCTATCAATCCGGGCACCGTGTTTCTCTTCGACGTGGACAATACGTTGCTCGACAACGATCGCGTGTCGGATGACCTGAAGCGATACCTCACGAAAAAAGTGGGCGCGGACAGCGAGCGGCGCTATTGGGAAATCTTCGAACAGCTGCGCACCGAACTCGGATACGCGGATTATCTGGGCGCGTTGCAACGCTATCGCGCCGAACGGCCCACCGATCCGAAGCTGCTGGCCGTCTCGCACTTCATGATCAATTATCCATTTGCGAAACGGTTGTATCGGAAGTCGCTGGATGTGGTGAAGTATGCGCAGAAGTTGGGGCGGACGGTGATCCTGAGCGACGGTGATGTGGTGTTTCAGCCAAACAAGGTAGACCGGTCGGGCCTCTATCGAGCCTTCAAGGGGCACGCTCTGATCTATATCCACAAGGAACAGGAACTGGACGATGTGGAGGCGAGGTATCCGGCGGCGCGTTACGTGATGGTGGACGACAAGGTGCGGATTCTGGCGGCAATCAAGCAGCATTGGGGCAATCGGGTAACGACTGTGTTTCCGCGCCAGGGGCACTACGCGCTGGATGCGGCGCTGGTGGCCAAGTATCCGAAGCCGGATATCACGTTGGAGCGAATTGGTGACTTGCAGAAGTATTCGCTGGCAGAGATTCTGGCAGCCGCATAGATTTTAGCGACGGGGCGGCTACTCGGCTTCTTCCTCTTCCTGAGACGCGCCTGCTCGGACCAGGCTTTCCAGTTCTCGATTCAGGTTGGCGTGGTCGGCCTCGGGAAATTCCACAAAACGGAAAGGCTGGAGGCATCCCTGAGTGGCCCACATGGGAAACAACATGCGCGCGCGGCAGCGGATGCTGGTCGAGCCGAGGTGGAACACGACGGTCACAGCAATGCCTTCGTCCAGCGGGTGTTCGAGCGAGAGCAGTCCGCCGTTGACGGAGAGCTGATTCATGCGGCCGCGAAGCTGACGCCCGTTTTCAAGCAGCACCAGAGCAAGGATGGACCCGCCGAGCTTGACGCGCGAGCCCCGTGGTCCTTTCTTCTGCGTGCTGGCGGCGGAGGACATTCTCGGGCTAGTATCGCACCGCGCGGCAGGGGTGGGGCAGATTACGAAAGTCAGCCATCGGTATTGGCCGCGTTTCCCCGGTAATCAGTGGTAGCCCTTCCAGAAGAAGTAGGCGGTCATGACCGTTCCGACGGCGATGACGAAGCCGCGAATCCACGCGCCGGGAAGCTTCTGAGCATAGTGGGCGCCGAAGTACCCGCCGAGAAGCGCGCCCACAGTCACGACGCTGCCCTGCTTCCAGGCCACAGCACCGGCCACGATGAAGGTGATGACCGCGACGCCATTGATGATGCCGCCAAGCACGACTTTCAAGGCGTTCATGGCGTGAATATCGGTCATGCCGAGGGCGGCAAGCATGGCCAGATTGAGGATCCCAACGCCTCCGCCGAAGTAGCCTCCGTAGACCGCGACCACCAACTCATACAGTGACGCAACGGCCAGAGCGGTGTTGGAAGCATCGTGGGCGATGGAGCCTCCAGTGCTGCGCGACAGGCGGTTACCGAACACGAACAGCAGCGTCGCTCCCAGCATGAGCCAGGGCAGAACGCGCAGGAAAGTCTGCGCGGGCGTGTGCAGTAAAAGGTAGGCTCCGGCAATTCCTCCGATCAGGCTGGTGATGGTGAGAGGAATCATGACTCGGCGCGAAATGTCGAGATGCTTGCGATACGCTCCGCCGCTGGCCGTCGTTCCCACCCAGAGCGCGACGGTATTGGTGGCGTTGGCCCGGATGGGGGCGACTCCGCTGAACAGTAGCGCCGGGAAAGCGATAAAACTGCCTCCGCCCGCGACGGCGTTCAGCGCGCCACCGAGCGCTCCGGCGACAAACAGCAAGATGACGGTTGGCAGGGCCAAATACAAGATGTATCAAACAACTGCAGAAGTAAGAAGTCAAATTGCAGAAGTAAAGAACCTCGCAGCTTGAGATTTGGGTGCCACTTCTGCAATCTGACTTCTTACTTCTGACTTTTTCGAAAGTGGGGGTAGGGGCACTCGGCAGGTCAAAATTCCCACCCCTACGCGGTTATGGCGTCTGCATGCCGTGTTCATCAGATACCGTAGCCTTCCCAGACGTTCCTTTAGCCCAGTCGGCTCGCGGATCTGGCATCTCCAACTGGTGGACTCCATGCGGAAAGGCTTCCTGCAGAGCCTTGTGTTGACGCTCGTGTTCGGGATCGTGCAGAGTTATCCACGGGTGGAGGTAGTAGACGGCGACGATCCTGGCCTGCAGCATCTCTTTCAGGCAGCCGAAGCATGGCTGAGTGGTGGAGTAAACGGTTCCTCCCTGGACGCTGATGCCAAAGCGCGCGGCTGAGAGAATGGCGTTTTGCTCGGCGTGAACGCAGATGCAAAGATCGTAGGCGGTGCCCGATTTGTAGGTCTTGTCGCGGTTGGCACAGCGCAGGCAGCCGCCGTCGGAACAGTTTTTCATTTTGGTGGGAGTTCCGTTGTATCCGGTCGACACGATGCGGTCGTCGACCACGATGATGGCGCCGACCTTCTGACCCCGACAATCCGCCCGTTCGCGGACAGCTTGCGCAATGCCCATGAAATAGATGGGTCGTCCTGGGCGTTCTGGAAGTGGTGGATTCACTGGTCGAGCCTCCTGCAAAGAAAATGGGGCCATAGGTTTCGCCATGGCGCTCGGTCGGGATCATTCTCTACCAGGCTTGGGGAAAGTACATAGGGCAATTTGGAGATTGCAGAGGTGAAAGGCCTTGCGCCCGGGGGCCGCGGTGAGGGTAGGGGTCCTTCGACTCCATTTGTCTCACGCTTTGCGCGAGGCAAAACTCCGCTCAGGATGACAGATTTACTTAACTTCGACATGGGATACAACGGGGCGGAGGCTGTCATCATACGTGCTAGAATCGTTCTTGTGACGCTTGGGGCCGATGCTTCCTGATATCGAAAAATTGCTGGAATTGCAGGTGGCGGATCAGGAAATCCGCAAACTGCGGGACGAAGTGGCGGCGCTGCCGAAACGGGTGGCGGCGATTGAGCAAAAACTGGCTGGAACCAAGGCGCACCTGGAAAAAGTCCGGGCTACCGCCAAGAATGACGACGCCAACCGCAAGAAATTCGAAGCCAACATCAAAGACCTGCAAGGCAAAATTTCCAAGTATCGCGACCAATCTCTCGACGTAAAAACCAACGACCAGTACAAAGCCCTGCTGCACGAAATCCAGTTTGCCGAGCAGGAAATCCGGATGAACGAAGACCGCATCCTGGAGGTGATGGTCAACGTCGACGCGCGCGACGCGGAAATCAAAGCGGCGGAAGCCGAGCTTAAGGCGGAGACGGCCGAGATCGAAAAAGAAAAAGAAGACGCGCGGAAAGTTACCGCCGAAGATCAGAAAAAGCTTTCCGAATGGAACGCGAAACGCGATGCGCTGCGGCAGGGAGTTTCCGAAGATGTGCTGCGTCACTATGACCGCGTGGTGAAACATCGCGGCACCGGACTGGCCGAAGTCCGCGACCACAAGTGCATGGGATGCCAGGTGATGCTGCGTCCGCAGATTTACAACGAAGCGCGCAAGGGCGAGACGGTAATGTTCTGCGAATCTTGCCAGAGAATCTATTACTACATTCCCGCGAACGAAGTGGTGCCGGAAGTGGAAGTGGTGACCGTCACCGGGCGAAAACGGGCGCGTCCCAAGGCCGATGCACCGCAGGCCTGGTTCTACCGTCCGGATTACCCTGAGGAAGGCGAAGTGCTGCTGGTCTTCATCAATAACGGGGACACTGCAACGCGGCGCATCTACGAAATGCACACCGGACGCCAGTTCGGCGAGGTGCTGACGCGCGAAGGCAATTACCGGCAGGCGTTTCCCGAGGACCTGACCGACTCGGCCCTCCGGCTGAACGGGCATTGGGAAGAAAAAGAGATGGAGGAATGGGGCTCGGAAATCCCCTCCAATGTGCTCGACCTTCTGCATAAAGATCTGTTGGCCATCCAGCGCGAGCACCGCGCTAGCCACAAACCTGTTAGCTCTCCGGCGGAACAGCCGGCCGCGCACTAGCAGCGGATTTGCCAAGCATCCTGCGACGAATCGGCATAATTAAGAGTCTCTGAAAATTGCCTCGGAATCTGCGGTAAGATGACCGGCACGAGGTTAGCGATGGCTCCCAGCGACAACGATTTCAGACTTCCTTACGCATCCCGCCGTTCGTTTCTTGGCCTGTCGGCCGCAGCTTCGGCGGCGTTCGCATTGCGCATTGTCACCGAACCTATGCTGGCTCACGCTCGCATCCACAATGCGCCGAAGGATGCGATCCGGATTGACGCCAACGAGAACCCGCTGGGGCCGTGTGCTGCGGCGCGCGAAGCGGCTGCGGGCATCGTCCCGCAAGGCGGACGTTATTCCGACTGGCTGACCGACGATCTGGTGAAGCAACTGGCCGACATGGAAGGGCTGAAACCGGAACAGGTGCGCGTCTATGCGGGATCGAGCGAGCCTCTGCATCACACGGTGGCCGCGTTTACCTCGGCACAACGCAGCTATGTGACCGCCGATCCGGGATACGAAGCCGGCATTTTCACCGCCCAGGCCATCGGCGCGAAGGTAGTGAAAGTTCCGCTGACGAAGACCTATGCGCACGATGTGAAGGCGATGCTGGCCGCGGCTCCGGATGCGGGTGTGTTCTATGTCTGCAGCCCGAACAATCCTACGGGGACGCTGACCAGTCATTCCGATATCGAATACCTGGTCGAGAACAAGCCCAAGGGTTCGGTGGTGCTGGTGGATGAAGCCTACATTCATTTTTCCGACGCGCTGTCGGTGATGGACCTGGTGAGAGCGGGCAAGGACGTCGTCCTGCTGCGAACGTTTTCGAAGATCTATGGCATGGCGGGGCTGCGGTGTGGCGCCGTGTTTGCCCGTCCGGATCTGCTGGAGAAGGTCGACAATTATGGCGGCTGGAATTTCATGCCGATCACCGCGCTGGTGGCTGCCTCCGCCAGCCTGAAAGACGCGCAACTGGTGCCGGAGCGCAAGCGCATCAATGCCACCATCCGCAGCCAGGTCTTTGCCTGGCTTGATCGCAACGGATACTCCTACATTCCATCAGAATCGAACTGCTTCATGCTGGACACGAAACGGCCGGCGAAGGCCGCGATCGATGCCATGGCCAAGCAGAAGGTGATTATTGGACGCGTCTGGCCGGTATGGCCAACCTACACGCGGATCACGGTTGGGACTGCGTCCGAGATGGAGCAGTTCCAGGCAGCGTGGCAGAAGGTGATGACGGGAGCGGTCACGGCTAGCGTGGGAGCGCTGCCGAGCTGGGGAGAACTGCCACGTAAACGGAATCGGGATGCGAGCTTAAGGACCCGCGTGGGGACGGGGCTTCACCCCGTCTAGCGGGGCGGAGCCCCGCCACCACACAACATCCCCTGTCGCTACGCTATAACATCTATTCATGCCGAAAACACCTGCCGCCTGCGCGAAGCACGCGGAGCCTTCCGTAAGAGTATCGCTGCGCGGAGCTACTCGCCTGCAGGCCCGCCATCCTTGGGTCTACCGCTCGGATGTCACTGGAGCGGAGGGTATTCCGCCGGGTGCGCTGGTCCGCGTCCTTGATTCGCGGGGGAAGTTTCTGGGGACGGCGCTCTACAGCTCTTCGTCGCAGATCGCGATCCGCATGATCTCTCACGCTTCGGTGGCCGATCTGCCGGCTCTGGTCGCCGAACGCATTCGCGCCGCCATCGCCTACCGGAAGGAACTTGTCTCAAATACCGACGCCTACCGGATCGTCTTCAGCGAAGCCGATTTTCTTCCCGGGCTCATTGTCGATCGCTATAACGACGTTATTTCACTGCAAATTCTGACCCAAGCCATGGATGCCGCACCGGTGCGCGAAGCCATCCTCCAAACGCTATGCGACGAACTGCGGCCGGCGGGGATTGTGGAGCGTGTCGAGGCTCGCATTCGAGAGCTGGAGCAATTGCCGCCGCTGCCGTCCGGACTGCTTTGGGGAGAGAAGAGTTCGACCGAATACAGAATGAACGGGGTCGCGTTTCACTACGACGGGCTGGAAGGCCAGAAAACCGGAGCGTTTCTCGATCAGCGGGAGAACTACGCCGCTGCCGCGCAATATGCGCACGGCGAAGCTCTCGACGCTTTCTGCTATCAGGGAGGATTCGCTCTGCATCTGGCGGCGAAGTGTTCGAGCGTTACCGGCGTGGACAGCTCGCGTCCGGCTCTGGAAATGGCGGAAAAGAACGCCACCTTGAACGCAAAGCCGAACGGCCGCGAACTGGAGTGGATCGAGGGCAACGCCTTCGACCTGCTACGAGAATATGCCGCCGCGAACCGGCGCTACGACACCATCATTCTCGATCCGCCAGCCTTTGCCAAGTCCAAGCGCGACCTCGACAAAGCCCTCGGCGGCTACAAGGAACTCAACCTGCGCGCCATGAAAATGCTGCGCCCCGGAGGGATTTTGGTGACCTGCTCCTGCTCCTTCCACGTCAGCCCCGCAGATTTCCTCAAAATGGTGTCCGAGGCCTCCCAGGATGCCCACAAATTATTGCGCGTAGTCGAGAACCGTGGGGCCTCGAAAGATCATCCAATGTTGCTCAATGTGCCGGAGACCAGCTACCTCCAATGTCTGATATTGAGCGTAAGCAATTGAAACGTAAAGGCATTTTTAGTACTTGACAATAGCACACTAAGATTTTATGCTTTGTCGAGACTAATTAACAACTCAGGAGCTTCCGATAGCTCCGAATTAACTTCAAGTAGAAGGAGTCAAGTTATGACCATGATTACGCGTTGGGACCCATTCCGTGAGTTCGTCACCCTGCAAGACCGCATGAACCGTTTGTTCCCCCGTGGGCCGGAAGGGCAGGATGAATCCCTAACCACCACCGCATTCGCTCCGCCCGTCGACGTCTACGAGGACGAGCACAATGTCACCCTGAAGATCGAAGTGCCGGGAATCGATGAGAAAGACATCGACGTCCGCATCGAGAACAACACGCTGACCGTGCACGGCGAGCGCAAGTTCGAGAAGGATGAGAAAGAAGAGAACTACCGGCGGGTAGAGCGGCAGTATGGCAGCTTCACCCGCACCTTCACCCTCCCGAACACCGTCGATCAGGATAGCGTCCATGCCGACTATGACAAGGGCGTGCTGAAGATCACGCTGGCCAAGAAGGCGGAAGCCAAGCCGAAGCAGATCAAGGTAAATATCGGCAGCGAGAAGACGCTGGAAGGCAAAGAACCGAAGGGCGTCAGCAAAGCCGCATAAGTGAACGCAATCGCTGTAAACTCGGCGGGAGGCGAGATAGCGAGCGCCTCCCGTTTTGTTTGTAATTGGCAATTTGTAATTTGAAAATCGAGAAGATCTGGGCAAATAGAGGAATAAAGCTATGCCGATTCGTTGGGACAAATTCACCGTCAAGGCACAGGAAGCCGTGCAGCGCGCAAACGAACTTGCCTCCGAACACGGGAATCCGGAGCTCATGCCGCTCCATCTGCTGGCTGCGTTAGTCGAAGATAAAGAAGGCATCGTGGCGCCGGTGCTGGAAAAAATCGGCATCGGGCCGCAGGCCGTGCTCAGCGACGTCTACAAAGAGATTGAAAAGTTGCCGAAAGTCTCGGGCAGCGGCGGAGCGCAGCAGCCGGCCATGTCGTCGCAGGTCAATCAGCTCCTGGAGAAGTCTTTCAAAGAAGCCGACACTTTCAAAGACGAATACGTATCGACCGAGCACATGCTGCTGGCGCTGACCAGCCTGAAGCGCGATCCGGCGCAGGAGTTGCTGGCGCGTCATGGCGCTACCCACGATGCCATCCTGAAGGCGCTGACCGCGGTTCGCGGATCGCAGCGCATCACCGACCAGAATCCCGAAGCCAAGTACCAGGCGCTCGAACGCTACGCTCGCGACCTGAACGAGCAGGCGCGGCGCGGCAAGCTCGATCCCGTCATCGGCCGCGATGAAGAAATTCGGCGCGTGGTGCAGGTGCTTTCGCGGCGCACCAAGAATAATCCGGTGCTGATCGGCGAGCCGGGCGTGGGCAAGACTGCAATCGTCGAAGGGCTAGCGCAGCGCATCGTCTCTGGGGACGTGCCCGAAGTTCTGCAGAATAAGCGCGTCGTGGCGCTTGATCTGGGCGCGATGCTGGCTGGCGCGAAATATCGCGGCGAATTCGAGGACCGCCTCAAGGCCGTCCTCAAAGAAATCGAAGACTCGCAAGGCAAGATCATCCTCTTCATCGACGAGTTGCACACGCTGGTCGGCGCGGGCGCGGCCGAAGGCGCGATCGACGCCTCCAATATGCTGAAGCCGGCGCTCGCCCGCGGAGAGCTGCGCGCCATTGGAGCGACCACGCTCAATGAATATCGCAAGTACATCGAAAAGGACGCCGCGCTCGAACGCCGGTTCCAGATCGTTTTCGTGGGTGAGCCGAATGTCGAAGATACGATTGCGATTCTGCGCGGGCTGAAGGAGAAGTATGAAGTGCACCACGGCGTGCGCATCAAAGATTCGGCCATTGTCGCAGCCGCTACTTTGTCGCACCGCTACATTTCCGACCGCTTCCTGCCCGACAAGGCCATCGATTTGATCGACGAAGCCGCGGCCTCGCTGCGCATCCAGATCGATTCCATGCCCACGGAAATCGATCAGCTGGAACGGCGGGCCACCCAACTCGAAATCGAAAAGCAGGCGCTGAAGAAAGAAGACGATCCGAATTCGAAAGAGCGGCTGGCGGTGGTGGAGAAAGAACTGGCCGGCATTCGCGAACAATCGAACGCGCTCAAGGCGAAATGGAAGCAGGAAAAAGACGTCATCGCGAAGGCTCGCACGCTGAAAGAAAAACTGGAGCAGCTCAAGATCGAAGAAGCCGCCGAAGAACGGAAGGGAAACCTGGAGCGCGTGGCGCAGATCCGCTATGGGCTGATTCGGCAGACCGAAGCGGAACTGCAGAAGGTTACCTCGCAGATCGACGGCAAGGCCGGACATCGCATGTTGAAAGAAGAAGTGGATGAGGAAGACGTCGCCCGCATCGTCTCCAAGTGGACGGGCATTCCGGTTTCGAAGATGCTCGAAGGCGAGGTCAAGAAGCTGGTCAACATGGAAGACCGGCTGCGGCTGCGCGTCATCGGCCAGGACGAGGCGCTCGAACGTGTGGCCAATGCGATCCGGCGCTCGCGGGCCGGGTTGAGCGATCCCAAGCGGCCGATCGGGTCGTTTATTTTTCTCGGGCCAACCGGTGTTGGAAAGACGGAACTGGCGCGGGCGCTCGCCGAATTTCTCTTTGACGACGAGCGCGCCCTGATTCGCATCGACATGTCGGAATACATGGAGAAGCACGCCGTTTCGCGCATGATCGGCGCGCCCCCGGGATACGTTGGCTACGATGAGGGTGGACAGCTCACGGAGGCGGTACGGCGGCATCCTTATGCGGTTGTGCTGTTCGACGAAATTGAAAAAGCGCATCCCGATGTGTTCAACATCCTGCTGCAGATCATGGACGACGGCCGGCTCACCGACGGCAAGGGCCGCCATGTGGACTTCAAGAACACGGTCATCATCATGACTTCGAACCTGGGCTCGTCGTATTTGCAATCGGAGAACATTCGCTCCGCCGATGGGTTCGAGCGCGCCTCGAAGCAGGTGATGGACGCGCTGCATGGGCATTTCAGACCCGAGTTCCTGAACCGCGTGGACGACATCATCATCTTCCATCCGCTGGGCAAAGAACAGCTGGTGAAGATTGTCGATCTGCGCCTGGAAGACCTGCGCCGATTGCTGGCCGACCGCAAGATTTCGGTGGAGTTGACCGACTCTGCTAAAGAACTGCTATTCACCGAAGGTTACGATCCAAACTTTGGAGCCCGTCCGCTGAAGCGCGCGATTCAGAAGCTGGTGCAGGATCCGCTGGCGCTCAAAATTCTGGATGCCGAAGTGCTGCACGGCGACCATGTGGTGGTGGACGCGGATAAAGCGGCGGGGAAGATGACGTTCACGGTCAGCGAGCGGGTGGGAGAGAAAGCGCGGGCGCGGGCGAAGAAGTAGTGGAGTCCAATGCCATGTCGCTGCCGCACAGCAAGTCCTTCGCTTCGCTCAGGATGACAACTCGCTACTCAGGGCAACAACTGATTCAGTGTGGCGCTGGATAAAGCGTAATACTAGATGCCGTAGTTCAGGCCGCGAAGCGCGTCTTTGTAGGCTTCGCGGGCCTCTGTTGCTTTTTCGTGGGCGTCATGTTCCTTGAAGTGAGCGGCATCCCAATGCTCCATGGCGATCATCGAGTGCTCGGGAGTGGCCAGCGCTTCTTCGGCGCGAATGGCGTCGACCCATTCATCGACAGCCTTTTTGTAGGCGAGACGCAATTGATCAAGATCCTCTTTGCTCATAGCCATCGCAGGTTAATGCCCTCCCGCACCCCGGTCAATTGGGAAGAGTGAATTTAACGAAAAATTAATGCTGCGTGAATGGTCTTCGAATTCCCCCGTGTCTGTTGAAAAACTCCGGGTTTGCCGCAGGCCTTTCGCCGTACTGCCTGCTTGGTTATTCGCTTCTTTAGTTTCTTTAAGCCGCGTTCATGCAGTTGCAAGCTCCGGTGTTGGCTTACTGCGGA
>Ga0326728_10002448_pt1 | contig 61823 bp, 59 predicted proteins | sample MB3enrmetagenome_FD_207602 | JGI IMG/M metagenome (GOLD analysis project Ga0326728, IMG submission 207602) | Lab enriched peat soil microbial communities from McLean, Ithaca, NY, United States - MB31MN | ecosystem: Environmental > Terrestrial > Soil > Wetlands > Peat | place: USA: New York... | reverse complement strand
TACCGGCTTCCATCTCCAAAATAGGCCGAGAGGAGCGAGTCGGATTGTTGACTCACTGTGAACACCATCTCGCTGATCCTGAAATGGGCTAACTGTCTGACAATCACTTCAAGGATGGGCATCCCGTCCACCGGCATTAACGGTTTAGGGAATACCGTTGTATAGGGGGCAAGTCTGGTCCCCTTTCCTCCAGCCAAAATGATCGCCTTCAATTTTTTCCCCTCCGCTTCTTCGTACCCTATTCCTCACCGAATTAAATATCGTGGCGCTATAGCATATTAATGGTCTAAATATCTTGCAAGGTTTTCGTAAATTGTCCGAGCGGCTTTTTCTACACTCAGAATGGAAATAACGCTATCTCTATTCTGTATAAATTCAGAACGATTTTTTATCTTACTCATTCTCTCCATCGCCTCTGCCAGTTTTGCGTGATCCTCACTTGGAACAACGTATCCAAGACTGTATTGTTCAACGAGGTGCCTCATATCACCGACATCGGCGACGATAAGAGGCTTCTGAGCCTCTACGGCTTCTCTTAAGACAAGGGGGATGGTTTCACTCCGAGATGGAATAATCACACAATCGGCATGCCCAAGCAAACTCTGATAATCTCCATCTTCTATTTTTCCCGTCAAAATGACCCTATGCCCAAGTCCCACTCCGTGAATTTGGTTAGAGAGGGCCTTGTATTCTTCTCCCTCGCCGACAATGTATGAACGGAATTCGATTCCTCTTTCATTGAGAGCCTTAGCGGCATTGATTAAAATGTCTTGTCCTTTCATACGATGAAGACGACCCACCGTCAGCGTCACAAAAAGTCCATCGTCTTTCAACGGCTTAAAATTGGACCTCTTATCTCCTATTTTCCGACTGGTGGGGGCAAAATGGCATTTCTTTTCTCCAGCAATCCTTGATGTCTTCTTACAGAGGTCAAATCCATCGGCGAAAAGGACTGAAGCATGACGGGCCACGAGCCGGACAAATTTCCGGGTCACCGGGTGTTCGGCTGCCACAAGAACGTCTGAACCCAATGCTCTTGCTGCATAAGGCACCCCGGTAAGCCTTGAAACGCCATATGAAATCAAACCAGCCGGAATAAGCCACTCTGCAAAAATAAAGTCAGGCTTCCATTGCCTCGCGATTTTGTGACCGACTCGAATTCCATTTAAGAAAAACTGGATTATCAAGGGAAGGTTGGACATAACCTTCTCAAAAATACTGATGAGGGGTGTATGATTTCCCCTCCAGCCGAAGTAAGTGACTTTGCATCCTTCCCATAAGGTTTCTGACTCGGTATGATTGGAGTCACAATTTTGAGTGAGGATGCTTACCTCACATCCTAATTTGTTCAACTCGACAATCAGATCAGGCAAGAACAAGCCTCCCAGTTGCCTTCCACTCGGAAAACTATTTGTAATCAGCAATATTCTCATTTTCGTAATCTAATACCCATAGAAAATGATTTCAAACCAGGAGATGCCCAGTAACGGATTATTAAAAATCGGCCTTTCCTTCAGCTAATTTGGTTGCTTTTTTGAAGGGCATTACTCGGTTCTCCTAATGTCTTCATCGAGGAAGAGTTTGGCCAGTTCAGAATATCTTCACCATTTGGCTGAACAGCGTATCCCGTTTTGGTGAACAGGTTTCATCGACTGCAGTCGCACCTTTGAGAACCCCTGCTTTGATACCCGATGCCCACTGTGGCATCAATTTCACAGTTCCAATGCCAATCTACCCTTTGAGATGGGCATCGCTACCAAATATGCCCAGCCTAACACATTTTCTTGCCTGTTTAAGGACATCCCTATTCTCTTTCGGGTTACAACAGGGTCGACGATTTGGAAAATAGACCCCCAGACACGAGGGTTAACCTCCATCAAAATCGGCTATTGTGTGTTTGAATCAGGTTTTAACTCCGCCATCGCTAACCCCTGTCGACCGAGCCAAGAGTTCACATCCTCCAGAACGTTCTGTCGCTATCGGACTGTAGGAAAGAGAATGAAAATTCGCCAGAAAAAATACTCTAAACGTGATAAGATTCCTCCGGTCGGGAATCATCTTTTTATTCCTTTGATGATTTTTGCAGGAACTCCTCCTACCATCACATTAGGAGGTACATCTTCGGTGACTACGGCTCCTGCAGCAACAATCGAATTTTCTCCTATCGTAACCTTTGGCAGTACCACCACATTGATAGCTAACCACGCACCGCGCTTGATGGTGACGGGCCCGAATACCATCGTCTCTTCATCACCCCAAATCTTCCTGATGGGTTCGGTGGGGTCGGAATGGGTCAAAATGGTAACACGTCCGGCAAGAGATACATGATCTTCTATAGTAATAAGCCCAGGGGCAACCGAATCCAGCCAACACCCCAGTCCAATGAAAACATGGTTTCCAATAGTTACACCACGCATTCTTTGGAGAGCCACTCGTAAGGACGGAGGTAGCGGCAACGAGCTCATGGCCAGCGACGACAAAATGCGGCCGTAAATTCCGCTTAGAAAACTTCTTATAGATTTCTCTTCAAGCTTTGCCGTACCAAGCTGTCTTTGCACCCATCTCAAAGTAACCTCCTGCAAATTCGACATAATTTATTTCCTTGCCTTGAGAAATTATGGCCCAGAAGTTTTTCCCTATATTAATACTGGCCTCTTTTCACTAATCCTTCCACAAACTGCTGGAGTCAAACAAAGGCCTTCCTAAACGATTTTTAAATTCGAATGATATATTAACGCCGATAGAAAGGTGAGTATGACCTTCTGTAATCCTTATCTTCTCAAGCTCCTGACGATCTTTTTTAACACGATGGCCCCCATATCCATTCCAGCCGCCTGCAAAAGTCCAAACCTCCCACACGGCCACCTTTCAGGGTGACAACTCAGCAAAATCATCGGCTCCTTTTCTGGAACAAGCATTTGGCCAAGACTGAACGGTGATGAAGGGATTTTGAAATTCCTACCAACAGACCTGTCTCGAAGGTTGTGTTGACTCCCAAAGGTGCCTCCTGTGTCTGTCACGTATAAAATCTTTGAAAAATCCATATCGACCATGGGTTCTCCGACAAGGCTAAATCTTTTCAATGGCAATCTTTTCCGGATGTCTGCATTAGAATATCTTGAGAGAGGACTGCCGTGGGCGCTCACCGTTTTAACATCGGCGATTTTGCGCAGCCCCTCCAGTTCGTGTCCAAATAATTTAAGCGACGCAGATAAATCGCCCTTCTCCCGAACCATTGTTTCATAATGAAAACCGATTTCATGGCCCAACGCAGCAATTTTCTTTATACTCCCGGAGGGAAACGCCCCTTTTCTACCACACCTGAAGTAGTAAGTGGATGAAACATTCAAATCATGTTCGGCCTGAGCCATCTTCACCGCACGGCTTGAGAATCTATCCACATCGTGTCTTAAAAGGATGAAGGGAGGGATTACCCCTTCATAATAAGTTTTCACGGGGCCGAAAGAATATCCCTTTTTTTTAAGGAATTCTAATAGTTTTTTATAGTCAGACAGAAGAAATGCCATCGTCTTTTTTATTACAATCATTTGACGTAATTTTAGGTCCTATTTCAATTGTTTGTTATACTCCATATCAAACCACATGGCGAAAAAGAGCGTTTGAAGACCCGAGATCGCAAAGAAGGCTGCAAACAAAGCACTCGTTGCAGCCACAGGTCCGATGAACAGTCGATAAATAAGAAGATAGCAGCCAAAGACAAAACCAATAGGGGTGAGGATGAAACCCAATGAATAAAAAAGCACCAGGGGGTGAAAGTCCCGGATGATGTATTTTTCCTTGAGCCGCCATAAAAAAAGTTTCAGAAGAAGAAAGGAAAGGGTGAAAATGACTTTGGAGATTCTGATGCCCGAACGTTCTCCTATCCCATAAACGGGGTTGACGGACACATCCCTGACTCTGAAATGATAGACATTCAACCTCACCAGGAAGTCGTTAGGCATTCCGTAACGTTTGTAAACGCCGTCGAGATCGATGGTCTTTAGCACCTGTAGGCTAACAGCTCCATAGCCTGATTGGGAATCTGCCACGTGCCAATATCCGGAGGCGATCTTCGTCAAAAAAGAGAGAACGGCATTGCCGAGGTAACGCGTTTTGGGGATGATTCTCCAGGCCTTGCCTGTGAAAAGGCGATTGCCTTTCGCATAATCCACCTCTCCACTGACCACGGGGTCCAATAAACTGGGAAGGTCTTTCGGGTCCATCTGTGCATCGCCTGCCATGACCACACTGATGGATATTTCATTGTCCCGCGCCCATTTGTAGCCAGTGACGATGGCTCCACCGACCCCTTCGTTTTTTGGATGACGCAAATAAACGATCCGGGAATCTTCCTTCTGATGGGCTTTCACAAGCTCGCCCGTTCCGTCGCTACTGGCATCATCTACCACGACGATGTGGTCAACAAAGGCCGGAACTGTTTTAAGGACCTTGCCAATGAGGGTCTCTTCATTATAGGCTGGAACGATGACAGCAATGATTTTATCTCGGTACATAGTTACCTCTCGAAGGCGTGTCCGTAGTTAGCATTGGATGTAAACAGGACAACTTCAATTCATTGCCTCTTTATTTGACTCTTTGCTCCAAGACTTTACGGACACGTACACGCTTCTTATGAAGTCATTGGATATCACATAGATGGGAGGGTGTCAATCCCTCGATTAATCAACCGTTCATCGTTCATCGTCTAACGGAGCGGACATTTAACCTTCGATGCCGCATTTCGTGGGACTCAGGACCTTGAGTTTACCGAAAGGACCGTGCCATAGAACATACCATTACTCTCTGAACGGAGCTCTCAAGAAATGAATTGACATCAGGAAGGGATTATCTTAATTTACGTAAAAAACCAATTTCCAATGCAGGAGGGGACATGGACATTAAAATAATCGGAGTGTTGGGTGCAGGTTCCATGGGGAACGGCATTGCTCAGGTGGCCGCACAGGCTGGATACCAGGTGGTGATGAGAGATATCGAAGACCGTTTCGTTGAGAACGGCCTCAAAGCCATTCAAAAGTTTTTCACCAAAAGCATTGAAAAAGGAAAAATGACCGAAGAACAGAAGAAAGCCATCCTCGGCAGAATCAAAGGAACAACCCGTATGGAAGACTTGAAGGACGCGGACTTTGTTATTGAAGCGGTCTTCGAGGACCTGGAGCTGAAGAAAAATATTTTCAAACAATTAGATGAATTGACAGGACCCGGCGTGATCCTCACCAGCAACACTTCGTCCATGTCGATTACAGAAATTGCCATGTCCACCAAGCGGCGTGAGAAGGTGGCAGGAATGCACTTCTTCAATCCGGCCCCGCTCATGAAGCTGGTTGAGGTCATCCGGGGATATGAAACAAACGATGAGACGGTCCTCCGGATCATGGAGGTAGCGAAGAAGATGGGAAAAGAACCTGTTGAGGTGAAGAAGGATACTCCGGGATTTATCGTCAACCGCCTGATGATGCCCCACTTTATTGAAGCGGTTAGGATGTTAGAAGAAGGAGTCGCCACCGTCGAGGACATCGATAAGGCGGTGAAATTGGGGCTGAACTATCCTATGGGTCCATTCGAGTTGATGGATTTAACCGGCGTCGAGATTTCCCACCACGTCATAGAATATCTTTATAAAGAACTCAATAAGGAGAGCAAGTGGTCTCTCCCAAGCCTGATGAAGTCAATGGTCCGGGCGGGAAAACTGGGAAAGAAAACCGGAGAGGGCTGGTATAAATATTAAAAAAAAGGAGGAGACGTTATGAGTCGATTGAACAAGCCGTTTATTCCATTCAAAGGTTATTTCTCTTCACCATTTTGTCGCTGGCAAGGAAGTCTTGCCAATGAGAATGCCATCGTTCTTGGAGCAGCGACAGCCAACCGATGGTTTAAGAAGAGGAAGTTGGACCCGACCGTAATCGATTATCTCTATTTTGGAATGACCGTAGCTCAACATTACATGTTTTATAGCCACACCTGGGCAGCGGCCATGGTCGTGGAGGGGGCAAAAGATATCCCCGCTCTTATGATTAATCAAGCGTGCACGACCTCCACCACCGGTATCTATCTGGCAGCCCAAAATATTGAACTCGGAGCCTACCAGACAGGATATGCCTTGATGGCAGATCGCTGCTCAAACGGACCCCACACCGTCTGGGCCAACCCGACGGGCCCGGGCGGGGAGTTGGAATCTGAGAACTGGATGATGGACAATTTCAATCGAGACCCGGCGGCCGGTTTCAAAATGATACAGACTGCTGAAAATGTGGCCAAGAAGATAGGAACCACAAAGGAAGAGTGCGATGCGGTCACGTTAAGGAGATACAAGCAATACTCGGACTCTTTGGCCAATGACCGGGTCTTTCAAAAAAGATATATGTTTCCCGTCGAGATTAAGGTTGGCAAAAAGGAGACGAAGCTCGTTGAAGAAGACGAAGGAGTGACACCTACGACAGCCGAAGGCTTGGCCAAGTTGGCCCCTGTCGAGCCCGGAGGCGTTCTCACCTACGGATCCCAGACCCATCCTGCGGACGGCAACTGTGGATGTATCATTACCACCCGGGAAAAAGCAAAAGAACTGAGTGCAGATCCAAAGGTGGAGATTCAAATTGTCTCCTACGGCTTTGCCAGGGCCAAGAAGGGCTATATGGCAGAAGCACCTGTCCCTGCGGCACAGATGGCCCTTCGAGATGCCGGAATCACTGTCAAGGATCTCAAAGCGGTAAAGACTCACAGCCCCTTCGTGGTTAATGATATTTACATGAGCCGAATGATGGGGATGGATGTGAATTGGATGAACAATTACGGGAATTCGATGGTCTACGGCCATCCCCAGGGACCCACCGGAGGGAGGTTGATCGCTGAATTAATAGAAGAGATGGTCATGCTCGGCGGAGGTTACGGCCTGTGGGCTGGCTGTGCTGCCGGGGATACCGGAGCAGCCATGGTATTCAAGATAGGCTGATTGATCACCAAACACCCGATGGGGCCCCCCTCACCCTCCCCTCTCCCCGTTGGGGAGAGGGGAGGGTGAGGGGGGCCCGCGATCCCAGATTATTCTCTAAATCGGACTTTGGGTTAGAATATCTTAATTTGACAAATTTCTGAAAATCGGTATATCGTTAGCGTGTCCGTCCAAGGACATCAAACCCAAACCACAAGAAAGGAACGCCCATGAAATTCAAAGCGATCGTCCTGTGCATACTTCTCGCACTTCTTCTTGCCCTTCCCTCTCCTTCATTCACTCAAATGAGGAATCCCAAGAAAGTCTATAAGGTAGCCATCCTTCCTTTCATGATTCACAGTCAGGAAAATCTGGATTATCTCCAGGCAGGGATCTATGACATCCTGACCTCCCGGATTACCGTGGAGGGCAGAATCGTGGTCATAGAACGATCCCTCGTCGAACAGGCGCTCTATGAAGAGAAGCCGACGCGTCTGGACGAGACAGCGGCCTCGAAGATCGGGACGAAAGTCGGCGCTGACTATGTCGTTCTCGGAAGCATCACAAAGGTTGGCGATTATATCAGCCTCGACGCACGCCTGATCAGCCTCACCGAGGAAAAGCCTCCGCTCACCGCGTTCACCCAGCATAAAGGCATCGAAGATGTGATGGTGAAGATCGGCGATTTTGCACAAGACATCGGAAATAAGATCTTGGGCCGTCGCGCCATGACCGGTCGTCCGGGTGAACGTAGAGAAGGGAGGGCGATCGAAAGGCTGGGCCAAGGAGACATCGATTATAAGAAGAGCCAGACCTTCGGCTTCGAAATCAAAGGCCTCGACATCGGAGATGTCGACGGAGACGGAAAGAATGAGCTGGTGGTCATGGACAGCAATAACCTTTACATTTTTAAGTACGACGGAGAGAAACTGAGCCTCTTCCAAAAGATCGCGGCAGGATCCGAAAACAACTTTTTGACCTTGGACGTCGCGGATCTGAATCGTAGCGGACACGCCCAGATCATTGTCTCCTCGGTCGTTGAAGACGACGTCCGTTCCTTCATCTTTCAGTATGAAGAGGGAAAATTCAAAAAGGTGACGGAAAAGGCAGGCTGGTTTTTTCGCGTCTTGGATCATCCGAAAGAAGGGCCTATTTTACTGGGTCAACAAAGAGGCGCCGACGGCTTGCCGGTTAGCCCGACCTACAGGATGGTCTGGAAGAAAAAATCTTTTGAGAAGGGGCCCAAGATGAACTTTCCATCAGAGACAACGATCTTCGGCCTCGCCATGGCCGACATCCGGGGGAAAGGGAAACCCGAGATCATTGCCCTTGATAACCTCGACTGTCTGAACATCTCTTCAGAAGACGGAAAGAACCATTGGAGGAGCAAGGACCGATTCGGGGGGACAAACAATTTCTATGAGACCTTAAAAACGACGGATATTGCGTTCAGACCCGGGGGTGCAGGCCAGCCTGGGGACGCCCCCTCCACGCTGGTAAATATTCGCGGAAGAATCCTTGTTAAAGACCTCTTCGGCGAGGGGGTTCCACAGATCATCATCAACAAAAACGAATTCTTAACCGGAAATCTCTCCGAGAGAGTAAAAATTTACGACAAGGCCGAAATCCGGGGCCTCGTCTGGGGAGAAGATGGCCTCGCAACCGACTGGAAGACCCGGGAGATCAAAGGCTATATTGCCGATTTCCAGTTTAAAGATGTGGCAAACGATGGGAATGAAGAGCTCGTCGTCGCTGTCGTCGCTCCACCAGATACCGAAGGAGAGGGCATCACGACATTTCTCTCCAAAAAATCGAGAAGCAACATCTATTTCTTCAAGCTTTATTAAACAGCGTGTATTGTGGCTCGTGTCTCGTGGTTCGCAAAAATGCAATAAAGAGATCTCTTTGACGAATCACGAATCACCAATCACGAATCACGTTTTTTGATATCCGTGGCTCGTGTCTCGTGGCTCGCAAAAATGCAATAAAGAGATCTCATTGACGAATCGCGAACCACCAATCACGAATCACGTTTTTTGATATCCGTGGCTCGTGTCTCGTGATTCGAAAAGGGGGGGGAAAATGGCAGAGCACGTTGAAGATATGGATGTTTTTAAATTGTCTCATTCTCTATGTCAGAGAACCTACGTTTTAACCAGAAAGTTTCCTCCTGAAGAACGGTTCGGCCTGATAGCTCAAATGCGAAGGTCTGCGTACTCCATTCCGATGAATTTAATCGAAGGAAGTTATCGTCTCAACAGAAAGGAATACCGGCAGTTTGTTGGCATAGCGAGGGGGTCCACTGGGGAGATCTTGTATCAGCTTCTCTTATCGCGGGACTTGGGGTATATCCCCGATGAAGATCATCAGTTGTATAGACGAGAGTACGAACGAGTAGCAAAAATGTTAACAAAATTAGCTACTTCTCTTAAAGAAAAATAATTTCACGAGCGGCGAGACACGAGCCGCGATTCACGAAAAAAATGCTTGATAAACATAATCCTCTCCTGTGTTAAAGCTGGACACCTGAATTGGTTTTGAAACGCATCTCGTTTCGTCCAACCAAACTTCCCGCTTGAACTCACGACCATAAACCCTCCTACGAGAGCGGTCCCTAAGATTGGTGGCAACGCCCTCCTGAAGCCCCTCGTCTTAAGAATGCCGATTTAGGTACCCCGGGCCTTATTCAAAAATCTTGCGGTATAATATCTTTGCTAAATCTGGGTTGATTTTCTCAAGGATTTTGTATTCTCCCAGTGCCGAATTTTTATCCCCAATCATCAGGTAAACCAAGCCCAAGTTAATATGTGCCTCCGCATGGTCTGGCTTGATTCGTACGGCCTCGGCAAAATGGGCAATGGCTTCCTGGGTCTTCCCCTGACCCGTAAGAATGATTCCAAGGTTGTTATGTGCCTCCGCATAGTCTGGCTTGATCCGAAGGGCCTCCACACAATGGCCAATGGCCTCCTGGATCTTCCCCTGAGTGGCAAGAATGATTCCAAAGTTGTTGTGTGCCTCCGCATAGTCTGGCTTGATTCGTACGGCCTCGGCAAAATGGGCAATGGCTTCCTGGGTCTTCCCCTGAGTGGCCAAGAGTTCTCCCAGTCTGTTGTGTGCCTCCGCAAAGTCTGCCTTAATTCGTAGGGCCTCGGCAAAATGGGCAATGGCTTCCTGAGTCTTCCCCTGAGTGGCCAAAAAGCCCCCCAGATTGTAGTGTGCCTCCGCATAGTGTGGCTCGATTCTCAGGGCCTCGACACAATGTGCAACGGCTTCCTGCATCTTCCCTTGCCCGGCAAGAACAGCTCCAAGGGTGTTGTGTATTAGAGCGTTGTTAGAGGTCACAGCAAGGGTATGTTCAAAGAGCGCAATGTTATTTTGCCAATACTTTAGTTGAAAATTCGTAACGGTCATCAAGAGTAAGAGCACTAAGCCAGTTGATAAGGAAAGGACCACTTTACCGAAACGCCACCGCACCAATATATCCGGAATACCCCACGCAATCATGACGAACAGACCGATCATCGGTACATACGTAAACCGATCAGCCAAGGCCTGTGATCCAGCTTGCACTATTCCAATTACAGGAATAAGAGTTCCAAGGTACCAGAACCACCCTACTACAAAATAGGGAAATTTACGGGCAGCACGAATCACCAGAAGAGATAAACAGACTAACAACAAACCAGACCCCAATACCTTCCATAGGGGCAGCATCTTTTGGATTGGATACATGACTGCCAGACCTCGGGGCCACACCATCTTCTCAATGTAACGAAGAAAGGATACTGGAGCATTAGCAATCCGACTCCCCAATGTGTAACCCTCCAGAGATGCTAGGGCTGTTCTCTGCGCGGCGACGATCGTCAAAGTGCCGGATATCGCGCAAAGGACAAAGAACGAAGCCTTCTCACGAATGAGGCGAAGGACGATAGACTTTTGATCGCCTGTGTTCAATGGTTTGGAAGTGTGTGGTTTACGATCAGCGCTCAATCGTCCGAAGTGAAAACGGCCAAGGGGCCAATAGTCAAGCAAAAGAAGCACAAATGGCAGGGTCACGAGCATCGGCTTTGACAAAAGGCCCAAGGCAAAGAATAAGAGCGCCAGCAGATATCTATTGAGCCTCGGCCGCTCAATATAACGGATATATGCCCACATCGTCAGCATCCAAAAGAAAGTGCTAAGAACATCTTTGCGCTCTGCCGCCCATGCCACCGACTCCACGTGGAGGGGATGCAGTGCAAACAAGGCTGCAACAAAGGCGCTCCTCCAGAGTGCCCCTGTCATGCGCTCAAGAACTAAGAAAAGCAGGAGAGTACTGGCGATGTGAAAGACCAAGTTTGTCAAATGATGCCCACTCGGGTTCAAGCCGTAGAGTTGGCAGTCAAGCATGTGGGATAGCCATGTCAATGGAATCCAAAGGCTTGCATGCGTGGTCGTGAAAGCCCAAGTCACACCCGCGAGAGTCAATCCCGACTGTACGTGTCGGTTTCCCGTTATATATGCATTGTCATCTAAGTTCAAAAAGGAATGATTTCTTATTTGGCCAAAGACAGCAAGGGTTGCTGCGATAAGAGACAGGCTGATCAAAGCTATCAAAATATGCCTGCGCGATGAAAAGACCTTTGTCCGTGCCGAATGGTTCTTTTTTTTTGCATTCTGAGTTATGACCTTGCGCTGGGATTTACGTCTTGTCACTTTACTGAAACTACTCCACTTGGATTGCAACAGGCCGCCTTTGGATTATATGTTTGTTAAAGAAGCGTCCCTGATTAAAACGTTCTTTGTGCGTCCCGACACGGGAGCTCAGCTCAACACAATCTCCGAAACACCTTTTTGTTAAAGGACTCTATCAATATTTTACTCAAAAATTCCCACCTCTTCACGATGTGACGTTTTAACCTGACGGAAGCTTACTGGATCGAAGCGGAAAAGTCAATAACGGCGTGTGATACGCGATTCCGACTATTTGGATCGCTCCCCTATTTCTGATCATGAACGCTCCAATTGCCATAGCCTTATTGAAGGCTCACAAAAGCAAAAAACAGAAAAATCGAGATAAGAATCCCCAAAATTTAGCCAACAATTACGCGAAAAGCCTCAATAAATCATCTACTTACCTGCACCATCACTGTACACTATCACTGACACAAAAAAATGCTTGACAACTTTTTGGGGGAGTGGTATAAAACCCGAAATTAAAAGTTTCTAATTTTTTTGAACGGATCTTTCACAAATTCAGGGGGAAAGGGGGTGGTAAGATTCCATAGTGATTTGTGATAGTGAAGAGTGGGGGCGAAAGAAGAACGGATCACGCATCACCAGCACGAATCACTAAGACCAGGAAAAAAAGGAGGTGAAGATTTCCACGGTAAAAAAGTGGTAGTGAATTTTGTTAGCGGTTCTACGATTCACGAAACATGATTCACCCATCATGAAATGAAAGAGGAGGAAACGAGATGAAAAAATTAATTGTTATATCTTTAGCCGGGCTTCTGATTTTGGCGTTCGGCGCAATTGCCAATGCCCAAAAATTGGAGTTCAGGGCATCCGGGTTCATCGACACCCAAACATTTATCGGCGAAAACGTTCCGGTATATCAGTTTGGCGCAAACATTTATAATGCTGTTCCACCACAATTTTCCGTTAACCCACTACCTAACGCTGGCCCTTCGGGCTTCGGCGTTGGACCTTACGGCACCGGTCCTCTTTTGGGTGTTCCTCCCACAGGTTGGAACAAGACCATGTCGAACTGGGAAGGCCGTGCCCACCTCAAATTCGATGCAGTCATGGGCCCGAGTTTGAGCGGAACCATCTACTTTGAAATAGACACTTTCAGATGGGGCAGCGCATATGGAACGGAAAATACCCCATGGAGTTTCTTCGCTGGCAACGGGAGAGAAGCCAACAACTACGGCGGGTGGACCACTGACCGGACTGCAGTGGAGGTCAAGAACATTTATGTTGATGTCGGCCTCCCCTATTTCGGAATCCCCTGGCCCATCACATTAAGAGTCGGGGCGCAACCCATAGGCGTCCGGCCCGCAATGTTTCTCTATTCAGATGGTACGGGTGTCACGGCCGGCATCAAGGCAGGCCCTGTGCTCATCAACCCGATTTATGCCAAGGCAGTCGCGTCACCTGATTTTACACACCAAGATTCGGATGTCTGGGGCCTTCAGGCAAACGCCAAGGTTAGCACTTTCACGGTTGGTGGCTATGGTCTCTATTATAGAATGGGCACCTACCCCTTCTTTGGTTTCAGTGGTTTTACGACAACCCCTTTAGGGTTAATTGACACAGTCCAAGGCACCATGAAATCGGACATGTGGTGGCTGGGAGTTTATGCGGAGGGCAAGGCTGGTCCGGTCGATATTAACTTCGACTTTATCGATGATTTCGGCAAGGTTAATGACTGTCTGAGCGCTTACCCCCATGTTAATTACCAAGGCTTTGCAACACGGCTCAATGTGGAATATCCATGGGAGAAGTTCAAGTTTGGAGTAACCGGCATGTACGCCTCAGGTGCTGACGCCCGTCACACTGATCCTCAAGGGATCCCAGGAGCCCTTACGGAACGCGGTACATATTCTAAAACCATGAATAGCTTCGTCGTTCCGCCTGGTTCAGAACAGGCCCCTATTAACAGCGAGTCAATAGTGATGTATGACATGGAAGCCGGAGCCACTGGAGGCTATGGTATCGGCGCCACTTCCAATTACTTCGAGATGGGAAGAGGCGGATTCGGCGGAACCTGGTTTGCCAAGGCCTATGCAAGTGTCAAGCTCGCTCCCTGGTATAAACTGACTGCCCAGGCACTTTACATCGGTGATACGACCATTAACGGAAACACCTTTGGCACTGCACTGAAAAACAACGGGCAGTTCAGGGATGACCAGACCATTGGCGTGGAACTTGACATTATGCAGGATATACAGATCTACAAGAACCTCAGGTTCTGGATGGGCTATGGATATCTCTTTGCTGGCAAAGCCTTAGCGATTAACGAGGGCGCTGTGGGTGGGTTCGGATTAAATGCTGGATTGCGGCCAAACCAGGATATTTTCGGGGGCTATTTGCCCATTAACCATACGCCGCAGAACCCGTGGGCCTTCAGGACAAGACTCATCTACACTTTCTAACCGAGTCGTACTGAAAGGGCGGTCATTTCGGCCGCCCTTTTTTTGCCTAAAAGTCAGCTTACCGTTCGGTCTTCTCCAAAAGTTCTTGATGGGTCATTCCTGCGGAAGCAGGAATCCAGTGGTTTCTCCACCCCTCACCTTTCCCTCTCCCCGCTGGGGAGAGGGAAAGGTGAGGGGGTTGACGATTTTAAGGGTCTTTCGTTCACATGCCCATGGTCGGCTTCGTTCCAATCCAAAAAGGAGTACGGTATGAAGCATTAGCTTGTAGCCGCAAGCTTTAGCTTGCGCAACGAGGTCTCCTTCGTCGCGTTGTTTTGCAGGTAAAGCCTGCCTCGGCGAGGCAGGCAAGGCGGGCCTGCGGCTGCAATTTTGACTACGGATGATGGTCCTGATTTACTTATCTTGACATCTCCATCAAAATTGGTAATATAACACTAAACCTTCAGCCCCTTCTCCTCGTCTCTTCCAGTCGGGGCAAGGATGAGGGATGAGACCAAGGAGATTTTATGACCCAAGATAAGAAATTCATCCTTCGTATTTTCGTTTTCTCAATCGCGTCTCTCTTTGTGTTGACCTCGTGTTCCAGTTTCCCTTTGTTCGGGACGAAGAAGGAAGAGAAAATAGAGAAGCTCCCCGAGGGAAGGACAGTAACCGTCGAAGGAATGGAAACGATAAAAGGCACAAATCCCCCGAAGTCAGAGACCCCTTCTACCCAAAAGCCTACCACTCCAGCACCCCCTGCGGTGAAAGAAACAGAAACCAAGGTCGCCTCTGCCTCTTCCGCTCCCTCCAGGCCTTTCTATACCCCTTCCCTTGCTTTCTCCGAAACGGGGTTTAAGAAAAAGGTGGCGATCTTGGACTTCGTGAATAATACCTCCTACAAAGACGAAAAGATTGGAGAGGCCGTGGCGAAAAAGCTTTCGGATAAATTGGAGGCAACCCAACGGGTGGTGACACTGGATAAAACCGTAGTCTCGGAGACGTTAAATCGGGAGGGTTTTAAATTCGAAAGCCTTTCAGACCCATCGGCGATCAAACAGGCTCACCAATCCCTTGGAATCCAGGCAGTTGCCCTGGGGACCGTGACGGATGTCAGCCTTTCATCTAAAGCCTCTGAAACCTCAGATGAGGAAGTCGCTTTTGCTACGACAAAAGTGGAAATCCGTCTCATCGATGCCTCTACCGGAAACCTGCTGAAAACCTTCGTCGGTAGAAGCCCCATCTTCGGCACCAAAGAGACGGGAGCATACAGTCGGGGGAAGGCAGTCCTGAAAGCGATTGAAATCGGTCTGGATGACATCTTGGAAAGTTTTCTTCGACAACTCGATTTCCTGGATTGGGCCACCACCGTTGCAAAGGTCGACGGCGAGACCATCTACCTTAATGCAGGCAAATTATCCGGCGTTCGAATTGGAGATACCTTCGAAGTCTTCGAGCCCGGAAAGGAAATTTTCCATCCCAATACCAACCTCTCCCTCGGATGGACCACCGGCAAACTGAAAGGGGCGGTAAAAGTTACTGCCCTGTTCGGCGTGGATGCAGCCGTTGGAAAAGTGGTTCAAGGCAGTGGGTTCAGCTCCAATGACGTGGTGAAGTCTGCAACGAAATGATATCCAATGCAACCTCTCACCCACGATTCCCGTTATAAAAGTGCTGCACTGTTTTCCACTAAAGTTCATCCATAAGAAAAATAGTTAGCACTCTCTTCTAAAATTACTTCACTTTCCTTATGTCAGAACTCCAATCTCTTTAAAAAAGTCTTGCCAAAACTTTTGGTATTTGATAAGTAAACTACTTAAATATTCTGCTGGTCGTCCGGTCTATTATTTATGGTGAGAAAACAGAATAGATCAAGATCGTTTATGTCGAACAAAGAAAGGATTCTAACGGCTGCCACAGAACTTTTTGCATCAAGAGGCTTCGATGCAACCTCCGTGCGAAATATCGCTGAGAAAGCAGGTTTGAGTGTGCCAGGTATGTTCCATTATTTTTCCTCTAAAGAAGAGATTCTTTATGAGATAATGACCGCATTTATGGACAATGCATACAAGAAAATCATGGAGATATACGCCGCCGACATCGACCCAATAGAAAAATTGAGTGAGATTTGCAAGTTCTATGTCGAGCAATACGCCGGGCATAAACATCAATTAACCATTCTGATTTCCGAAAGGAAATCCCTTATTCCGGAGCACCGACAGATATGCATCAATAAGGAACGTGACTACGTAAAGGCATTGAAAAATCTGTTTAAGGAATTAGCCAAGAGGAACCTGTTGAAACCTATAGACCATTCGATCCTTGCTTTTATCTTTTTTGGTATGGTCCACTGGACGTACAGATGGTACAATCCCGAAACGAAAAGAGGGATAGGGCCAAACCAGTTAGGAAGAATATTGAACGAGGTTTTTCTCAGAGGAATATTGGCCCAAAAAATGCGTTGAAGAATAGAGGCGTCCTGAGAAACGTTAAGAATCGATTTTCCATTCAGGGGGGAAATAAAATAATTACAAGTAAAATGCGAGGTGAATGTCGAAAAAAATGTTTATATTACAATGAAAGATAGGGTTCGGTAAGCCGCAGATATATATTATCCTGATTCCGGGAGGAAGTTCCCCGCTTTGTTACCCTACTCTGCATATTTCTAAATCGGGATTTCGGTTAAAAAAGTCTTGACAAAATATTTGCTATTTGGTACACAAATTAATTAAATGTTTTACCGATCACTCGGTCGATTATTCACGGTGAAAGAATGGTAATAGATCAAGATTTTTCATGTTGAGCAAGAAAAGAATTCTAACGGCTGCCAGCTCTGAAAAAAGATGCAATTTCTGAAATAGGATGTCACTTTTTAAATTTTTTACAAAGGAGGAGCGGGTTATGAAAAAGAAAGCATTTTCAGTCTTTGGTTTCTGGGTCTTAATGATCTTCATGGGTATGTCTCAGAACGCCGTTGCCCAGCTTAAACCTGGTGACCCGATTGTCTTTGGGGTTCCAACAGCCTTAGGTTCTATCGAAGGGAGAGATGGCTGGATGGCCATTCAGATGGCGCGAGATGAGATCAATGCAAAGGGAGGGGTGTTGGTAGGTAAGACAAGGCACAAAATCGAAGTCTATTCCATCGATACCAGAGAGCATGAGCCTGGAATCCCGGTGCAAGACGCCTTGACGGCTACGGAGAAGCTCATTCTGGAGAAAAAACCTCATGCGATCGTACTGGGCAATTTCCGCTCTGAGGTTTTATTGTCAACTATGGATCTTATTTCTAAATATAAATTGCCTTACATTTGTTCTATTGCCATGACCCCGCTCATGCAGAAGAAGGTTTCAGAGGACTATGAGAAATATAAATATATCTTCCGAAATTGCATGAATGCTCCCTACCTTTCTGCGTATTTAGGTGGGATCATGGGGTTTATAAAAAAGGAATTTGGCTTCAACAAGTCCTACATTATCACTCAAGACGTGTTGTGGGCTAAGGGGACTGGTCAAGGGTTAGAAAAATGGTACAAGGAGAATGGCTGGGAAGTTATCAGTTTTGATAGTTATGCTACGGGTTCTTCTGATTTTTCCCCATCCCTGATGAAGGTTAGGGCTCAAAAAGCCCAGGTGGTCGTACCTATATTCGACATGCCGCAAAGCAGTATCTTGCTAAAACAGGCCCGCGCAATGGAAATTCCGGCTCTGCTTGCTGGTTCTACAAGCCCGCTGGCCCCTGAGAATGCATGGGAAGTTTTCAAAGGAGAAGTAGAGGGGATGATCAATATGCAATATGAAGTTGGACCAGTTCCAGTAAAAGCAGTACCCAAGTCCGTTGCTTTTAACCAGAATATCGGTAAGAAATGGGGAGAAGAAGCAAGGAAGAGACTCTCACATCATGGCCCAGGACCGAGTTACGACGCTGTCTATATTATGGCCAATGCGATTGAGCGCGCCAAGACCATCGAACCGGATGCAGTGGTCAAAGCCCTTGAACAAACAGATATGCAAGGAGTCGTTGGAAGAATAAGATTTACCAAGGATCATCAGGTCGTTTATGGTTTTGATCCTAAAGAGACGGCTATTGGGTGTGGTTTTCAATGGGTGAAGCCTGGGAAAAGAATGGTTATCTTCCCGGCGGTCGTTGCAGAAGGGAAGATTGAGCTTCCTCCTTACATGAAATGAAGGTTTGTTAGGAAAAAGCCGGAGTTCAAGTTACCAAATGAAAAGAAGAGGCTAACGAATTTCAGAAACCCGAGACCTTATTATGCTGAGACCTTTAAGGAATTGACACGCTGAAGGAATTAGAAGAAGAGGCATATATTCTCTCGATGTAACGGAGGCGGCATCTGAATAACAGGCAAAGAGCTTCATGGCTGTCAACATAAATTTGAGTCTCTTTCCCGCGAACTCCACATACAGAATTTCTGGAGTATCTGTAACATTTATGTTAGACGGGAAATTGGGAGGTTGTAATATGAATACAAGGGATAAGCTAATGGAAATCGTAGGAGTCAAGAATTTCTCCGATAAGCCGGAGGTATTGGAAAAATATTCTAAGGACTTCAGCTTCCTCCCCGCAGGAGCGGCCAATTGTGTTGTGAAGCCGAAAGATGCTCAGGAGATCCAGAAAATTATTGAATTTGCGAACGAACAGTTGCTTCCCATCGTGCCTGTGAGTTCCGGGGTACATTTTCATGGAGCAACCATTCCAAAACAAGGCGGGATCATTCTGGATCTGACCCGGATGAATCGGGTCCTGGAGATCGATGAAGACAACCGGAGAGTGAGGATTGAAGCAGGCGTCACGTGGGAACAACTCACCAATGAGTTGAAAAAAAGAAATTTCAGGATGATCATGCCTTTGTTGCCTCCTGCCAACCGCTCTGTCTTGACGGATTATCTGGAAAGAGAAGTCCCTACGAATACGGTATACGATTACGGAGAACCTATGCAAAGTATGGAGGTGGTCTGGCCCACTGGCGAGATTTTCAGAATGGGCTCTGCCAGCGTCAATGGTTATCCTGATTCCGCCTCCAAAGGGGCGAATCCCTCAGGCCCCGGCATCGACTTTTATCGGTTCGTTCAGGGAGCTCAGGGAACCCTGGGCGTTGTCACTTGGCTGAACCTGAAGATTGAGTCGATCCCGAGAATCGACAAGGTCTTCCTGGCGTCTATCGATGACCTGGCTTATGCCCAAGACTTCCTCTACCGGGTCCTGCCGCGAAGGATCGGTCAGGAATGTCTTCTTCTGAACAACGTTGATCTCGCTGCCATCGTTGCCGAGAAGTGGCCCGGGGATTTCGAAAACCTGCGCGCCATCCTCCCTGCCTGGACGCTTGTTCTGGTTGTGAGCGGGCTGTTGCGCCGTCCGGAGGAGAAGATCGCTTATGAGGAGAACTTCTTGAACCAGGTCATACGGAATGAGTTTCGCAAGATGGAACTTCACGATAACCTTCCTGGGGTGCCCGGCATCGGCCAAAAACTCCTCACCATGCTCCGGAAGCCGTGGCCTGCGGAGAAGACCTACTGGAAGAACATCTGGAAAAGCGGCTTCCAGAGCCTCTTCTTCATTGCCAGGCCAAACGCAACTCCTCTCTTCGTGGACATCGTCAAAAAGATCGCTCCCCAGTTTGGGTATCCCGTAAACGACATTGGGATGTACATCCAGCCGATCGAACATAACCGGGCCTGCCATATGGAATTCACCTTCTTCTATGATCCGGCGAAGGCTGCAGAGAAAATGAAGGTCGGTGACCTATACAGGAATGTTGCTGCCTCTCTGTTGAACCAGGGTGCCTTCTTTAGCAGACCCTACGGGGAATTGGCGAACATGATGTATGAACGCGCTGCAAGCTACACCATGGCCCTGAAGCGCCTGAAGAAGGTATTCGACCCCAAGAATATCATGAACCCCGGGAATTTGTGCTTCTAAGGAGGATAAGATGCCCAAAAAGCAAGTCAGCTTAGACGTAAGACAGTTGGATAATTTTGTTTACGATATGAGCCGGTGCATCAAATGCAAAGGATGCTACTGGGTGGAGCATACCTACATGCCGGGAGTCAACTTCAGCACGAGGTGCCCGAGCAATACCTGGAATGACTTCGACTCCTATGGCGCTTTCGGCAAGATGAGGATCGGGGTGGCGGTCGCTGAAGGAAGACTTCCATGGACTCCGAAACTCCTGGAAATTATCTATGCGGACCCTCTGTGTGGTGCCTGTGACGTAGGCTGTAAGAGGAACCTCGATCTCGAGATCGAACTTTCCCTTGAGGCGTTGAGAGTCAAGGCCGTCAAGGATGGCGCGGGTCCGATGCCCGGCCACAAGAAAGTGGCGGAGAATATCGCAAAGACTCACAACCAATTTGGCTCGCCTCATCAAAACAGGAAGAAATGGGTGACTGGCCATATCCAGGTGGCCTCCAAGGCGGATGTCCTTTATTTTGTCGGGTGCTCAGCCTCCTACCTGAACCCTGAGATCGCCCAAGCCACGGCGAAGATCCTCAATGCTTCCGGTACGCCCTTCATGTTGATGCCGGATGAGTGGTGTTGCGGGAATACGCTCTGCTCCGTGGGCATGATCGACGAAGCGCAAGCACTGGCCCGTCGCAACATCGACGCCGTAAAAGCCACGGGGGCGAAGACGGTGATCCTGAGCTGCGCAGAAGGCTACCGGATGTGGAAGGCGGATTACCCGAAGATGCTCAACGTGGCCACGAAGGACCTGGGGTTCCAGGTGATGCATCTCGTCGAGTTTGCGGATGCAATGGTCAAAAAGGGGACCCTGAAGCCAACCAAGCCGGTGAATGCGCGGACGGCCTATCACGATTCCTGCAGCATCAGCAGGCTCGCTGATTCCTGGACTCCCTGGAAAGGGGAGCGGGGATGGATGGGCACGGTCAGCCCGCCGCTCAAGAGACGGCGGGGGACAGAGGGGCTGTATGCCCAGCCGAGGAACATCCTGAAGGCCATCCCAGGGCTCAACTTCGTGGAGATGCCTCGGACACGGGAGAACGCTTTCTGTTGCGGCGCCGGCCGCGGGACAAAAGAGGCCTTTCCACAACTGGCGTCTTTCTCGGCAAAACACCGGTTGGATGAAGTAAAATCCGTTGGAGCCGAACTGCTCGTCTCCGCCTGCCCCTGGTGCAAGAACAATTTCACCCTGGCTGCAAAGGAGACGGGAAACCCTGTAAAAGTGATGGACATCTCCGAACTCATATTGGCTTCGGTGAAAGGATAAGGAGGAAAGCATGGCTATCGTCAAAGAAGCTTACCAAACGTTGGAAGCGATTGTGAGCCCCAAATATATCTCCGACGATCCTGCGATCTGCGAGGGCTATCGGTCCGGACCAGGAGGATACGAATCCGGCCTTGGATATGAGAGGGTCATGACGAAGATCCCTTCCGTCGTCATCCTGCCTCGGAACACGGAAGAGGTTCAGAAGATCGTCAAGGTGTGCAACCGTTATAAGGTTCCCTATGTTCCGTATAGCACGGGGTTTTACGGCCCCCGGTCTCATTGCCACGTGGAGAACGAACTGTTGATCGACCTGAAACGGCTGAATGACTTCGAGATCGATGAGAAACACTTCTATGCCGTCGTGGGATCGGGTGTCATCTACTCTCCCCTTCAAGAAGAAGCGATGAAGCGAGGCGCCTACGTGATCATCGGCGGAGGAGGCGCACAGGCTTCCGTCATTGCCAATTTGATCGGCGACGGCTGGTCGCCGTTGAGCCACCGGATCGGCCTTCCGCACCGCCGGATTCTCGGCACGGAGGTTGTTCTTCCCGACGGCGAACTGCTCAAATTAGGAACACTGGCCGTAGGGGGAGATCCTTTCTGGGGTGATGGAATCGGTCCGGATCTGAGGGGATTGCTCAGAGGGTATACAGGATTAAGAGGATGTCTCGGAATCGTGACGAAGATGGCTGTGAAGCTTCTGCCCTTCCAGCCGGAGCGTCTGGTCCCAACAGGGATTTCTCCGAACACAGCCCTGGCGCTTCCGGAAAAACGCGTGAAATGGGTCAACTATCAGATGCCCAATAAAGAAGCTCAAGTCAAGGCCATGTTTGAAATCGGGAAGGCCGAGGTGGGCGGTGCCGTGACGAAAGTTCCTCTCTTCTGGCGGGCCATTGCCAAGGCCGAGAGTAAAGAAGATTTCTGGCAAATCTGGGGAAAAGAGAATGCAGACACGATCAGGAACTTCCACATCGTCCGTGTCTTGTTTATTGGATTTACCTCCGAAGAACAGATGCAGTACGATGAAAATGTGATCGGCGACATCATGAAGGAGCTCGGCGCAGTTACGAGGCCGACCAAGCCCTCGGACGAATCGTGGATCAAGAACGCCGACTCGGCCGGCATGTGGCTGATGTGCGGCTCCTATGTCTCGGTCGATTATGTCATCGAGACGCTCTCGCAGGCGGTCGTCCACGGAGAAAGTTACGCCGACCTGAAGTGGAAGTATACGCCGCCCTTGATGCCAGACTACGGCGACCCGGGCTGGTTCCAGAGCTTTGAACTGGGTCATCAGGGCTATTCCGAATTTCTAATCTACTGGGACCAGGACGAGGATACCACCGGAGTAGACCATTTTTATCTGGAGACCTCAAAAATGAACATCAAGAACCGTTACTATACCTCGCTCTTAGGGCCTCATCAGCCGCTCTATCTGACGGGGCCGAAGTACGGGCCGAACTATCATGAATGGCTCTTAAAGATTAAGGACGAGTTCGATCCTCTCTGGGTTTCCCATCCGCCGGTGCCGCTGGCCCATGACGCGTTTGTCGACAAGGCAGAGTGGATGAAACCGCTGAAAGACTGGAAGAGCCCTAAGGTTTTGAAAAAGGTACCCATCTGACAGTTTAAAAGATTTACAGTCTCAAGATTTCCCTGTGGCTCAGAATTTTAAATCACCCCTATACGAAAGGAGGTTTCTCATGACATTTACAATGTTTGGTCGGACGATTCGAAAGATTGGTGTCATTGGATCGGGCAATATCGGCCCGGATATTGCCCTCCATTTTAGCCAAAATCTCTATGCTTATGGGGTCCCTGTGGTCGTCGTTGATATTGCCCAGGCGGCCCTTGATTCCGGTTCAAAAAAAACCGAATCAAAATTGAATAAAGGCGTAGAGAAAAAAATCTACAAGAAGGAGGAGGGGGATGCTATCTTCCGAAATATCCTTTTCACCTCAGATTACGGAAAATTGAGCGATGCCGATCTGGTGATCGAGGCTGCTTTTGAACGGACAGACGTCAAACATAAGATTTTCGCCCAGCTTGAAGAGACCTGTCCGAAGACGGCGATCTTGGCCTCCAACTCTTCTCACATACCCCCAGAAGAGATCTTTCCAAAGATGAAGGATAAGACGCGATGCCTGGTGCTTCATTATTTCTTCCCTGCGGAGAGAAACATCCTACTTGAAATCGTTCCCATGAAGGAGACGGATCCCGCCTTGGTTGAGTACTCGATGAAACTTTACGAATTTACCGGGAAGGCGCCGATCCGGGTCGGGAGCCGTTTCGGCTTCGCTGTGAATCCTTTCTTTGAAGGAATTTTCCTTGCTGCTGCCTTGTTGGCGGAGAAGGGGATTGGCACCGTCAAGGAGATCGATGCCGTTATTCAAAAAACCCTCGGAATGGGCATCGGTCCTTTCACCGGTCACAATCTCACCGGTGGTAACCCGCTTACACAGCACGGGCTTCAAATATACACTTCGGTCATTATGCCCTGGTTCCGTTCCCCGAAGATATTGGACGACCGGGTGAAATCCGGCGTCCCTTGGGAAACGGCTGGAAAAGGTGAGAAGGTCGAGTACAGCCAACAAGTCTACGAAGCTATTTCAACACGGGTGATGGGGGCTTTTTTCGGGATCGCTTGTGAAATCGTGGGAAGCGGGATTAGTAATATCGGCGATCTGGATTTGGGAGTGGAAAATGGGCTGGTGATGACTCCTCCCTTCCAATTGATGAACCAGGTTGGTATCAAGAAGTCTCTTGAATTGGTGGAAGCCTATGCCAAAGAAAATCCTGGGTTTAAAGTGGCTGAAATCCTCAAGAAGCAAGCGGCCACCGGCAAGCCCTGGAAGATTCCTGTGGTTTTCAGAGAAGACAAAGGGGATGTCGCCATCGTGAAGATACGAAGGCCCAGGGTTCTCAATGCGCTCAATGAGGACGTTTTCAACCAGTTAAAAGAGACCTTCCTCGGCATCCAGAAAGATCCAAAGATCAAGGGTGCAGTTCTGACTGGTTTCGGAACAAGGGCCTTTGTCTCCGGTGCGGATATCGGGATGCTGGCTTCTCAAAAAACGGCCAAGGAAGGAGAGGAAGGATGTCTCAAGAACTATACTGTCCTTGATTTGATCGAGAGTTTGGGCAAACCAGTGGTCTGTGCCCTGAACGGGCTGGCCTTTGGTGGTGGCAATGAAATCGCCATGGCCTGTACTGCACGGATTGCCAAAAAAGGACAGAAGGTCTTGGTGGGTCAACCTGAACCAAAGCTCGGTTTCATCCCCGGAGCGGGCGGAACTCAGAGACTTCCGAGATGGGTAAGCGTAGAAAAGGCCTGGTCCATCCTTCGAAGCTCGAACCCCATTTCTTCAGCTCAGGCCAAAGAGATCGGCTTGATTCAGGAGGAAGTGGAAGGCGATATCGTCGAGGCCGGTATCAATTGGGTGAAAAACATTCTCTCGGGAGAAGTGAAGGTTCGTTCAATCCCCAAAGGCCCCATCCCTGTCCCTTCGAAGCTTCCAGAGGTCGATATCGGACATTTGAGCCGAAAGATTGATTCACTTCTCCAAAAGGCCATTCTGGAAGGCGCAAAAATGACGCTAGCAGATGGACTGAAACTCGAGGCCAAGATCTTTGGCGAATGCTTCAGTACCGAGGATAGGGGGATCGGGATCGATAATTTCATGAAACATGGCGCAAAAGTCAACGCCGACTTCGTCCATAAGTAACGATCGAGATCTCTACAGCAAGCAGTGGAAGAAAGGGGCTATGGCGAGGGGTCGCGCCATGGCAGGACTCCTCCGACCGCGGGATTTGAGACTTGAGCATGAGACGAACATAGGTGGAGTTGTGTCATGGCTTTTCGGACGCAAACAAAGGTCTGTTTCTCTGACATTGACAATGTCGGCATCGTCTACTATCCCCGTTTCCTCCATTATTTCCATCTCGCCATGGAGGAATTTTTCGGCAATGAACTGGGGATCGACTATGCTGATGTCTCACACAAAAAAAACTTTCCTTTCCCACCGTCCATATGGAGTGCGACTTTCGTCGGAGGCTCCGATACGGCGATCGCATTGACATAGAAGTGAGGGTGATCCATATTGGCCAAACTTCGATTACCTGGGGGTATCAAGGATACCGAGTCGGCGATGGAGAGGAGACCGTCGTGCAAGGGTCCAATGTCACGGTCTGCGTCAAGACAGATTCTTTCGAAAAAACAAACATCCCCGAATGGCTGAGACAAGGTTTGAAGACACGCGTGGGGATGTACGAGAAGGAATAAATGCCATCGGAGTGAGATTCAAGATCCTTCCGGTCACACCTGAAAAGATTCTTCAGGCCCTCGACGAGAAACGAAGAGAATAAGAGATTCATTCACCCCGTTAGAAATGATGTCCCGCTGGAATTCCTAACGGGGTTCACTCGACGATGTCGGAAACGTTTTTTCTGAGCAGATAGACGAAGGTAAGAATCGCCTCTGCATTCTTTTCAACCGCCTCAAACCCGCGGGCTAATTCCTTCAACCTTTTTGTTCTCTCCTCAATGGTCTTGATCTCCAAAGCCATTGCCTTCAGATCGTATTCCATGGCCTTTTTCTCTTACCTCCGTGTCATGTCCTTAAACCTTGCGGATTTCAAAGAATAGCGGGGGAGTCCTCCGGGCTTCACAAGCTCGACTTCGAAGGTGAGGTTCGTCCTGATCTTAAGTTTCTCCCGGATACGTTTCTTCATCTCCTTGCTTTGATTCTCACCCATCGAAGGAGGCAGCTCCACTTTCAACGTGAGAACAGGCATCACTCCTTCCTGCGTCAGAACAGTTTCAAATTCCACTACCTCCGGAAATTGGCCTCGGATCACTTCTTCCACCAAATTTGGACTAAAGAAAACGCCTCGAATCTTCCTCAGGTCATCAACCCGACCCCCGATCTGATCCACCCGGACAGAAGTCCTGCCACACGAACAGGGTTCCTCCCTCTTCATCATGATGTCTTTCAGGTTAAACCGGATGAGAGGAATACATCGACGGCACAAAGGAGTGATGACGGCAACTCCCTTCACTCCTGAAGGAATCGGCTTCGACATCGTTTCAAGATCTACCATTTCAAACAGGAAGTACGGCTCAATCACATGCATCCCTTTCTTTTCGGAACACATCCCTGCCCATCCGCCTGGCTCTGTCCCGCCGATATGGTCGTATACATCCGCTCCCCATTCCTCTTCCAAGCGAAGGCGTGACGGCTCGGGCATGGGTTCCCCCGCGCAGATCATCTTCTTAATGCGGAGGTCTCGCTTGGGGTCGATTCCCATCTCCTTCGCCACCTCGATCATATGGAGGCCATAGGTAGGCGTGTTCATCAATGCCGTCGCCTGAACATCCTTCATCTTCTGAATGCGAGCTTTTGTATCCAGCCCTCCACCAGGGACGACCTCACACCCCAACTTCTCAGCGGCATAGTGACCCTGCCAGAAAGCGACATATACATTATACACAAAGGGCAGAAAAACCCGGTCTACCGGACGAAACCCCGCTGCATAAAGAATATAACACCAAATATCCACAACCAACTGCCAGCTTTCATACGTGTCCGGGAAAAAGACAGGTTTTCCGGTGGTCCCGGAAGTTTGGTGAAAGACAGATAATTTTTCAGGGGGCACGGCTAACAGATCGCCATAAAGAGGAAACCCCTTCCCTTCCTGAGCTTCTCGGAGTTCATCTTTCTCCGTCATCGGAACTCTTGGGACATCTTCGAGCGTCCGAATATCCTCCGGCTCAATCCCATGGAGTTTCCTCTTATAAAAAGGAGAACCCTCCTTCGCCCATCGGAGAGTCTCTCTGAACCGTTTTAGTTCAATCTCCCTCAGCTTCTCCCGAGGCAGTGTTTCGATGATCGGATTCCAATATTTCTTGTTTTCTTCCATACGCGTTTTTTCCAATCCTTTCCATCTATGCGCTACGAATCGAAAAGACTTGGGAGTCCGTCATTCTCTCCATAGAAGAATGATCCCTTAGCTCCCCCACCCATATTTCATAAATTAAAAAATATTATACGCCTTTTCTGCTTGAATACAAAGACAATTAACGACGCTTTGGTATTTCCTGCTCTGCCAAATCCTATGGGTCTCCCCCCTCTATCTTCGAATCAAAAAGACTTGACAACATTCTCTTGGACAAATAATAATAACTCAAATTCTGTAACGTGTTAATCACTCAACACTGTTAGGAGGTAGGAAAATGAAAAAAATGTCGATCATTTTTGCCGTGGCGTTTCTGGCAACTGTTTTTGCAAGCAATCTCTTCGCACAGGATGTCAAATTTAGCATCCCCCTTCCGCTGACAGGGACGAACGCAAAATTCGGCGAAATAGAAAAAAGGTCCTATGAGATCGCCATGGGAGAGATCAACGCCAAAGGCGGGGTAAAAGGCAAAAAGATTGTTCTCGAGTTCGAAGATTCTCAGGGTAAACCGGAGGTTGCGAGGTCTATCGCAGAAAAGCTGATTGATGTAAAGAGGCAGCCTGTGATCTTCGGGGAATACAGTTCTTCCTGCTCAAAGGCCGTCGCCGCTGTTGCAGAAGAGCGGAAAACGCCTTACCTGGTGGTGACCGGCGCAACGGATGACATCACACAACAGAACTATAAGTATGTGTTTCGTTTGAATCCCACGAATGCCTACTATGCGAGCGGGCTGATGTCTTTCCTCAAAGAAGTCGTCAAACCTACGTCGATTGCCATTCTGTATGAAAGCTCCGATTTCGGCACTTCCGGTGCAGAGGACATGGTCAAACAGGCCGAAAAATTCCCGATGAAAGTCTTGGTGAAAGAACAATACGAGAAAGGAGCGGTTGATTTTAAACCGATCCTCTCCAAAGTCAAGTCAGAAAAACCGGATGTGATCTACATGGTCTCTTACGTGATGGATGCCTCTTTGTTGATGCGGCAGATCAAGGAACTTAGGATTGACGCAAAGCTTTATGCGGGCGGTGCGGCAGGGTTTGCTATTCCGGAATTTATTCAAAGTGCCAGGGAAGCAGCGGAAGACGTGGTCACAGCTACCCTCTGGAGTCCTCAGGTTGTTTACCCGGGGGCCGAGGAGTTTGCTGAAAAATACAAGAAACTGTACAAGGACTACCCTTCTTATCATGGTGCGGAGGCATATTCCGCCCTTTATATCATCAAGGATGTTCTGACCAGGGCAAAATCATGGACACCCAATGACATTCGTGTGGCCATGAAGGCAACGAGTATGACGACTGCCTTCGGTCCGATTAGATTCGAGGATAAAGCAGGCTATACGAATCAGAATTTCATGGATACCCTCGTTTTGCAGGTGATCAATGGTCAGTTTGAAACGATCTGGCCCCAGAAATACGCTACCAGAAAGTATGTCTATCCGATCCCAAGATGGAGAGATAGGAAGTAGACTGTAAGCACCAAATTCCAAGTCCTGCACTTAACCCGATTATCCCCCTCTCCCCTTGTGGGAGAGGGCGGGGGTGAGGGGGAACACAGTATGTTCACCCCCACCTCGATCCTCCCCATCAAGGGTGAGGATAACCCTGGGTAATTTTCATGGTTCGAGGGGGACGAACCCGTCATGTGAAATTTATTTGGGATTTGACGTTTGGAATTTATTTGTGATTTAGGATTTGCGGTTTGGAATTTAACGGATGGATGTTCCCGAAGACACGGAGGCTGAACCGGCCACCGTGTTACGATAGGATAGAAAATCGATGGCGGCTCAGGTTGAGCTTTTCTTACAGACCTTGATCTCCGGCTTTCTGCTCGGCGGCCTCTATGCCCTGATCGGCTTAGGGATGGCCCTGATCATGGGCGTGATGAGGATCATCAACCTTGCCCATGGCGACCTCATGATGGTGGCCATGTATGTCGCCTACTGGCTTTTCACGCTTTTCCATATCGACCCGTATCTCTCCGTTTTCGTGGCAACGCCTCTCCTGTTTTTCCTCGGGGTTGGGCTTCAAAAGTTTCTGATCAATCCCGTGATGAAGGTGGAATCCATCCTGCCTCACAATCAGGTGATCCTCACCGTGGGCATCGGGATGGTCCTTGCTAATCTGGCAACGGTCTTCTTCACGTCCAACTATCGGTCCACCCCTGTCAGCTATGCGTCAAAGGCCTGGTATCTGACCGACCTCTGGAAACAAGCTCCGATTGAGCTCTCTCTTTCCGCCCCCTGGTCCTTGTCTTTTCTGGTAGCAGTGGTCATTACCGTCGCCCTCTGGTTTTTTCTTACCAAAACCGACACGGGTAAGTCCATCAGAGCAACCGCGCAGGATAGCGACGCTGCCCTGCTGATGGGAGTCAATGTGGGAGTAATGAGAGTCGTCACATTCGGCATTGGCGCGGCCCTGGTCGGGGGAGCCGGGTGTCTCTTTATCCCAATCTACTATCTTTATCCCTCTCTGGGAAAACAATTCACGAATGTCGGATTTGTGATCACCGTCCTCGGTGGAATGGGTTCCACGGAGGGGGCGATTATCGGGGGGATCATTCTTGGAATCTTTGAATCTATGACGGCTACGTATCTCGGTATGGGATGGGCTCCTGTAGGCAGATTCCTGATATTTGTGGCCGCCCTGGTTTTTCTGCCCGGTGGAGTGGCTTCCATATTGCGAAAGCAGAGGTTGGGAAAATGAAGAAGTTCGTGCCGCCGATCATCCTTGCGGTTCTCTGCCTTTTACCTCTGGTCGGACTGAGTTCTTATGTGATGCACATCCTCGTGCTGGTCATCATGTGGTCCATCATTGGAATGGGATGGAATCTTCTCGGAGGATACTGCGGCCAAGTATCCTTCGGCCATGCGGCATTCTTTGGCATGGGTGCTTATTCATCAGGTCTCCTCTACCACCATCTCGGGATATCTGCATGGTGGGGGCTTCTGGCCAGCATCCCCGTCCTAACGATCACTTCCCTGGTAATCGGTTTTATCTGTTTGAGGCTGAGGGGCGCTTATTTTGCCCTTGCCACACTCGCCCTGGGAGAAGTCTTGAGGGTGACCTCGGAAAATCTTGTAAAATTCACACAAGGGGACCTCGGCATATTGATCAAACAGAGGACATGGGTTGAGAAGACATGGTACTTTTATGTCATTCTATTACTTGCTGCGGGTTCCTTCTTTATAATTAAGAAGGTGATGGAGTCCAAGCTCGGATATTATTTTGTGGCAATTCGGGAGGATCAAGACGCCGCAAACTCTTTGGGGATAAACACAACCCTTTACAAAACTATCGCCCTCTGCCTGAGCGGGGTCCTTACGGGAATAGCGGGTGCCTTTTACATGAATTATATGGGATACATCGATCCAACGACCGTTTTCCCTCTTTATGACATATCCATCGTGACGGTCATGGTGGTGATGGTCGGAGGAGTAGCCACATACTGGGGGCCTGTGATCGGAGCCCTCATCATGGTCTTCCTCGCCGAAGTGATCAGATCCATGCCCGGAATCGGGGCCGCCCATATGACGCTCTTCGGAATCCTTTTGATCTTCATCATCATCTTCTTACCCAATGGGATCGTCGGAGACTTTCGCAAAATGATAGGACTCTTTAAACCCCGGGGAGCCTTGAAATGAGTCTACTCCAAATTCGAGAAGTCTCAAAGCGCTTCGGAGGACTCGCGGCCCTCACGGACGTATCTTACTCTGTCGAGAAGGGAGAGATCCTCGGTCTGATCGGTCCGAATGGCGCAGGGAAAACGACTCTCTTTAACGTCGTGAATGGATTCTACCCGCCTACAAAGGGAGAGGTTCTCTTTAGGGGAAAAAGAATCTCTCATTTGCAGCCCTATCAGGTATGCAAACTGGGGGTCGGCAGGACCTTTCAGGTTGTAAGGCCCTTACAAAGAATGACGGTGCTTGACAATGTCATCGCATCGGCCTTTCTCCGGGCAAAGGACAAGGCAGGGGCTGAGAGAATAGCTCTCGACGCTCTCCAGTTTACCGATCTTTATGACGACCGAAGTCTCGTCTCGAAAGGTCTTCCTCTGGGCAAGAGAAAAAAACTTGAGATAGCGAGAGCCTTTGCCACGCAGCCCGAAATGCTTCTTCTCGACGAGTCGTTTGCCGGACTCAACCCCTTCGAGCAGAATGAGCTGATCGATATTATCAGAAAAGTGAAAGCCAAGGGCATAACGATCATGATCATAGAACATCACATGAAGGTGATCATGTCCCTTTCTGATCGGGTGGTCGTTCTGAGCTATGGTGAAAAAATAGCAGAAGGGACTCCCAAGGAGATAGGGAACAATCCTCTTGTCATTGAAGCGTATCTCGGAGAGGCAGAAAGTGCTTGAAATTAAAAATATCGACGTCCTTTATGGAGATGTTCAAGTCATCTGGAATGTCTCGTTTGAGGTAAAGGCGAAGGAGATCGTAGCCATGATCGGCGCCAACGGCGCGGGGAAATCTACGATTCTAAAAACCATCTCCGGTATTCTGAGACCTAAGAAGGGGGAGATACTATTCGAGGGCAAACCCATTTACAAAATAGATCCTTTCAAGCTAACCGAGTTCGGAATCGCCCACGTGCCCGAAGCCCGAAGACTCTTTGTGGAGATGACCGTCGAAGAAAATCTGGATATGGGATCCCTCAGAGGAGAGGCAAGGATCCGGCGGGAGAAGACCAAAGCTATGGTCTTCGAATTATTGCCAAGGCTGAGAGAGCGAAGGAGACAGCTCGCCGGAACCTTAAGCGGCGGAGAGCAACAGATGCTTGCCGTGGGAAGGGGATTGATGTCACTGCCCAAGCTTCAGATGTTTGACGAACCTTCCCTGGGGCTTGCCCCTCTTCTGGTCAGAGAGGTCTTCAATACGATCCGAAAGATTAACGGCGAGGGGACAACGATCCTCATCGTGGAGCAGAATGTAAAACAAACCCTTCTGGTAGCCGATAGAGGCTATGTGCTCGAAACGGGCAGAGTCACTCAACAGGGTACAGGCCAGGTGTTACTCGGCGACGAGCATGTCAAGACAGCCTACCTCGGCGTCTAAGTCTTTCAAGGGGTTTGCAAGAACGGTTTTTATCGATGCTCTCTTACAGCACGACTGATGTCCTGGCTGGACGTCCGAATTTCCAGGATGACCTTCTGCATCTTTTGGTCGTTGAGGCTCGAACTGAACCCCACTACCCAGATCGCAGCCGGTGGAAGTGAAGCCGCCTGAATGGGCGCGGCGACGGCCCTCACGCCGGGAATATATTCCTCATCGTCAATCGCATAGCCTTTCTTCCTCGTCTCTTCTACTTCTTTGAAAAACTTCTTGGTATCAAGGATTGACTTTGAAGTGAACCTAACCAATCCCATTCTTCGGATGATTTCCTTTACTTTCTTGTCATCAAAGTGGGAGAGAAACGCCTTTCCCGTTGCCCCGGCCAGAAGTGGGAGCCTCGTCCCCGGAGGCGAGGTGATTTTCATCTCATGGTGCGATTCCACCACATCCAAAATGGTGATGTGATCCCCGTTCATTATCCCAAGAAAAATGGTTTCCCCGACCTTTTCCATCAGCCTTTCTATCGGAATTCTTGCCACATCCCTCAGCTTTATCCTGGCATGCCCTCTTCTGCCGAGTTCCAGAAGGGTATACCCGACCGAATATTTCTTGTGCAGCGGGTCTCGAACCAACACTCCCAATTCCTCGAGGGCAGAAGTGATGCCATGGACCGTGCTTTTCCCGATCTTGAGCTGTTTGGAGAGATCGCTGATGCCAAGACCGTTTGAAGCATCTGAAACCGCGGAGAGAATCTTGAAAGCCTTTTTGACCGAAGGAGCCGAATAAGTTATTCTTTTCATCCGTTCACCGGGTCGAACCACCCTAAGAGTATCAGATTCTGTTCACCTTTGTCAATATGAACTTGCAAGCCATAACCCATAATCAACCAATCTACCAGCCCCAGCCTTCAGGCTGCAAGTTCAGGTAGGCCAAAGCCTGGCCTACCATTTGTGTTTATGGGTGATGTGCAAAGGGCCAGGATTTTTTGAATATACACAATAGGTGACGATTGCATACATTGGTAATGGGGAGAAAATATTGACAAAATATTTGGATATGATATCATTAATCAAAAATAGGCTGTTCAGTCTAAAGAACTCTTCTCTTTTTCATTCCCATGGACAGTAAGCTTTAAAGTATAAGGTATGAGGACAGGATATACTCATCCGATAAGAAATACGAAATATCTTAGGCCCCAAGAAGAATGGAAGGGGATTATCGCCATTTACCTCTATCTGGCGGGGATGGGTGCCGGTTCGTTTATCATCGGCACCCTGATGGGCTGGCTCAATGTCAAATTAGATCCGGTCTTTCTCTCCTCCATCAATCTTTTCGGCCATCCCCTGAATCTTTCGAACCTCGCGATTCTCTGGGGACCAGTCGTGGTCGCCATCGGCGCCCCTTTTCTTATTTTAGACTTAGGAATCAAAAGGAGATTCATTTATGCTTGTCTGAACCCGAGAACCTCCTGGGTGGCCCGAGGGTTTATCATCCTTTCCATCTTCATTGTTCTCGGTCTGGTTCTCCTTGCCAAATCTGTTCTGCCGTTTGAATGGCTCCATCCGGGATCGGTCCTCTGGCGGGTCCCGGAGATCATTGCTTTCATCTTTGCTTTCGGGACCGCCATCTACACCGGAATTCTCCTGAAGGCGACGAAGTCCATCCCTTTATGGAATACCGGTCTCCTCCCCCTTCTCTTCCTGGTGTCGGGACTTTCTACCGGATCTATGGCTGTGATCCTTTCTACTCTGGGAACCGGCCTTTTTTCTCATGACGCCAGAGCGCTGAAGCTCTTGATGCACGCGGAGCAGGTTCTAGTTCTCGCGGAAGCGATCGTCCTTTATTTTTTTCTTTTCCGCGGATACCGGGTGGCAGAACAGGGGAAGGATTCGGTCCGCCTCCTCGTATCGGGCGAGATGAGATTGATCTTCTGGGGAGGAGTTGTCTTGCTGGGCTTCGTCTTTCCCATTATTCTCGAAAATATCGCATCGCTCTTCCATGGAAATGCGGTGTTGATCTTTGCCGCAGGCATCCTTCTGCTCTTTGGCGGTTTTTTCCTCCGTTTGGGCATCCTTCGTGCCGGAATCAAGGATCAGATTCCAATGCATCGGTTGATGGAAATCCAGTATAACGCCATGGCCGAGAAGACAAAGGAGTTAGGAGCGCAAAGATCAACGAATTTGTCTTTAAGCTCTTAGACGATTCACGAATTCATGCTCACGCGTCACGTTTTGACCAAGAAGAAGGAGATCTGGAATGGACGAAAAGGTATTGATCGTTGACCAACAAAAGTGTACCGGCTGTCGCTTGTGCGAGATGGTATGCTCCGTTTTTCACACGGGGGCCAGCAATCCGAGCCGTTCCAGGATCAAAGTCATCAAGTGGGAGGACGTGGGGCTGTATCTTCCCATGGCCTGCAACCACTGCGAAAAAGCCTATTGCGTCGAGGTATGCCCGACAAAGGCCTGCCACCGAGAACCCGAAAAGAATAACCGCGTGACCATCGACAAAAAGCTGTGCATCGGCTGTCGAACCTGCATCGTCGCCTGTCCTTTCGGACATCCTTTCTTTGATGTCAGCGAAAGGGTAACGGTGAAATGCGATCACTGTGACGGCGATCCGCAGTGCGTCCGTTTCTGTGAAGTCAAGGCCATCTCCTTTTTGGATGCAGACAATACAACCATGACCAAGAAGCGAGAATTCGCGAACAGGTTTGCTGACTCTATGAGACAAGGAAGGTAACTAAATTTCCCTCGCCTTTTGGGACTCGGGCACACTGAACAAGAGCCTGCTTCATCCATTCTTCCGTTTATATAATTGCATCAATCCTGTTCTTGGGGAGGTATAAATTAAGTCATAACCCTTCCTGAGTTGTTGAAATATCGACTTCGTGGCTTCAAGATTTCTCTGACGCTCTTGAATACCCCAAATAAGAACATAATCAACCTGTCCCCCTGTGCGCCGTGCGTATGTGAGAAAATCGACTTGAGGGGGTTCCCACACGATGGATCTGTCCTTAATCCCGATATGGTCATACGGATTAAGATTTGGCCGGAAGAGAACCGGAAAATATCTGTATGCCCCCGCTTCGTAATTCGTGAGTTCTACGACATGCCTCCGGGCGGCTATGTAACCGGAGGCGTGGAGGAAAGGCCGGACCTTCAGTGAGAGAACCCTGCCATCGGGCCCGTGCCCTTGGGAATCGAAAGTTAGAGGCAAAAGAGTTTTGTTGGGCTCGATCAGGTTCATTCCCGAGAGATATTCTGCCAGATAATTATTAAGCTCCGAGTACTTCAATGTGTGCAGCCCTAATGAGGCCGCCGTAATAACAATCGCAACGAGCACGATTCCTCGCTTCACGGCTTTCAGATAAGGCTGCACTCCGAACCAAAGAACGAATCCAAAAAAAGGATAGAGGTTAAGCCGATCGGTAATGAAAGAGCCTTCTGACATAGCATTAGGGGCTAAAAAGTAAATCAGGGTATACCCCAGAACGACGGCGAGAAGACCATTCCAACGATCCGACTGTCTTCGCCTCATTTTCGACACAACAAGGTACAGGAAGAGACAAGCAAAAAGAATTCCCAGCCCTATAGAGCAAAAAGACTCCTCTCTCTGAAACGATACCAGTGATTCCATTTGTGTCAGGTCTTTGAGCAACCAATAAAAAGACCTCCTTATCCCTATTTCCGGAGATTCTACTCCCTGCCAGGAAAGAAACATTACAACTACGATGACTGTCGGCAAAAATGCCAAAATGAGAGATACAACTCGTCTGTCGAATGCTTTCCAGAGCACTCGGAAGCCGAATCGCGACCCAGGCTTATCTCGTATCAGATCAAACAAAATAAGCCACACCGTCAAGAGGGCGATGCCTACATAGGCCATCACCAGCGACACAATATGGCAGAAATAAAGCAATAACGAAAGCAAAGCCAGGTTTATCGTCTTTCGCAGCGTAAGCTGGTCATGGTTCCTCATCCAATAGCCCACTAAGAAAAAGAAAACTGGCAGGCTATAAGAGAAGGAGTAGAAACCCATATGCAATGGGTAATTATAAATAAACGGGAACATCAGGAAAGTGAGGAATCCTGCGTCAGGACGAATCCCCCTCAGCGCATAACGAATTGACAAAGGTAGGATGATGATATAACCGCTTAGGAAGATCTTCTCTGCGATAAAAATTGGGACGATATACATCAGACCCGCCAAGACAAGATGTCCAAGCCAAGTAGGTTCGAGATGCGTATTGAGGATATAGTAATCCCTGAGAATAGACCGGCCAGGGTTGAAGTAATCGAAAATAATATTAGCGTTCTCAATGTGGGTGGGTCCATCCTGAGACGGAAAGCATTGGAATACCCAAACGGGAATTACGTGGGCTAAAATGAGGGCAAGCAACAGGAAGTTTTCAGGATTCTTCAGCCAAGCGCAGGCACGATTCCAGATATTCATCTCGCTACTTTAGAAGAGCTAACGTCATGGCACTAAAATAGAGTTCGTTGCTATGGGGTTCCCAGCTTCTTTTTGAACGGATGCTATATAGGAAATAGTCGACCGTCCCCCTCTCCCCTGGCGGGAGAGAGCGGGGGTGAGGGGACCACACCTTGTTCACCTCCCCCTTGATCCTCCCCCATCAAGGGGGAGGATAATCCTCGGTAGTTTTCTTGGTTCTCGCCTGCCTGCCGTTAGGCAGGGATGACGAACCCGTGATGGAAATTTACTCCGTAAAATACAATAATCAACTATGGAGGTCAAATGATATTTCGCGAATGCGATAATTCGGGGCCATTTGCGTAAGCTCAAGGGGAGTGTTAAAGTTTTAGGACATTTCCCCCTGATACATGGAGGCGAAATATGGTCAAGAAAAGGGGCCCGCTTATTATTCTAATTTTCATTCTTCTGATAGGATGCGATAAATCACCTGTTCGTGAGGAGGTCAAGGTTGATCGCAGTCTTCCCGTGGGTAAGATAGCAGGAAATCAATTTGTTGGCGTCAGGTATCCATTTAAAATCTCAGCTCCTCACCATTGGAAAATAACCACTGAGATTCCAGATTTTATGGAAGAATTAGGCTATGGAAGAGATGGGCTGAAATCGTCGCAACTCTTCCTTTTCAATCCCTTAACTCACTCGAACCTTCAGGTTGATTTCCAACCAGCTGGCAGGTATGTTAGGTTCAGTCAAGCGATGATCGAGGCACTGACAAGCATGATGACAGAAGGGACGATTTCTGAATTTAAGGAAGATTATGGAAAGGACCTTCAGGTGGAGACCGATCCCACAGAACCCATCTCCCTGAAGGGGGTTCAGTATGCAGCAAAGAAATACGTCACCTTTCTCTTCAACGGCGCAAAGCGAGAGCAAGGATGGATTTATGCTGTCACGGAACCTTATCAGATCTTTATTCTTTACGTCATCCTGGAGAAACCAGGGACAAACGATCGAGAAGATATTAAGAAAATCTTAGATTCCTTCGAGATTATCCCTAAAAAATAGAAAGATCCTGGTGCCTCACTCTGCCGTGGAAACTCGCTGGGATCGGGCAGGAGTGTTTGAGAAGCCGCCCCTCGGATGTGACATAGTTCCGGTACACGGATTCAGGGGATGGAAAGAACATGATCATGTTCACGCACCATACGGGAGAACCCCACGGTATTCTGGGAGCCCAGGTAGCTGCAACATTCCTCCAGCGAAAGCTTTCAATCCCCTCCATCGTCGTTGGGATCGAGAGAAACTTCTCAAAAGAAGGACTGCTTCGTTTCATAGATGAATACTATGGAGGGAAGTGGAGTCACGCGGGCGAGGTCTTGGCACCTACCCATCGCTCCCCTGGGGGGACTGTTGGGTCAAGTTCTCAGAGCGATGCCTCATTGCTTCCAAGAGAAAAGGTGATAGCCTTCTCGCATCTCTGCGGCAGAACAGATATTATCGAGCTGATCCAGGAGCTAAAGCAAAGTGGGTTTACTACTATTTTGGGAGGGCCGCAGGCCCGGCAAGATTATAGAGGCGAACCGAACGCTGACTTGTACCCGCACCGGTTCAAGGGGCTGAAATCGATTGTTGATATTGCCTTCCAGGGCCCGGCCGACCGCCTTCAGGCGGAACATCTGGACAGTGGCAGCGGGCTCCTCGAATATCCCTGGACAACGGACATATTCCTGGAGGTGGATTGGTCGAACATCTATACCTTCTCCGAAACCCTGAAGAAGATCTCAGTCCAGACTGGGCAGGTGCTGAACACAATTGGTTGCCCTTACGGCAACAAACCCCATGCAATAACCCTACCCCCACCAACCAGCCTCCGCCAAGCTGGAATACCCGGACTCGAAGTACGTAGCGAGGGATGTATTTTCTGCGATGTTTCAAGGGACAAGGGTTACCATGGCTGTGTACATCAGGATAGGGTCATGACCCAAATCGCGGGGCTACCCACGGTGGACGGGAGGAAGATTCCCTTCGAACTCATAGACGAATATCCCATCCGTTCTCTTGGCAGGCTGATTGAGGATGCTGAAAGACGCGAGGTCAGGCTCTCGCAGATCCATCTGGTCTGTCGAGTTGACGACATCAACGCTCATGCCTCTGACCTTGTGGAAATAATGTCCCTTGCACGAAGGCGGAGTATAAAAATCATGTTCGCGTCTATTGGTTTTGAATCCTTCTCCGACCGTTTACTTCACTATTTTTGTAAAGGGATTACCGTGGCAGACATCGTCACATGCGTTGAGACACTGCGCCGTCTAAAGGATAGGTTCGGAAGCCACTTCCTCTACCGGCGAGACGAAGGAGCAAATCATGGATTTATTCGGCCAACGCCCTGGGATGATAGTGAAACCCTGCAGGAAATGGACAGGAATATCTTTCTCCATCGCCTCTTCGAAGACATTCTCCCCAATCGCAGCACACCTCTCATCATCCACCACGCGTCGTATCTTGGAGACTGGATCCGGCAGATCGAATCAACGGCAGGTGTCACGTTCAGCAGGGAGGGAACCTGGATCGAATGGTGGAATCCGTCCTTCACATAGCTTTACTCAGACGACAGGAAGACGTTTTGATATTCTGATTTCGTCAGACAGAGTTTTTCCGTATGTGTTAGGAGTTCACTATTGTGAACGCACATGATAGGGAGGTTTGGAGGCATGAAAATTGACCAATTCTTACTAAATATTACCCCTGGCTGAAAATCATTACCCTTTCAAACACCATTCAGGTCAGATGAGCGAACGGAGAGATCTCACAGCGATATCACCATCTTATAAGGTAAAGTTTGTTCTTGACACAGAAGTGAATGTCGTTTATTAGTTTAATGTTGTCGGCATTTCGGGGCACCTGGGTAGTTCACTATTGTGAACATTCATTCTAAGGTTGAGGGCCTTAATCAGCATTCGTTTTTTTTACCGTTAGGAAAGGAGGTTGTTATGGGGAGCGAGAAAGAAGGACTTTCAACAGCTGAGAGCTTACGGAAGACTCGTACCTACGGCCAGGTGAGATGCCATAATCCAAGTTGTATGGGGAGACTTCAGCCGAAATCCGGAGAGCCCACCGTTAAATGTCCAACTTGTGGCATGGAATATCGTGTCGCCTGGGTCAAGGATGGTTTTCCCCGCATCAGAGGCCCGGTGTGGGATGTGAACAAAAGATTGGCCGATGAGGCGTTCGAAAGAAAAATGAAGGAGGTTAAGAAAGATGGCCCTAAATAGGAAGTTGGCAATTGTTGATCTCTCCAGAGGGAAGATAGAAATCAAGTCCATCCCGATTGAGGTCCGGAAAAAATTCTTGGGAGGCCGGGGACTCGATGCCTATCTCCTTTATAACCACACAAAACAAGGATGTGACCCTCTTGGCCCTGACAATACGGTCATGGTGAGTGGCGGGGTTTTATGTGCCACCCTGGCTTCGGCCACTGCCAGAACCCATGTGATGGCTAAATCCCCGCTTGGAGGTTTGCTGGGAAGTTGTAATATGGGAGGCTTTTTTGCTCCCGAGTTAGCCTGGGCAGGCTTTCATCATCTCGTCATCAAGGGTAAGGCAGAAAAACCTGTCTATCTGTGGATCCGCAATGGCAAGATTGAGATCCGTGATGCTAAAAATATTTGGGGGAAAACGGTCACGGATGCTCAATGGGCGATCCGGGATGAGCTAGGGGATGAGGATGTCAAGAGTCTGGTCATTGGTCCGGCGGGTGAAAATCTCGTCAGGTATGCCAATGTTATGACCGGAATTAAGAATTCGGGCGGAAGAACCGGGATGGGAGCGGTCATGGGCTCAAAGAATTTGAAGGCCGTTGCTGCTCGGGGCACCATGGATATCAAAATCGCCTATCCGAAGGAAGCCCTCGACTATAACAAACGCTTTATTGATCAGATCACGAGCGCTAAGGTGAACCAAACTCAGGGGGCCCTCGGCACGCCCTTTATCTGGGGAGCCACCAACTCCTGGGGGGGTGTCCGAACCAGAAACTTTCAGTATAACCAGATGCTCTACTGTGACGAAGTTGAGCCGGAATCGATCGATGAGAATTGTACAGAGACGATCGGTCCCTACCACATGACAGGCTGCTTTGGTTGCCAGGTACACTGCCGGGCCAAGTATAAAATTCCTACCGGGCCCTATGCAGGAAAATATGACGAGGGTCCCGAATACACGTCCCAGGGCGCTTTTTCCTCAGAACCAGATATCCCAAGCCTCGAAAATCTGTTGGTGGCGAATCACCTGGTTGACCAGTGGGGTGTGGATAATCTGGAAATCGGAAGCATCATCTCCTGGGCGATGGAGCTCTACGAACTGGGAATTCTTACCAACAAAGAGACGGATGGCCTCGAATTGCGGTTTGGCAGCAGTGAGGCGCTCTTAGAGATGATTGAGCGTATCTGCTTTAGAAAAGGCTGGTTGGGTAATGTCTTGGCTGAGGGAGGAATCATCGCTTCCGAAATGATTGGAAAGAATTCGTTTGACTACCTGATCCAGGTAAAAGGAGTAAACAACCTTCACTCGGATGAGCGAGCGACACCCGCCCTCGCGCTGAACATTGCGACCGCTTCTCGCGGCTCAGACCATTTGAGAAGCCGTCCGGCGATTGACCTCTACCATTTGCCGCAGGAAGTGATGAGAAAGATTTACAGCAGCCCGGTACCTTATGATGGGCCCTTGAGTTCAGAACATACGGAATACATCGGCAAACCTTGGCAGGTCTTCTGGCATGAAAACTGTTACATGGGTGTGGATTGTCTCGGCATTTGCAAATATCACACCACCTTCTTGGGTGCCACGCTTCCCAACTTTGAGGACTGGTCCAGAGTGCTTTACTACAATACCGGGCTGGAGCTGACTCCCAGGGAAATTTGGGACGCTGCCGTGCGATGTAACATGATCGAGCGGCTGTTCAACCTTCGCGAAGGGTTAACGAGATACGACCTCAAAAAGGGCGACATGCTCAATCATCGCTATTTTGACGAGCCCTGCCGGCGCGGAGCCCTCGATGTCGTCGGCAGAGTCATCGACCGGGAAAAATTCGAGAAGATGGTGGACGAGTTGTATGAATACAAGGGCCTTGATAAGAACGGCGTTCCGAAGCCCGAGACGCTCAAGAGGCTTGGCCTGGAGAAAGAACCATCGCATCTGTTGTAGTACAATGGAGAATAATGATGTCAGCCCCCGGCCTAACCCTCCTCCTTGAGGGGGAAGGGTGGGCCGGAACCAAGATATTCGTTTTCACCGAAAGGAGAGAGTGAATGGAACCCATGGGTAAAGTTCTTGCAATCAGTCCCGAGAAATGCACTGGCTGTAGGCTTTGTGAGCTTGTTTGTTCAGTTTTCCATGACGGCGTATCCAATGCGAATCGAAGCCGGATAAAAATTATGAAATGGGAATCAGAAGGGCTTTATATCCCCATGTCCTGCCAGCAGTGTCAGGATGCTCCCTGCATGATCGTTTGCCCCGTGAAGGCCATTACCCGGGATGAGAAACTGAGCCGCGTCATGGTGAACCACGATATCTGTATCGGCTGCCGTTCCTGCGTGGCGGTCTGCCCTTTTGGTGCGATGAACTTTAGCGCTGTTGATCGGAAGAATTTTAAGTGCGATCTCTGCGACGGAGACCCTCAGTGCGTTCGTTTCTGTGAGGTGAAGGCCGTGGATTATGTGGAGGCCGACCGGGTGAGCACCCTGAAGAAAAAGGCGGCCGCCGAAAAAATCTCTGTGGCGCGGAGGGAAGCTGCAGCTTTAGAACGAGAAATTTGATGCCTTTCATCCTCCGGCAAGCATCACAACGAGATGGATTTCGTCACCATCCTTGACGGGTTTGACGAGTTCATTCGGATACGCAGTGGCATCGTTTACAAAAATTTCAACATTGTTTTGCAGTTTATCTTTTCTGGCAAACAGGGCTTTCTCCATTCCGGGAAACTGCCTGCTAAGTTGACTCAGACATTCACCCACTGTTCTTCCCTCTACTTCCACCACCTCCAAGCCGTTGGTGAATTGACGATGCGTTTTGTGAATGTGGACATGAACAGGCATTGCTACCTCATTCCTGCCGAGAGAGAATTACAATTTGTTTATTTCGACTTTAAGAGCGTATGGGCCACCACCATTCTTTGGATCTGATTGGTTCCTTCAAAAATCTGGATCACCTTCGCATCTCTCATCATTCGCTCAAGAGGATGATTTTTGGTGAGACCCTGCCACTGCAGAATCTGGACAGCCTCTGTCGTCACCTTCATGGCCACATCGGAGGCGAAGTATTTCGACATGGCAGAGAACATCTGAACCGGAGTCCCTTTCACCTTTTCATCCATCATCTCCGCGGCCTTATAAACCAGAGCTCGTGCTGCCTCAACCTCGACCGCCATATCGGCCAGCTTGAATCGAACCCCCAGGGGGTCTCCCTTCCCTTCTCCCAAGCCTTTTCCCTTGGCAAACTGGATCAGATAATCCAAAGCGCCTTGCGCCAGGCCCACAGCCTGTGCGCCAATGGCCGGTCTCGATCGGTTGAGCGTTCTCATCATCAGCCACCAGCCCGCTCCTTCATCCCCAAGCCTTTGGGCCGCAGGAACCTTGACGTCCTCCAAAATGACTTCCGTGGTATTGGAGCCTCGAATGCCCATCTTTTCTTCCGTCTTCCCTACGGAAAGTCCGGGAGTCCCTTTTTCCACCACAAAGCCGGTGATTCCTTCTATTCTTTTGTCAGGATTTGTCGTGGCAAAGACGGTATAGAAATCAGCCACGCCACCGTTCGTAATGAAACATTTCCGGCCGTTGATGACGTAACGGTCGCCTTGTAATACGGCTTTGGTCCGAACCGAGGCCGCATCCGAACCCGACTCCGGCTCAGTCAAACAAAAGCAGATCAGACCTTTCTCTTTGGCTAATCGCGGTAACACTCTCTCCTTCAGTCCACTTGTTCCTCCCAAAACCACGGGCATAGTCCCTACGGCCTGAACGATCACGAGGAGGGAAGAAGAGGCGCAGACATTGGCAATCTCTTCCGCGACCAGACAGAAAGAAGTGATGTCCGCATCCATTCCTCCATACTCTTTAGGAATGAGGAGGCTTAAAAAACCATGTTTGGAATACGCCTCGGCAAGATCCCAGGCAAATTCGCCCTCGGCATCAATCTCTGCTGCCCGCGGGGCAACAACATTCTTAGCGACCTCTCTGGCCTTCGTTCTCCAACTTTCTCTCCGCACTGCGATATCACTCATTGATCCACTCTCCTCAATGCCCTACATATTTGATCCGCCGGAAACATCCACCGCAGCTCCGGTCATAAAACTCGCCTCATCTGATGCGAGGAAAGCCACGACATTGGCGACTTCCTCGGGTTGTCCGATCCGTCCCAGGGGAGTATGGTCGAGAATTTGCTTTTTGTATTTCTCGGGCATTTTGGCAATGGTCGGGGTCAAAGTCAATCCTGGCACCACCACGTTGACATTGATCTGATAACGTCCGAGTTCTTTGGCAACACTCTTCGTCAAGCCCAAGATCCCTGCTTTCGCAGCACTGTAACTGATCGCCGCTATCCCCCCGCTTTTTCCGTAAATGGAAGAGATATTTACGATCTTGCCATAGCGGTTCTCAATCATATGAGGAGCAACGGCTAGAATGCAATTTAGGGTTCCTTTCAGGTGGACGCTCAATACCGCATCCCAATCTTCCTCTTTCACCTTTAGAAGCGTCGCTCCCCGGTCAAACCCAGCATTGTTGACCAAGATATCGATTCTATTCCAGGCGCCCAATACCTGACTCACCATGGTCTGAACCGCTCTTTGATCTGCTACATCCAGAGCAACGGACATGGCCTTTCTACCCAGAGCCTCAACCTCTCCCGCCGTTTGACCTCCGGTATCCGGATTCCTCTCGGCGATAACCACATCCGCTCCCTCCTGGGCCATCTTCAATGCAATGCTCCGACCGATTCCTTGCCCTGCTCCGGTAACGATCGCTTTCTTGTCCTTGAGTCTCATCTTTTTGTTATGGGAATCCAAGATATTCGTTGAGTGATTGAAATTCCAGAAATTCTAACAGATGGACTAAGACTCGTCAATCTGTTTTTCCTGACCATAATCGGTAATGAAAATGTTAACCACAGGCTTCAGCCCGCGCGAACCCGCAGCCAAATCTCGAAATCGTCATTCCTTGTCAGATTCTTTGATTACAGATCATGGTAGGAATAAGAGGGAAGCAGGCAGGAAAAAGTTGCTCGGGGAGGAGGCCAAAGGGAGACCTCCTCTCGAGATCAACTGTCTTTCCAGGCGGGTTTTCGTTTATCTAAGAAGGCTTTAAGTCCTTCGATGGCATCGTTGGTTTTCATTAAACGATCTAAGTAGATTTTCTCAATGGCTTGGAGTCCCCTTTCAGAATCGTCATTGAGACCGGCAAGGGTGGCCTCCTTCGTCAACTTCAAAACAATCCCACTCAACTTCTTAAACTTCTCGACAAATCTGCTCACTTCTTCAGCGAGGGAGGCTTCGGGAACGATCTTATTGATCATCCCCAAGGCTAACGCCTCTTGAGCGCTGATCACATCTCCGGAGAGAATTAATTCCAAGGCCTTCTTCCGTCCCATCATTCTCGGGAAAGCCAGAGCGGCAATGGGCGGAAAGACCCCGACCTGGATCTCAGGTTGTCCGAACTTTGCCCTCTCCGTTGCTATCACCATGTCGCAATAAACAGCTAATTCGCATCCTCCTCCCAGGGCTGAACCGTTCACGACTGAAATGGAAGGGACCTTCAGAGCGTCCATCAGGCGAAACATTCTATGAAAGACTTCAATCATCTTATGAACCAAATCGCCGAGATGTTCTCCGACGTCCACGCCGGCAGAAAATGCCTTTCCGGCCGCCTGAATGACCAGGAGCTTAAGAGTCTTCTCTTTCAAAAGATTCTCAAAGTAGATATTGATCTCCTCCATCATCTCGATATTGAGGACGTTGAGGGGAGGCCGGTTCAGTGTCAGCGTGCCCACACCCTCTTTGAGCTCTGTTTGAATATGTTTATATGCCATTGGAATCACCTCCCTTTACCGTGACTCGTGAACGTGAATGGTGATGCACCAATAGTCGATTTGCCACAGACAAATCTCTAAAAAGATACCCTTTGGACCGGAGATCATGTCTTGCCCAAAGGGTATCTGCCTCATCAACCATTCTCGTCCTACTTCTGAGGTTTGCCTAACACTTCCTCAAAGAATTTTTCATCCAGGATCTTGCCTTCTGCAATATTCTGACGGTACTTGATGAAGTTGATGACATCCTGGCCGGTGATCTTCTTGGTATTGAAGGCCCCAAAGCCGAGGAATGCCTCGCCCATCATATTGGCCGCCAGCCAGTGCCTGTTGTAGTTCTTGGTCTGATCCCAGAAGAATTTCTTTTTGGCCCTCACCGAATCAACCGATTTAATCAAGCATCCCGGGAATAAGTTGGTAAAGGTCCAGACCACTTTGTCCACTTCAGCATCAAGCAAGGAAAAATCATAATCGTTATTTTTAAGTTTGTTATTAACCCATTCTCTTGCCTGCTTAAAGGCATCCCCCGTTTTAAACTCGCCGTAGACAATCTCACCGTTGTCAACGTACTCTTCCGTGATCACCTGGGGATTCCGGACCCAATTTCCTTTTTCGTCTTTGAGCACCGGGACGCATTTGGAGATAAGCGTCTTCATCTTCATCTTATAGGCACTCCACATTTCACAGCTCACACAGTTCCACATGGCATCTTCCATACTCAAAAACCATGGGAGAAAATCCGAAGCCCCACCATCCGGAGCAGAACCATGACGCGGACCCGCCTGCCCGAATATGGCCAAGTCCGAGGCAATGGCAAGATCACAGGCCATTCCAATCTCCTGGCCACCTGCCACCCTCATCCCGTTCACACGGCAGATGACAGGCTTCTTACACATCAGGATGGCATCCACCATGTTGTTAAAAAGCTCCATATAGGCTCCATATTCCTCTGGACGCCTGCTGTAATATTCGGAGTACTCTTTTGTGTTCCCACCAGTGCAGAACGCATTGGGACCGGTTCCGGTAAAGATGGTACAAACAACGGAACGGTCTGTTGAAGAATTCTCCATGCCAGCGATGACCCCTTTCACCATTTCAGTGGTATAGGAATTATACTGTGCAGGATTATTCAGCGTCACCCATGCCACGTATAAACCCGGCACCACGTTTCCCTTCGGATCTTTCAACGGTCTCTTTTCGTAGATCGTGCAGGGAGCCTTTGTTCCCCAGTGTTCCGACCCATATCGATCATGATTCTTCTCCTCACTCTCTCTTGGAACCCAGTCTATTGACATACACAAACCTCCTTTCCTTTTATTGTATCGTTCTATTCAAATCGTGATCTCTTCGACGTCTTTAGAAAGTGCTAACAGATCCTAAAAATCGGGCGTCAGAACAATTCGCTTTTCCGGAGAGCCCGCTTTGTGGACCTCCTCAAAGACGGACTGGATCTGGCTCATCGGTCTTGTCTCGACAAAGGGCCCGATGTCGATCTTTTTCGAGAGGACCATACCCAGAACGATGGGATAGTATTCCGGCAGACATCCCCAAGTCCCGATAATCTCCGCGTCAAAGGCCATCAACCGGGAGATACTGTATTCATTCTTCGCCAACCCAAATCCGACCACGATCAGCTTACCCGTGAAGGAGAGGAGTTCCAGAGCGATCTCTTGCCCTCCTTTGGTGCCGGTCACCTCGAAGATCTTCCAGCCAAAGCTCGACTCCAAACCATTCTTCTTGCAGATATCCCGAAATTCGTTCCGAATATCCTTGATGGCCTTGTCTTGGGAGCTAATCACAAAGTCCGCCCCGTATTTCAGCGCCCGTTGTAACTTCTGAGGATTCCTCGCAATGCCGATGACCGTCTTCGCTCCGAGGGCTTTCGCTGTCTGGGCCATATACACGCCGACTCCGCCTGTGACGCCGATGATGAGCACATTATCTCCCGGCTGGAGGTCCGCTCGCTTCGATGCTTGATAAGGGGTGGTGGCCGCGTCAGCGACAACCGCCAATTGCTCCAAAGGAATACTCCCGCGGTTTCTCACCTCACAGAGATCAATAGAGGGGGTGGGGATATAACTCGAAAATCCCCCATAAATTCCCAGACTGTTTCCGGGCATCTTCTGGGCCAGACAACGATTTCCCCTGCCCGTTTTGCAAAGGATACACTGACGGCACGGCATGACAGCAGGGACGACCACTTCTTTCCCAATCCATTTCTCATCTCCGGCAACGACTGTTCCGCTAATTTCGTGGCCGAGGGTCAAAGGCGGTTTCTGGACATTTGGCACACCATCATAAAAGAAGCCCAGATCAGTATGACAAACACCGCATCCCGCTACCTTTACCAGTACATCTCCAGGTGCCAAGGTTGGGACTGGAATGGAAACCTTCGCTAACTTGCCCGGTATGACCTCTCCTGTGTCCTTGTTTTTGGCAGTTGGCTGAACCATCTGCCAAGTGTCAATCTTATCAGGTACTGTTCCCATTTATTTCACCCCTTTCTTTCTAAAATTCGAAATTCGAATATCGAAATACGAAACGATTGTTGAACTGATTTTCAATATCGTTTCGAATTTCGGGCTTCGTGCTTCATGCTTTATTCATATTCCTCCTTTCCAATCGAATTTTGCGATTGAGTTTAGGTCATGCCGAGGCCGCCGTCTACGCAGAAAAGTTGGCCGGTAATATAGTTCGACTCGTCCGAAGCCAAGAAGACGAAGGTTGGAGCGACCTCTTCCGGTTCTGCAAATCGGCCCAGGAGAATCCTACCCGTATAAATCCCCATCAGCTTTGGGTCTGCTTTAACCTTCTCAAACATCTCCGTGCTGACATATCCCGGCTGGACCACATTCACTGTAATCCCATAACCGGCTAGTTCTCGTGCCGCTGACTTGGTTAAAGCGACGATTCCTCCTTTTGCTGAGCTGTAGTTGATTTGTCCCTTCGTTCCCCAAAGTCCGGCGGAAGAAGTGATGTTGATAATTTTCCCGTATTTCTTCTCCATCATGTATTTCGATGCCGCCTGGATGCATAAGAAGGGTCCTTTGAGGTGAATATCGAGCACCTCATCCCACTGTTCCTCCGTCATTTTATAGAGCATGTTCGGTTTCGATACGCCTGCATTGTTCACCAAGATGTCAAGCTTTCCGAAGCTGTCAATAGCCGTCTGGATAATTCTTTCTACGTCGGCCTTCACTGCCACATTCGCCTTTACGGCAACAGCCCTCCTCCCTATTTTGTTGATCAGTTTAACAACTTCTTGAGCCGGTTGATCCTTACTGGCATAATTGACAACGACGTCGGCCCCTTCCTTTGCATAGGCAAGACAGATCGCCCTGCCGATGCCTCTTCCTCCACCTGTGACCACTGCCGCTTTCCCTTCAAGCCTACCCATCCCATCCTCCTTCTTCCATTTGCCCCTCGCCCCTTCTTCTCGACCTGCCTCCCAGCCCCGGTCCCGACCAAGGGCGGGTCAGGCAGGCGGCGGAGAGAAGGGAACGATGAGGGAAGAGCCGTCACGGATTCTTTCCCTTAACTCTCGCTTTAACCATTGTTTTATACCCTATTAATCCCCTGCATAAAATATCAGTAATAATCCCCGAAAGCTCCTTTGGAGTCATGGGCCCTTTCGGATCGTACCAGAAATAGATACCATTGCACGTCCCGAATAGAATAAACGTGATCACCTTCAATTGATCCTCCGAAATCTGGCCTTCAAAGAAGTCTGAAAGGACATTCCTGACAATCCGGTGATATCGCCTTTCCTGTTCACCGATGATCTTGAAATACTCTGAAGGGAGTAGGTGCCCTTCGTGAATCGTTGTTTTGGCTTCAGCGATATATTTCGTATAGGATTCGATATGACGGGAAATGATGAATTGAATTTTTGCAAAATCCTCATCGATCTTCTTCAATTCCTCGTCTAAATCTTTCAGGAGGAGACCCATGAAATTCGTAGAAATAAAATAGAGCATCTCATTTTTGCTCGAAAAATAATGATAGATACCTCCCTTGCTCAACTTGGCTGCCGCTGAGATATCGTCCATGCTCGTTTCCAAAAACCCTTTTTCATCAAAAAGCCGAGCGGCGGCTTTAGCGATGCCGGTCATCTTGTGCAACTCTTTTGGGGTTAATTGTTTCAGGTAACTTTCCATAAAGGCGTTCTGAAAAGCATCCTAAAATAAAAAAACCGACTGTGTGGTTTAAATCCGACTGGTCGGTCGAAAATTATCACAGCCAATCCCCCTTGTCAAGAAAAATCTTCCGGTCATCTGGTGCCGAAAGAGGAGGCGCAGGCTTTAGCCTGCGTGGACACGTAGCCGGGAGGCTGGGCTTTGGTGAAACCCTGACCTCCGTTTGATTGAATTCAAAATAGGACTGCTCAGAGGAGGATGTGAAGCGAAACTTTTGTGAGGCGTTCAAAAGCGGACGGGGATTTGCTGATGAGTGAGTTATTCAAGTTTCAGTTCTAAGTTGATCATGTCCCCTCCTCTTGTAAATCCCATCGCACGGTAGAACTTGAGCAGATCCCAATCGCTCCAATTCACTAAGGTATAAACGACCTTCACCCCGATCATTTTGAAATTTTGGATAAATTCTTGACTCAATTTTCTGGCCACACCTTTATGCTGGTAATCCGGGTCAACGCCAATCGTGCTGATCCAGCCCACGGTTTCCGGAACGCCAAACTCCCAACCGCTCACTTCACCTAAAATAAACCCGACGACCCTTCCCTCGATTTCAGCAGCCAGACCCGACCTCGGATAGGGGGGGGTGGGAAACTTCATCTCCTTTCTCCAGTAATCCCGCCTGGCTTGACCTAAGACCTTACGATCAATCTCAACAATCGCATCCAGATCCTCAACGGTCAGGGGTCGTATGTTCAGTTTAGCTAAGAAATCCTCTTCCATCGGCTCCCCCCCCCTTCATTCCGTCACTATTCAATCACAGCGATCACTGCCTCTGCCTCGACCTCTTGACCCGGAGCCACACGAATCTCCTTCACCGTTCCGGTGACCGGCGCCACAATCGGCATCTCCATTTTCATCGCCTCCAACACGGCGACCTGATCATCTTCCTTAATCTTATCCCCCACTTTTACTGAAACCGAAACGATCTTGCCCACCATTGGCACAGTCACTGGTGTCGCCATGGCCTTCTCCTCCTTCCGAAAAGCAAATTTTTACTTAAGGCCTAACGCATTTCTTGCAATGATCATCTTTTGAATGTTGGATGTCCCCTCTACAATCTGGTAAGATTTTGCATCCCGATAAAACCTCTCTACAGGATACTCCGTTGAAAAACCGTAGGATCCGAAAATCTTCACAGCCTGATTTGCCGCTCTGACAGCCACCTCCGCCGCATAATATTTTGCGCAGGAAACTTCGACAGTGTTTCGCTGCCCCAGGTCCCTATTACAGGCAGCCCGATAGACTAACAGACGGGCCGCCTGTTCTTCCACATACATCTCGGCGATCTGTTCCTGGATCATTTGAAAATTGGCAACGGGTTGTCCGAATTGCTCCCGTTCGTTGGCGTACCGAACCGAATGTTCGAGGCACGCCCTGGCGACGCCGACCGCCCTTGCCGCAGAAGAGAGCCGGGTGTTGTCCAACATGGCCATGCAGATTTTAAAACCATCTCCTTTTTGGCCCACCAGGCTGTCCTTCGGCACCTTCACCTCTTCGAAGACGATTTCCCCGGTAGGGGCGCAAAAAAGACCCAATTTTGTATTGATCGCCTTTTGCGTGACGCCCGGGGCATGCATGTCCACGATCAAGGCTGACATGCCGCGATGCTTCGCGGCCTTGTCCGTATAGACGTAAACGATACCGAGGTCGGCCACGGGCACCCCTGAAATCCACATCTTTGTCCCGTTGAGGACAAATCCTCCTTCCGTCTCTACTGCGGTTGACTTCATCGATGCCACATCCGAACCGGTGTTGGGCTCCGTGATGGCAAAACAGCCAAGCAAGTCGGCATTGATCAGTTTGGGAATCCAGCGTTCCCGTTGCTCCTCGGTCCCGAAATTGAGAAGAACGGATTGGATTGAATTCATCTGAAGGTTGAAGGGAAGTCCCCACGACGGCGAAATTCTTGCAATCTCTTCTGTCATCACGGAAGCGGCAAGATAACCACTTTCGGTTCCGCCATATTTTTCAGGAGCAATACACCCAAAAAACCCTAGTCTGGCCATTTCTTTTACAATTTCGCGACGAAACCGATGCTCTTTCTCATCTTCTTCCATGGTGGGGGCAATTTTCTTCTCGGCAAAATTCTTAGCCATCTCCCGCATGGCTTCTTGCTCTTCGTTCAACTTAAAATCCATAGGACCTCCTCTTTCAGGTTCGATTGTGCAATCTATAACAAAGCACCACCCTTTTGTCAAGATATTTTTGCGGCATCATTTGACTACAACCCATTGAATTTATTAATATTATGATTGAAATTATTTGGATTATGAATATCCATGAAAAGCCGAAGGCATGGGAATCTTGACAATACTGACCAAATGGGCAATAAGATGTGAGTGAGAACAATGGGTTTAGATATCGGTACTCATACCATTGGAGTAGCGATCAGCGACGAGTTGGGGATAACCGCCCAGGGTCTCAAAACCCTCAGAAGAAAATCGATGGAAGACGATTTGAAAGAAATCGCCACGATCATCGGCCAATTTGACATTAAGAAAATTGTGGTCGGGCTTCCTAAAAACATGAACGGAACCTTGGGGAAACAGGCGGAGTTGGTCCTTGAGTGGGCGAAGGTCCTCATGGATGGAATTCAAGTTCCAGTGGTCACTTGGGATGAACGGCTTTCAACCGTCGGAGCCTCCAAGGTTTTATTGGAAGCCGATGTCTCAAGAAGAAAAAGGAAGAAGGTCATCGACAAACTGGCCGCCGTCATCATTCTCCAAGGATACTTAGACCGAAGCAGGAGAGCAAACCATGAACTTTTCTCCCAAGAGTAAAGGCTTTCTCCTCTCGGCAGGGCTTGTCTTTCTCTTTTTTGTTTTCGTTCTCTACTGGCTTCTCGGTGTCCCCCCTTCCAAAACGGCATCGACGAAGGTGATCTTCCTGAAAAAGGGAACGCCTCTCAAAAAGGTTTCGGAAATACTCGAACAAGAAGGGATCATCAAGAATAGACGTTTTTTTGTTTTTCTTACCACGACTCTCCGGGAAAAAACCAAGGTCAAGGCAGGAGAATATGAATTCGATACTCAAATGCTCCCCCTCCAGGTATTGGGTGCTTTGGTCAAGGGGCAGGTCAAGCGTCACCTGGTGACCATTCCTGAGGGTTATACCCTTTCCCAAATCGCGCAGTTGCTGGAAGATTCGAATATCATGGAGGGAAACGAATTCCTCCAAAAGGCATCTTCCCCTGCTTTCATCAAGACTCTTGGCCTCTCTCAACTCGCAGGGCCTACCTTGGAAGGCTACCTCTTCCCCGACAGCTATCACCTAGTCAGGGAAATGGACCCGGAGGAAGCGATCCAGATGATGGTTCGTCAATTTAAGAAAGTCTTCGGCCCCGACCTCTCTCAACATGCGTCTGCATTGGGAATCTCGGAGAGGGAAGCAGTGATCTTGGCCTCCATCATCGAAAAAGAAACACCGCTCCCCGAGGAAAAACCTCTTATCTCTGCCGTTTTTCACAATCGTCTAAAAAAGAAGATCCCCCTTCAAAGTGATCCCACCGTGATCTATGGAATCAAGAATTTCAACGGGAATCTGACAAGAGAAGATCTGGCGAGGCCCACTCCGTATAACACGTATCGTATTGCAGGACTTCCCCCGACCCCCATCTGCAATCCTGGCAAAGATTCCCTCCTGGCTGCCGTCAACCCTGCCCCTGTTTCTTACCTTTATTTCGTTTCCAGGAATGATGGGTCTCACTATTTTTCTTTCGACCTCGAAGAACATAATCGAGCCGTCTGGAAATACCAAAAATATCCGACAAAAAATAACTTGACAAGAAAATGAAGACTCATTTATCTTTATTCGTCGAGCATCAGAGAGAAAATTTCCTCGCCCGTCCTCCATCCCCTTAGGTCTGGCTGCCAACGGAAGAGAAGAGAGTGGGTGAAGGCAAAAAGGGAGGCTTATAATGAAGAGAGACGTAGCGGTCATTGGCGTTGGCCAGAGCAGCTTCGTGAGAGGCTACGAAGGGTCGATCCGGGAGTTGGCCTTTGAGGCCTTCAGAGAAGCCATGCAAGATGCGGGCATCACTCAGAAAGACGTGGATGCTTCTGTCTTCTGTTCGGCCCCTGAATATGACAAACAACGCTCCCCCGCGGGCGTCCTCGCAGAATACCTGGGTCTCATTCCTCAGCCGACGTTTTACGTTGAGTCCGTCTGCTCTTCGAGCAGCACCGGTGTCAAGGTAGGCTACAGCATGATTAAGTCAGGCCTCCATGACGTTGTCGTGGTCCTCGGGTTCCAGAAGATGTCCGAGATCACGTCTGCGGAATCCCAGGAGAGAATGGGCCGGGGCGCCGACATCCAGTGGGAGGCACCCTTCGGAACCATGATGCCTGCGTATTACGCCCTCTATGCGCAGGCCTATATGGCCAAGCATGGTTTAACCCACGATGACCTGATGAGTGTTCGGCTCAAGTCATCCACCTACGGCGTGATCAACGAGAGGGCCGTCTACAGAAAAGCGGTGAAACCGGAAGACTTTAAACAGGGTGACCCGGAAGCAAAATTAGCAGGCCCCGTGGCTTGGCCGCTCCGGGTGGGTGACTGCTGCGCCAATGCGGACGGAAGCTCCTGTATCATTCTGGCTGGTGCAAAAAAAGCGAAGGCCCTCTCCAAGAAACCCGTTTGGATTTTAGGCATCGGGGCGGCGTCAGAGGCGGTCAATATGGCGGCGAGGCCCGATTTTACCAAAGGCCTGAGCGTTGGCTATGGAGCAGCCGCCGAGGCATACAGGATGGCTGGAATCACTTCGAAGGATGTCAAAGTGGCCGAGGTGCATGATTGCTTCACCATTGCAGAGGTTATGGCGTATGAGGGCCTCGGGTTTGCCCCGGCGGGAGAAGGGAAACAGCTCATCCGTGAGAAGGCGACGTATAAAGACGGAAAAATCCCTGTGAACGTCGATGGCGGCCTCCTCTCCAAAGGCCACCCCATTGGTGCAACAGGTGGTTCCCAGATCCGCACGATCGTTTTACAACTTCGCGGGGAGGCAGGTCCCATGCAGGTACCCGGTGGGCCTGACATCGGCCTTGTCCACAACATTGGCGGCGTGGGACTTTACGGAAACGTGACGATATTCGGGAGGTAGCTATGGGTTTTGAGAAATTTGGAAGAAAAAGTTTTACGGCCGTGACCAAGACGGCAAAATTTGTTGATCTCCTGGCCGAAGGGAGGGTGGAAGGGACCGTTTGTAAGGATTGCGGTGCAAGATTTTTCCCTCCAAGGGCCGACTGCGCAAAATGTTTCTCAAAGAGCATGGACTGGTTCGAGATGCCCAAGAAAGGCAAACTGGAGACATTTACCACCGCCTATTACGCGCCGTTTGGGTTCGAAGCAGACCCTCCCTACACCATGGGTGTGGTGGACTTTGGTGGCGGCCTGAAGTTGTTCGCCCGGTTGGCAAAGGAGATAAAGCCCGCCGAGATAAAGGTGGGCATGGATGTGATCATCAGGCCCTTCAAGTACGACGACAATCAACTTTCGTTCGAGATTGCCAAAGGCTAATTCAAAAACGTTACTGCCGATACATCTCCTTTGCAGCCAGATTTTCAGGACTCACTTCTGTTGTCGAGAGATCGACAACCCACGTCCTGGTCAACTGAGGCCCTGCCCCTTCCCTTGAATATTGCGTGATCCGATAGGTATTCTTTCCAATTTCCTTCGCTTCATACCTCCATTTTAGATTTGGGAAAGATCGTGCTTTCTCTTCGATCATCCTCATTTCGACAGACCTCTTGTTGCCGGTCGTGGGATCCGTCAGAGTGGCATCATTCTTGACCAGCTCCACGGCCCGAGAGGCCCGGGCCTTCGATTGATTCGAACTTCTCCTGACCGTGGTTGTCTTCTTCGGGACGGAAATGAGGCTTCCTTCCTTAACTCTTATTTCCAAATTATTTCCGTCCGCGGCTAAATAGCCCGTTTCTCCCGAATCAAATTTTACCTGATAGAAGTTCATCGTCCCCAAACGATTCTGGACCACTTTCTCAATGATGAAACCTTCTTTCTCTCTTTTTATTTTGATCTTTTTCCCCAGATCGTCCGGGGACTCGTAGAACTCAGCGGGGTTGATAGTTGGGGCGGTCATCAGCCGTCTGCCGACGTTTTGCTCCATCTTGGCAAGCTTCTCCTTCTCATATTGCTCGATGACCTTGGGAGGAATCACTTTCGAATCCTCCTTAGCGGGAGCCTCTTCCTCATTCTCCGCCAGTAGGAAAAAGGATTCTTTAGGAGAATGTTGACCGAGGCACGGGTGGGTTTGAACAAAGAAGAGATGGAAGAAAACCAAAAATATCACCGAGAAAGGCAAGCGAACGTTCATGGCCGACCCTCCTGTCAAACAATCGCATGCAAATAAGATGCCCTTTTCCAAGACTCGCAACCCATTGAATTTGCTAAACTCGTGGCAAGAAATATGCCGAGGGAGCCTGATTCGAAACATACCGTTTGTGCAATTTTGTCAAAATCGTATTTCTTGCAGGACGCAGAAAAAACGAGGAAATCCTTGCCCCATTGGAAGGGATTCAAACGCAGCGCGACAGCGGACCGTTTCTTAAGTGGTACCCTCCGACCCAAAACCAACGCTGTTAGGGTTTTCTTGATCCCCTTTTACTAATGTTCATAATCTAAACAGCGCCACTCACACGCTTTGTACCACCTCTGACAGAATGGATCCTTGGATCTATAATCGAAGTCATCCGGCTCCGGGGTATTTAGTTTTATCCAACCGTCTTGAGGTTCAAATTGACCGATATTATATTCACCTATAGTTTCAAAGCCTGGATGAGTGGTAGCACACCCAACCATTAGAGCCAACGATATTATTAACAAAAATGTTCTCATACAACAGCCTCCTTCCTTTATCTCCTACGTTGTTATGCATCGCTGTCCTCTGAAAGAATACACCACTTTTTTACTTTGCGCACACTTTTTAATTATACGCCGCCTAAAACCCAGTCGATGTCAATAATCCCGATACGCCGATTCAAATCCTTTTCAATGTCAGCGGGAAGAGGCTTCATCGGTTCAGATGACTGATCAAATTCTAATGGAAACCGAAGTGTCTTCCGTACATTCCCCTCACGGTCCAAGATGTTCAGTGCAAGAACGAAATCATTCAACTCATAAAAGCTCTGTGTGTAGACAGCAAAATGCCCGGTGAATTGTTTCTCCATTCCCTTTTTCAGGAAGATCAAACTTGGCTTGTAATAACTTTCCCCGTTTTGCTCAACGCGGCAGACGATCTGATGCATATGACCCTCCGGATCAGTGACGGAGAGATAAATCTTCCAGATGTCTCCTTGCCGGATTTTTTCCGGTGCATAGGAGAAATGGACGATAAGTTCCCCTTCTGCTCCGGCAGGGCTAATCGTCATTAAGCCATTGAAAATAAAAAAGAGGCTTAGAACAATAAAGACTTTCATAAACAGCTTCATCACCCAACTCTCCTTCACCGATTTTGCTCTTTGATGCAAACCTCCTGCCATTCCAGATGCAGCCGATATACTCCATCCAAGCGCCTAACAATTTTAATAATATTGCGGCTGCTACAAAAAGTCAATTACTGGTAGGAGGAAGAAGTCTTCATTTTTCCAGGACTCCGCCCATCAAAATGCCTATTTGAAACTTTCACCTCCAAATCTTGCTCTGGAACGATTCTGCGATTCAACGATTACGGGAAGAAATATGCACGATTAAATGGGCCCACCAGATGAGCAACTTATCACCCTGCGGAAGATGGGTGAAGGCTCCCAGATAGGACTCCGTGACCGCCGTCACCAAATTGTAAATTCGCATGACCGGCCAACTCCACTCTATCTTTCCGTCCTCAGGCCTCTGCCCTCCACAGTAGCTCCCTCGTTTTAAGTTCTGCGCCACACGGGGGGCTATTCCTTTCTTGATATGCGGAAAACACCTCTTCAAGGAGTTCGTTGGCCTTCACGCAAAGCTTTTGGTAAAGCGTGTAGGCGGTATCTTCAAATTCGATGAGCACCTCTTTCTGCCCAACAATATCCCCGGCATCAGGTGCTTCGACAATGTGATGTAGCGTGACGCCTGTGCGCCGTTCCCCGTTCATAAGAACCCAATTTACCCGACACAGCCCCCGATAGGCCGGGAGCATCGATCCGTGGAAATTAAAGGAGCCCACGGATGGAATCATTAAGATGTCTCTGACCAGCAGGTTCCGATAATAGAACGAAAAAATAACTTCGGGTGAGATTTTACGGATCGTTTCGATCCACTCGAGCGTGTTGACATTTTCAGGGCAGAACACGGGAATCCGGTTTTTTTCTTTCCCCATTCGGCAACGGAGCCAAACCAAATGTTCTCCCCCGGATCATCAAGATGAGAGAAGATCGCCTGGATATCGAATTTTTCCTGCACTAAGGCCTCAAGGTCAACCATTCCTGTATCTCTGCATCGAAGCATGTCTCCATATCCATTACAAACACCTCCTCCTTGTCTCCGCGCGCAGAAAATCTTTCCTGATTTCCATTAGACATCATCACCAGTCTCGATGCGGGATTAACATCGTAAGCGCAGAAGATAAAATTCTCCGTTATCCCAAAGGATATCCAGAATAGAGGCCCTCCTTTTCAATGCCTCCACATTTTTTTTATATCGCGTTACACAGTAAATAACACCATTTTCTTTGCAACGGTTAAAAAACGCTTCTGGCGATAAATAATATCGGGATCTCTCCTCAGGGGGGAGTTGGTTAAAACCAAATTTCAGTTCTCCACCGGCGTGTATCAGGGGCGTTCTGATCTTATTATAGAAATCAATTCCATAAAGGGAAGTCCCAAATTGGAACAACTCCTGATTCGGAGGAAGGTGCGCCTGGATGGCCTGCGAAACAGGGTAGGCAGATTTGAAAGAAGTAAGAAAATGAGCAATGGGAAAAACCAGGGATCCTAGGAAAAGAGCGGAAAGGAGGGTCACCGTAAAAAACCAACCTCTTCCCCGTTCCCGTTTAACCAGAGCCGGGAGGGACATCATCATCACCTGAAATATAACGGGCAAAATGATCAACCGCCACCCATTTTCGAAATGGATGTTGGCCCGATCGATACCAAGTTCTATACCAAGTTTCAAATCTTTGATGAAGCATGGCAAAATGAGCATTCCAATGGACAAGAGAGACTGTAAAACAATCGGTAGATCGTACAGAAACCTTCTGCCCCTGCCTTTTTCAAAGTTGATATCCCGATCTTCATACGATCTAAAAAGATGACCAAAAAAAATGGCGATGGGTAAATAGATGGGGGCAATGTAGGGAATCATTTTAGATGAAGAAAAGGAGAAGAAGATGAAGATGAAAAGGATCCATATTAGCAGGAACTGTTTTTCTGCGGCCTTGAAGAGAGGGGTTCTTTTTTCTACCCCCTCCCATAATGCTTTCAATAAAAAGGCAGCCCACGGCAAGGTTCCAATGATGACGATGGGAACATAGAACCAAATGGGTTGCTTCCGATCATGGAGGATCGTGGTATATCTCAGAAAATGTTCCCGAATGAAGAAAAACCATAAGAAGTCTTTATTGGCTTTTTGAACCAGAATGATCCACGGACATGAGATGAGAAGAAAGATGATTATTCCAACCAGCGAAAAGAGCCTTAAGATGTCACGCCATCTCTTGGAGACGAAAAGCCATAGGATCGTGATGGCAAATGGAAAGACGATCCCAATCAATCCTTTCGTCAGAAAGGCTAAAGAACTGCTTATGTAGAGGAGATGAAGCCAGCCTTTCCTCTGGCAGTCTTCAGCAAAGTATCGATATCCTGCCCAGGTGGCAAGACATACGAAGAAAGCAAGAGGCACATCAAGCGTATTGATTTTCCCAAGGAAAGAATAGTAGAGAAACGTGCTCAACACACCAGCCGAGTAGAGTCCGGTCTTTTGGTCATGGAAAAAAGTCCCTATACGATAAACAAGGAAGATACCTCCCCAGGCGCAAAGGGCGACGAATAACCTTGAGGAGAATTCATTTTCTCCAAATATTTTAAATAACAGTGCCGTTGCCCAATAGCACAGGGGGGGTTTTTCAAGGTAAACCACATGATTTAAATGGGGAGTGATATAATCCCCTGTACGGTTCATGAGACTTGGGATATCACTATAACGGGCTTCATCTGGTTCCATCAGGGGCATCACAGGCAAGAGGGAGATATAGAGAAACAGGGGTATGATGAAGAGGAAGAGGATTTTACTTTTCGTCTCTCTCCCCTTTTTGCTTTCAATCAAGTTTATCATCCCTTCAGAATGGAATACTCTCTGGACGGTGGGGAAAGCAACCCCTTACGCAGAAGAGAGTGAAAATGTAATATAAAATCCGGTGGGGAAGCTTGAATCATAATTGCAGGAGCCGGATTTCAGAATCCCAAACCCTCTTGGTCCTCCGATAAGAAGCATTCGCCTTTAACTTCGTACCGTCTATCGCTGCCGTTCCAATAGAAACCATTCCTGTCTCAACACAGAACCTTACGATCTGGACAAATAATCCCCTAAGGACCTCTAAATTATCTTTACCTCATAACCGCATAGGTTTCTCGCTTGATTTAGAACTTGATTATCTTTCCCCACCATTTACTCAAGATGTTTTCCTTGTCAGAAGGTGATGGATGGAGATAAAACCAAGTATCTTCAGAAACTCACGAGTGACGTAACGATGGAGAGTCCTGTAAAGATCAAACATGGTCTGAGAGATTTCTCCATTTCTTCTGGAGCAGGTCGAGACCTTCGATCAGCCAGACGGCCGGCTTGAAAGGCGACTCATTCGCCGCCTTAATCAGAAGATAGATACCAAGACCCCCGAACATAAACGTAGGGGACCAACCTGCCCAGAAGGCGGGCACAGCCCCTCTCACAGCGAACATTTCAAAGGCGATGACAGAAATGTAGTAAGCCAATAAGATGAGAATGGTGAAGACAAACCCGTACGACCTTCCCGAACGTCTCGGCTGAATTCCCAGAGGAACCCCGATGAGACCAAAGACGATACAAGCAAAGGGAACGGCACGTCGTTTGTGGAGCTCCACCTCCTGAGGCGTCGTGTCTTCGCCTTGATCCTTCATCTTTCTTATCTTTTCCTTAATCTCATTGATTGACATCTCATGTTCTTGAAGGTTTTTTTGAATGTTCGCGATGCTCTTCGACAGTTCAATTTTTAGGTCATACGTATCGAACCCAATTCTTTGATATGCGTTTGTCTTGGGTTCAAACCGATGAATATTACCATTCAGAAGCCTTAATATCATCCCTTTAGATTGGGGATCGCCGATGAGAAAGCCTTCTTGAGCAAAGATGGTGTTCACATTCTCAGAACCTTCTTGAGCAAAGGCGGCGCTGACATTCTCATCCTTTCTTTTGTCATAAATTAAAATGCCTTCCATCTTTTTCCCTTGGACGGGAACCTTGTCCACATAAACGACGAGACCCTTGAAACTATCGTTGAAAACTCGCTCCTTGACTTCAATGTCCGGCTTGGATTGGGCGATGAGCGTGAGCGTGGATATAAAACCACGGTTTCCCCATGGCAGCCCGTAGAAGACTAAAAAACTCGTGATAAGATAGGCACTGATGGAAAAAATGGCGATCGGCCTATAAAGTTGATAAAGACTTATTCCCGAGGCTTTGAAGGCAGTGACTTCACTATCCCCTGACAGCCTGCCAAGGGTGAGAAGGATTCCGAGGAGGACTGACGTCGGGATAGTAAAGGCGAGAAAAGATGGGGAGATGTAGAGAAGGAGCATCAAGATGTTTGTAACGTTTCCACCCTTATTAATAATCAATTCGATCAGCTTGA
>Ga0326728_10002447_pt1 | contig 61823 bp, 47 predicted proteins | sample MB3enrmetagenome_FD_207602 | JGI IMG/M metagenome (GOLD analysis project Ga0326728, IMG submission 207602) | Lab enriched peat soil microbial communities from McLean, Ithaca, NY, United States - MB31MN | ecosystem: Environmental > Terrestrial > Soil > Wetlands > Peat | place: USA: New York... | reverse complement strand
ATTCCTACGTGAGCGGCGGTCTGGCCATCGCCATTCCTCATCGCCCCGGCGTCCCCTATAACTACGACAACAACCTTGCTCCGACAGTCGGTGGTCGTTTCACCTTCTGATCGTTTTCTGATCGTGCATGGACACCGTTTTGAAGTCTCTTTCGCGAATGTATCGCCAACTATGCAGGGCAGCACTCTTGGTTGCGCTGTTACTCGTATGGATCTTGCCACCCTCAGCGTCCGGCCAGAATCGCCCCATCGTGGTTGGCGCGGCCATAAGCCTCAAGGAAGCCTTTAGCGAGCTTGGCGATGTTTACGAGCGGCGAACTGGGACGAAGGTCACATTCACGTTTGGGGCGTCAGGTGAGTTGGAGAGACAAATCGAAGCGGGGGCGCCGGTGGATGTTTTCGCCAGTGCCGCCGAAAAGGAAATGGACGAGCTGCAGACGAAGAATCTGATCGATCGGACAACCCGAGCTGACTTCGCGCGCAGCTCTCTGGTTCTAGTGGTCCCTCGAGACTCCGAGCTCCAAGTGCAGTCGTTTTCCGACCTTGCGAAGCCAAGCGTGAGGAAGATCGCCATCGGAAATCCCAAGACGGTCCCGGCGGGGCAGTACGCCGAGCAATTGCTCCGCAACACGCAAATCTGGCCGAAGATTGACTCAAGACTCATCCTGGCCGAAAATGTGCGTCAGGTCCTCGACTACGTGGCCCGGGGGGAAGTTGACGCCGGTATTGTCTATGCGACCGACGTGCAGGTGGCTCAGGGTAAGCTCTCGGTCGCCGCACGCGCCGCTGACGGAGATTATGGCCCGATCCTATATCCGTTGGCGGTGATCCAAGATAGCGCAAGTGCGAATGCTGCTAAGGGATTTGTGGATCTTGTCTTGAGTCCGGAGGGAATTCAAATCCTCAAGAAACACGGCTTTCAGCCTGCGAAGTAGGGAATGATCTGGCCTGCATTCAAGCTCTCGCTTCTGGTCGTCAGCCTTGCCACCCTTCTCATAGGTGTGGTCGGGACCGCCTGCGGTTTTGTTCTTGCCAAGCGGCAGTTCCGCGCTAAGGAACTGTGCGACGCCCTTCTCACGTTGCCGATGGTGCTTCCTCCCACGGTGACCGGATACTATTTGATTTTGCTACTGGGGAGGCGCGGATTGCTGGGCCGCTACCTCTACTCCCTGACCGGCTGGACATTGGCCTTCACCTGGGAGGGGGCGGTCGTGGCCGCGAGTGTGATGGCGCTCCCCATCATGGTGAAGTCAGCACGCGCGGCGCTGGAATCAGTGGACGCGCGCTACGAGATGGTCTCGTTTAGCCTTGGCAAGGGGGAGCTGGAAACCTTTTTCCGGGTGAACTTACCGCTGGCGTTTCGTGGCATTATGGCGGGCATCGTTTTAAGCTTTGCGCGAGCGCTGGGAGAGTTCGGGGCCACGCTGATGCTCGCCGGTAATATTCCGGGGAAAACTCAAACGATGCCGTTGGCGATTTTCGAAGCGTTCATAGCGGGAGAGGACCGGCAGGCCCGAGCCTTGGCTTTAATCCTGACCTTCACCTCCATTGTGACCATTTATATCACCAATGTCCTAACGCGACCACCGAAGAGTGCCTGATCCGATGCTGAACGCCAAGATTAAGAAAGAGTTCAGAACGAACGGCCGCGTTACCTTTGCGCTCGATGCCAGTTTCGTTGTGCGGCAGGGAATCACGGTTCTCTTTGGTCCCTCGGGATCGGGTAAGACGAGCATCTTGCGGTCGATTGCGGGCATTGTGGCGCCGGACGAGGGAAGGATCGAACTGGGTGAGCGCGTCTATTTTGATTCTCAGACAGGGACCAACGTACCGATCCAACGCCGAAGAATTGGGTTCGTCTTCCAGGATTACTTGCTGTTTCCACATCTGACCGCCGTGCAAAACGTCGCGTACGCAATCGGGTCGGCCACTCCTAAGGGACGGCGCGACCGGGCAATCGAACTGCTGGACCTGCTGGGAATTGCCTATGCGTCCGATCGCCGCCCTCATCAGCTTTCGGGAGGCGAGCAACAGCGGGTCGCCCTGGCACGCGCCTTAGGGTCAGATCCCGCCATTCTGTTGCTCGATGAGCCATTGTCGGCGCTTGATGCGGTGACTCGCCTGCGATTGTTGGGGGAGACCGTTGATTTACAGCGGAAATCGAGAATTCCTTTCCTCTACGTCACACATAGTCCGGCTGACGCGGTTCGACTGGGCGACTTCGCTCTAATCTTGAATGCGGGCCGCATCGTGCAAGAGGGGAAGCCCGCGGAGGTTTTCAATGCACCTCGAGACTCGGCGGTCTCACGAGCAGTTGGGAGCGAAAACATTCTAGCGGGGAGGGTTCAAGATCACAACGAACGCGAAGGAATCAGCGTAATTAACCTCGGGGGATGCCAGCTTGTGATCCCGTGTATCGCGCTGCCGAAAGCCGCCCCTGTCACAATTGGAATTCGCTCGGAAGACATTATTGTCTCGCGAGAGCGGATCGGACAGACGAGCGCAAGAAACCTGTTACAGGGTACTATCAAGCAAGTTGTGCAGGACGGACAGGAGGTGGATCTGCTGACGGCCTGCGGTGTGGATCTGAAAGTCCGTGTGACCACCCAAGCGCTTCATGCCCTCGACCTCAGGCCGGGGGTCAAAGTCTATCTGCTGATCAAAGCAAGTTCCTGCCACTTGCTACCATGACGATGTGCCCCGCATGCATCATGGCTTGTGGTGGAGGCGCAGCAGGAAGTGATGGATGTCCGGCCAGAACTCCTTCAACTCGTAACCGGCGACATCCAACAGAACCTGCGTGCCCAAAACGTCGGCGTTGCTGGCGAGCGTATGAGGACCAGGATGGTAGAGATTGGCGGCGCCCGCGGCCAGCCCGTTACCGAGGAATTCGGAGAAGTTGAACTCCCTTTTTCCAGACGTGTCCGATCGCGTGATGATCACCCGCCCGGCGGCGTAGGCGGCGCGATGAAGAAAATTGCCTTTTCCCTTTTGGTAGTAACGCGGGTCTTGCCGTAGCAAGGCGGGGAATATGGCGCCCGTCCCGAAGTTTCCGATGATGGCGTCCGCATACGCTGTGCCGAAGCGTTTGGAATAACCAACAAACCCTTGACCGTAGGTGGGGTTCGTATTGTCAGCTTGACCGATGCCCGCTTCGATGCCGATAAACACGACTTCAACCGGATCAAAACACCCTTCCGCCACCGTCTTGAATTTCTCCTGGGTCGTAAGCGGAGGGAGAAAGGTCGACTGCTCCACGGTTAAGTAGTTGGGCAGGGCGAAGAAAATTCGGTCATTTTGCGGACGTTTGGAATCTGTGGCGGGACGGCTCGGGGCTATTCCCGGATCGTTCGTGGGTTTGGTTTGGGATTGTGGGTTAGCCGCTTGGATTTGTGAAGTCGCTGCAGGCTGGGCCGGAGCGGGTTGACTTAGGGCAGCGCCCGTATCACTGCCGGAGTTGGTCTGTGTTTGCAAAGCGGCCGAAAGCGGTGCTTGTCCCGCCTCTTGGGCCAGCACTTCGTGAGACAACCCCAGCGCAAGGATGAATAGGAGAGCCAGCGTATAGCCGCTTGGCCGGGGTATTCGATTAGGCATTAGTTCAACAACTTCCTGGACGTCCTGGTCGCACTGGATGCTGGGAGTCCGTGGCGCCTCAACCGAATGGAACAAACTCGCACGGAACCGGCAATCGCCAGCGTCTGTTCTGAAACGCACTTTGCTTTCTCGAAAGGCCTGGTCCGCAGTAGATTTCGCATTCGATGTCGAGTCTTCTATTTTACCCCAATTTGGACGGCACGCTCGCGAAACCTTCTGTGCCGCCCCTGGATAGGGGGGAACGGGGGAGAGCTGTGCAAGCCCTGCCGCGTCTCAATGCCAGCCGGATACGTATTCGATGTCAAACAAGTGGCGGCACCTTCACCCAATGTCCAGGCGAGACCGGGCGCTGGAACGACTAATCCCAGGGTGGCCATCACGTACACCAGCCAGGAGCAGCGCGCAAGCCTTCCCAATGAAGTGTGATGCTCAAGTATCATCTGATTGAATGAACTTTCGACAACCCGAATAACATGGAGGCGCGTGAGCAAGGTTCTGAATTACTATATTACCCGGGAAGCTGGTCTGCGCTACGCTTGCTCCCTGGGCAGCACCAAGGCCACCCCCAGGCGCTCGAATTGGAAGGTCGACCAGCCCGGAAGCTCAGAGGGCGCTCCCTAATCCGTCGATAAGGTGCGGGTATGTAACGAGGGTGTAGGGGCGAGGCGGCGCCTCGCCCCTACAGGCAGCACCCTCTGGGTGGACCCCGATGGGACGCAGGGGCCACGGCCGTGCACCCCCACCAGTCTCCCCGTCGTTATCGACGGATTGGGGGCGCTCAGAGGGCGTTGCGGAAAGGCGAAACGTCTGGTAGATTGGCATCATGACCAAGCTGTTGGAAAAGGTCGTCGAAAAGGTTTCCAGCCTGTCTCAAGATGAGCAGGACGCCATCGCCTCCCAGATTCTCGCCGAGCTTGAAGACGAAGTAGCTTGGGGGACGCGCTTCGCCAAGCAGGGGGACAAGCTGCGCTGTCTTGCTGATGAGGCGCTCGCGGAACATCACCGCGGAGAGACTCACCCACTGGACGATCTCCTTTGATCGAATCCCGTACCACACGGCGGTTCCGCATGGTGGACGCGGCAAAGGCGCTTGGTGGAGGCATGGGCGGAGTTGCGCCAGGCTGAGCTCACGGCCGATTGGCAACGATTGCAGGAAGGGCGGAAGCCCACGCCCGTCGAACCGTTGAGATAGGTGGTTCCATGGTTCATCCGATTTATCGGGTCCGTTCTTTCGAAATCGTTTCGGCGTATACGCTTCGCATTCAGTTTGACGACGGGGCTGTGCAGACAATCGACTTTCGGCCGATTCTCGCCGGGGAGATGTACGGCCCACTGCGAAACCTGGAGGCGTTCAACCGGGTTCGGATCGATAGCGAAGCCGGAACGATCGTCTGCCTAACGGAGCGGACTTCGACCCGGCTACACTGCATGACTGGCCGGCACATGAGCGGGCTTTTCGAGAACTCACCAGCCGTTGGGAACCAGTCGAGGCCTAACAGTTCCTGCCAGAGGCGCAGACCCAGTTTTCAGGGTCTGCGGCTTTTCGGTCTTTGCCGCCCAAGAACTCAGCCTCATTGGGGTCACCAACCAGTGCAACGAGGGGCAAGAGAGCGCTCGGACGATATCTGACGTGGAGGTGAAGCTCCCATGGCCAAGGCTGTGCACCCATCCATTCCACCGAGGCTACAGCCGCATCAAGCGATTCCGCTCATCAAGAGGCAGATTGAGCGACTGGACGAGATTATGAAGTTGCGTTGGAACGATCCCCAGATCGACGCGTGGGAATCGACGACGGAAAATATTCTCAATGAGACGTTTGGAATGCCAGCAGGCGAACGGCACCGCAACACCCAAGAGTTCGCAATCAACTCCGGTAGGGGCTACTCATACGGGGGAATGCCTGACGAGGAATACCAAGCGAACTTTCTCTCCGGCCAGCGGGTTAGACGGGCGTTGCTAGAGGCGTTTGTCGAACAACTGCAGGACTTGGCTCCTCCAAGCTCTGCTACCGCTCCCCACCAATACCGCTTCCACTCGGAAATTGAGCGGGTCAGCGGGCAGCTCTACAGGGACGGCCATTACCGCGAAGCCGCGTTGAACGCTTACATCCGGATCATTGATGAGGTGCGGCGAAGGTCTGGACTCACCGAAGACGGTGACCCGCTCATGAATCGGGCGTTCGGGTTCCAAGGTCAGACCCCTGCGATCCAATTCAACAACCTAACGACGGAGGCGGAAAAGGACGAACAGAGAGGGATTATGTTCCTCTTCAAGGGCATCGTCGGGCTGCGAAACGCAAAGGCGCACAGCATCGCCCTCTTCGACGATCCCTACCGAGGGCACAACTATTTGGCTCTCGCCAGCCTTCTCATGCGGCTGCTCGAGATTGCGCGATACAATCAGCCCTAGAAGCGCAGCCAGCAATGCAGCCGCAACGCCCGATGCGGGTCGCTGCGACTAAGTTCATCCCAACGAGCCAAGATGGATTGGTCTCGCGCCCGCGAAACCTCGATCAGAATGTCGGAATCGATCAGGACCGCTTTCAAGACGCGAGCCTCCTGAGCCGCGTTCCCTTGCGCAGCCGGCGCACGTAGGTCTCGGAATCAGGAAGGTCCTTTCGGCTCTGCCAAATTCCCACCCAGTCTTGCATTGCCCGCCGGCGATTCTCCGGAGAATTTCCGTACCTGTCGCGCACCGCCCGACGGACCAGCTCCGATACCGATGTGCCCGCTTGCCGCGCCTGAATGTGCAGGGCGTTCCAGATGTCGTCGTCGAAGTGCAGTTGAGTCCGCCTCATGATGTACAGCATACATCAGACGAGTGGTCCTTGCGAACTGCGGAGATCCTTCGTCGTCCGCCAATAAGAATGGCGGACTCCTCAGGATGACAGCAGGGGGGAGAGCAGGACTCCTCTCCAAAAACTCGACGTATCGCTCGTTTCCACTGAGCGCTTGGGCTGAGCCTGTCTGAGCCGTGCTCGCCACGCAACTGACCCCTCACCCGGCCGGCGACGGCTGGTGAAAGCGCCGTCGCCGTCCACCCTCTCCCCTTGGGAGAGGGCCTGGAGTTTCCACATTTTCCGCGCGGCAGACCCACTTCGCGCTGTGCGTCATGTCTGGGCAACTCCAACTTCCGAGTTCGGGTCAAAGGGTCATCGAGGGGCGGCGAGACGTGGCAAAACCAGGGTGTCAGGGCGCAACTCATCGGTGCCTGGGAGCGCGACCTGTTCCCCTTCCCTAAGGTCTCCAAAAACCTCGACCAGGTTTCCGGACCTAGCACCAGCCTTCACATCGACCCATTCGACCCGATTATCGCGAACGCGAATCACGAAGGCGCGCTCCAAGTCGTTCGCCACGGCGGAGGCCGGAACGAACAGCGTAGGGTAAGCGCGGCGCAGGGGCCAGGACACTTCGCAAAATGTGCCAGGATCGAGCTCAGCACGCGGGTCCTGAACGTCCAGTTCGACCGGCATAGTGCGTGTCCTGACATCCACGGCGCGCGAAATCCTGGCGATGGGAGCGTGGAAAACTCTTCCCGGAAATGACGGCACAGTGAAACTCACTTCTGTTCCTTCCGGGATGCCGGCTGCGTTATATTCCGGAACCGGAACCACCAAACGGTGCCGGGTGCGCGTTTGGATTTGTACGATGGGGGTCATGGCGCCGGGGCCGCCTGCCGGACCAACCAGCGCGCCGGGGTGAACATATCGTGTGGTGACTTGGCCATCGAAAGGAGCGGTGATGTCAAGGTATGACTCGAGCTGTGTAACCGCGCGGAGGTTTTCCTGAGCAGCTTGTGCGGTCTTTTGCAGGGCGGCGACGTTTGCCTGGTCTGCTTGGGCAGTCTTTTGGGCGGTTTCAAGATCGTTGGCGGCCACCACGCCGGGCACCTTCGCCGCGGCGCTCAAATGCCCATAGGTGGCCTGGTCGGCAGCGAGCTTGGCCTGACCTGCCGCGAGTTGCGATTCTGCGCTTTGAAATTTGGATTCCGCTTCCGCCCGCTGCGCCAGCAATTCCGGGGCCTCGAGTTGAGCAATCTGTTCCCCGCTTCGTACGTGGGAACCGCGGTCCACTTTGATCCACTTCACGAACCCCGTCACTTTGGGATAGACGTCCACCACCTCATAGGCCGTGAGTTGGGCGGGAAGTTTGACCGTGGTGTCCAGCTTTTGCGAGACCACGCGGGTCACCTCCACCTCGGGAGTTGGCGCAACTCCTGCCGAGGGGCCGGTCGCCGCCGTTGCACCACTGCGGTCGTGACTGCAGCCGACCGACAGAAAGCATGCCCCAACGAGCGCTGGCAGAGAAAAGCCGAAGAGACTCAAAGGCAGAGACCATGCGCGACGCACTGTTTGATTGACTCGCATATGTTTCCTCAGTAGAGACCGAAACTCGAAAATCGAAAATCGAAAATCGAAACTTGAAAACCGAAATTCGAAATTCAAAACTCGAAATTCGCCCGGTCGGCCATGGGCCCTTTGATCGGTCCTCGCGGTACAACTGACCCCTCACCCGGCCCGCGACGGCTTACCCTTTATCCTTTAGCCTTTAACCTTAGGTCTGTTGCCTATCGCCCCGCATACCTGCTTTGTGGATCATCCGGGTCAAGCGAAGGCGAGGCGGTGCTGGCGCGCGCCTGAACCAGTGAGAACACGAACGGCAATACGGTCAGGTTGGCTAGCGTCGCGGCCAAGAGTCCCCCGATGACGGCGCGGCCCAGGGGTGCGGCCGCTTCCGCTCCCTCTCCCAGAGCCAGGGCCATGGGAATCATGCCGGCAATCATAGCGGCACTGGTCATCACGATGGGGCGCATACGCGCTCGAGCTCCGTCAATGCCTGCGGCGAGCGCGGAACTGCCCGCCCGGCGGCGCTGGTCAGCAAAGGTCACGAGCAGGATGGCGTTCGCCGCGCCCACGCCGATGGCCATGATTGCTCCCATAAAGGATTGAATGTTCAAGCTGGTATGAGTTACCAGCAGCATCACGACGACTCCGCAGATGGCGGCAGGCGCCGTCGTAAATATTACAAAGGCCAGGCGCGCCGACTCAAAGTTCGCGGCCAGCAGCAGAAAGATCACCATGATCGCCAGCAGCAGGCCGATGCCAAGGTTAGTGAGCGTCTCGCGCATGGGAGCAACTTGACCCCGCACTTGCACCGTCACGCCTCGCGGCGGCGCGCCAGCCTGCCGGATAGCCGCATCAATGCTCTTTGTTACGCGGCCCAGATCTTCTCCTGCGGTGTTCGCCGAGAGGGATAGCAGCCACAGGCCGTTCGAGCGGTCATACTCGCCGACCATCGTGCCTTCCGTGACCCTGGCAAGGTCTCCGAGGAGTGGGTGCTGCGCGTCGCCGGGCATCACGGGGGTATTCTGAACGTCCTCGAGGGAGGTCATTCTTGGCTGCGGGTACTGGACTTGAACCTGATACCCGACCCCTGTCTTCGGATCCGCCCAGTAGTTGGGGGTGGTGAAGCGGCTGGAGGCCGTGGCTTCCGAAAGAGAGCGGCTTACCTGCTCCGCTGTTACGCCAAGTTGGCCGGCCAATTCACGGTTCACTCGCACGTCAACGCTGGGATAGTTAAGCGGCTGCTCGATCCTAAGGTCGCGCAAGGCCGATACCTTGCTCAGTACATCGCGCAATTTCTCGGTGAAGGATCGAGTAGCGGGGAAGTCGGGCCCCGTCACCGCTAATTCCACTGGAGTCGGCGCGCCGAAATTCATGATCTGGCTGACAATGTCTCCCGGCTCGAACGAGAAAGAGCAACCCGGGAATTTGGGTGGCAGAATTTGGCGGAGCTTTTCTTCAAACGCCACCACGTCGATACCAGCCTGGGGGCGCAGGGCGAGGTTCATCACCGCCTCGTGCGGGCCACTGGTCCACAGGAACACCGTATTGATGGGGTAACTGGCGCCCTGCGTGCCGACGTAACCCAGGCTGATGTCGACGTTGCCCGGCCCGGCCGCAGTCTGGATCTCGTCCAGGACGCTCGTCACCAGGTGCGCGGTCTCTTCCGCGCGGGTTCCTGTGGGAGCATCGAAACGCAGACGGAATTGATGCCCCGTAACGTTGGGAAACAGTTCCCTGCCTACGTGCGGTCCCAGAAGGCCCAAGATCGCCAGCACTACGACGATGTAAATCCCGACCACGGCCCAACGCAGGGGAGCAAGACGTTGGAGGATGGCTGCCCAGCGGCTTCGCACCTTGTCGAAGTTCAGCCAGCCGGTTTGAGGGGCGTTGCGGGACGCGTCGCTCTTTCGGTGCGTCCACAAAAAGAGCACAGGCAACAGGGAACTCGAAAGCAGGAAGGAAGCCACCATGGCAAACGCCACGGCCAGCGAAAGCGGCACGAAGAGATTCTTCGTCACCCCGGTCATGAAAAACGACGGCACAAAGACGGCCACAATCGACAGCATCGACAGGAATCGGGCCGTGACGGTTCTCTGCGTGGCTTGCAGCACGCCGCGCGCCGGCTGGATATCAGGTTCTTCGAGGAGCGTGCTGTCGATGTTCTCAATTTCCACCACACCCTCGTCGACCAGGATGCCCACCGCCAACGCGAGTCCGCCGAGGGTCATGATGTTGATGGTCTGGCCGGTCAACCATAGAGCCACCACCGAAGTCAGCAGGGCGAACGGAATGGTGGTCAGCACGACCATGGAACTTCGCCAGTCGCCCAAGAAGAGCAGGACCATGAGGCCGGTCAGGACCGCTCCCAGCAATCCCTCCCGCACTACCGAGAGCAGGGCACTCTTGACGTAGCCCGACTGATCGAATTCGTAGCTGATGTCGATGTCGGAGGGAACGAGCGATCGGAAACGCGCGAGATTCTGTTTGACCTCATTGACCACGGTAAGCGTGGAAGCGTCCGGGCGCTTGGTCACGGGAATGTACACCGCCCGGCGGCCGTTCACGAGCGCATAGCCGGTGGGAATGTCCGTGCTGTCCGCCACTGCGCCGACGTCGCGCAAGTAGACCGCAGGGCCGGCGCCGGTGCGGATGGGCACATCGAGCAGAGTGTGGATGTCCGGGGTAACGGAATCGCTGCCGACAATGCGCAATAGGCTGCCTGTCCGCACGTTGCCGGCCGGCATGAGGATGCTGCCGGAGTGGATTGCCTGCACGACGGCGTCGGGGGATAAGTTGTAGGACCGCAGCCGGTCGGGATTGACTGTGACCACGATGGTGCGCTGGTTGCCACCAAAGGGCGGCGGTGCCGATACGCCGGGAAGCGTGGCAAACACCGGACGAATGCGATTCAGCGCCAGGTCTTGAATATCCCCGATGGTGCGCGTCTTGCTGGAGAACACCAAATAGCCCACCGGGACCGTGCCCGCGTCAAAACGAATGACGAAGGGGTTCACCGTCCCATACGGCATGAAGGCGTGGGCGCGGTTCACGTAAGCGATGGTTTGGGCGAGGGCCTGGCTCATGTCGGTGCCGGGGTGGAAAGTGAGCTTCAGCAGGCCGTTGCCTTGAATCGATTTGTCCTCTACACTCTCAATGCCGTTGATGTAAAGGAAATGGTATTCGTAATAGAAGACCAGGTAACCTTCCATCTGCGCCGGACTCATGCCGCCGTAGGGCTGAGCCACGTAGATCACCGGGAGGTTCAGATCCGGAAAGATGTCTGTGCGCATGCGGAGGACAGCCAGAATCGCGCCGAGAGCTACGGCGAGGACGAGCACCAGCACCGTAATGGGCCGCCGCAGGGCGGTACGGATGAGCCACATAGTTCAGCTTTCAGCGATCAGCGATCAGCGATCAGCTAAAGTCTTCGCTGACCGCTGACGGCTGAGCGCTGATAGCTTCTCCCTTCTAGGGTTTCCTCCCGGCATTGGCGCGGAGGACTGCGAGGAAAGGCTCCAAGTCACCCTGCGCGCAGGCCACATTGAAGAAGCTGTGCCACACCTTGAGCCGGGCAACTGCATCGTCCATTTCCGCCTGAGCCAGAAGGCCCTCGGCATCGGCCACTTCCACAAGAGTCGCCAAGCTCGCGGAGTAGCGTGCGCGCGATTGAGTCTCCGAGGCGCGCGCCGCTGCCAGCTCAATGGGAGTTTGTTGTGCCACGAGCTGGGCGCTCTTGAGCTGAGCCAGAGCGGTTTGGACCTGGCCGGTGAGGTCCTGAATCGTCTTGTCATAAAGGGCCTTTTGCGACCGCTCATTCGCTTTCGCTATCTGTTTTTCGGCGCTAAGCGCCGTGAAATCGAAGACGTTGGGAAAGGTGATCGTCAGCCCAGTCACCCAATTTCCGCGCCCCGGCGCCAAACCGTTCCAATTGCCGATCATTGATCCATTATTCGGAATCTCGCTGCCGCGTCCGAAGGCTTCTGCTTGAAGAAAAACCCGCGGATAATCAGTCCGGCTCAACACCTTCTCCTGTGCCTGCACTTGGCGCACTGCGGCCATTTGATCCCGCGCCAGCGGGTTATCAGCAGGCGCAGCACCCGGCAAAGAGTCTACCGGCGGCAGATAAAGCAGCTTTCCGGGCTCCAATCCTACCTCATTGCCTGCCATTCCCATGAGCGCGGCGAGCGTGGCCAACGCCGCTTGTTCTGCCGCTTGCGCCTGATACAACTGAGTCTTGGCGAGAGCAAGCTGTGCGTCCGCGCGCGAGGCGTCAGCGCCGGGCCTCAAGTCATTATCGACAAGGGTGTGAACCGATTGATTGAAAACTTGCCAGCGGTCCACATTTGCCTGCGCTGCCACCACCCCCTGATGGGACGCCAGCGCCGTGAGAAAGTAGTTGCCTACTGCTGCCGCCAACTGGAGTCGAGTCACGGCCAGGTCCGCCGCTGACTTGTCCACTGCGGATTTCGCCCCGCCCACCGTGGCCGAGCGCAGCCCGAAGTCGATTGGCTCCCAGGAAAAAAGGACTGCGGCTTGGCTCCCCCAATAGCTTTGTCCACTGGACGCTCCCACGGGTCCTTCAACCGTCGGTGTGATGGGAGTGGGCAGCCAAATGCCCGGCACTTGGTTTTGCGTGGCGCGGCTGTCCTGATAGACTCCGTTTAAGAAGGGAAGATATTGGGCTCGCGCCAGTGTGATGCCCGCTCGCGCTGCTGAGCCTTGTTCGAGCGAGGCGCGGACCGCAGGATAGTGCTGGAGGGCGTAATCCAGCGCGTCTTCAAGCGTCAGGACCTTGGGCGGAGGATTGTTCGTTTGCCCGGCCGAAAGGCCTGGGAAGAGAACAGCAACTAACAAAATGGCAAAACAAGTTCGAAGGTACTTCCAAGGATTTCTCTGCACGATTCTCATTCCTCCCTTCACCCTTGCGTCCGTGATTGAAGGCGCGCATCTGCTGAAAGCGGTCCTGCGCCAGCAATCAGAAGGAAAACCAAACCCATGAGCATCGAGTAATCCGTCCGGGCTTCCGCCTCCATAGGCCAGAACCCGCTCTTGAGGAGAATTGGTATCTTCGTCGTGGCGATGGCGACGCAGATGTCGATGATCAATGGAATGGACGCGAGCCGAGTAAGGAGCCCCAGGAGTAGCAGAAAACCGCACACAATCTCCACAACCCCAACAAATGGCGCAAGAGTTCCGGGCGCCGGGATGCCGATATGAGTGAAGCGGCCAAGGCCCCACTGTTGGGGAAAGAGGAACTTCTTGATTCCCTCCAAAAAGAAGACTCCGCCTACCAAGAGACGAATGAGCAAGTTCGCAGCCGAACCATCGGCGGCCAGCATCTTCTTCATAGTCATGGGTCCCTCCTGTTATTCAGAGTCCTCCTCCAGTAGCTCGCCGAGCAACTCTTTCACCTTTTCTCTTGCCAGGGCAAGCGCCTTGCGCCCTGCCGCAGTGGCTCGATAAACGCGGCGAATCGATCTGCCTGACCTTAATTCCCGCGAACGAAGGAAGCCTTTTATCTCGAGACCGTGGAGCAGCGGGTAAAGTGTCCCGGGGCTCAACCTGTACCCATGCCTGCGGAGCTCCTCGATCATGCCGAGGCCGAAGATAGGCCCCTGGCAGGCGTGATAGAGGATGTGAATGCGGACTAACCCCGAGTAGATTTCCTGACAGTTTGCCGCATTGACTTCAGCAGATTTCATCGCTGGCGTTATCTAAGTTGGATATCGAAGCCCGAGTATCTATGATGCCGCAAGTCTTGTGAGGCGTCAATAGCATGTCTAACTAGCAATAGCAGGGGGTACCTGCTGGCGCCGTCTTCACAGAGATGTAACAATACTGTAACGTCCAATGAATACGCCCCGCAGAAGATAATCTTCGGTTCATTGAGCAGCTCGAACTGACAAACCCAATGAAATATTAAATCCTTGAATCGGAGGGGTGAAGAATGCAGTTGACAACAATTCGTAAAATGCTGATTGCAGGCGCGATCGTTCTAACCGCGCTCGCCACACCTGCGTTTTCGCAGACAGCAGCGGACAGCTCGTCAAAAGATTCCAGCAAGCGTGACGATGTGTTGCTGCTGAAACAGCAGATTGCAGAACAACAGAAACAAATCGAGCAGTTGCGGACGATCGTGGACCAGATGAATCAAAAGCTGAACCAATCTCCTAGCGCGGCGCAAGCCACGACGACGCCAGCCCCGAACCACGGGCAAGTGGCCTCGACCAGCCCGACGGTTTCCAAGGCCACGGAGAAATCCTCCGCAGGTAGCGGCGGGAACCTGGTGGCCTCGACCAGCCCAATGCTTCCCAAGGCCGCAGAGAAATCCTCCGCGGACAGTGACGGGAACCTGGTGGCTTCCACCTTGGTCCCCTCCGCCGCGGCACATCCGGCGCCCGCTCCGAAGGACGAGGAGCAAATCTCACCTCTTCAGTTCCATATCGGCAGCGCCACCCTTGTTCCTATTGGATTTATGGATTTTACGGGTGTATTTCACAACCATGTCGCTGGCGGTAACATCGGCACCAGCTTCGGGAGCATTCCCTACGCCACGAACACGGGTGGCATACTCCCCTATCAGACTAATCTGAGCGAACTCCGCTTCAGCGTACAGAACTCCCGAATCGGCTTCCGGACCGATGCGGACATAATGGGCTCTCACGTCATCGGATACATGGAAGCCGACTTTCTGGGAACGCCGGCCAGCACCAACATAGCGGTGACGAGCAATAGCCAGCTTCTCCGCGCCCGGCTGTACTGGGTCGATGTTATGAAGGGCAACTGGGAAATACTGGGTGGCCAAACCTGGAGCTTGCTTACTCCTGGCCGCGCCGGTATCTCGCCTCTTCCCGCTGACGTCTTTTACACGCAAGATATGGACGTGAACTACCAGGCGGGCTTGTTTTGGGGGCGCATCCCCGAATTGCGCTTCGTTTACCACCCTTCCAATAAAGTGGCCTTGGCTGTGGCGCTCGACAGTCCCGACCAATATGCTGGAGGCTCGTCGGGAGGTTCCTCCATCGTCCTTCCCGCGGGTGTCGCCACGCCCTATGCAGGCGAATTAGACTTTGCTGCAAGCTCCGGTGGGATAGCCACGCCCAACCTTGCTCCCGATATCATTGCGAAACTGGCAATCGATCCCAACAAACGGGTTCATTTCGAAATCGGGGGAGTGGAGCGGAATTTCAAAGTCTATAATCCCGGCGTCGCTGCCACCAAAACCACCGCTGCCATTCCTGCTGCCACTTTCACGACAGAGGGCGGGGGTGGTTTCCTGAATCTGCATGTGGAAGTATTCAAGGGATTTCGCTTGCTGACCAACAACTTCTGGAGTGACGGCGGCGGCCGGTATATCTTTGGGCAGGCGCCCGATTTGGTGGTCAACGCCGACGGAAGTATCAACCCCCTGCACAGCAGCTCCACGGTTACAGGTTTCGAGTACACCCATAAGAAGACGTTGATCTTTGGCTATTACGGCGGCATCTACGTCAGCCGCGATACCGTGATCGACACCACCGGCAAACTCGTTGGCTATGGCTACACCGGCTCAGCGAGCAGCCAGAATCGTAGCATCCAGGAGGCCACTTTTGGCTTCAACCAAGCCATCTGGAAGCATGCGAAATATGGCGCCGTCAACATCATTGGCCAATACTCGTACCTCACGCGTAATCCCTGGTACGTTGCCACTGGGCAGCCGGCCAACGCGACTCTCAACGAGGTGTACCTCGACTTGCGCTACACGCTGCCGGGCTCCGCGCCCACCCTCGGCAAGTTTGCGCGGTAGGGGCGGGAATTGACGATTGACGATTGTCGATTGAGAGTGGAGGGCGATGGAAATGGTTGTCGATTGAACAAACGGTATGGCAATCGGAAATCGTCCATCGAAAATCTGCAATCAACCGTCACGCCAGCAGATAAACGGGGCCTCCAGTGGTACGGAGGCCCCAGCCTTATAAGGCGCCACGCGCGGCGTGTAATCGCTCGCCGGGCGGGTGGAGGGGGCGCTGGCAACATAAACGAAGGCATTGGCCGAACCAACCAGTTGCTGGCCACGCTGCATGGGCTGGCGAACCGGCTCAGCCCCGTTCTGCCCTTCCGCGTAAAGCTCAACCCTCACCGCCTCAGGATCAAGTTCAAGCCCTTCTACCTTATTACAAAGCCAATTCATGGATTCCAATAATGGGGGGCGCCACAGGCCGGGTTCTTTTCTGCCAGCGCTGATCCGAAGAGTCGGACCCACGCCGATCGACTACCCGTTCGAGGGAGTACTTTTGCCCCCTCGACCGCCCGTTGTGGCCGAAGATTTTACTTGACTGTGATGCTCGCTATGAGCGAGCATGCGTCGATGAACGGCGTAAAGATTCTCAGCGAAACCCAGGATACCGTGACCGTCAGTCGTGGCGATTGGACGCAGCTCCTGAGTGACCTGGAAGACGCGCAAGACCGCACGGCCGTGGCGGAGCGGCGCAGACATGAGGCGAGGAAGGGCATGCAGGTTGCCCGCCGCGATTACCTTACGGCCCGAGAAGCGCGCCGATTGCTGGATGGGGAGAACCCCGTCAAGGTCTGGCGGGAAAAGCGCGGACGCTCTCAGAGGGAACTTGCCGCAGCAGCAGGCGTGGGCGCCGGGTATCTTGCCGAAATCGAGACGGGCCGCAAGCCGGGCAGCCTAGCGGCGTTGGCGCGGCTGGCGAAGGCCCTACAAGTACAAATCGAGGATCTCATCATGAGCCGCAACCGATGACATTGCGCCGGCACGACGAGCGGTAGTGTCATTTGGAATCGTATCCCCCCCAACCCCGGTCATTCCCGCGAAACCAGGAATCCAGTGCGTGGACCGCGCAGTTCTGAGGGTTTTGCGGAGTGGATTCCCGCTTTCGCGGGAATGACCGCGGCTTGTTGCGCCCATTTCTTGCTAATGAAACGACTATCGGCACGACGCATCCTCTTGTTTATGCTTCTGGCCATGCTAGAATACAAGCAGAGGGTGAGTTATGACTAAGAACTCAAGTCTGGAGCTGCCAATTGAACTGAAGCAGAGGATCGAGCGCGTAGCCAAGGAGCGAAATGAAGAGCCTGCCAGGCTCTTGGCGTCCGCTATTGATTCCTTGCTGAGCGCAGCGGACGCCCAGCTTGCTGAAGTGCGCCGAAGAGATCTGGCGGATACAGGCCAGTCCTATTCGAATGAGGAGGCCTTCGCCAAACTAGACTCCTTTCGGCCCAGCCACAGAACTCCCTCGGCCAAATGACCGTCACCTGGGGCAAGAAAGCCTACGACGACCTTGACGGGATCGCTAAGTACCTAGCCGACCTGAGTCCCCGAGCAGCGGAGAAGGCCGTCACCCGCATCCAAGAAGCTGTCCTGATGCTGCGTGATTTCCCCAATATGGGAACGAAGATCGACGAGACGGGGCTCCGGCGTCTGGTCGTTTCCGACACACCTTACGTGATCTTCTATCGAGTCTTCCCCGGCCTCGTGAACATCAGAGCCATTTTTCACACAAGCCAACGCCGTTTCCTGGAATAGACTTGATGCCCATTCGCCCGCTGGCGCAGGCCTGCGTGGCCGGAATTCCTCGCGGCTACTCCGCCCGTGCCACTTCCGCCGCAAGCCGCTGCGCAGTTTCCTTCAACTGTCTCAAATCGAGTTTTCCGCTGCCCAGAAACGGCAACGCCGGCACGGGGAAAAAGTTCTCTTTGCGCGGCACCCAGAGCTTGGGAAGTCCGGAGTCGCGCATGCGCTTCAGCAATTCGTCCACGCTCATTCCCAGCTCGGTGTGCAGAACCACGAATCGCTCGCCTTTCTGCTCGTCGGGGATTGTGGTCACCACCATGCGCTGTTCCACGCTGCCGAGAGCGCGGTGCAGCGCTTCCTCCACCTGAACGTGCGACACCATCTCCCCGGCGATCTTGGAAAAGCGCGAGAGCCGGTCGGCAATCCTGATGAAGCCATCCTCATCAAGCTGGGCGATGTCGCCGGCAACGTACCATCCATCTTCCCACATGACCTGGCGAGTCATTTCCGGCTCGCCGAGGTAGCCCACCATCACGCTGGGGCCTTTCACCAGGAGCACGCCCGACTCCCCGGGGCCGAGGGTCGCAAAGGTTTCCGGATTCACCGTGCGTACCGCCACGCCGGGAATGGGGTGGCCCACGGTACCGCGCTTGGCGCCAATCTGTTTCTCCCACCGGCCTGTGTAACCGAAGTTTTCCACGGCCACCACCGGAGAAAGCTCCGTACAACCGTAGCCCTGGAGCAGGTCGAGCTTGAACTTTTCCCGGAATGCATCGGCAAGTTCCGGCTTCATCTTTTCCGCACCCACAATCGCCACGCGCAGCGAAGCCAGATCGCCCGGCTCGCAGCGCCGCACGTATTCCCATACGAAAGTCGGCGTGGAAATCAGCATGGTGACGTGATACTTCCGGCATAATTCGCCGATTTTCCGCGCCTCGAGGGGGTTCGAATGGTAGGCCACGCCAATGCCGGAAACCGCAGGTAGCCAGAGTCCGATGGTGAACCCGAAGGAGTGGAAGAAAGGCAAAATCCCCAGCAGGCAATCGGTCCGGTTCACGTTGAGCGTCTGCTGCACGGCTTCCAGGTTGGAGACGATGTTGCAATGGTTCAGCATCACCCCTTTGGGCGTCCCGGTGCTGCCGCTGGAGAAGATCACGGTGGCGAGCGAGTCCAGCTTCACCCGGCGCGGAATCAGCCAGCGGCGCAGAATCGCCGTGGGAACAAGCCAGGCGATGGCGCCCCAAACCCACTTGGCGGGTTTGGAAAAGCTCTTCACCACATCCTCAACCATCACCATGCCGGGCAGCTTTTCGATTCCACATCGCGCCAGCAGCTTTTCCGAGGTGAAAATGGTCTTGAGCCGGCATCGCGCCATGGCTACCTCCATGGTTTGCCTTGACGCCGTATAGTTCAAGTTCACGGGCACGCTGCCCGCCAGGCTGATGCCGAAATTCACGAGTGCGGCGGGCACGGAGGGCGGCAGCAGCACGCCGATCATGTCTTGGTTTTCGCCCTGCTCCAGCACGTGGCGGCGAAACAGCAATGCGCCAATCAGCGCCTGGCCGAAGTTCACCCGCCGGCCGCTGGAATCCGCCATGGCGAAGCGCCGCCAGTTGCGGCGGGCGGAGTCGAGGAACAACTCCGGGAGCGGGCGCTGGGCCGCATGGCGGCGCGAAAAGGCCTCCGCGCTCAGCGCCATGACCGCTTGCCGCACCTGGAAGGCATTGGCATCACCCGCCAGCGGTGCGCCGAAACTCACCGTAACGCGGTAGGGGATGCGGCGTGGCCATTTGAAGAAGAAGCACCCCCGCTCGAAACTGAAGATGCTTCCCCACACGCGGTCGAGGTGGACGGGAATGACGGGAACAGCAAGCCCCCGCGTGATGCGCTCAAACCCGCGGCGGAAGGGTAGCAGGTTCCCGGTGCGCGTAATGGCGCCCTCCGCGAAGATGCACACCAGGTCGCCCTCACGAAGACGCTCCTGCGCGCAGCGCAGCGATGCCACCATTTCGCGAGGCTTGTCGCTTTCCGAAATGGGAATCGCGCCCATCCGCTTCGCCAGCCAGTGGATGCTTGGCGTCTCGTAAAAGCGCCGGTACATCAGGAAACGAATGAAGCGCTGAGTACATGCGCCGATCAAAAAGGGATCGACAAAGGAAATGTGGTTGCACACCAGCAAAGCGGGCCCGCTCCGGGGAAGATTTTCGGCGCCGCGGATTTCAATACGGTAGAACGTGTGCGTCAGCAGGAACAGGCACAGGCGAATCATGAAGTCGGGGAGTACGGTCAGGATATACCACGTGGCCACAAACGAGATCACCGCCATCACCAGGAGAATCTGGTTTGCCTGCAAGTGGCAGGGACCGGACAGGAGCGCGAAAACTCCGGCGCCGAGAAACACTGCCGTAAAGGTCAGCACGTTTGAGGTGGCGATGATCCGTCCCTTGGAGTGCCCCCCCGCGTGGGCTTGCAAGTAGGACTGGAGGGGTATGATAAAGATGCCGCCCGAAAAGCCCAACAGGAAATGGCCGATGAAAACCTGCGCGAAGTTGTGGTGGCCGAAGAAAAGAAACGCTCCGAACACACCCAAACCGATCGATCCGATCGGCACCAGGCCCAGCTCCACCTGGTCGCCGGAAAGCTTCCCAGCTACGAACGCGCCCAGGCCCACTCCGATCGAAACCGACGCTGTGAGGTCGCTGATTCCGGTATTGCTCAAGTGCAAAAGATCGCGGCCGTAGCCGATCACGTTTTGCAAATAAACCGCGCCCAGAAACCAGAAATAAGCGATGGCCAGGACGGTTTGGAAAAGCGCGCGCGAGGCCCGGATTTCCCGGAAGTCGCGCCAAAACTCGCCGACGGCGTTCCAGCGGAATTTTTCCCCGGGGGCGATGGCCGGGACGCGGCTGATACCCGTGGCCATGACCAGCCCCACCAAAGCCGTCCCCACCAGCATGGCGACGGGAACGTAGGGTTTGGATATGAAAGCATCCAGCAGCAGGCCGGCAGCCACCGGTCCCGACACAATCATGGTGTAAACGGTAAGCTGCATCAGCCCGTTGGCTCGCGAAAGGTCCCCATCCGAGAAGATCTGGGGCAGGATGCCTTCCTTTGCGGGGTCGAGGAAGCAGGCATGAATCCCCAGCAGGAAGAGCACCGCCAGCATGGCCGGGACTTGGCCGGCGGCCATGGCGATGGTGGCGAGAACGAGTAAAGACGCCTCGATAACCTTGAGGAAGATGATCACTCGGCGTTTCGAGAAGTGATCGGCCACCTGACCCGCGTAGGAGGAAAAAACGATGTAAGGCAGCACGTAGAGCGCGGTGCCGAGGGAAATGACGAGATTCCGAGTGGCCAGCGAAATGACGCGCGCGGTGACGAACAGCAGGACGAGCTGTTTAAAGGTGTTGTCGTCAAAAACCGCCAGCGCCTGTGCTACGAGCAGATAAACGAATCCGCGATTTTTCAGAACCTCCGAGTAGCCCCGCCTAGGCGCCATCCTGTTCCTTTCCTGCCCGCATTCGCACCACTCTGCGCCCCAGAAGCTGTGATAGAATCGCGCTGTAGCGGCGGTCTATGACCGCCGTATTTTAGAATCAATGACTTCGGCGCTCATAGAGCGCCGCTACAAATGCCCAATCCGATTTTTTCAGACCTTCCCATGCCTGGGTAGCGGCATCGAGTCACGGCTGGTTCCATAAGCACGGGAAGACCAAGAGCTACAGTTGTTTGCCCGCTCCTATTCTAGAGCAATTGGCGGGGCGATAAAAGCCCGCTTCACATCGGTGCTCGCTTCACATCGGAGAAGGGGGAAGTAGCGCAGGGCACGCATTCCGGCCCGCCAATCCTAATGGCGGGCGGCCCTTCCACCGCGGCGCGATTTGCGCGGCGTCGGCCCATGGTATGAGGATTTCGTCTCACGCGTGGTCAAGGAAACGAACCTTCCCACGTTTGCGGCGCGGTAAATGCCCGCGCCGCTGGAAAAGCCGAGCCCCTTAGGGTTTTGCCACAATGAAGGGTTGCGATTCGGGTTCGCGCCGATAAAACACGCGCGGACGCTGCAATGAGCGTTGTTCCGGAAAGGCAATCTGTTTGGCTTCCCCGTCGATGATTGCAAATCCCCGCCCTTGCTTCTGCGCCTTCTGCATCGAGGCCAACTGAAGCTGCGGCACGAGCTGCGTCGCAAAATCCAGCCAGTGGCGAAGGTCGACTTGGCCATCAACCGCGGCATCGCGAGTCTTTAGTCCTTTCTCTACCAGCGCGTACGTCAGGAATCCATGCCCGCCGCCCAACTCCGCCGATTCCAACGCCGACTGATAGCCCTGCGAGGCCGTCAGGATGTACATGCCCTTCTCATAGGCCAACTGCGCAAGTCCCTTGGAGTTCATCGGACCGCACCTCTTCTCTTCCGCTTCCAGGGCCTGGCCGGAGCGGCAGGCGTCGATCACCAACAGCGAACGCCCAGCGCCGATCTTCTCGAAGATATCCCCCAGCTCGAGGTCGGAAACCGTGTGCGCCTCGGGCTTTGCGAGATCTTCGCTCCGGTCGGGCACGACCGCGTCGTGCGGCAGCAGGTAGAAGCGCTGGCCAACGGCATGCCCGTGTCCTGCGTAGTAGATGAAAACACCATCTTCCGGCTGGGCCGGAGCTAAGTCCGCAAACAGCTTCTGTTGCGCCGGCGTGAACTTGTCCGCCGAGCCACCCGCTAGGCGCTCCAGCGCACCGAGAATGTTCGCCTTGGTCGCGTCGCTGTTCAACAGATAGGTAATCTTCAGCGTGACGTAATTCTGAAGTTTGCGCTGTTGCTCGCAGAACACTGAGGCGAAGTCGTTGACGTCGGCTACCGCATACTTCAGGTTGTAGTCCTTGTTCGCGTACTCGTTCACACCGATGGCCAGAATGTAGCCAATGCCGTCGCGCTTCAGCGAATCGGCGCCGGTGATGGAGAGCGGCGCGTCGGAACTCTTGATATCCGACTTACTGAAGGCATAGGCCGTGAATCTGTTCTCGCCGGCGACGAGGGGCAGCTCCGCCTCCAACTGGGCGTGTCCTTGGGAATCGAGTTTCAGGTCTCCGCGCCAGACCTTCACCAGGGCGCCGTTCCGGAACAAACGAACGTCGCGTGCGCCACTGCGGTCTTTATGCTGAGCGTCGGGTGGTGCATCACTGATCTGCAAACGCAACTTGATCGTACGCGATTGCTCGGCTTGGTTAGCCAGCTTGCTATCGGTGCGTTCGATTGCCACTACTGGCTGGCGGCGGTCGATGTTGGCGATGTCGGTCGTGGCTCGGGGATGCTTGCCCGCAAGAATGTCTGCCAGCAACCCCGGGTAATAATACTCGCGGAAGAAGATCTCCACAGGCGCAACGTCGAAGGTGTTGTTGTTGAACCGCCAGAGGATCTGGTTCCAAGCGGCAGGTGAACCATCGAATAGGCCGTCCGGCGTGACGACGAGCCAGTCGGTGGAATCCTTCAGAGTTACCAAGGTCGCCGCAGGCTCTCCAGTGTCGGCTTCCCACACCCGTGCTGTGCCGTCGTTGCTGCCAGAAAACAACCAGCGTGAATCAGAGCTCACAGCCAGAGCACCAACGGTGTTAGTGTGTCCGGTCAAGGTCCGGGTTTCGCGTCCTGTGGTGACATCCCAGAACTTGATCCTGCCGACCATGCCACCGGAAGCCAGTATCCGTCCGTCGGGGCTAAAGGCCACAGAGTAAGTCATATCTGTGTGGCCGGTTAGCCTGCGCAGTTCCCGCCCGCTCGCCACGTCCCAAAGCTTGATCGTCTTATCCGGGGGACCCTCGTGTCCGTAGAAGTAGGAATCGTCCTCGAGCAGGCTCTCGCCACTTGCCGCAGCCAACGTCCCCCCGTCGGGGCTAAAAGCCAACGAGTTAACTAAAAGGCAATGCAGGCTGCGCAGTTCCCGCCCGCTCGCCACGTCCCAGAGCTTGATCCCGCCTTCGCTGCCTGAAGCTAAAATCCCTCCATCATGACTGAACGCCAGGGACTCGACGGGGTCGGTATGCCCAACCAGTGTACGCAGCTCACGGCCGCTCGTCGCGTCCCAAAGCTTGACCATGTTTTGATCGCTTCCCGCAGCCAACGTTCCCCCATCGGGGCTAAACGCCAAGGAGGAAACCGTTTTGGCGTCCAGGCTGCGCAGCTCTCGCCCGCTCGCCACCTCCCAGAGCTTGATCGTGTTGCGATCGCTGCCGCTCGACGCCAGTATCCGCCCGTCGGAGCTGAAAGCCAGCGGGGCCGCACCGCCGGGGCTCTGCAACGAATACCCACTCGCTAGGTTCCAAAGCTTGATCTCCGAGCTTCCCAACGCCAAGGTCCGTTCATCGGGGGCGAAAGCCACGTCGCGAACCCTATCGGTCTGGCCGCCCAGGCTGCGCAGTTCGCCCCAGTTCGGCACGTCCCAAAGCTTGATCGTCACGTCCTGATTAGTAGAAGCCAGTGTCCGCCCATCCGGGCTGAACGCGAGGGCGTAAATCATGGAGTTGCTTGCCAGGCTGTGGAGCTCACGCCCGCTCGCTACATCCCAAAGCTTGATCGCGTTGACATCGCTGCCACCTGATGCCAGAATCCGCCCATCGGGACTGAAAGCGAGTGGCCCCGCGCCGACTAGGCTCTGCGACTCGGACCCAGTCGTTACTTCCCAAAGTTTGATCCTGATGTGATTGATCGTAGGGTCCCAGCCTGCCGAAGCCAGGTTCCGCCCATCGGGGCTGAAGGCCAGGGAATTGAGGTCTTTGGTCTGCCTGCCTAAGCTCCCCAGTTGGCGCCCCCTCGCCACGTCCCAGAGCTTGATCGTGTCGTCCCAGCCTCCCGAGGCCAACGTCCGTCCATCGGGACTGAAAGCGACTGGCCCCGCGCCAGCCAGGGCATGCAGCGCACGCCCGCTGGCTACCTCCCAGAGCATGATCTCAGAACTCGCCGAAGCCAGCGTTCGCCCATCGGGGCTGAAAGCGACGGACCTGACACCATAAGTTTGGTCATTCATGCTGCGCAGTTCCCGCCCGCTCGCCACGTCCCAGAGCTTGATCGTTTTGTCTTCGCTTCCCGAAGCTAATGTCCGCCCATCGGGGCTGAAGGCGACGGAGTAAACCTCGGCTGTGTGGCCAGACAGAGTGCGCAGCACCCGCCGGCCGGTTACATCCCAGAGCTTGATCGTAGTGTCCCAGCTTCCCGAAGCCAACGTTCGCCCATCGGGGCTGAAGGCCACGGAGTTGATTGGGTCGGTGTGGCCGGTTTGGACAACGATTTCAGGTTTTTGCGCGCTGAGGGAGGACGCTAGGGAGAGGATAGCAAGGGCGGACCAAGCTATGGCTGCTTTCATTGAATGCCCCTTTCGCCTTTGGGCGGCAATACTCAAGGAGTAGGGATGGCTTTAGTCATCGCTGCAACGATTTTATCGACCAGGGCGCTCCTGTCCTGCGCCGAGCCTTCAATTTCCAACTGAGAGATTTTCTTCCCGTCGCGGCTCAAAAAAAGTTTGACCTTCACCTGCTGTCCCTCGACCGTGTAGAAGCCACTAGGCCGAATCCCTCCCGGAAACTCTTCCTCATCCACGAAGATTGCATTCGGCTCGCTCAATCCTGATCCGCCGCGCTTTTCAACATAACTCTCGTCTCTCAGTCGTGAGCGCAGCGCCGCCATCAGTTCCAGATTATCAGTGCCTTCATCCGAATTGAGCAGGACCGGCCGCAAGATCACTGACCTGATCATCGCGAGCGGAATCGCCCCTTTGTCCGCGCTCACGATCTCGCCCACGTCGAAGCTGGCCCCGCCTTGCGGAGCAACAATCAGCGGCGCTTGCACCCCTCCGACGTTCCGCGCGAGCTGAGGGACTTCGTCCGTAGCGTACTGAAAGAGTTTGCTCACATCCACGAACTTTTCCTCCCGCAGGGCGGCCCCGCGCATTCCCGCGAGCAGCGAGTAAGTGAGCAATCCCTGGCCGTACTGGCTGGCTTCGTAGCTCGGAGCATCCGCCGCCGCGCCCATCAGAACGTAAAAGCCCGTACGGTCCTTCAGGCGGTCAATCGCGCGGATCTGGTCACCCGGAACGTCGCGCTTTTCGATGAGCTTTTTCTGCGCGGCGCCCGCGGCGCAGGTATCCAAGATCATTACCTGTTTCAAGGCCGGAATCGCATTGACCCACTGTACCAACTCCTCGCTGGTAATCGAGGTCCGCGTTCGGACGGCCGGGTCGGTGAGATCGAGGGTTCGAGCCTCCTGGGTGGGATAGGCATATGTGTCGTGAATGGCCACGCCGTGGCCGGAGAGATAGACCACCAGCACATCTCGGGGCTTGGACTGCCGCGCAGCATCAAAGGCCTTTCCGAGATTGGCCTTGGTAGGTTCCTGCACTCCCGCGTGGCCGGAGGTTGTCAGCAGGGAGATGTGCACACGCGCAGGTCCGAACAGGCGGTTGCCGCCAATCTGGAGCGCCTTCGCGAAGTCTTCAGCGTCCTTGCCTGCAAAGTGAAGCCGGAAGTCCGGCGAGGCATACTCGGAGATCCCAGCGACAACCGCATAAAGCTCCGGCGGAGTCTCGTCGCGCCGGCCTGCGGACCTCCATATTGTCTCGAAGCCCCGGCCGGAGAGATAGCCTTCCTGGTTCCAACTGACAACGCGAATCTCATTTTCCTCTCCTGGTTTCAGATGCGCTCCGCTCAAATCCACGGTGACAACGCCTTCCGCAGCGCTCGGATCTACCTGGGAACCGCGTGCGTCGGCCAGCAGCTCTTTCCCATTCACGAATATCTGCACCCGGCCGATGCCGCCCCCGCGATTCCTCAGGTGGATCTGGAGTTTCGTGCTTCCCGGAGCGGGTGGTTCGACCTCGCCTGCCGGAAACAGGGCGACTGTTTCAAATGCCCTCACGTCGGGCAAGGGCTCGCGTTTGAAAATCTTGTTGAGGAGTCCGGGCACCCAGTAGCGCTCCTTGAGCTGGGCGAGATCGATCGGCTCCAGACCTACGACCCAATGCATCAAATCCATCCCGCCGGGCGAAGCGTCGAACCTGCCCTGGGAATCCACTACGGCCCAATCGCTCCGGTCAAGGGCAATGAGCGAAGCCAGCTCGCGTCCGCTGGCCACATCCCAGAGCCTGACCTTGTTGTCCCAACTTCCCGACGCCAAGGTGCGCCCATCCGGGCTGAAGGCGACAGAGTCAATCCCGTTGGTGTGCCCCGCCAGGGTTCGCATCTCGCGGCCGCTCGCCACATCCCAGAACTTGATCGTCTTGTCCCAACTTCCTGACGCCAGAGTGTGCCCATCGGGGCTGAAGGCGACAGAGTTAACCTCGCGGGTGTGCCCCGCCAAGGTTCGCAGCTCGCGGCCGCTCGCCGCATCCCAGAACTTGATCGTCTTGTCCCAACTTCCTGACGCCAAGGCGTGCCCATCTGCGCTGAAGGCGGCAGACATAACCTCGCGGGTGTGCCCCGCCAGGGTTCGCAGCTCGCGTCCGCTCGCCACATCCCAGAGCTTGATCGTCTTGTCCCCACTTCCCGACGCCAAGGTGCGCCCATCCGGGCTGAAGGCGACAGACCAAACCCGGTCAGTGTGCCCCGCCAGGGTTCGCAGCTCGCGTCCGCTGGCCACGTCCCAGAGCTTGATCGTTTTGTCGAAACTTCCTGACGCCAGGGTGTGCCCATCTGCGCTGAAGGGGGCAGACCAAACCCATCCAGTGTGCCCCGCCAGGGTTCGGAGCCCGCGGCCGCTCGCTACATCCCACAGCTTGACCGTCTTGTCGCCACTTCCCGACGCCAGAGTGCCCCCGTCCGGGCTGAAAGCGACAGGGCCCACCATGTCGGTGTGCCCCGCCAGGGTTCGCAGCTCTCGTCCGCTCGCCACATCCCAGAGCCTGATCGTCTTGTCGTGACTTCCGGATGCCAGGGTGCGCCCATCCGAGCTGAAGGCAACAGAATCTACCGCCGAACTGTGCCCCGCCAGGGTTCGCAGCTCCCGTCCGCTCGCCACATCCCAAAGCATGATCGTGTTGTCGAAACTTCCCCACGCCAGGGTGCGCCCATCCGGGCTGAAGGCGACAGAGCTGAAGATGAAATGCCCAAGCTCGCGAGTGTGCCCCGCCAGGGTTCGCAGCTCCCGTCCGCTCGCCACATCCCAGAGCTCGACCGTCTTGTCGTCACTTCCCGCGAGGGTGCGCCCATCCGGGCTGAGGGCGACAGACATAACTCCGATTGTGTGCCCCGCCACCAGGGTTCGCAGCTCACGCCCCGTGGCCACATCCCAGAGCTTGACCGTCTTGTCGCCACTTCCCGACGCGAGGGTGTGTCCGCCCGGGCTGAAGGCGACAGACATAACCTCGCGCGTGTGCCCCGCCAGGGTTCGCAGCTCACGCCCCGTGGCCACATCCCAGAGCTTGACCGTCTTGTCGCCACTTCCCGACGCGAGGGTGTGCCCATCCGGGCTGAAGGCGACAGAGTTAACATAGCTGGTGTGCCCCGCCAGGGTGCGCAGCTCCCGTCCGCTGGCCACATCCCAGAGCTTAACCGTCTTGTCGCCACTTCCCGACGCCAGGGTGTGCCCATCCGGGCTGAAGGCGACAGACCAAACTCGGTCAGTGTGCCCTGCCAGGGTTCGCAGCTCTCGTCCGCTGGCCACATCCCAGAGCTTGATCGTCTTGTCCCAACTTCCCGACGCCAGGGTGCGCCCATCCGGGCTGAAGGCAACAGATATAGTAGCGTCGGAATGCCCTGTCTGTACAACAAGCTCTGGCTTCTGGGCGGAGGCCGTCAGGGAGAACAATCCGGCACAGAAGCACCAATAAAGAAGCGTTCTCCGTACGAGCGTTCTCATGGTCTACTCCAACATCTCGAGCGTCAACCAAGCGAGCGCGCCCGCTCACTGGACTGCACCCGCCGCGCTCGACAAGTTTCAGCTAACACAAGGCAACGACAAACTAACGCCCCCATCAACTGCTTCGCTTCACTACGAGCCCCCTTTGGGCTGTGGGTGGTTGCTGCGCATGGGCGCCTTCGGGCTGGTAGATGTTGATGCCGATGAGCAGGGCGCACCAGGTCTGCACGGCAACCTGTGTGCCGGAGAGTTTGCACAGAAAAAAGCGAGAGAGCAGCAAGATTCCCTTTCATAAGCTGCCCACCAAGAGAGCTGCCGTAGAGTGTAGCATTCCTGTCAGAGAATTCAATAAGGATGTACTTTCAAGAGGAACGATGAGGACCTTCAACCTTGGCATCCAGTCCGGGATCAGGAACTTCTTGCGCGTCAGGCCTTGGCACAAAAATGAAATCGCCACCCTCTTGCTGGCTTCCCCAAGTTGGGCAGGAGAGCGACTCTTAGGGCGGAGTCACCAATCTCATGAGTCGATCCAAAGCCTCCGTCTCCTCCCACGCCAGCAAATCGTCAAGCTTCCATGGCGGCGCGTTACCTTTCTTGATCCACTCCAACGCGTCGTTCAAGGAGCGCCGTTGCTGGGTGTTTAGCGAGCCAAATGCAGACGTTTCGAGGAAGTGCATCAAGCGCTGCACGTGGGTACGGAACGCTCCGGCAGTCGTCGTGTGGCCTTCGATCAGGAAGGCCAGCAGAGCCACAAGGCTGCGCACAACCCGCTCGAAATCATTCTTGCCGGGCATGCCGCCGTCAGGCTCGAGCTGTTGAGCCAGATCCAGCAGCAAGTCTTCCGGCCCGAGAGCAGTTTCCAAGGGTTTCTCCGCCTCTACAGGTTTTCCGTGGCGGAATCGCTTACGCATCGAGCTTGAGATTCTGCTAACTGTCGATGCCGCTGCGTGGGCTATCGGATAGGAAGCGCTCCTCGGAGTCCGATCACACGGCAAACTGGGCGAAGGCATTACCATCGGTGGTGCAAAGCCAAACGCACCCGTAGCATTCGGCGATCCTGAACTGCGTCGGAAGTAGGCCCCGAAGAGCACATCCTGTGGCATGCCGACCGGCACCACGGTTGTTTTCGCAATGTCGCCCGGCTGATCCCCCGCCCGTTCGACAACTGCCACCAGACTCATCCGCCGGCTCGCAAGGCCATAGGCTTCACTCAACGCCTGCAACCGGTCGCCGAGGCGCTTCTGCTCGTGGCGATCGAGGGCGCGTTCCACCGTTTCGCCCAAGTATCGTGAGTCCGAGTCGGTGATGAGCCGTGAGCCCTGAAGCAGCCTCAATGTCTCGCCGAGGCCGCTATCGGGGGCATCGAGAGGAAGCTCCAGTCTCCCTGACTGAGGTTTCGCCCACTTAATGATGAGCTGGCCCTGACCGTTCTGCCCCGTGTCGCCAAACAGGATGACGGGCGCTCCAACGAAGACCGCAGATGGCGGGTCCGGAGTGATATGCCCACCTTCGGCGCCCTCGATGTGCGCTTCCAATTCACTTGCGATTGGCCGTCCGATCGAAGCAAACAGGTCCACTGCCGCTAGGTCCACGCGCTCGCGGGGGGTCACGAACCGGCATACCCCGCCTGTCTGGCGAGCGAGGAGCGTCAGGAACCGGTCCTGGCTCGCAGAACCAATTCCCAGGCAATGGAGTCGCGCACCGCCCGCCCGCGCTCCACCAAGAATCTGCTCGGTTCCGGAAACTTGCCCGTCAGTTATCACGAGGATATCGCCAGCACTGTGCCCGAGCAGCTTCACCGCGGCAGCGACAGCCTGAGCCAGTTCGGTGCCCCCCCGCGCCTCGATCGCGGCCAGGAACTTGCCCGCCTCGTCCCGGCTGCGTCTGTCCCCTTTATGAACTCCGGAGCCGAACGTTTCCGCGCGATTATCGAAGGCAACGATACCGAACTCGTCGTCCGCAGCCAGCACCCCCAGGCACGCTGCAAGCGCTTTCTTGGCCTGCTCGATCGGGATTCCGCACATGGAGCCGGAACGGTCGAGCACGAAGACCACGTGACGCGGAGCGGCGGATGTTTCTCCGAATGCTCGCGAGGGGACCAAAGCTGCGAATCGCCTTCTTCCGTCCTTCCCCGCCCCAACCAGAATGCAGGGTTTTGATTCCCGGGTCGCGACGTCAAGCACCAAGTCGCGGTCCGGCACCTCGCGGGCCGGGGAAAGCATCACGCGGCGGCATTGGTCGTCGCCCATCTTCACGCGCAGCGCATGTGAAGGCGAACTGACCTCGGCGATCGGCTGCGCCATGGTGATGCTCAGGGAGAAGCCAACTTCATGCAGACCCGTCGCGTCCTGGTGATAGCGCGGCAAGATCAGGTCATCAAACTCCTCCTCGGGTAACTCGATTTCGCCCACCCCCGGCTCGAATTCCACGGTGCGGGCCCCTCGGTGATACGAAGGGGCCAGGGTAAACGGGAATCGGAACCGCAGCCCCGCGTCGTGCGCTTCGACGCCCGTCAGCACTTCGAGCAGCACAACCACCGTTTCATTGGGCCGAATGTTCCCTACCGTCAGGTTCACCATTCCGTCGCCGTACTGGCGCACGAGCGTCGCCAGATGCCCTTCCTGAATTCCCGCTTCGTATTCCTTGGCCGCTTCCTCGGTCGGTTTCAGGCGCGACCGTACGCGAAAGCCTTCCCCCGTGATGACGAACTGCCGCAGCGCAGCATCGCGCGGCATCGCGAAGGCATAAATCACCTCCAGCGGCTGTGTTTCGCCGGACCGGAACACGTGGCGCACGATCAGCCGCGCACCGAAGGGCAGGATTCTCCCCTGCAACCAGAGTTGCTGCATAGCAAGTTGAATGGGCTTGCCGGATTCTGCCCTCAATGCCATAAATCCACAGGTCGTGGTATCAACGGGCATCGCTTTCCTCCTTGTTCTCCTCTGAACCAAGTTGCGCGGCCATCTGAACGATGAGCGACCGCACGCGCTTTAGTCGCCACGGGGCAGCATCGGATCGCACCAGGACTACAACATCGCGAGCGATGGGGTAATTCCACCAGGCGCTCGGCTGGGGAAGCTGGGGCTCGGGTTGTCCCTCACCGAGTCTCCATGCGATTTGCGCCAAGGTTAATCCCTGCGATTGCAGCGCTTGGATGCTCGCCAGTCGCTCAAGGTGCGCCCCGCCGTAACAGGCGCCACGCCCACCCACGAGTGGCGGTGGCAAGAGTCCGCGCGCAATGTAATAGCGAATTGTGCGGACCGCAACCCCGGAGGCTTCGGCCAACTCTGCCAAGGTCTGCCTTTCGTTTGGAGCATCTTTAGCCATCCGGCATTTTCCCCCGGCTGGAACATTAGCGCATTAATATGACAGTGTCAAGTACTGTTTTATTCGCGGACAGTGCTGACGCCAACAGTTCAGTTGATGCTCGCGGCTTCGGGCGATTTCAGACTGAAAGGGAATGAGTGGCCAACCACTCATCCACCTTGGCTTGCGTCAACGAAGAGGCCGCCTGGTTGCCAGCACATTTCAATTCTGCCCGCCGCCAGAATCCGTCGGCCCCCACCGTGATCGCGAGGGTTGCCCTCTCAGGGTTCAATACCCTATAAATGTAAATGGCCCCGCCTCTCACCTTCCGGGCGTAACTGCCCACGCAGTTGTTCTGTTCTTTGCCTTCAGCACGCAAGGCCTCCTTCGTCGTCAGAGGGATGATTTCTTTGGTCCCTGGGATCGGCGGGGGAGGCAACTCCTGGGGCTTGAGGACTTTTTTCTGCCTCGTCCTGCCCAGGCTCTTCCGGCGCGACTCTGCCATCACCAGGTCGTAAAATTCCCGCACCGAGGCAATCGAAAGAAGGTGCAGAACCGGCAACCGAAACTGCGAGACGACCATGAGGTACAATGCGTCAATCAAAAGGTCAGCCGTGGGCTGGCGGATTCTCTCCGCCTCTGCCTGGGCCACTTCCGCAAGCAGTTGGTAGGTCACGACAGGGAGAAGCTTGAGATTGCAGACCAGTCCCAGTACACCGGAGTTGATGGGGCGAAGGTGAGCAAGGAACCGAGCCGCTAAGGGTTCCATAACGGCTCGGCGAAGCATTCGTGCATCCAGGGTAGTGATCGCTTCAGGAATAATCTTCCTCAGGACCTTCACCGCGGATTCCGCCGCTGGAAACCCAAGCCACTTCAGGATTTCTCGCTGCTTTTCGAGGACGTGGGGCCGGGCATACTCTGCCGGAGAAGCCAACCCATACGGTTTCCTGAACTGGTCGTTGTTGGCGAGGCACCAAAACAGAACCGCGTTACTCTCCGCCAAATCCTGGGCTGCTTCTTCCTTGCTTAGCAGATCCAGCATGTTCCATTGATGGCTTTGAAAGCGCTCGATATGATGTGCGATGCACTCTGGCAATTGAGAGCGAAAAGCCTCAAAAGCCATGCGTTTCCCATCACGGGCATCGCGAAGCCTTTCCAGTTCCAGGCCAAAGTCATCTTCGCCCGGAGTGATGACACCAGAGGCAGAGGCGGTAACTTCTGGTTGCGGTTTGACGAGCCGGAATTCCGGCCGGCAGTTCTTCCAGGCGCCGTCTCCGAGCTTTTCACGAGCACAAGGCTCAGGCCATCCGCGAATGCAATACGACTTGGTTGGCGTGCTGATAGTAAGTTCACCATCTTGTTGGAAGGAAAACTGTGGAGTCAGTGCACTCACGTCTTCGCACTCCTTCATCTCGGGCCAAGCATTCGATCAGGCGAGGAGATCCAAGGCCGGAGACTTTCTGGCACCACAAGTAAGTCTACATCACATCAGGGCGTCTCACGGAACCGCCATGGCTAGAGACGCTGCGCCACGAGCACGGCAACACCTCTCGGGCGGCTGCGCACCGCCTCCCTGCCCGCACGAATGCCGTAAGCGACCCCGACCTTCTCGGCGATCTCCCGATGCGACATGCGTGTTTGTGTTGACACCTAACAGCGCCACACCCCGGCCTGCTCTGGTCCGGCCTTGTTGTGGCGACCTGTTCTTCGTGAACTGGTGAGGGGCCGCTGGCGCCCACCACGCCCTGCCCCCTCCTCCGCTGAGAAGGGGAGCCACTCGCTTTTTGCATTGAAATGCCTCTTTTTTTGGCTTTGATCACCGTCTTTGCAGGGGAAAAAGGAGTTCGTTTTGAGTGACTTGTTTCAGCTATCCCCTTTGTTTTCAATACACTCTTCAGTTCGTTCCCTCTATTTAGTATCTTTTTTCGGTTGCAAGCGCCTCCGCCGCCCTGGGGCGAGTGCGGAGGATTCCGGTGCAAGGAAGGTTTGAAGTCATCCGCAAGGAGCCTTTCTTCTTTCTTCCGCTTCTCCTGGATCTCCGCCAGCAAGCGAATCTTATGTTCCAGTTGCCGGTGCAGGGCGTTCTGCTGGCGGATGATCGCCGCCCACTGTGCGTGGGAGGGAGCGGTGGCGGCCACCCGCGCCGCCCGCGTGTTTTCCACGTGCTCGTGCAGGAAGAGTTCGTATTGCTGCGCGATATCCGAGATTTCTTCCGCCAGCCTCGCCCTCATCAAGGTCTTGGCATCCTCGAATTGCGGGTCGCCCGGCTTCATCTCCGACAACTTGAAGTAGTTGTTCTCTTCCAGACCAGCAGCACGATGTCCTCCACCAGCACCATCTCCAGGGTGTCGGCGGGTTGGCGCGCCAGCACCAGGCCCTTCAACAGACGCCCGAATTCCTCCGGATCTTCCCCCAGAGCAATGGCGGCGTCCCAGAAGAAGCCGGCGGTTGAAAACAGGCCGTGCTTGCGGGCGTTCTGGCTCGAGCGCTTCTTGCCGGCCGCCGTGCGCGGCCCGGTGGATTTCTTTTTGGTGATGGGTGATTTCTGATTGGCGATGGGCGATTGACCCGCCGCGGGATTTTCCATTGGTCCTTCCATGAGTTGTCTCCTTCCAGTTGTGACTCCGCTTCTGAGCTAAATCTACTAGCCTATCAGATTGAAATGGGAAGGTGGGTAAGGTTGGGACGTCTGTGAATATTTATTTTTGCCCAATGGAATCAAGGCGTTGCGGGGGGCGAGGCGGGCAAGACGCAGTCGCCGCAGTCAAATGTGTGGCATTTTGACACAGCGCAACAACGTTCCCGCGACAAGGTTAGCGCACCAGGCCTGCGTCCTTTGCAGGCCTGCGGCTTTCCAAGATTCACGGCGGGAAAAGCCGCAGACTTCCAAATGCACGAAGTCTGCGCTGACCGTGGCTACCCGCTGTCCTTCAGGTCGGTGCCACGCTGACTTGATCGGAGTGTCAGGCATCAGTTTGCAGGAAGGGCCACGACTCTCGCCACGCCGATTAGCTCCACATCTTCTTCCCAATCCCAGAGCTCGGCGGTTCGCTCAACGTGGTCTTTGGCATGCAAGAAGGCTTCTTCGGGGCCTATTCTGTCGAGCGAATCCAAGGCTCTCTCGATTTGCGGCGACAACGGCTCATTCTCGCTATAGCTACTTGCAGCCAAAGAGGAAAGCTCTGCGTCGACGTTTCCATCGGCCAGCACAACCACTGTGCGCATGTCGAAAAGGTATTCATCCCCATCTTCCCGCTGCACTCGCGAGCGCACGGTGAAATTAAACTGGTACCCTGCCTTGGGGGCGGCGGAATCGATCCCATTCGCACGAATCACGCGAACTGCATTGTGTCCACCAAAACTGTAATCTCCCACCCGGCGCAGCATGGCGTCAATGAACGGGTGCCCAAGCGCCAGGAAATCCGCCTGTGATTCACGGATTGCCGATGCGCGGTCAAACGTGGCCCTGCGATAGCGCTCATCAAGGCCGTACTCTTTCATCGCTTCGGGCGTCAGGAATTCATAGAATCCGTCTTTGCGCTGGACCTGCCGCCGTTCGCGGGCCAGAAACTTCAGTGTGAAGTCTTCCAGGTCCTTCAAGCTCACCGGGCTGGCCAGCGCCTTTTGGTAACTGTCAAAGCTATAGCTGGAAGCATCCTTAAAGAGGCTCTGGGTGGCAATCTCGAACGCCTCTTGAGCCCGCCGCACGACCGCTTGGATTTCCTCTTTAGTCTGTTTGTTCAGCGTCCCATCCACCAGAGCCCGCTTATAAATCTCGTCCGGCTCGATCTCCGTTTCCAGTTGCCAGTTCAGGCTGGCGACCAATTCCTCCGGGTTTTCGCCGGTCACCTGTTGGAGGGCCTGCGCCGCCACCCGCAAGCGCTGCTCGAAATAGGAGCGCACGGTTTCCTCCACCGTGTCTCGGGGCGCGGAGGTTGTAAATCTGGACCACTTTCTGCTGACCGTAGCGGTAGACGCGCCCCACGCGCTGCTCGTAACGCATGGGGTTCCAGGGGAGGTCGTAATTCACCACGATGTAGCAGAACTGAAGGTTGATACCTTCGCCGCCGGCCTCGGTCGAAACCAGGAAGCGCACCGAGGGCTCTTCCCGGAAGACGCGCTGGCTGCGGCGCTTGCTTTCCGCTTCCGGCGTCTTGCCCTCCAGTTCCATGTCGCCGTTGATCAGCACCACGGTGTTTGCCCCGTACCATTTTTCCAGGCGCTCTTTGAGGAATTCCTGGGTACGGCGGTACTCGGTGAAGATCAGCACCTTGGCGCCCGGCGTTTCCGTGTCAATCTTCTTCAGCAGCTCGCGCAGGCTGTCGATTTTCTTTTCGCGCGTCACCGGAATGGCCAGGAGCTTCCCGAGCGTCTTGATTTCGTCCCTCAGTATCTCGCGGTCGGTCTTCAGCACCGCGTCCCTTTCCTGAAGTTCGCCGAGGAAGCGCTCATCACGGGCTTCTTCCTCTTCTTCCGGGAGCTCCTGCAGCTTTTTCCCGAGGCGCGCGAGCCGTCCTTCCAGCGCCGCTTTGATGGCCTGGAACGAACTGGCATTCAACTTCTGGAAAGTGGTCAGGATGAATCCCACGGCGCGCTTGTGCATGGGATCTTCAATGTGTTCAATCGAGTTGTAGCCCGTGCGGATGTAATCCTCGACGGCGCTGTAAAACTCTTTTTCGTCAGGATACATGGCGAAGGGCAAGGGATGAGTCATGCGGCCCTTGAAGACCACCTTGCCGTCCGCGTCCGTCACCCGCAGCTTCGGCGTGCGCAGAATCAACTTGGCATAGGGCACCGCGCCAGGTTCGCGGAACAGCGGCTGGTCGGTCAGGGTGGAAAAGTCCGCTTTTGGTTCCAGGAGCCGCACCAGGTTCATGAAGCGGCTGTGGTCAGGATCGCCCGAGTGCGGTGTGCCGGTCAGCGGCAGCAAAGCGTCCGTGTAGCAACGCAGGGATTCCGCCAGTTGATAGTTCTGCGTCCGGTCGGTTTTCCTCCCATATTCCTTGGCGCTCAGCCGGTGCGCCTCGTCAAATATGATCAGGTCCCAGGGGCGGTTCTCGAGCAAAATGCGCTTGTGCTCCTTGCGTTTCAGGCGGTCGAGCGAGGCGGTGGCGCGAGCGCGCAGGTCCCAGATTCGCGGGTTGGTAGCCGTGAAGTCGCGGCCGAAAATCTCAAAATCATCGGCCTGAAACTTGTCCTTGAATTCTTCCTGCCACTGGCGGGTAAGTCCCGCAGGCGTAATGATGAGGGTTCGATTGGCGTAACCGCGTTGAAAAAGCGCCTGCCAAACCATGCCCGCCTCGATGGTCTTGCCCAGGCCCACTTCGTCGGCCAACATGAAGCGCCGCCGGGGACTGGAAACCACGGTGTACGCCGTGAAGATTTGATGAGGCAGAATCTCGGTGCGGGCGTTGGAGAGCTGCCCGCCCTTGTTCGTCGTCAGGAAGCGCGCCGCCATCTGCCGCAGGTCGAATTTCCACGCTTCCTCCCAAAGGCCCGCCTTGGCCCGTTCCAACGCCGTGGCACATGCCTCCACTTCGTCCAGGCTCAGAATGAAGTTTTCCGAGCGGAAGGGCGGGAGAGAAAAAACTGAGGGATTGAATTCAACCTTGCACAAACCGTCCCGAACCTTATAAACCCTGCCGACCCCGTAATCCCTGTACATAGGGTTAAGGCTGCGAACTTGCGTACCTAGTTCGATGGTAGCCGTTTTGTGATTGACACCAGTAAGGCTTGCCACGGTTCTGGATTGTACACCGCTGTAGCGCAGGCCGACGTGTCTTGGAGGACTCAGCCTATTGCTTTCATGTAGGCTGACAGAAAAAGAACGATCTGGTAGAGTTAGAGTGCAATCCGGGAACAAACTGTCATGACACCCTTCGTTGTCTTTCGACACTGCGTAGAAGCGATTAGTCAGGGAGCGTTGATTCGTCGTGTTAGCAGTACCGACAAGGAGTTCCACTTCCAGAACTGGTTTAAAACTAGACTTGAAGGCACCGGCCTGAACGTTGAGGCCGGTGGGCGAAACAGCTACCCGGACTTCAGAATAGTTACGCCAACGGAAGGATATGAGGTCAAGGGGCTGGCGTACCCTGGCCGGGATGCCAATTTCGACAGCAACAGTCAAGCACCGACTGGATTTCACAACGGACGAACAATCTACTACGTTTTCGGTCGCTACCCCAAGAAACCGGACGGCGACACATATCCAGTGTTGGACCTTGTAATCTGCCACGGTGACTTCTTAAATGCGGATCATGAGTATAAACACGAGAACAAAAGTGTTAAGGGTTTTGGCAGCTATGGAGATATCATGATCCGAGATCGGAAGATGTACGTCGTGCCCACACCCTTCCGGTTAGTTCAGGGTGTCGCGCACGTACAAACCCTCATCCTGCCAGACGAATTTAAGCCAGGCAGTCGGGAAAGGGCCAGGTTCATCGAGGTGGGAAAACTCTTACGCCGTGAGGCCGAAGAGTTTATCATAGGTTACACTTTCGACCTTCTGACCAATGAGTTGATCCCAAAGAAGGTAGCGAATCCTGATGCGGGTCGTGAGCACCTGTTCAGAGGCTGGCGGGTCAAAGGCTCGGCGACAGACCCAATCGCCATGACTGACCATAAATCACTGGGCATGACAGTAGATTCCGCCGATGAAGATGAAGATGAATGATCCACGCATAATCGAGACCGATTCCTACCCAATCGACTTCATCTCGCGGCTCGCCGCTCGGGAAAGCTGGCGCAAGGAAGTCCACCGACCTATTTACCACATTCATAAATGGTGGGCCACGCGCCTCGGCTCAGTATTTCGCAGCATACTCCTGGGCGCCGTGCTTCCTGAGGGCAGTGACTTTGCGGCAGAGTTTTATAAGACTCACAAGCTTTCAGGCCTCACCGTCTTCGACCCCTTCATGGGTTCTGGCACGACGATTGGGGAAGCTCACAAACTAGGCTTGACCGCGCTGGGACGAGATATTAACCCTGTCGCGGTTGAATCTGTGCGGACAGCCCTCGGACCGATGGATCGCGCCGCTCTAGAAACCGCTCTTGAGGAGTTGTCAAGCGGCGTGGGAGAACGCATCAGCAATCTTTACCGTGCCAAGGATTATTCCGGTCGCTCATGCGATGTACTTTACTTTTTTTGGGTGATGCAGGTGCCATGTGTCCACTGCCAACGACCAGTTGACCTTTTCCCATCCTATATAGTTGCGGCGAACGCATATCCTAGCCGCAAGCCCGAGACCCAGGTGCTCTGTCCGTCGTGCGGTGAAATATTCCCAGGCAGGCACCGCCAGGAATCCGCAACCTGCGCCTCCTGTGGATTCAACTTCAACCCGGAGCGCGGCTCGGCAAAAGGTTCAAAATCAACATGTCCTAGCTGCCACGAGGCATTCACCATCCTCGACGCGGTTGGATCTCTTGAATCGCGCCCCGGCTTCAGGCTATATGGCAAGCTCGTCCTTACCCGTGACGGTCGAAAGGAATATCTGCGAGCCACGACCGCCGACTGCGAGGCATACCGGGAATGCACTTCGCTATTGCAAGAGGAAAGCAGGCGGGGAAACCTTGTTCTACCAACCCTGATTCTTGCCGACGGCTACAACACACGCCAGGCCCTAAGTTATAAATTCAAAATGTGGCGGGATTTTTTCAACGATAGGCAGCTTTTGGCCATATCATGGCTTTATAGGGCAATCTGTGATGTTGGGGATATTCCGGCGCGCCATGCGCTGCTGACATTGCTGTCTGGCACACTCGAGTTCAATAATTTATTTGCGTCGTACAAAGGAGAAGGCACGGGTGCGGTCCGCCACATGTTCTCGCACCACATTCTGAAGCCGGAACGGACACCCATTGAAGCTAATCTCTGGGGAACATCCAAAAGTTCGGGGTCGTTCTCAACCCTGTTTCGAACTCGCCTGTTGAAAGCAATCGAATACCGGTCGAAACCGACTGAGGTCAACGGGATAAGCGGCAACGGCCGCCAGTGCGCGCCAGCCTTCAGCGGGCACATTGAAGGGGGGTGGCCTGATGATGCATGCGTCGCGGAGCGCGCGATCTACCTGTCTTGTGGAGATTCTGCGAATTCCTCCTTACCCACCGGCAGCATCGACCTGGTCGTGACCGATCCGCCCTTCTTCGATAACGTCCATTACTCGGAGCTTGCCGACTTCTTTTATGCGTGGCAGCAACTTCCCCGGGAGGGGGGCACGGGCCCTCCCATGACGACTCGCAGCAGCGCAGAGGTTCAAGATAGAGACGCCGAAGGTTTCGCCAAGAAATTGAAGGGTGTCTTGCAAGAGTGCGGACGCGTACTTAAGGACTCAGGCTTGCTGGCGTTCAGCTACCATCACTCACGCGAGGAAGGATGGAAGGCGCTCGCTGAGGCCATTCTTGGCGCAGGCTTCGTGGTCGTCAACTCTCAACCAGTTAAGGCGGAGATGTCGGTGGCCACACCCAAAGCTCAAGCCAAAGAACCGATTCAATTGGATATTATCCTGGTTTGCAGGAAGAGCAGCTACTTATCTCCAGTGCCGCCCTCTACTGGAGAAGCGATCGAAGCTGCCAGGAAGAAGATGGACCGGCTCCATGTGGCAGGATTCAAACTCTCCCGAAATGATCAGAAGGTCGTACTCTTCGGCCAGTTACTCACAACGCTGAGAACGCCTGCCGAATCAAACTGCTTCGCGCGAGCCGAGGGCCAATTCATCCCAATTACGTACCCCGAGATCGCTACGACATCGCAGATGGGATTGGATTTCTGACAGGGGCGAATATCAGCTCTCTCCGCCGCATGTCGTAAAAGCGCTTCTTGCAAGAAAGGGTGTCAGGTACCCTTTCTTTTCTTGGAAAACACCATGAGGAGACCCGTGGTCCCCCGGAAGGGGTACCTGACACTCTTTCCTCCCGGGAATCGTGGTAGGATAAAAATGGATGGGGGGAATCGGTCTTCACACCGACTACCTCCCGTGACGGTGCCGCTCTTGCAGGCGGCGAGTATTAGTAGTCCCAGGTAGAAGCCTGCCGTACTGTACTCTCCCCTGTCAACTGAAGAGATTGAGCGGCGCTGAGGGGAGTGCTATGTCTAGCTAAGGGCAAGCAAGGAGCTAAACGTGAAGGGAGTATTCATAGTGCTGGTGGCATTGCTCATTGTTATCTGCGCTGGGCTACAAGCGTTTCAATCACGGAAGCCGTTACAACCAAAAAATAGCGCGAGTCTTCCCGACCTGATTAGTCAAATTCGGGGATCTATCGTGGAAGTGAGGGCAATGTTCCAGGGAGGGGGGAGCAGCACTGGAACAGGTTTCATTATCAATAATGATGGTGTAGTTGTTACAGCTCGACATGTGATCCATCCAATCGGTAACCCTCAGGAGCCACAGAGTATTTCTATCGGTGTTCGCGTACCGACTATTGAAGATGCTAATGGGAATACAATCACGGGATCATTTCACGGATTCCGGGCCAATGTCAGTGCCGTTGACGACCAGCATGACATAGCGGTTATCACGCCAACAGAGAACCCGTTCAAATCACACTACCGACCTATTGCCATGACGTCCCCAGTCAACGAAGAGGCGCAACTTTGTGTGTCCGTTTTAGATGCCCGTCACCTTGTGGATGGGCAACCGATATTCGTTTCTGGATACCCTCTCGGGATGCCGATTCTCATCACAACCTCGGGATTCATTGCATCGTCTGACCCAATCACAGTTGACCGGACTACTCACCATCTGGATGACATTTATTGGGCTGGTATTCAGTCAAATCCCGGAAACAGCGGAGGGCCGGTTTTCTCCTTGACCACCGGAGCAGTAGTAGGAATCATGCTTGGAATAGTTCCCGCTGACGTTCAGTTTAAGGATGGAATACATGAGGCGGCAAGCGGAGTCATGCAACTTCCAGGCGGTCGGACAATCATCCGGCCAATAGGTTATAATTCTGGCATCGCAGAGGTCATGCCAACCAGCCACGTTCTAGCGCTTTTGCAGCAGAAGAACATAAAGTACAAAGCGCTAGAGCGGAAATAGGGAAAGGGTGTCAGGTAGTGCGCCGGGATAAACCGGCATGCAGTCGAGGATGAAAGAGCCTTACAGGAAAGGAGTAGGGAACCGCCTGGCCTCGAGTCTTGCGGAGGCAGTCGCGAGGCTGCCGTCGAAGCGTAGACAGAGGTATCAGTGGGCAGGGTATCGAGCTGCGAAAACCTTAAATCGGGGTGCCGACCCTGTTACCTGAAGGGGAAGGCCACACACTTGCCGACGATATCGCGAGCCGGCGGGTGGTCCCGCGTAGTCGTAGACCCCAGGCACGCTGAGAAACTGCATGCACGAGAACCGGGAGACCTCTTCGGTGTTCCCAGGTGGGGACCGGTGCGGGAAGGCTGAGAGCCGCACGCGGGACGTGTACGTCGGAGAGGAGTCGGATCGCGCCGCAGTACCGAGGAAGCCGCCGAACAAGGAGGCGAAAGCCTGGGCGGAGGGGGTGGAGGGAAGGGCGCGAACCAAGGAGAACATCGGCCACAGCCACACGTCCCCGGCACAGTACGGGCAAGGCGTGTTCCAGGGTTTGGCGGGTGTGCGCCAGGCGGGAAGTGTGCTTTGACGCCCCTCATGCGAGGTAAGAGTCGTATGCGTTAGTAGCGCCCGCACGGATCTGCGCGGGGGCGGTCTGCAATGACCGTTCCTACCGCGACCCCTTTCTTTTCCTGGAAAACAACATGAGGAAACACCTGGCGCCCCGGAAAGGGTACCTGACACTCTTTCCTGCACCATTCACCGACTGAAGCCGGCCCACTTCCCGCACCTCAACGGCACACAGAGATCGCGTTGCGTAGGTCACTGAGACGTGCTCTAATCTTCGCATCCCGTCGTCAGCTATGCGCTCTACTCGTTAGGGGGACGCTATGGTCCGCGAACGGATGAAACGCTGGCTCAAGAAAGCTAGCGGCGGAAGCTCTGCGAGAAGTCAACTTTCCGAGGTGCGCTGGCTTGACTCCGCGGACAGCCCCTGGGGTGTTCCCGTTCTGGATGTCCGGCCCATTACGCTGAGCATGATTTCGACGAGCTCCGATCGAAGGTGTGCGGAAAATGCCATTTCATTCATGCAAGATGATGGGACAAGCTTTATCGGCGTTGAACCCGCACGGGGGCGCACCGTCACGGCTGGATTAAGTTTCCCCATTGACCGGACGCTTGCCGACGGAGCGCTTTTCACCCCTACGGAAATGGAACACAAGTGGGCCATTTATTTCCATCGCGGACAGATGCTATTCATCCGGAGCTGGCTGCGAGAGGTTCATGTAGTCGCCCAGACTCAGGCCCACGGAGACTCCATTGAAGTCAACGCATTGCGCGGGGCGTTCGTAGCCCATGACGAGGAATCATCTTTCACCATACGTGTTTTGGACTACCTTCTCCGTAGCCACGCTCTTGATACGGTGTACCCAGCGCCACTGCCGCCGGGCATGGAAGCCGATCCCTGGAAAGCCGCGATGTGGTGCTTTTCGCAATTCGGCAACCGTGCTCAATTCGCCACTTCACATGAGTTTCCCATAAGCCCTCCAAAAAAGCCGCTACGCACTTCCTCCTTATTGCACATCGCAATTGCGTGTGGGCAAGTCGACGTGGTCAGATCCCTCCTCGATGCTGGTTGGCCTTCCGATCTGCTTGCCGCCGATGGCCTGGCACCTCTGCATTGGGCACTCGTCCGAGATGATACGGCGATCCCAACTTTGTTGCTCGAGCGCGGATCATCAATTGATGTTCGTTCGGCGGAAGGAGCTACGCCTTTGATGAATGCTGTCCAGAGACGAAGCGTCGAGATGGTTACCTTCCTGCTGGACCACGGCGCTGACCCGAACGCTGCGGATCAGAGAGGCTTCACAGCACTGCATCGCGCAGCAGAGATGGCAGAGCTCCGCATCGTCCAATCTTTGTTGGATCATGGGGCGTTTCCGCACCCCGAGGCAGGAGGGCATACCCCGCTATCGCTGGCGCAAGGGCGCGACGCGAAGGAAATTGTGAAGTTATTGAGTGGTCGCTGAGACGCTGAGTAACAGGGCGTAGCTCGTCCATGATAGGTGAACTCGACAAGCAATCTGTTCGTTCCTGCAAACCGAATCATCTCAAGAGGCGCGCCGCCACCCCAGTACTGGATACCAGGAACGGCGACCACTGTTTCACCGGCAGAAACAGGCACATGCGCGAGGCGGATCACAGGCATAACCACAGCAGGCCGGTCGATCCACTTGAGTAAGCCCGGACATCGTGGGGCACTTTTCCCGTTTGCCGACGCGGCCAAGTGGAGCGTTTGAGACGCGCGGTTCAACTTCCTCCGCTTGCTAGAACAAGCACTTTGGGAGGCCGCTGAGGGTGACCGGGAAGGGAAGCTGAGGCGGAAGCTGAGGTGGAACCTGCCAACGCGAAGCCCGCGCGGTGTATAATCAAAGCCAGCCCGGAAGGTAAAAGGGAAGTCTGGGCTTAAATGACTCTGAAGAGTCCCATCTTTCGGAAGCTTCTTTGGAGCGCCTGCCTGCTGATTGCTGTGACGCTCTTGGTGTTGAATTTCTATCTGAGCCGGTACATGGCGCATCGCCAAGTGGAGAGTGTGCAGCAGCGCCTGGCCGCGCAGGTGCGGATCCTCTCTGCTGAGTTGGGCGATCTCCCGCGAGCACGACTCCAGGAATGGGCTAAAGCCGTAGGGGCGCGAGCGCAAGCGCGCGTCACGGTGATCGATTCCGGGGGCGTGGTGCTCGCGGATTCTCAACATGATCCCGCGACTATGGACAACCATGCCGGGCGGCCGGAAGTCCGGCAGGCCGTGCAAGGGGGCATGGGCATGGCCATCCGGCACAGCGCCACACTCAACCGCGACCTCTGCTACTTGGCAATTCCGGTCACCTACAGCGGGCAGCCGGGCCACGTGTTGCGGCTGGCGGTGCCACTCGAGGACATTGACGCCGCTCTCGCCGCGGTGCGATGGCGGATTCTTAGAGCGTCACTCGCCGCTGCCGTCGTGGCGCTGGGCATCGCCTACTTTTTCTCCCGCTCCTTCACCCGCCGCATTGATCGCCTGCGCGCCTTCGCGGAAGGTCTGGCGGACGCGAATTTCTCCGTAAGCCCGCTTCCCACCGCGGAGGATGAACTGGGCTCTCTGGCCCGGTCGCTGAATTCCATGGCTAGGCAACTCCGTGACTTGGTCGAGCGGGTGGGCCTGGAATCCGCGCGGCGCCAGGCCATTCTATCCAGCATGGTGGAGGGCGTGTTGGCAGTCGATGACGAGCTGCGGGTCACCTTCTGCAACGAGGCGTTTGCGCGGGCCGTCGGTTTCTCGAGTCCCGTTCCGGAGCGTTTGCCCGTGCTGGAACTGGTGCGCGACCCGGGACTCCTGGATATGCTCACTCGAGTCCTCGCTTTCGGAGAATCCATGAAGCAGCGGCTACAGCTTCCCGCCGCAGAGGGCCGCGCGTTCGAAGTGCAGGCGGCCCCGCTCGCAGCTCCCTCGCGTCGAGGGGCTATTGCCATCCTGCACGACATCACTGACCTCGAACGTCTGGAGCGCGTTCGGAGAGATTTCGTGGCGAACGTCTCGCACGAGCTTCGAACGCCGATCACGGCCATCCGGGGTTACGCGGAAACTCTTCTGGAGGGCGCGCTGGAGGACCAGGAGAACAAGCGGAAGTTTCTGGAGACCATCAAGGCCCATGCCATTCGCATGAACAACATCGCCTCCGACCTGTTGACCCTGTCCGACCTGGAGTCAGGCAAGCCTGGCCCGGCGCCCGAACCGGTGTCAGTCCGTGGGGCGCTCGAGGCCGCCCTGCGCACGGTCGAGGCGGAGGCGCGAGTTCGCGAGGTAAAGCTGATTTGCGGAAAGCTGGAAGATGCGCACGTGCTCGGGGATCCTGTGCGTCTGGAGCAGGCGCTGGCCAACCTGCTGGACAATGCCGTCAAATTCAATCGGCTGGGCGGCGAGGTGCGAGTTGAGGCCAGGCGCGTCCCTGAGGGCAAGATTCAGGTCAGTATCACCGACACCGGGATCGGCATTCCCTCCACTGACCTGGCGCGCATCTTTGAGCGCCTTTACCGCGTCGATAAGGCGCGCTCACGCGAGGTTGGGGGAACAGGCCTGGGGCTGTCTATCGTCAAGCACATTGTGGAGCGTATGGGCGGTACGGCCACGGCTGAGAGCCAGTTGGGCAAGGGATCGAAGTTCACTGTCTGTCTGCCCACGTATCAAGAGGTCTGAATGCCCAGCATGACTTCTTTCCCGAAAGCCCACCCGGCCTTGAATTGTGGTTAACATTAATGTTCCCGCATAACGGGTCCGTCAAAAATAACACTTGAATCGTTGCAGGGATTGGAGTATGCCATTGGCAGAGGAAAGTGAGCTTTGGCGACACTAGGCACACCCCATTTGGAAGCGGTGTTGCAACGCGACATCGATCTGATCTGCGCCAAAATGTTGGAGATGCTGGCCCTGGACGAGCAGGCGTTGACGCGGGCTTTGGAAGCGTTTCTGAAGCGCGACCGGCAGTTGGCGTACTCGGTGATTCTGCGCGACCAGGATGTCGACGCCTTGGACACCGAGTCGGAGCGGCTCTGCCTGGAGTTCATCGTGCGGCACCAACCCGCTGCCGGCCACCTGCGGTTTGTGTACTCGGCCAGCAGGGTAGTCAACCTCCTGGAGCGGGTGGGCGATTACGCGGAAAGCATTGCGCGGCAGGTCTTGCTGATAAGTCCCCTGCCTTTCGAGGCGCCCACCGACAAGTTCAACGAGATCGCAAACTTGGCGATCCCGATGTTGCACAACGCGGTGCGCGCGTTCGTGGACAAGAATCCCGACCTCGCCCGCACCACCATGGCCAGCGAGCCGCGGGTCAATCAGGTGCGCGACAGCCTCAACGCCGACTTGGTGGAATGGCGCCAGCAAGGCCGCCTGCCGCTGGAAGCGCTGCCGCCCATGCTCACCGTGGCGCGGCGTTTTGAGCGTGTCTCGGACCAGGCCACCAACATCTGTGAGCAGGCGTTGTACTCCGCCACGGGCGAGTACCTGCGGCACTTGCCCAGCGAGGGCTTCCACGTGTTGTTCGTGGACGAGACCAACGGGTGCCTGAGCCGGATCGCGGAGGCGGTCGCCAACCGCTTGGGAGCTAATCGGTTCACATTTAGCAGCGCGGGGCTGGTGGCCGGCACGCCGGATCCGCAGACCATCTGGTTCCTGGCGGAGAAAGGTGTTGATATCTCGCACCAGCCTTCCAGATCAGTGGACCAGGTTCCCCAACTTGACCGCATGCAAGTCATCGTGGCGCTCTGCAAGAAGGCGCAGAAAGCCTTCCCGCACAAGCCGACCAAGACCTTGGGTTTGGAATGGTTCGTGCCCGATCCTTCCAAGGCGCGCGGAACGCCCGAAGAAGTCCGGGCTGCGTATGAACGGGCGTTCGAATCACTAAGCAGCCATCTCCGGGATCTTGTCCAAGCGATCCTCGGAGACCAACAGAATCCACCCCATGAAGACACCCAGCCTCCCCTCTGAATATCGCTATCTGAAACCCGCTGTCGGCGCGCTGCTGGTCGCAAGTCTTGCAGGGCTGCCGCTGGCTTGTTCGCGTTCCAAGCAACCCGAGAAGACCGTGATCCAAAACACCGGCTCGGATACTATGGTCAACATCGCCCAGGAGTGGGCGGAAGAATACGCCACGGTGGACCCGGCGGTGTCCGTGGAGGTGTCCGGCGGCGGCACGGGTACGGGGATCGCCGCGCTGGTCGAGGGCACGGTGGACATCGCCAACTGTAGCCGCCGCATCGAGCCGCAGGAGATTGAGCAGGCGAAGAAGAACACCGGCAAAGAGCCGCGCGAGTTCACGGTCGGCTACGATGCTCTGGCCGTCTACGTCCACCAGCGCAACCCGCTGGAGGAGATCACGCTTGACCAGTTGGGCGAAATCTACGGCGAGGGTGGCAAGATCACGAAGTGGTCCCAACTCGGCATCAAAATGCCGCAGGGCGCCGACGAAATCATCCGAGTCAGCCGCCAATCGAACTCCGGGACGTACTATTACTTCCGCGAGACGATTCTCGGCAAGGGCCGCGACTTTAGCCTCGGTTCGCGTGACATGCACGGTTCCAAGGACGTGGTGGAACTGGTCTCCCAGACCCCGGGCGCTATCGGTTACAGTGGCATGGGCTACGCCACCTCCGAGGTTAGGACGCTGCGCATCGCCAAGAAGGCGGGCGAAAGGTTTTTCGCGCCGACGGTTGAGAACACGTTAAACCATACCTATCCAATTGCGCGGCCGCTGTTTATGTACACGCTCGGGGAACCTACCGGCCCGGTGAAAAAGTACCTCGCCTGGGTTCGCTCCGAGGCCGGCCAGAAGATCGTGGTCCAGAGCGGTTACGTGCCTCTGCCCAAAACGGGCGCGCAACCTTGATAACCGATGAAAAAAGCTGAGACGTCCATTCTGACCCGGCCCCGCTGGGAAGTTGTCACCGAAGCTGCGATTGAATGGCTGATCCGACTGTGCGGCATCAGCGCCATCCTGTTTGTCTTTGGCATCTTTTTCTTCGTCTTCCGCGAAGGCTCCGGGTTTCTCTTTCACGGCTTCAAGATCCGCGAGTTTTTCCTCAGCCCCGAGTGGTATCCGGACTCGCAGAGCCACGTGCGCTACGGCGCGCTGGCGTTGATTGCGGGCACGGCGAGCGTCACCGCCCTGGCGATGTTGATCGCGGTGCCCTTCGGGATCGGCGCGGCAATTTTCATCTCGGAATTCTGCGGGCCGCGCGCCAAGGAAACTCTGAAGATCACCATCGAACTGCTGGCGGCCATTCCTTCGGTGGTCTGGGGGTTCATCGGGTTGACCGTGATGAATTCACTGATCATCAAGCTGTTCGGCGTGCCCATCGGCCTGAACGTCTTGAACGGTGGCCTGATTCTCGCCTTGATGAGCGTGCCCATCATCGTGTCCATCGGTGAGGACGCGCTGAAGGCGGTGCCCGACTCCTACCGGGAGGCGGCGCTGGCGCTGGGGGTGACGCGCTGGCAAATGGTGTACCGCGTGCTTCTGCCGGCGGCAAAGAACGGGCTGCTGGCGGCGGCTTTGCTCGGCGTCGGGCGCGGCGTGGGCGAGACGATGGCGGTGCTCATGGCCACGGGACACGCGGTGAAAATCCCCACCAGCTTGATGGACTCCGTGCGGACGTTGACCGCCACGATTGTCGCCGAGCTGGGCGAGGCAGCGGTACACTCGGAGCATTACCAGGTGTTGTTCATCATTGGCATCCTGTTGTTCTCGATCACGTTTGTCATCAACCTGGCCGCCGACCTTATCGTGCGCGGAATTCGAGGCAAATAAAAGATCATCGTCCCAACGGGTGAGGCAGCTTGTTTCAAACCAGTCCATTGACGCGCCGGAAGCATCGTAGCGAGTTCATCGCGAAGACGGTCTTCTTGCTGATGACTTTGCTCATGGTGCTGCCCTTGCTTTTGATCGTCGGTTATCTGGTCTACCAGGCTTGGCCGATTTTGTCGTTGGACTTCCTGCTGACTAATCCCAAACACGGCATGCGGGCGGGCGGTATCTGGTCGCCGTTGCTGGGCACCATCTATCTGGTGGTCATCTCATTGGTTATCGCCGCGCCGATTGGCGTGCTGGCTGCCGTCTTCCTGAACGAATACGCGCGCGACAACTGGTTCACCCGCATCGTCAACCTGGCCGTGGTCAATCTGGCGGGTGTACCGAGCATCGTGCATGCGTTGTTCGGGCTGGGCGCGTTCGTACTGTTCGCCAGGCTGGGCAAATCCGTCCTGGCGGCGTCGCTGACCCTGGCGGTCATGACGCTGCCCGTCATCATCGCCAGCACCAAGGAAGCGTTGGCGGCCGTACCGATGGCCTTTCGTGAGGCCTGCTGGAACGTCGGCGCCACCCGCTGGCAAACCACCCGCCACATCGTCCTACCCAACTCGATCAGCGGCATCCTCACCGGCGTGATCCTCCAGGTATCACGCGCTGCGGGTGAGACCGCGCCGATCATGTTTACGGGCGCGGTGTTCTTCAAGGCGATCAAGGAAGGTCACCTGTTCGCCTACGGCCTGTTCGACCAGTGCATGGCGCTGTCGATGCATCTGTTTACGATTTCCACGCAGGTGCCCGGCGTTCCGAAGGCGCTGCCCTACGGCACGGCGGTGGTGTTGCTGGGCACCGTGCTCGCGGTCAACGCCGTGTCGATCATCGTTCGCGTGCGTCTACGTTCACGGAGAAAATGGTGAATTCCGGTTCCATGATCGAGATTACGAACCTGCGGGTCCGTTATGGACGCCATGAGGTTCTCAAGGGCATTTCCCTCGACGTGCGGCGTGGCGAGATCCTCGGCATCATCGGCCCGGCCCAGTCGGGCAAGAGCACGCTGCTCAGAACCATCAACCGCACCATCGACGATGTGCCCGGCGCCGTGGTCACCGGCGCCATCAAGGTCGATGGCGAAGACGTGCGCCAACTGAACGTTTTCGCGCTGCGCCGCAAGATCGGCATGGTCACGCCTCTGCCCATCGGCCTACCGCTCTCTATCTTCGATAACGTCGCCTTCGCGCCGCGCATGGCCGGACTTCGTGATCGCCGCGAACTGGAAGAACGCGTCGAGCGCTGTCTGCGGCAGACCGCCCTCTGGGAGGAAGTGAAAGACCGCCTTCACGCCCTCGGCACCAGCCTCTCCGGCGGCCAGCAGCAGCGACTGACGATCGCCCGTGCCTTGTCCCACGACCCGGAGATTCTCTGCTTGGACGAGTTTTCCATCGCCATCGACCCTGTCACCACGATGCGCATTGAGGACGTGCTGAGGGACCTGCGCTCCCAGATAACCATCATCCTCGTGACCAATCTGGTCCAGCAGGCGCGCCGGCTCGCCGACCGCACGGCCTTCTTGTTCAACGGCGAACTGCTGGAAGTGGACCGCACCGAGGTTATCTTTTCCCCCAGCCCGGCCAACCGTAAAACCTACGAGTACGTCAACGGGATCTTCGGATGAGCACCCCAGCGCCCCCGATGTTGTACAGTATTGAGACCAAGGACCTCAATCTTTGGTATGGCAGCTTCCAGGCGCTGAAAAATGTCAGCGTCAACATCCGCCACGGCCAGATCACGGCGCTGATCGGCCCCTCGGGTTGCGGCAAGACGACCCTGCTCCGTTGCTTCAACCGCATCAACGAGCGCTACGGTTACGTCACCACCAGCGGCGAAATCAAGGTTCTCGGACAAGATATCTACGCCCCGGACGTCTCCCTGATCGAGTTGCGCAAGGCGGTGGGCATGGTGTTCCAGCGCCCCAATCCGCTGCCCATCTCCGTCTATGAAAACGTCGTATTCGGTCTGCGCATCCACAATGCCTACGGCAGCCTGAAGAAATCGGACTTGGACAACGCGGTGGAAAAGGCCCTGCGCGAGGTGTCCCTCTGGGATGACTTGAAGGACCGGCTGCACACCCGCGCCACCATGCTGCAACTGGGGCCACAGCAGAAACTCTGCATCGCCCGGCTGCTCCCGTTGAAGCCCGAGCTGATTCTGATGGATGAACCGTGCTCCTCCCTGGACAGCGAAGATACGCTCGGCATCGAGGAGTTGATGCTCACCCTTGCCGGCCACTATACCATCCTCATCGTCACCCACAATATGGCTCAGGCCCGTCGCGTCAGTCAGGAATGCACGTTCATGTTGCTGGGCGAGGTCGTCGAACACGCTCGCACAGAGAATCTGTTCCTCACTCCTAAGGACTCGCGCACCGCGGACTACATCGAAGGCCGCTACGGGTAAGCGGGTAGCGCCCGCCGCGGCGGGCTTCTTAGGTCTGCGGGTCTTCCGATCGCATACAAGCGGCCGCCACCTGCCAACTGAAGGCAATGCTCCATCCGCAGGAAAGGCCCACTAGGAGAATCTCAGATAAAAGCTCAGCTCAGACCGCACCGCGCGGCGTGTGAGCGGATACTCGAAGTTCATAATGGGCAGCCGGAGAGTCGGGAATTGTAAAGTAACTCCTTTGTTTTCAATGATATTACCTCTTTCAACGCGTAACTACCTTTGTTTTCTATGATATTCCCGCTTCGTTCCTGCCTGTAGAAGCCCGATCCTTTGTTTTCAGAGACATTCCCGCTTCGTTCCGTCAAAAAAAGAACTCTTTCTTTAAATTACTGCACCGCTTTGCCCCGGGTGACAAATCGAGCGAGCGGTGCTGTCACGCGTTGGCCGCCTGCACGCCCTCATCCTCCAGCCCCCAGTCTGCAGCTCAGTCCTGACTTCTGACTCCTGACTCCTGAATGCTGAGTCCTGAATCCTCTTTCTTCCTTTGCCCCGTTTAGCATCGTAGCCTATCTGCTGCCGCGTGTCAAGAGACAACATGTCGCAGTCGGGCTTCAGGAATCTGGAGGCAGTAGGACGCGCGTGGGGCAGTCCGGCCGCCCGGTCCTGGCTATTTGGTCCCGTGGAAGTTTATGATTCCTGGATCGCGTGGCGGCAGATTGTTTTGTTGCTATTCATGGCAACGGCCAACTAAGGCTTGGCCCGGACTCCGGCGTAGGCCGTTGCGAAAACAAAAATGTTCACCGTCTTAGTTTCCTGTCGGTTTGTAATGTTCGCGGAGCGCCGTGAACCCGAAGCCGCCCTCCGATAGAGAATCACGCTCCCCGACCCTAAGCCAAGCTCGGCTTGGGCGTTTGGTCCCGCCCACCAAGGGGGAAGCAACTCAGATCGTGGCAAGTCGTGGCTCCGCCGCCGGGTGGGTTAATTCCGCCGCCAGCCAACAGGTAGCGCGGAGCCGTCCGTCGGCTGACGGACCACTCCGCGGTCTTAGACATCACCAGCGCCAACGAGTTAATCAATACGCAACACGAAATGCCGCGGGGTAGTCCGGTGCGCGCACAACTCCGCGCTTCGCGCTCACGCCGACCATAAAAATTGGGCCTGCACCTGTTAAAATACAGGCACAGAAATCAGGAGGTGGTTATGAGCCTTTATCCCGACCGGGAAGAAATTCAAGGGTGGATAGAATGGACGCGGGCAAACCTGCCGTACGAGGGCGACATTCCATTCCTAAACTGGAGTGGGGCGGAGGTCAAAATGGCCCAGGGCGGAGAGGCGTCATCCGAGGGCAAAAATGGCGGGGAAGAAAAACCTCCTTGGACAGTGGGAACTACGGAGTTTCTTGATGATTTGGCACTCGGAATACAAGTCGGGCGCCTGGAGGGGATGCTGGACACGTTTGCGCAAGCAATGTCAGCCGACCCTATCGACCTCGCACCTCGCTTCACGGCCCTGCATTTCTATTACAACCTGGCGACGGAGGAATACCCTGAATGGTCCATGTACAACAAAGACCTTTACGGACCCGTGCAATCGGAATTCCGCCGTGATCTGAGAGCGCTGGCGGGCATGCTTCCGATAGAACAATGCCCACACGACTGGCGACGAATCAAGTGGGAGATCTCGAACGCACTAGCCGGTAGGGATTGGGATCGCGTTCGGCAGCTCTTCAAGCTTGCTGAAGCGTTCCACGCCATAGAAGACAGGGACCTGTGGGCGGTGCGCGGCCAGCTCGGCTTCTTTTTGGCATTTGACAAGGACCAATCGAAACGCCCCGAAACCCATTTCTGGCTGTTGAGCGTCAACCCCCCGGATGTCGGGCTCGGCAGTCCGCTGGTCCTCGAGGCGTACGGGATTGGGCTTTGCCGTGCGCCGAGGGAGGTTCTGCGGGTTAAGCTCGATCAAAAAATACGAGAGACGGCACGCGACGCGAGGAATGACCTGGAAAAAGCTCTTCAAAGTCGCGGTGACCTTGGCCCCGCGTACCATGTGATGCTCGCCGCCTGTCACCTTGCTCTCGATGACTATGCCCACGCTGCAGATGAGTATAACCTTGTGCTCAATTCCGAGACTACGTTCCGACGCTTCATGCTGCTGGACTTTGTTAGGGCAGTCGTGCAAGAAGGGGGCGGCGAAGCGGAACTACTGAAGCGTATTCATGACGGCGATCTCTCCAGTTTTTTGAACGATTTCAAGCCGGACCTCTTCAAGGTGCTTGCCAAGTCCCGTGCGCTATCGGGCGAGCGGGGAAAAGCCGAGGCGGTATACCGGCATTGGGCCTTGGAGTACCCCGAGGATCCGCAGGTCCATCTGCATCTTGCCGAACTCTTCGCGCAAGAATCGAACTATGAGGAAGCCTACAAAGCGCTACGCAAAGCCGTTGACCTCAAACCTGAGCTTGAACAGGAGCTGCCTTACAAGGTCGCACTTCCGCTAGGCGCGATTGCGGCCGAGCACCGCGACCTCGATAGGCTTACTCAGCAGGCCATTAAGGAGCACCCAGAATTTGAGGAATTTTTCGATTTGCTTTTTCCAGATGTTTGGCCCACGTATGGCAGGATGAGCGACGAAGCCCGCGGAGTCTGGCGCTTCGCCTCTGTTCAGACTTACTACAATCCCTCCAATCAGGCCGCCTTAGCGCCTCAATACCGCCAGACGGGAGCAGAGAAACTCGCCAAGGCTGTGGAGATAGAGTTGAGGCAGTGTGTCTTCGAGGCTTTCAAAAAGGAAACCAGCGGGAACCGGAACGTCACGGCGGCCGCCGAGCAGGCAAGAAAAGACTCAAAAGCCGGCCGTTTCGCGGAATTTCTTGTCGGCAGGGGAAAACTAACTCTGGGGGAAATGGAGTTCATACTTTGCGGAGCGAGGGCGGGAAAAGGTGAATTGTTCAGGCTCTTCGGCGATTGGACACATCAGCATTTTCCCAAGCTTGATGGTGGGCAGCTAGAGGTTCTCAAGAAGATTCGCATCCCACGCAACCTTGAGTCCCATGAGTCTGCGCCACTTGATGTGAAGGAGGTACCGAAACTCTGCCGTAGGTTCCTTGATGCCTTGTTGGCAAGACCTGCCGAAAAATCGCTGCTGAGCGGGTAGTGCGAAATTGTGTGCGTAGCGCACAATTCCGCCGTTTTGGAACATGGTAAACGCCAATATGTTTCCTAACATCCAATGCCGAAAAGCCGCGGAGCGATCACGCTCGGAGCGGGACAGCTTCGCGGAGATAGCTTCGCGACAGATAGCTTCGCGCTACTTTCGCCGCGCACCCAATGGGTCTATAATGGGCGATTAATATGACGGCTATAATAGAGAATACAACATTCAGTTCTACCGGAGCGGCCTTGAGACGCATGCAGGCACAAGGGCTCTGGAACGGCTCCTTCAATGCCCGGGAAAGCTCTCTCCAGCAGCTTGCGCCGTTTGTGGGCAAGCTGAAGACAGGAATCGTGCATAGCTTGATCGAGCATTTTAGTCACGCTGGCGAATGGGTGTGCGACCCATTTTCGGGCTGCGGCGTCGTTCCATTTGAGGCAGTGCTGCTCGGCAGAAAAGCGAGGGCAAACGACCTGAGCCCTTACGCGGTATGTCTCACGAAGGGAAAACTAAGCGCGCCGGCCACGATCGATCAGGCGGAATCCCGATGTGAGCAATTAATCGATTACATGCACGACCGCTGGAAACTTTACGACTTGCGCTCTGTGACCCCGTGGGTTCGCCTTTTCTTTCATCCCAGAACCCTTAAAGAGACGCTGGCTGCTTTTGAATACTGTCGTGTTCGCCAAGACTGGTTCCTTGCAGCGTGTCTGTGCGGAATCTTGCATCACCAGCGTCCCGGCTTCCTCTCTTACCCAGCCAGTCACATGGTGCCGTACCTTCGAACAGCCCTGTTTCCACCTGAAAAGTTTCCAGAGATGTACGAGTACCGCTCGGTCGCTGACCGTCTAAGGAAGAAAGTTGAGCGAGCCTACCGTCGGGCGAACTTGCCTATGAATTGGACGGAGCGCGTCTACGAAGTGACGAAAACAAATGCTCGTTCTCTTCCCTTTCCGGACAATAGCGTTGACTTGATTATTACAAGTCCCCCGTATTACAACGCCCTTGACTATGCTCGCGATAACCGACTGCGTCTTTGGTTTCTTGGTCAGCACGATTGGAAGAGCCTGAACCGGCGTCTCACCACGAGTAACAGTAAGTACGAGGGCCAGATGATGGCGTGCCTGAAAGAAATGCACAGAACTCTAAAGCCAGGAAGGTGTTGCGTGTTGATCGTTGGCGAGGTGCAAAGGGATGGGAACACATGGGACACAGGCGCAGTCTTGGGGAGACTAGCGCACCGGGTGGCGTCCGGCGGCTTCGATTTAAATTGCGTAGTAGAGGACTCCATACCGGACGCGAGGCGTAGTCGGCGAGGGACGAGGACTACCCGAGTGGAGAAAATACTGGTGCTCGCAAAAACATCGATGGCTTAACCCTTCGGGAAGGGCGCAGGAGGAACAATGCAGCAACTCTTCAACACACGGAATTACAGCGTTCGTGATTTCGAGGAGTGGAGCGGAAAACCGGACGAATTTGTGCTTACCCCCAAATTCCAGCGGCGGGATGTCTGGAGTGACAAGGCGCGTTCCTACCTAATGGACACAATAGTTCGCGGAAAGCCGATCCCCAAGATCTACATGCGACAGGAAGTAAACCCCAAGACTCGCCGGACCAGGCGAGAGATAGTAGACGGGCAACAGCGGCTTCGCACCGTGCTGAGTTTCATTAAGGATGGGTTCAAAATTAGCAAAGCTCACCACGAAGAGTTTGGGGGAAAGTACTTCAGTCAGCTGGACAATGGGACGCAACGCGACGTCTTAAAATATGAGTTCGTGGTGGACCTGCTCCAGGACATGCCTGACAACGAGATTTACGATCTCTTCGCCCGGATTAACACCTACGCCGAGACGCTAAAGCCACAAGAATTGCGGCATGCTAAATGGTTCGGAGAGTTCAGGTCCTCAGTCTACTTGCTGGCGAATGAATTTGTGACTTTTTTCGAGCAAAACAAAATGTTTACATCCAAACAAATCCTCCGTATGGCTGAAGCGGAATTCATCTCGGAACTATTGCTGGCCATCCATGAAGGAATCCGCGCTGGCTCGAAACAGGTGATTGATAATTCTTATAGAGACTATGATGACGATTTTCCAAGTCGCAGAACCCATGAGAAGCGATTTCGCGAGACCATGGATATCATCGGGACAATTCTCGGTGACGACCTCCCGCAGCTTGCCTTCCGGGCGACGAGACTCTTCTACCCCCTCTTCTGCGCCGTCTTTCATATGAAATTCGGCCTCCCGAAACTCGGACTGGCGAGGCCATCTTTCAAGCCCGCCGATTATCCCAAAGTGAAGATCGCCTTGGAGAAAGTGGATGAGTTGATCGACGAGATTAAAGCGGCAGAGGCCGCGCATGAGGATAAACAACTCTCATCCGAAGAAAAAAAGTTTTACGATGCCTACAGCGTGCATTGGGTTCACGCCGATAAGAGAAAGACTTTAACGGAATATATCTGTAGAGAGTTTGCAAAAGCGGTGAGGGGATAGTGTTATGGCGCAGCGCAGGCTTCCGACTGTCCTGGCCGATTTTTCGCGAAGCCTACAAGAATGCAGGCAGCTTGCCGACGATGCCTACCTATGGGCTTCGCCGGGCGCCAGCGGAAGTCGCCCATATATATCTGAAAAGCGACGCGATCACCTGACCGAGACAGCTTTCTTGCATGCGTTCCTAGCATGGGAGGGCTTTGTCGAGGAGTCGTTTATACTCTACCTTTCCGGACAACGACCACCTCGCGGTCGTGCACCCAGCCGCTACGCATTTCCTCCCAACCACCGGACCGCCATGGATTGGGTTCTTCCTGAAGACGGTGATTATACCACCTGGACTGTTCCGTCGAGGGTCAGTAAACGCGCCGAACGTTTTTTTAAGGACGGCCGACCGTTTTCTCCTGTGCTTAGAAGTAATCAAAGTACGTTGGACGAGGTTCGGACTATAAGAAATGCGATCGCTCACAAATCACAAAGCGCCCGCGAGAAGTTCGAAAAGCTCGTCCGTGCAAAGCTCCGCACTCTGCCTGCGAAACTGGATGTTGGTGGCTTTCTCGCCACGACTGCGCCGGGAACTAGTCCGCCGATTTCATTTCTTGAGCATTATTTTGCCAAGATCGATTCAGCCGCTCAGCAAATCGTGCCGCCCCGATAAGTGAAACATAGGATGCGCTCAATTGCTATTTTCAGCATCTTGTTCGCTGGCTGGCCCAGAGCAAAGCTCTGCGGTACGTACCATACCCGCCAGGGGGGCATTTTCATCCCGGACAACTGCGAGCCATTACGCACTCCTTCGTCTTGAGCCCGAACCAACTCTCCTGATTCCGCGCTGTGCTTTCGCACGTCGCGCAGCTTCGCTCTGCGCCATCGGGCCTTCGTAGGCCATTGATAGCTCCTTCGGTTTCCGGCTCGCACCGCGGGTGGAAGGGCCTGTCAGGCGGACCCTCAGTGCCGCCAGATTGGGGTTCTCCCCGAGACTGGCCGCTTCAGGCTGAACTGCGCTATTTCGCTCTCCTTAGCGGCAAGAACATCCTGAATGTACACAGAAAAGTATCCCGGGTCCTCGATTTGCACACACCTGTCATTCACCAGAGCCATCAGTGCCGCGGTGAAGACCAGAAGGCTATCGTCGCCCGCCTTGACGAACTCGAGATAGCCCGTACCGCCGAATGGACTCTCGCCTGCGTTGTAGTGCTTACCGACAACGATGCCAGGCTCGAGCAGAATCATCGCATCGGGCCATGCGTCGTCCGCGTTCTCAAGCCACGACTCCTCAAGGGACGCTGGCGCGATTGACTGACCACCGAGGAACACGAACGCCGCGGTGGCGATATGTGGCTTCGAGAGCAGCATGCCCTCGTGTTCGCGTCCTTGCTTGAGGGCACGGACGTCCAGCTGCAGCATCGCGATTTCGTCGGCGATGTTCGGTGCTTGCACCGTAACGATATCGCGGATTCGGCGGCACTTATCCAGGACGTCGATGAACTCCTCGCGCGACCAGCGCGACTTCGCCTCAAGTACGACCCGTGCAGACTCGGCAAAGAAGAGTTCATGATCTTTCAGGCGTAGAGAGGGGTAGTTGCTGGAGTCCCATAGGACAACATCCGCTTCGCGGCTCCTGTGGCCGATGCCGAATACCATGCCGCGACCAATCTCGAGTCTGCGGGGCAAGATAGCTGTGAGGTATTCCCGAATCAGCGCTTCCCGGTGGCTGCCAGCAAGACCCGAGTGAGGGGCTCCAGCGGCCGCAGCGCCAGCCAGCAACTGCAGCCGAGCACTGGCGAAGTAGTTCCGTAGGTGCGACTCGAATCCCGACATAGAGCAATTAGCGCGGACCCGCTTGCCAAGGTCTGCGGCTTTTCAGGTTTTCAGCAGCAGCGGAGTTGTGCGCGCAGCGCACCAGTCCGCGGTTCTCAAGTCCTAGCTATTTCACGCAAACAGCCTTTCTTGCTGTTCGATACGCAGATGAGCATCGATGTTCTCCAGCACGAGCCGTGCGGGGATATGGGCGAGCTCTTTGGGCTCGACTTTGTGGAGGCCTCCGCCATAGACACGGCCTCCCGAAACCAGCTCGCTGGGCTTAATCCGTTTCAGTGCTTCGAAGACACGCGCTTGAATCTCTGGATGTGCATTCAGCGCGTCACGCAAACGGCCTTGGGGATAGAGCATGAGGTACACATTGTGAGCGGTCGCCTGGGAGCGGTTCCAGAGAAACCGGAAGGGGTCTTTTCCGTTGCTGGCGCGGCCCATGTAAGTGCAGAGAAACGGAGCCGGAGGGCGCTGTTCCTGCGAGTACCAAGGAGTGCGGCGGCTGGTGAGGTACGTCGTGTGGATGTTCTGTGCGCGGCCCTGCTGAAGATATTCGTAAAGGCGCGGCCAGGCGATCCGAATATGATCCTCCGGTTCGCTGCAATCGAGCAGATAGAGACGCAGCGATACGTCAGGGGCGCCGCTGGGAAGGGCCTCAATAACGTCTCGCGTCAAATGCCGAGGGCCCGGCAGAATTGGTTTTAGGAAATCTTGCGGTAAGGCCAATTCCTGCGCGTCGGCCTCAGCTAAAATGAAGAAGCTGTTAGCTCCCGTTGCCAAACCCCGTTTGATCGAGAAAATGTCCCCGAGGGTTAGCTCGCCGGTGTCATTTGGGATGGCCCCGCCGGGAAACTGTGTCCACTTGCGCGACCAGCGCAGGGTTTCAAGGGGCACCATAGCTTCTTTCTGCGGACGCTCGATGGGACCAGCAAACGAGAAGCGAGCAGCATGGTCCCGCGCGGGGGGCAGTTTGCGAAAAACGACCACGGCAGAGGAAACAAGCGCGTCGGTGAATTGCACGTCCGTCGGGCAAAAGCGGTGAATGTGCAGCAGCGTCACCCGTTCGGTAAGGTAGCGGCGTAACGCCACACCGTAATTCACGTCCATGAATTCCGAAGGGATTAGCCAAACCGCCAGCCCTCCATCTTCCATCCAGTCGTGGCAAAGGAGCAGGAAATAGCAATAGAGCCCTGCCAGGCCGCTAACATCGAAGGTCAGGGACTGGGCCAATTGCTGCCGGAGGCGGTCTTTTTGTGAAGCAGCCAGGTGATGGTGCCGAACGTAAGGCGGGTTGGTGAGGATCAGGTTGAAGCGCTGTGAGGGGAGGCGCTGCTCGGTGAAGTCACCTGTCACAATTCTCAGGCCGGCGTTCGCCCAAAGAGCGGCGGCAGTTTCGGAAAAAGCCGGGTCAAGCTCGACCCCCGTGGCCGCTTCGATTCTCTCCGGCGGAAAAGCTTGAAGAAGCGCTGAGTAAAACGATCCGGTGCCGATGGCAGGGTCGAGGAAACGCACCGGTTTCCCTTCCAGCAGGGAGTGAGCATAACGGGCAATGCTGAGTGCAAGCTCGGGAGGAGTGGCGAACTGCCCCCATTTGTTGCGTTCCTGCGCCGTCTTGAGGGTGTCAAGGCGCGCTTGTTCCTGCTGGCGGCGCTCCTCGATCTCATGTGTGGCGACTGCATTCATAAGGTGTTCAAATCCCGAGTTGGTCAATGTCCTCGATCCGATGCTCCCAGATCCAGTCTATACCTTCCGCGGCTTCGTAGCCCAAATAAGCTGCGTCAAAGTAGCCACAGAGGAAAAGGACAAAAACCACTTGTTCGCCGTAGGTGGCTTTCAGTTGGGTGATTTTTATGGCTTCTTCCTTCCGGCGTTTGTTGACGTTCGTGAAGTCGCCTGCGGATTTCGCCTCGATGAGCAAGGGCATGTGAGGAAGCTCAGCGCTTTTGGGCTGGATCACCGCATCGACAGGTATCTTGATGTCCTTCGCGTCGGCCTTGGGGCTTTTCACGTTGACGTTCAGGCGGAAGGTGAACGTACCCGGCTGCATCTCAGTGAGCGGCGTGCCGGCGGAATGCCCTTGCAGCTTGTAGCCGCGCGCCGTGAGATATCGCTGGATAAGGGCAAATTGGCGTTTCTCCTGCGCGTTTCTCACAATGGGTTCCGCGACCGCTCCACATAGCCTGTCCGCCACGATGGTGCAGGAGCGATACCGTTCTTCCTTGCTCGGGCGACGCTTTTCTTCCAGCCAGGGAAACACGTCAACATCCAGCATCTGCGAAAGCGTCCTGGAAATCCTGCGCAGGTGCGCCTGGAAAAGCTCCGGCGACAGCCGAGGCGGGACCCTGCCTTCTTCCAGCGTTTCCACCACATTCTTGTTGGAGTCAGCAAGGCCAACTAACCGGTCGCGCGCAAGAGGCGGGCAGGTGGACATGCGAAGCGTCGGCAGAATGGCCGGGTTGGCCTCGATTATGCCGGGGGTGATGATCGTCAGGTCATTTGTCTGCTTCAGGCCCTGCTCGACGCTCTTGATGGTCTTCTTGCGGGTGTCGCGGTAAGCCTTGGGTGCGAACTTCATGAACCATCGATTGAACTGGTCGACCGAGGCGCGGGTGTCGGCCTTCCACAGGTGTGGTTTGTCAGCGTTAATTGCCATGGGCACCATTCGCCGGAACGTCCCATTAGCGAATCCATCAAACGGTAACATACACCTTGCTGATTCCACCTGCAACGGCAACGAGCAAGGCGGCACCCCTACGCGGCGGGGCGGCTTTCCCGGTGTGGAAGGACTTTCCCGGCTGATTTGGAGAGACAGCGGTCCCGGGGTCCGCGCTACCTCGCCTACTCATAGAAGTGCAACCCCTGACTCCCCAGAAGTCTTAGTGCTGTATCGGAAGCGCGCCGGGTCGAGCATGTTCCGGAACAGCAGACACGTCGCCCGGCGCGCTTTCGATACAGCGACTTGAAGGAAGCCGCCCGTGTTTGCGGCGGACGCGGGAA
>Ga0326728_10002445_pt1 | contig 61841 bp, 60 predicted proteins | sample MB3enrmetagenome_FD_207602 | JGI IMG/M metagenome (GOLD analysis project Ga0326728, IMG submission 207602) | Lab enriched peat soil microbial communities from McLean, Ithaca, NY, United States - MB31MN | ecosystem: Environmental > Terrestrial > Soil > Wetlands > Peat | place: USA: New York... | reverse complement strand
CGAAGACGCACAAGCGCTACCTGCTGCCTCGCGGCGCGCACCTAATGGTGCAGGACGGCGATGAGGTGGGTCCGGGCGATGTACTCGCGAAGATCCCGAAGGAGAGCACGCGTACCAAGGACATCACCGGCGGTCTGCCGCGCGTGGTCGAGCTCTTCGAAGCGCGTAAGCCGCGCGAAACGGCCATCATCAGCGAGATCGATGGCGTGGTCCGGTTCGGCGAAGTCGCCAAGGGTCAGCGCAAGATCTACGTCACGGCCGACAATGGCGACGAGAAGGAGTACTCGGTGCCTCGTGGTATTCACGTCAACGTGCAGGAAGGCGAACGCCTTCGCGCCGGCGACCCGCTCATGGACGGTCCTCTGAACCCGCACGACATTCTCGCCGTGCTGGGTGAGAAGGAACTGCAGGCTTACCTGGTGAACGAAATCCAGGAAGTCTACCGTCTACAGGGCGTGGCCATCAGCGACAAGCATATTGAAGTCATTGTCCGGCAGATGCTGCGCTGGGTGCGGATCGACGAAGTGGGCGACACGAACTTCCTGCTCGAGCAGCAGGTGGACCGCTTCCGCTTCCGCGAAGAGAACGAGCGCGTGGTCAGGGAGGGTGGCCGTCCGGCACTTGGTCGTCCGCTCCTGCTTGGTATCACGAAGGCTTCGCTCTCGACCGACAGCTTCATCTCTGCGGCGAGCTTCCAGGAGACGACGCGCGTTCTCACCGAAGCCAGCATCAACGGGGCTATTGATAATCTTCGTGGCCTCAAGGAGAACGTCATCGTCGGCCGGCTCATCCCGGCAGGCACGGGTCTGGAGTACTACCGCAACGTCCAGCTCTCTCCGGAGCTTGAAGAAGCGGCAGCCCGCGTCCAGCAGGAAGTCCACGCCGAACGGGAAGCCGAAGAGCGCGAACTGGAGCTCATGCGCCAGGAAGGCGAAGCCGAGGAGATGGCAGCAGAGTAGCCACGCCGGAACCAATAACATTGGCCCTCAACAAGGACCTCGCAGATGCGGGGTCCTTTCTTTTGGTGCGCCCAGCATGTCCGCAGCCGCCGTGTGGGCAAACGGGTGATGGCGCTGCTGTTGAAGCTCTATGGCCGCCTGCGTCTGAAGGTGTATCAATCCAAGAGCGCGGTTGCCAGCGTCTTCCAGCGCAAGCTCCTGGGGTTCAGCTTCTGGGTGGCTGCGGGGGGGCAGAGCGTGGATTCGGTCTACAGTAATTCCGAAAATGCAATCGAGTCGGGCTCAAGCGGCATGGCTAAAGCCATCCCCTGATACATGCCCCGTGTCCGCTGAGGTCTTCTGTCGACGTCCTTACTGTCCGGTGTCGGGGAGTTTGTAAGGCTTGGAGAGCCACTGGCGGGCTTCGTTTACGGCGCCCTGGGTGTTGTCGTTGGTCTGCACGGCGAGGCGGTACTCCTGGACGGCGCGGTCGCGCTGGCCGGTGATGTCGAAGATCTTGCCGAGAGCGATGTGACTCCAGACTTCGGTCCAGCGCGGTTCGCCGTCGCCGCGCAGGGTGTCGCGGTAGTAGTTCACCGCGGCCTGGTAATTGCGCTGTGTGAACAGCACTTCAGCGATGCGATAGTCGGCCAGCGAACTTTGCGGGTTGGCCTGGAGGGCTTTCTGATACTCAGCAAGTGCGCCGACTAGGTCATTCTGCGCGACGAGCTGCTGACCCTTGAGGATGGCGATGCGGACCTGGAGGTCGGGGGTGGACTTGAGCAGCCAGTCGCCGGGATCGATGGTGATATGGCGTGGGCGGCCGAAGGTGTCGACGACGTATTGCGAGTCGGAGCCAACGACGTCGATCCTCTGGTCCACGGTCTTGCCTTCGGTATCCACGCGCAGGTCGACAGGCATATTGAACAGGTCGAGGTCCTGATTGATCTGGCCGATGGTCCGGAAGCCTTTGTTGTTTCCCAGCCGGTAGACGGCGTACTTGTTGGTAAAGGTGGGCGCGCCCGTGCCATCGACCCACTGCGAGAAGAACGGCGTAAGCTGCTGCTGGCTCTGGGCTTCGGCCACCTTTTCAAATTCGGCGGCGCGGATGGGCTTGTCGGTGTACTGGCTGAGGGCGCCCTTGAGCGCAGCCAGGAAGGCCTTGTCGCCGACCTCCCAGCGCAGCATGTGGAAGATCATGGCGCCCTTCTCGAGCGTCATCGACTGGAACTCCGGCGAGAAGGGACTGAGTCGGGCAGCGCTCGACAGCGGAATCGTGTCATAGGCGAGCGCGCCGGCAGAGACGTCCTGGAGCGCGGTCTTGAGGGCGGATTGTCCGTTCTCGTCTTCCACGAACATCAGTTCGCCATAGCGCGACATGCCGTTGGTGATCCAGGCGTCGTTCAGCGTCCTGGGGCTGACTTCGGATCCCCACCACTGGTGTGCGATGGTGTTGGCAAGCAGACGGACTCCGGACTTGTCGCCGACGCGGGAACCCATGATGGCGGCCAGTTCCGGGGCCCAGACGGCAGGCAGAGTGTCGTCGGGCAGTTCGACGACGTTGAGGTGGGTGGTTTCGGGCACGCCGAACTTGTCGGTGAAGAAGTCGAATTCCCGGGCCGCGGTCTGCGCAAGCTGGTTGGCCGAGGCCTGGCGGCTGACGGTGAGATAGACCTTCACGTTGCCGGCGCCGACGGAAACCGGGCCGACGAACCGTCCGGCGATAATGGTTCCGGGGAAGCCGGGCTTGGTCCAGTTGAAGTCGAACTGATCGCCGGGCTTGCCGTTGGCCAGAGTGACGGAGTGCGACTGGCCCTGCGCGCCGCTGGAGAGGACCTTCATGCCCTGAGGAACCCGGATGTGGATCTCGGCGGTGTAGCGGTCGATCATGAAGCCGGTGGTCGGGAACCAGCGCGCAGGATAAAGCAGATAAGTGATCGGCTCCTCGATGGCGGCGAGCTTCAGGCCCTCGACGGGGCCATCCTCGCTTCCGGTAATCACGCCTTCATACTCGAAGGTCCAGTGCGCGGGCTGGCCGGGCACAAACGCGGATGCGGGGGTAACGCGGATTGTGCCGTCGGCTGAGCGTTCGCCGGTGAGCACCTTGCCGGAATTGTCTGTAATTTTGATGACCTTCAACGCCGGGTGGAAGCCGAAGCTGACCACATCGGAGTTCTCAGGCGCGGTAAAAGTCACGGTCGCTTTGGCCGCCAGGTGGTGAGTGGTGGTGTCGATCTCGGCGTCGATCATGTAGCCGGTGATATCGAGCGAGGGGCGCTCCGATCGTTGCGCGGCGGCAGGGTGTGCCGTGAAAAAACCGGCAATCAGGATCGGGACTGCAGCCAACGGCCCGAAAGCACGAATTCCCAAGTACCTGCGGTCAAATAAGTTCACGTTCAGCATTCCAAGTATTAGACGCATGTTTTTCCCAATCGCGATGAAGCCCTCGTTATCATTCTCGCCGCCCCGCATGTCAGGATTGTACGGACTCGGAGACCGGCAACGCTGCACCGAGCTGCCTGATAGTTATGCTTGCTACCCTGCTGATGGCTGTTTCGGCCTCGTTTGCTGCGCCGGCGGGGCGGGCGGAGAGCATGCTCCGTACTCTCGCCAGCTCCTGAATCATGGACTCGCGAAGATGGCCGTCGGGTAGCAGGGGCTCGATCTGGCGGACGATATTCGCGGCGGTAAAAGAGGCCTGGATCAGTTCCGGCACCACCATCTTGCCGGCGATCAGGTTGGCCATGGCGACGTATGGCACTTTGACGATGCGGCGGGCGATCTCGTAGGTGAGCGGAGAAACGCGGTAGACGACCACGAAGGGATTGCCGATCAGAGCCGCCTCCACGGTGGCCGTTCCGCTGGCCACGACGGATGCGCGGGCATGCATCAGTGCGGCACGGGCGTCCTCCACAAGCCTGATGGGAAGGCCGTCGCCGTGATGCTTTACGAGTCCGGCGAGCATCTTGCGCTGAGAGGCGTTGAGAGTGGGTGCAAGGGGGATGATGAACTCGAATTCCTTGCGCGAGCCGGTGGCACGGGGTCCGCGAAGGGTGAGGATGCGGGCGGCGGCGAGCATCTGCGGCAGGTTGTCGCCGATCTCCTTGGCGCGGCTGCCGGGCAGGAGGCCGATCCACGAGCGCGAGGCGTTCAGGCCGCTTTCGCGGGCAAACTGCTCGCGGCTGATGTCTGGCAGCGGCAGATCGGCAAGCGGATGACCGACAAATACGGCTTCGACGCCGCGTTCACGGTAAAACGGCTCCTCAAACGGGAAGATCACCAGCATCTTGTCGACGAACTTCTGGACGAGACGAATGCGCTTCTTCTTCCAGGCCCAAAGCTGCGGGCTCACGAAAAAGACGACCGGGATGCCGAGGCGATGAAACTCCTCCGCGAGCCGGAAATGAATGTCGGGGAAGTCGATGAGGACGGCCAAAGAGGGACGGTGAGTATGGATGGAAGCCTTGAGGCGACGGTATTCGTGGTAGACGCGGGGCAGGTGGTGGATGACCTCCGTGATGCCCATGACCGCCATGTCTTCCGATCGGACGATGCGCTCGAGCCCCGCCTCGACCATGCGCGGGCCGCCCATACCGACGAAGTTTGCCCGGCGGCCTGCGGCGGCAAGCTGGTTATGCAACTCCTCGATCAGCAGTGCGCCGTAGTGTTCGCCGCTGGCTTCGCCTGCGGAAATGAAGATGGTGGGAACGGACATACGTGCGCCTCGTCCCGCGCTGGCACCATGATAGCGGGTTGTGGATGGAAGACTAACCCTGCATGAGGGATTGGGGCCCGTTTGTCAAAGAAAACATGCGACTTTGGCTGATTCCAGCAAAGAATTGCAGTCTGCACCAGAATGGCGGAAGGCGGGCGGGCATGCAACCGGAAATCGGCTTTTCAGTCATCGGAAGGGACGGTCGGAACGAGGCGAAAGGTGCGATCCGCTCAACACTTCATCATCGGCATCCAGCTGGCAGGCGGGCACCATCCACGACTTCAGCACGGTCTCGCTTTTGAGGGCTGGGATTCAAAAGCGAGGTGATGTTCTCGAACGCCACGGCCTGCCGTAACGGCAAACCCGCGCCGCTCTCACCCCGCGCATCTTGCCGAGGCGCAGACCGGGTCGATCGGTGCCGCTTGCGGGTTGGGGAAGTAGCGACGCTGGAAGTAGAAGGCCACGTTGACCAGCCCGATCATCACCGGTACTTCGACCAGCGGACCAATCACAGCGGCGAACGCGGCTCCAGAGTTGATGCCAAAGACAGACACCGCAACGGCAATCGCTAACTCAAAGTTATTTGAAGCGGCTGTGAATGCGAGTGTCGTGGTCTTCGAGTAATCCGCCCCAAGCCTCCGGCCCATGTAGAACGAAACCAGAAACATCACCACGAAGTAGACCAGCAGCGGCACAGCGATTCGCAAAACGTCCAGCGGCAAACGGACGATGTACTCGCCCTTCAGCGAGAACATCACCACGATGGTGAACAGAAGTGCCGCCAGTGTCAGCGGGCTCACGCGCGGCACGAAGCTCCGGTTGTACCATTCGAGCCCTTTGGCTCGAACCAACACCACGCGGGTCAGGAATCCGCCCAGGAAGGGAATGCCCAGGTAAACAAAAACGCTCCGCGCAATCTCCGCGATCGTGACGTGGACAACTGCTCCCCGCAGCCCCAACTTGGCCGGAAGCACAGTAATGAAGAGCCACGCGTAGACCGAGTAGAACAGCACCTGAAATATCGAATTGAAAGCCACAAGTCCAGCCGCGTAGTCGGTGTCACCTTTCGCCAGTTCGTTCCACACGATCACCATGGCGATGCACCGCGCTAACCCGATCATGATCAGCCCCGCCATGTATTCCGGATACCCGCGCAGGAAAACAATGGCCAGGATAAACATCAGGACCGGCCCGATCACCCAGTTCTGAACCAGCGAAAGCCCCAGCACTTTCTTGTTGCGAAAAACCTCGTGCAGCTCCTCGTATCGCACCTTCGTGAAAGGCGGATACATCATCACGATCAGGCCCACCGCAATGGGAATGGAAGTGGTTCCGACGCTGAACCGATTCAGGAACGGCACGACTCCGGGCACCAAGAATCCCAGCACGAAGCCCGCCGCCATCGCCGCGAAGATCCACCCCGTGAGATATCGATCCAGAAATGAAAGTCGACTCTTCGTTGTCATGAACGCCCAATCTCTTTGATCTTCTGTTTGATGGCCAGTTCCTCCAGCGAACCCAGAGGCAGCGAGAGAAACAGACCTATGCGGCGATCGAGGACGACGAAGGCGTCATGAAATGCGCGGGCAATCTCTTCCGGCGTGCCTTTCACGGCAGCGGGATCAGGAATTCCCCAGTGCGCAGTCATAGGTTGTCCGGGCCAATAGGGACAAACCTCATTTGCAGCGTTGTCGCACACCGTAAAAACGAAATCCAGATGAGGAGCGTCAGGACCAGAAAACTCATTCCAGGATTTGCTTCGCAACCCTTCTGTCGATATGCCTGCGGATTGAATCTGGCTGAGAGCCTCAGGCCGCGGCGCTCCCGTTGGATGGCTGCCCGCGCTGTATGCGGTGAGCCTGCCTTGGTTCCTATGATTCAGGATCGCCTCCGCCATGATGGACCGGGCTGAGTTGCCCGTGCACAGGAACAAGACGTTATAGTGCTTATCCATTTCGATCAACCCTCGGCCGCGATGGCTACCGGGGAACAGCATCCGGGTTCGCAGCATGAAGCCTCTGGTCTGGTGGCGCGAATGAATGCGCTCATGAACTTGCCCTCGACCTGCGCAGCAATTGCGTCCACATCGACCCCGGCCTGAGTAAGGAATTGGCGGGCATCTTTGACGTTGTAGGTGCGGGTCGGCTCGATGGCCACTTCTGCGAAGCCCGCCTCCACGAGTCTTTGCCAATAATCCTGCTCCTCCAATGCCCCGGCTATGCAGCCTACCCACAGCATCATGCTTTGCCTTACCGCATCGGGGACACTCCCACGCACGATAACGTCTGAGACCGCAAAACGGCCGCCTGGCTTCAGCACGCGAAAAGCTTCGCGCAGAACCTTGTCCTTATCTGCTGAGAGGTTGATGACGCAGTTTGAAATAACGACATCCACAGAGTTGTCGGGCAGCGGAATGTTTTCGATCTCGCCCTTCAGGAACTCGACATTCCCGACTCCTGCCTGACGCTGGTTTTCGCGGGCCAGCGCAAGCATGTCGTCTGTCATGTCGAGCCCGTAGGCTTTGCCCGTGGGACCGACGCGGCGCGCCGAAAGCAGCACATCGATGCCTCCACCTGAACCAAGATCGAGCACAATTTCGCCCGGCTTCAGCTCAATCAATGCAGTGGGATTGCCGCACCCAAGGGAGGCCAGCACAGCCTTCTCCGGAATCATTTCCTTCTCGCCGGCACTGTAGAGATTTGCAGTGATCGGGTCGCAGCATCGGAGGCCCGGATCGCAGCAGGCTTGCACGCCGCCTGCTTCTGCGACGGCGCGGGCGGCGCTGCCATACTTCTGTATGACTTCTTCCTTTACCTGAGAGGTGGTATCCATCCTGCTTCTCCTCGTATACGTTAAAGCGAATGTATTCCGGCCGGCTCATATCTGTCAATGCGTATATAATGAGGCATGGTTCGCTCTACCAAGTCATTCGACCTGGCTCCCCTGTTTGCTGCTTTGGCTGACCGCACCCGTTTGCGGTTGCTCAATCTGATGAATGGCCGGGAGGTCTGCGTGTGCTACTTCGTGGAGATACTGAAGCAGAGCCAGCCAAAGATCTCCCGGCATCTGGCCTATCTGCGCAGGGCCGGCATCGTGTCCGCACGCCGTGAGGGAAAGTGGATGCATTACAGCATCAGGCGCCCCGGCGATGCTGGTGTGGCTGCGATTCTTGATACGACTCTCATGTCGTTCAGTGACGACCGTGAAATGCAGAGCGATTTGTCGCAACTGGGCAAAGCGTGTTGCGAGCCCGAGCGTTTTTTCACGCTGCAGAGAGCACCGGTTCCAGCTCGATTAGAGACAGAGTCGGTTTAAATCCACCGCGTCATGCCATGAATATGACTATCTGGTTCCAGGACCGTCTGCGAGTCCGGCTAATCCCTGGATGGATTGGATCTGGTAATGCGCGGCGTGGGTGTCGTGGCGCGAGAGGTATTTCAGGCGGTCTTCGGGGATGATGGAAACCGTGTAGTTCGGCCCCGCGACGGCCTTCAGCGCCTCAATCGACTCCCAGATCATGATGGTGATGAACTCGATTTCGGTCTCGAGGGTCCTCCGCAGCACAAAGCCGCCGCAGTATCCGGGGACCTTGCCGATGCCGGGGAGCATTTCAGGCTTCAGCATGGCTTCGTATGCGTCGGCATGTTCAGGCTTCGTGTATCCGTGCCAGATTCTCGCAATCATGTGCATTCCTCCCGGTCTTCTACGAAAAGGGGTCGTGGGTTTTCTAAGAGCCTTTTTGCGACTTTTGCCGCGGGCTCCGACTGCGAGTTGCAGCGGGCTCACCGCATGCTGTTCAACAAACTGGCCGACCAGCGGTGCGCGACTCGCGAGACGAATTATATGCGGCTCGCACACGTTTCCTGAGCAACCCCGGCTTTCGGCCGGGATGACGCCGGACAATTTGCGTCTTTTGAATGCCTGAACGGGTCTGCTGCTGACTGGGCCAACGCGCGTGTGTGCCTGTCTGATATGGTGAACGGTTCGGACGCGTATTCGCAGATTGATTCCTGAACTGGAGGCAAGCCGCCATGCTGCCCATCGTGCGCATCACCGCAATCGCTGTTCTTTGCTTCTCGTCGCTGCTCCGAGCGCAACAACCGGCGCAACAGCCGGCTCAGCAGACCACGCCGAAACCGACCACGGCCGCCGAGGCTCCCAATGCCGACACCAGCTACATCGATGCCAACGGCACTGCACATGTCACCCGTGTGGTTCCGGTGCCGCAGTCCATCAGCCCCGAGGCGCAGAAATCCATCAGCCACCCTGAGCCTGACCAAGGGCCGCCGCAATCGCTCGAAGAACGCCGCAAGGGAACCGACGCTTACACAGCCCGTGCCCGCGTCGTTTGGACGAAGCTCTGCCCCAACACCATCGTTGAAGGCAAAATGGCCGGTGTGCCGGTCCGGATCGTCACGCCCGAGGGGATGCCCGGAAAGAACAAGGACAAGGTGCTGCTTAATCTTCACGGCGGCGGTTTCAACTCCGATTCCGGCTCCTATACCGAATCGATCCCGATCGCGAGCTACACGGGAATCAAGGTTGTCGCTGTCCTCTATCGCCTCTCGCCCGAGGTGAAGTTTCCGGTAGCGGTGGACGACGCGATCGCTGTTTACAAGGAGCTGCTGAAGAGCTACAAGCCTGAGCACATCGTCATTTACGGAACGTCGGCAGGCGCGATTCTTACCGCCGAAGTCGCCGCAAGAATCAAGCAACTCGGCTTGCCGATGCCCGCCGCTCTCGGCATCTTCAGCGGCATGGGCGACTTTGCCCGCGCCGGCGACTCCATCGCAATCTACGCGCTGCGCGGATTCGCCGGCCATCTCGAACCGCCAGAGCCTGGCGCGCACAATCCCTACTACGTCGGCTCAACCGATGCGAAGGATACCATCCTTTCGCCCATCTACGGCGACCTGCACGGGCTGCCGCCGACCTTGTTTGTCACCAGCGAGCGCGACCTGCTGCTGAGCGGCACCGTGAATCTGCATCGCGCCTACCTGAATGCCGGCGTTGACGCGCAACTGGTGGTCTACGACGCGCTGCCGCATGCCTTCTGGTACGATTCGCGGCTGCCTGAAGCCATCGAGGCCAATCACATCATGGCGAATTTCTTCGTGAAGCACCTGGCGCCTTAGCTGCGGATCGTCAGCACCGGGCAGGGCGACTCAGAAACCAGCCTGAATGCGTGGGAGCTTCGAATCTTCTGGTCGAGATGCGATCTCTTGTGCACGCCGATCACCAGCAGGTCGATTTTGTGTTGCTCGATGTGCTCGTGGACCCTGTGCTGGGCATCGCCCGTGTAGACAAACGTCCGCGGATTGCAGGCCTCCCGAGCGTGCTCTGGCACCAGTTGATCCAGTTCGCGGAGGAAGTGCTTCTGCAATTTCGAAAGCTGGTCAGGATGTTCGACTGTGCTGGCCGGAATCACGTTGAGCACGTCGATTGCGGCGCCTGCCTCTTTGGCCAGCGAGATGGCGTAGATGGCCGCGTTCGCCGCGGCCGGCGTGAAGTCGCTGGCGTAGAGGATGTGTTGAAACGGCACTGCGTTCGCGGTTGCCAAGGGCAGATGCGGACCCAACAAAAGGCAGGGCCAGGGAGTCGACCTGATAATCCTCTCGGCGGTCGAGCCGACTACTTGCCGCTCCATGCGCCCTTCTTCGTGCGTTCCCAGAACGATCAGGGCAGGCGCGTGTTGGTCGGCGAGGGTGGCAATCATGGTTTCGGTGTTGCCTTCCAGCAGAATGGGCCGCGCATCAACGCCCCCTGTGCTGAGCGCGTGTGCCGCCCGTGTCAGCCGGGAGGATATGTGTTCGCGCTCTCGGCTCAGATTACTGGAGAGCGCATCGGCCTCCATGGCAGCCGGGCCGGCGTGAAAGACATGCGTAACAAGCAGCTTAGCCGCGTAGTACTGCGCCAGCTGCCGTGCATAGCGCCCGGCATTCTCGGAGTAGCTTGAGAAATCTGTTGCAAATACGATGCAGTCGATATTGACTTCAGGCCGGTCGTTTTCTACCTGCAATGTGTCCCTCCGGGCGTGGTTTGCCCAACAGAGTCTGACGCTTCGGAGCGCTTCGAGGGTTCGCCCGAAACAGAATCACTCGTACTTCCGAAGAAACAGCAGATAAGCGGGCTGTGCGCATGGAAGAATTTCTCTTGACATAGAGTACTCTAATATGTAGAGTAACTGTCAGCGAAGGAAAGGGACAATGAGTCGCCATTGGAGGGCAGATATGAACCGAATCTTTAAGACCTCGGCGGCATGCCAGTTAATAGTGGTGGCTGCGCTTCTGTTCGCGTGCAGCCCGTACGGTGCGGCGCAGCAGCCGTCCGCACCAAATGTGGAGACACAGCGGGAAGCCCTGAAGAAACTCGCCTTCCTGGTGGGTCACTGGTCCGGTTCTGTCACTGTCGCTCGCGGGCCGGGTGAACCGCTGCACCTGGCGCAGACCGAGAGTGTCGAGTACAAGCTGGACGGCCTGGTTCTGCTGATCGAAGGGCAGAGTACGGGCGCAGACGGCAAGGCTCAGTTCGCGGCGCTGGCGACGATTTCGTACGACGACGCTTCACATGCATATCATTTCCGCGCGTACAACGACGGGCGTTACCTCGATACGGAACTGGCGGTCCAGCCGGATGGTTTTGCGTGGGGATTCGATGGCGGCCCAGCGAAGATCCGGAACACGATGCACCTGACGGCGAAGGGCGAGTGGCAGGAGACGACGGATGTTACGTTCGGCAGCGCGCCGCCGCACCGCAGCGTGGAGATGCTGCTCGCGCGTCAACCGTGAAGACCAGAATTCTTCTTAAGTGGGAGATTGAAACGGATTTCGGGAAAAGGAATGTAGAAGGAGACTCCTATGCAGGATGAAACAAGCGCACGTGAACTAAGCGAGAGGCTGGCCCTGATCCAACACATGATTGAAGAGGGCCGCCGCACAACCGAAAGGTGGGGCTGGACGTTCGTCCTGTGGGGAGTGGCTTATTATGTCGCGATTCTGTGGGGCGCCATCAGCCGCAATCCGATTGTGTGGCCGGTCACCATGATCAGTGCTTTTGTGCTGACGGGGATTCTCGTATCGCGGAAGAGCCGCAGTCAGGCGAATACGACAATAGGACGAGCAATCGGGTCAATCTGGATCGCCTTGGGCATTTCAATGTTCCTGGTCTTCCTGTCATTGGGAACGAGCGGCAGAATTGACGAGCACATCATGGTGGCAGTTCTGGGCGCAATGCTTGGCGGCGCCAATGCCGCTTCCGCGATGATTTTGAGATGGAAGATGCAGTTTGCCTGCGCAGTCGTGTGGTGGGCTTGTGCGGTATTCGCATGTTTTGGCAGGGGAGCGCAGATCACAATTGTGTTTCTGACAGCGATTTTCTTCTGCCAGATTGTCTTCGGCATCTACGCCATGATCAAGGAATCGCGGCGGCGCAGGCAGAGTGGAGTCGTTCATGCCTGAGCTGCCTGAACTCAATCCGGTAATCCACGGCAAGCTGCGGCTCGCGCTGCTTTCGCTGCTGGCAGGCGTGGAAGGGGCGGAGTTTACGTGGCTGCGTGCGAAGACGGGATCGACGGATGGCAACCTGGGCGCGCAGTTGCTCAAGCTGGAAGAAGCCGGCTATGTCGCGGTGGAGAAGAAGTTCGTGATGCGGAAGCCCCAGAGCATCTATCGCATCACCGAGAACGGACGGCAGGCGCTGGCCGAGTATGTGCAGGCGCTCAAGCAACTGCTGGGTTCGGCCATCAACGTGTGACCGGTTCGCCGGCGAGTTCGGCTCGCACGCGCTGCATGATGCCAAGGTAGTAGGCGAGGTTGTGGATCGTGTTGAGCGTGGCGGCCAGAGGCTCGCTGCACTGCATCAGGTGGCGAAGATAGGCGCGCGAGTAACGGCGGCACACCATGCAGTCGCATGCGGGATCGGCGGGTTGCTGGTCTTCGGCATACTGCTTGTTCTTGATGTTCACGCGACCCTGGCTGGTGAAGAGCAGTCCGTGGCGCGCAGCGCGCGTGGGCAGCACGCAGTCCATCATGTCGACGCCCATGCGCGCGTATTGCTCGATCTCATCGGGATAGCCGACGCCCATCACGTAACGCGGCTTGTCTTTCGGCAGCAGCGGCAGTACTTCGGCGATGACTTCGTGGGTGAGTTCGCGGGGCTCGCCGACGCTGAGGCCGCCGATCGCGTATCCGTCGAAGTCCATCTCGACGAGGCGCTCGGCTGATTCGCGGCGCAGATCGTGGTACATGCCGCCCTGCAGAATGCCGAAGAGCTTCTGCGTCTGCCCACTGAAATCGTCGCACCACGGGACCTCGTGCCGGTGCGCGCGGAAGTGATCAAGCGAGCGCTGCGCCCATGCCAAGGTCAGGCGCAGACTCTCTGCGGCGCGCGTGCGGTCCGCGGGATATTCGGTGCATTCGTCGAAGGCCATGCAGATGTCGGCGCCAAGAGAGATCTGCACATCCATGGAGCGCTCCGGCGTGAAGAAGTGGCTGCTGCCATCGAGATGCGAGCGGAAGCGCACACCCTCGTCGGTGACTTTGCGGAGTTGTGCGAGGCTGTAGACCTGGAATCCGCCGGAGTCGGTGAGCATGGCGCGCGGCCAACTGATGAAGCGATGTAGGCCGCCCATGCGCTGGATCGCTTCGTGGCCGGGGCGCAGGTAGAGGTGATAGGTGTTGCCGAGAATGATTTGCGCGCCGAGTGATTCAACTACGTCCTGCGCTACGGCCTTTACGCTGCCGGCCGTGCCCACCGGCATGAATACCGGGGTTTCCACGACCCGGTGGGGCAGGTGCATCTGCGCGCGGCGGCCGCCGGATTCGGTCGTGTTGAGGAGGTGGAATTTCAGGCTCACTTTGTAATTCTAGCTGGCCAAGCGCGGTTACACCGGCGCAGGAAGCTGCAACAGAGCTTCCTGCGCGGCGGTAGTTAGCCAATGCGGCGGTTGTGGTGCTTCGCGCGATAGATGCGGCGCGATGCCATGTTCTGGCGGTGAGCGATGATGCGGCGTTGCCTCATTGTCAGGCGGCCGTTGTGGCGTGCGCGCATTGTGCGAACCCGGCGATGAATGCGCATCTGCTGCCGTTCAAGGCGTGCGCCCTGTCGCGGGGTGAGGCGTCCGGTATGGATGCCGTTGCCGATGCGTCGCTGCTGGTTGAACTCGCGCTTGGAAATGGGTGCTTTCGGCGCCGCCGGAGCGGGTGTTTGGGCGATCATCATGGCGGGCGCTGCAGTCAGTGCCGCCACAAGTACGTATTTGAGTATCCTCATGGTGCTTCTCCTTCTGTGACGGCGGTGGCTGAATTCGCTCCTGCCACTCACACTGGCTGAAACACGAGGCTCGCAGATTCGTTGTGTGGATTCTCGCGCGTTTGCGCTTGATTCCTTAAGAGTTGCTGAAGAACGGAGAAGCAGCTGGCTCGCGGCAGGGTTAACTTGCGCTGCCGAACTTGAATTGAATTCCTGCGCGGGCCAGGCGCCTTGTTGCGAGGGTTGTCGTCGGCGTCTTCGACACTTCGATGCTGCGATCGAAGAGATTCTCACCGGCCGCGAAGACTTCGAGGTGCGATCCGATGTCGTGCGATCCGTATGCATCGAGGCGGAAGTAGCTGTGCAGGAGAAACAGGTTTGCGTCGTCGTCATACTGGCGGCCGCTGAGGCGGCTCTGCAGGCTCAAGGTTCCCAGGCGCGGGCGGAAGGCGCGAAGGTTCAGCGTCGCCATGTTGCGCGCTACTTCGGGGATCCAATTGCCGGAGTCCTGCTTGCCGCGTGACACGACGGCGTGCGCATATTGATAGCCGCCATCGACGGCGAGCCAGCGTTGTGGAGCGAGTTCGAAATCGATACCGACTCCACGGCTTTCAATCTGTCCGAGGTTTTCGCGCTTGAGCAGAATGGGCGATGAGTTGGGGTTTGTTGTGAAGGCGACGATCGGGCGGTTGACCTGCGTATCGAAGTAGCTGGTGCGGATGGTGCCCCAGCGCCAATCGCTTGCGACGCCAGTCTCCCAGCCGGTGGCGCGCTCGCTCAGGAGCGACGAGTTGGGCAGGGTGAGCTTGTTGCCGACCTGGGTTGAGCGGTAGAGTTCGCTGGGCGTGGGGGCGCGAAAGGCGCGAAAGCCGGAGGCCGAAAGCGCCCAGTGATTTCCCAGCTTTAGCGAGAGCCCCATGCGCGGGTCGAAGAGGTGTTCGTCGCTGGTGGGAGGCCGCATGGCGGCCGGGACCCACGCCGAGCCGTTCCAGTTGACCTGGTGCGCATCGTAATTCTGGAACCAGTCGAGCCGGCTCGATGCGGTCACTGTCCATGCACTGTGCGTCCACATGGCTTCGGCGTAACCGGCCGAGTCGCGCTGGTGATCGCGCAGGTTTGTGAGCGCGGCGGTTGCGCCGAATGTCTGCTCGCGATCCCAAACGCGAATGTCGTGCACATCTGCGCCTGCAACCACGAGGAACTCGCGCCCGATGGGCTGATTCCAGTGCGCGGCAACGCCGAGTTCATTATCGGGGGTGAGCGAAAAGCGCGTGGGTGACTCTCCGCATCGATAGGTGCACACCGGATCGGCGGTGGTCGGCGTATTCGAGATGCTGGAAAACGTCTGGCGGTAGTGTTCGGTTGAGCCGTAGAGCCGCAGAACAGCCGAGGCACTGTGCGCGCCCTGCCAGTCAGCGCCGGTGGCGTAGCGCCAGAGCCGGGTGCCGTTCCTCTGAAATGGCGTTCCATTGGAGCGGGCTTCGTTGAATCCGCTGCCGCGGATGAAGAGGCGCAGAGGGCCGTGATTGTGCTCAACGCCAACGCGTCCGTTCTGGCCGTGCGTGTTCGACTCCGTGTCGACCGGGCCGCGCTGGTAGGGAGCTTCCTGGATGAAACCGTCGGTGCCGATCGAGCCGCCCGATGCGAGAATTCCCCACGAGCCCAGCCTGGTTTCAAGTAGCGCGCTTGCGTCGTACGTGCCCAGGCTTCCGTAGCTCGAGCGCACCTTGCCAAGCGAATTTGCCGGGCGCGTGGAGACTACGTTGACCACGCCGCCGATGGCGCTTGAACCGTAGAGATCGCTTGCGCCTCCGCGCAGAACCTCGATGCGATCGATGGCAAGCTCGGGCTGCTCTTCCCAGTGAATCCATCCGCCCACCGCGTCGTTGAGCGGCACATCGTCTTCCGTCACAAGGGTGCGGCTCGCCGAGGTTGACCCCAGCCCGCGCAGGCTTATGCCCTGCGAAGTGGGATTGGCGACCAGCGAACTCGAACGGCGAAACAGTTCCACTCCCGGAAGCTGCCGCATCTGGCCATCCATCATCACGGAGGCGGTTGTGCTCAGGGCGGATTCTGACAGGACTCGCGTGACCATCGGGCTCTCAAGCGGGCCCAGCGGTGCGCGATACGCGGTTACCGTGACCTGCTGGCTGGTGCCGGCGGGATCGAGCTGGATGGTCGCGCTCGCGCTGAGATCGACGAATTTGTCGGCAAAACCCTGAGCCTCGATGTGGAGATGGCACGGGATGCGGCAGCGGATGGTGAGCTGTCCGCTGGTATCGGTGCGGCCGAGCAGGCTTCCGCCTGCTTCCTCGACACTGGCGCCGGCGATGGCTGCGCCGGACTTGTCCACGACAGTGAGCGTGAGCGCCACAGGTTTTTGGGCAAAAGCAATTCCTGCGGCGGCCAACAATACGGCGACCGCGAGCGCAAGGCTACAGCTGCGCCGCTGAACGCCAGATATCGCTTTCCATCCGCACCACGGCATCGGCTTCACCTTCATGGCGATTATGCAGCGCCTGCACCAGCTCCGCCACGGTTTTTCCTTGACCGGGAATCCGCAACTGCGATGCAATTTCGTCGAGTGGGATTAGTACAAATGCGCGCTCGGCAAGTCGCGGATGGGGAAGCTCCAACCCCGGCTCGCTGATCTGGAGATCATCCATGAGCAGGATATCCAAGTCCAACGTCCGGGGTCCATTGGGAATTCCTGCGGAGCGATCCCGGTCGAATTGCTTTTCGATTTCGAGCAATTTCCTAAGGAGTTCGCGGGGCTCCAGCTCCATCTGTAAAGCCATAACGGCGTTCACGAACCGGGGCTGGTCTCGAAGGCCGACCGGATCGGTGCTGTAAAGCGATGACCGGGCGACCAGGGGGCCAAGTTCCGCGAGCCGCAATGCCGCGGCTGCCAGGGTTGCCGGGGGTGGTCCCACCCAACTGGCGAGGTTAGCGCCAAGCGCAATGTAAGCAGTTCGCATCCGTCCCTAGGGTATCGCGGGGGCTGGATTTGGGGTGATTACGCGCCGGGATCGGCAGCTCGCTTCACCACCTGGCGGATCCGAATCAGGGTTGCCGCGAGCGCGGCCAGGCCCGCATACCACAAGGCAAAGGCGATACGCACGACCCACGCCGGTGCCTCCCCCGCTCGCTTGAGCAGGAATGGGAGGAAGTTCCAGCAGGTGATGTGTACATAGTCCCAGGGGTCCTGCGTCATTGCCACGGTGTTCAGGCCCCAGGCGGACATCTTGCCGAGCGCAAAGGCGATGATGTTCTTCATGCGCAGGGCGATCACAAAAGTGGGATGTCCGAAGGTCTCCTCCTGGTAGATTTCGAGCGGCAGCCAGAACATCAGCGACTCAATCTGGATGACCACGCTGGCGCACAGCAGCACCATTCCGAAGGCCCAGACGGCGCGGCCTGCTTCGTGGCGATACTTGAGCAGCAACGGGATCGCGACGAGTGCGACGAGTTCGACGGCAGTCGAAACATAGCGGTCGCCCCAGGCAAAGTCACCAGCCCACGCGAAGTAGCGTGCATAGAAGCTGAGATAGGCCAGGAGCATTACGCCTGCGGCGATTGCGTACGCGCGTACTGGCGGCGACAGCCTGCGCCAGTGCAGCACGAGCAGCAGGAGAGCGAGGACGATCAGGGGATCGAAGAGAAAGATCGACTTTTCCGGCGTGAACAGCGCACCGAAGAAGCCCGCGTGCCAGGTTGTTGTCCACGGATAGTTCGACGGCAAGCTCGGATCGCGCGCGATTGTTTCTTTGGCGACGAGGCTTACATAGGTGTTGGTCCACGAGCCGAAGCGATGGAACTGGTAGACCCGGTCAAGGAAACCGAAGAGGCAGAAGACCGGGATTGCACAGATTGCGTAAGCGCGGCATCGCTCCCAGAGTTCACGTCCGCGCAGGCCATCGAAACCCATCATCAGCAGAACGAAAAGAACGCCGGCCAGCAGATCTATGCCGGTCGTGAGACGCGTCAGCAGGTTGAGCCCGAAGGCGCCCGTTCCGATGAGCAGGGCGCGGCGGCTGCCGGTCCTGAACCACTCGTATTCGAAAGAGAAACCCACGAGAGTCAGAAGGCAGATGTAGTTGTTCTCCATCATGTTCTGCGTGTAGTGCAGGTGCGTTGTAGCCAGCAGAAATGCGAGCACGCTTGCAGCCGACTGGCTCACGCTGAACGAGAATTGACGGAGAAGCCTGAAGCACACGAGCGCGGTCAGCACCGTGACGAAGATCTGCGTCAGGCAGGTCACGACGATGTTGCGCACCGTGGGGTCCGTGTCGTCATACCGATCGAAGACATGGAGCTTTTCGATGTACGTGCCAAGGATGTCGGTGGGCAGCATCAGGAGGGACTGCCCGATCCCGTACCAGCTTTGCAAGGAGCCGTTGCGCCCATGCACGCCAAACTCGGGATACTCGCTGGGAAATACCGGCGGCTCGGAGGTCCAGAAGGAGTGCGTGGATTGCAGGCGGTGCATCGTGTCGGCGCTGCCCAACTCGCCGGACTGCACAACAAACGCAGTAAGGGCTGCTGCGAGCGCGAGGAGAAGAACCGGACTGTTCAGTCTGGAGAACCGACGGAATACCATGGCAGAATCAGCCGGCGCGTCTCGATCCGGCTTCCTGATTCCATCGTAATTGTCTGCGCTTGCGGTTCGTCCCATCTCAGCACGCGGCTGCGGCGCGACGCGTCAATCTGGTAGCATCTTTTTTCGGAGATATATCAGCATGGACGCCCTCAATACCGCGGGTCTCGGCGCCCGCCGCAATGAAGACATCGCTCTCGATCTGCTTAAATTCGTCGCCGGAACCACGGGCGCCGGCCGTCCCGCGGCTGGATCCACCGGGTTCAGCGGCTCAGGCGCCGGCAAGCCGGAAGACCACGTCAAGGAGCTCCTCGAGCTCTACACGCGATGCCTGCACGCGGTTGAAGGCAAAGGGGAATAGCAATAGCAAGCGAAGGCAATTGTCGTGTTGCGGTAGTTGGCGCCGGAGCTTTCGGGCGCAATCATCTTCGTGTCTATCGCGAGCTCGAGTCGGCCGGAATGGGGGTTGTTCTCGCAGCCGCGGTGGAACCGGACGCAGCGCGCGCCGCCGAGACCGAAGCCAAATACTTAATCCCGGTTTTCGCTTCGATCGAGGAACTGCTCGCGGCAAATCTCAAGCTTGACGCCGCCACAGTTGCGGTCCCGACGCTGCAGCACCATGCCGTGGCCTCGGCGCTGCTTGACGCGGGCCTGGATCTGCTCGTGGAGAAGCCGCTGGCGGCGACTTCGGCACAAGCCGACGAGCTGATCGCTCTCGCCGACAAAAACAAGCGCATCCTGCAGCCCGGGCATCTGGAGCGATTCAACCCGGCCGTGCTCGCGGTGCAGCCGCATTTTCGCCGGCCTATGTTCTTTGAGGCGCATCGGCTCTCTGTCTTTTCGCCGCGGTCGCTCGATGTTGATGTCGTGCTCGACCTGATGATTCACGATCTCGACATCGTGCTCACCATGGCCAACTCACCGGTGCGCGAGGTTCGCGCGGTGGGTTTGCCCATTCTTTCGCCCAAGGTCGACATTGCCAACGTGCGCGTGGAGTTCGAGTCAGGATGCGTGGCGAATTTCACCGCGTCGCGCGTCTCCACGGAACGAGTACGGAAGCTGCGCTTCTTTCAGCCGCGCGCCTACGTTTCGATTGATTATGCGCGTCAGGACCTGCTCGTCATTCGCCTGGACGCCAGCATTACGCCGGAGATTGCCGCTGCGATTGCCGGCGGCCGCGTCGATCCCGCAGTGCTGGCGCAACTGGCGGCTGCGAGCGGAGGCGGTCCGCAGTCCAGCCCCAATCCGGGGCTCTCGTTCCTCAAGCCGACGGTCACGCCGGGCGAGCCGTTGCGGCTTGAGATTCTGTCGTTCCTTGAGTCTGTCCGCACGCGGCGTGAGCCGCTGGTTACAGCGCGACAGGGGCGTAATGCGCTGGCCCTTGCGCTAGAAATCCAGTCGACGATGGCTGCGCACGCCCACCGCGCCGGGCTTGGCGACTTTTTTGAGCCGAACGTCTGACGGCTGTTTCTATGCAATGCCGAGCACGCGGTTGACGAACCCAACCACATATTTCCAGACCAGGTAGTAGACAGTCATTCCCACCGCGAGAAACAGGGCAATCAGGGCATAGGGCAGCGTGAGGGCATTGAACCACGTAACGGACGTGGCGCCCAGTGTCAGCACCCCGGCGTGCGTTGCGATGAAAGCACCAACAGGCACCATCAGCAGCGGCAAGAATGCTCCATGTACGCCCACCTGAAGGTGCGTGCGCTCGTGCGACCACTCCCACAGCATGTTCCACAGTCCCCAAAGCCCTGGCACAAGGGCCATGGGGAACACCAGTCCGCGCTCGATCGGGAACGAAATCTGCATTCCCAGCCGCAATATGATAAACCCGATCAGCATCAGCGGAAGCACCAGCGTGGGCACCAGGATTCCTGCCATAAATGCGCGTAGATAAGGATGTGTGTTCATCGGAATCTCACTTTCCGCGGGTAACTGCCCGCTCGATTCAGAGGTAGTAGAGGATCACCGGAATGGTTCGCGGAGCGACTGCCGCAAACACAACCAGGCCGGCAGCCAGCGCCCAGTCGAACCAGGGAACGGAAGCGGCGCGGTGCACGCTCTGCTCATCCATCCGACGCAACATTGCGGGCCAAAGGTCGCGATCGGGCTCGGCGTCGTCTCCGACCGCCGGCAGGACGCCCTGCAACAGATGCTTCATTCGCGCTGCCTCATCGTTGTTCAATCCTGATTTGTGTTCTCTGTTCTCAGCCGGCTCATTCATGGTTTGATCCCCATTTCGTTCAGATCTTTTCTTAGCACGCGCAGAGCGCGGAAGACGCGGAGCTTCACCGCCGCCACCGTGATTCCCAGCGCCTCGGCAACTTCTTTGTACGGCCGCTCTTCGACAACTGCCAGGACCGCGGCGACGCGTAACTTTACCGGCAGCCGGCCAAGCGCCTGGGTCGTCTTCCGCCGGATCTCCGCCGAGATGGCCGCGTCGCTTGCGAGCGGAGCGGCAGTGCTCTCCAGCATCTCCGGCGGTACGGTGCTCTCCGGCTTTTGTCTCCGGAGCCAATCTAGCGCCGCATGGGTTGCGATACGACGCGCCCACGGCTCGAACCCGCGAGCGGAGTCGAAGCGCGCATGTGCCTGGTGTATTCGCCAGAAGGCTTCGATGGTCACGTCTTCCGCCGCGCCGCGGTCGCGCACGATGCGCAGCGCCCACCCGAAAACAGCGCGCTGATGCGTGCGGAATAAGGTCTCGAAGGCATCGACGTCGCCTTGGCGAAACCTCAAGAGGACGCTGCTTCCGTCGTCCTGCATCCCGCTTTCCTTTCTAACTTCCTTTACGCACGACGCCGCTGAAAGGTTACACCCGTGTGCTGTCTTATTCAGAAAAGCGATTTTTCAGGGCGGTTTTCCGCGTACTGCCTTGACCGGCCCGGGTCCCGGGCATTACCGTTGCCTGCCGGTGGGTGGAGATACGGTTTCTCCGTCTTCAAATTCCAGATCAGCTTCCACCCGGCCTCTAGGAGCTTAATGAACATGCCCCGAATTCGATCGCTCGCCGCATCTTTCGCCTTGTGCGCCGTCGTTCTCGCAGCCAATGCGCAGGAGAATCAGAAGCCCGCCTACCTCAACCCGAGCCTGCCGCCCGAGCAGCGCGCCGCAGACCTGGTGCACCGAATGACGCTGGAAGAGAAGGCAACGCAACTCGTGAACCAGGCGCGTGCGATTCCGCGCCTCAATGTTCCTGCCTACGACTGGTGGAGCGAGGCGCTTCACGGCGTCGCGGTTGACGGCACCACCGAGTATCCCGAGCCCATCGGCCTCGCCGCGACATTTGACGCGCCGCGCATCCATGAAATGGCGGTCGACATCGGAATCGAAGGGCGCGTCAAGTATGTGCAGGCGCTCAAAGCCAACGGGGGGTACAGCAGGATTTTTCAGGGGCTTGACTTCTGGGCGCCCAACATCAACATCTTCCGGGATCCGCGCTGGGGGCGCGGGCAGGAGACCTACGGCGAAGATCCATTCCTTACCGCGCGCATGGGCGTCGCCTTCGTTACCGGCATGCAGGGTGACGATCCGAAGTACTTCCGCGTGATCTCGACCCCCAAGCACTACGCGGTGCACAGTGGCCCCGAGCCTACGCGCCACAACGCCGACGTAATCGTCAGCAAGCACGATGAGCTTGATACCTACCTGCCGGCATTTCGCGCCACGGTGACGGAGGCCAAGGCCGACTCCGTGATGTGCGCCTACAACAGCATCAACGGCGAGCCGGCGTGCGCCAACCAGTTCCTGCTGCAAGATCAGCTTCGCGGCAAGTGGAACTTCCAGGGATACGTCGTTTCCGACTGCGGCGCTGTCATCGATATTTTCCAGGGGCATCACTACAAACCCACACAGCCGCAGGCCTCTGCCATCAGCCTGCAGCGCGGCATGGACAACGAGTGCGTCGATTTCTTCATGAAGGTTACGGGCGACCACGACTATCGCCCGTATCTCGAAGCCGTGAAGCAGGGCTACCTGAAAGAGAGCGACATCGATACTGCGCTTGTGCGCCTCTTTACCGCGCGGATGAAGCTGGGCATGTTCGACCCTCCTGACATGGTGCCCTACACCAGGATCAACGAGAGCGAACTCAACAGCCCCGCGCATCGTGAGCTGGCGCTCAAACTCGCCGATGAGTCGATGGTGCTGTTGAAGAACGACGGTACACTGCCGCTGAAGACCTCGGGCATCAAGATTGCCGTGGTGGGTCCGCTGGCGGAGCAGACGAAGGTGCTGCTCGGCAACTACAACGGCACTCCCACGCACACAGTTTCGATTCTTGAGGGGATACGCAAGGAGTTTGCCGGGGCCACTGTCAACTACCTTCCCGGAACGCAGTTCCTCAGTAAGGAGGCGCAACCGGTACCCGCGTCCGCCCTCACTGTCGACGGGAAACCCGGCGTTAAAGTCAGCTACTCCAAGCTCGACATGACCAATATGAACCGGCCTGTCGTATCGGCGCCTCTGGTCGAACGCGTCGAGAAGACGATCGATCTGCACGACGCACCGCTGCCGAGCGAAGTGGCAGGTATCCGGCCGCTTGCCATCCGCTTTGAAGGCAGCCTGACCGCTCCCGAGAACGGAGAGTACAATCTCGGGGTCAAAACAACCGCTTCCTTTCGCGTCAGGCTCAATGGCAAAGATGTGACCTCCGGCTGGAACGGCGAGAGCAAGCTCGGCCATGTACAGCTCGAAGCCGGCAAACCCGCGCAACTTCAGGTCGAGTTCACCCCTGGCGACAGCAAGACCATCACCGCGCAGTTGGTCTGGTCCAAGGTTGATCTCAAGCCGCAACCCGAGGCGATCGAGGCCGCGAAGAACGCCGACGTCGTGGTCGCTGTGGTGGGCATTACAAGCGAGCTTGAAGGCGAAGAGATGCCGGTGGAGGAACCCGGCTTCAAGGGCGGCGACCGCACCAGCCTCGATCTGCCCCAGCCGGAAGAGGACTTGATCGAGGCGCTCTCCGCAACCGGCAAACCGCTGGTCGTGGTGCTTACCAATGGCAGCGCGCTCGCCGTCAACTGGGCGAGTGAACACGCCAATGCGATTCTCGAAGCGTTCTATCCCGGCGAAGAGGGAGGAACGGCGGTGGCCGAGACACTGTCGGCCAAGAACAACCCGGCGGGACGTCTGCCGGTGACTTTCTACAAGAGTGTCGACCAGCTTCCGCCATTCGCAGACTACGCAATGAAGGGGCGCACCTACCGCTACTTCACAGGTGTGCCGCTCTATCACTTCGGCTACGGACTCAGCTATACGAAGTTCTCCTACAGCGATCTGAGTGTTCCAACGCAAACCGTCGCTGCGGGCGATCCGGTTACGGCCGACGTCACCGTGAAGAATGCGGGCAGCCGAGATGGGGATGAGGTGGTGCAACTCTATCTCAGATTTCCGAACGTTCCGGGTGCGCCGCTGCTTTCGTTGCGTGGATTCCAGCGAGTACACCTGGCTGCGGGCGCATCCCAGAAAGTGCATTTCGATCTGAAGGATCGTGACCTGAGCATGGTCACGGAAGCCGGCGAGCCGGTTATCGCCGAGGGAGACTACTCGATCTCTGTCGGCGGAGGGCAGCCTGGAACTTCCACACAAACGTTGACGAGAACATTCCATGTCAACGGAACGAAGAACCTGCCCGAGTAGGGGCGACTTCAGGGCAAAACAAGGGGCGCTTTCGTTGCGGAAGCGCCCCAAGCATTTTCAATTGCATCTAGAGCTGTTCCGCAGCTGGTGTAGCCGTTTTTGGTCTCAGTTCAAGGTGGCTTTTTCTTGCTGAAAAAGCCACGGGGCGGAAATGGCTTCTGGACACAGCAACTGCGGAATCGCTCTAGTCTGCGGCGTTGCTCGCTGAATTTTCCGCAATGACTTGCTTCATCTTCAGATACACGGCGTTAGTCCAGCCGAAGCCGATCACGTTTGTCTTGTATCCGGCGCTCACCTGCACGTTCGCGTTGCCTGACAGCACGTTGTACTTCTCGCGAATGGTGCCGTCATTGGCAAAGCCCTGGTCCACGGTTGCGTCCCACTTCTGCGCCAGGCGTTTTGCGTCGTCGCGGAATCCGGTTGCCTCAAGGCCGGCTACGCTCACCCAGTTTGTTGGAGCCCAGCCGAAGGGCTCGTCCCACTGCATGCCGGATTCGTAGCTGCTCATCGACAGTCCGCCGGGGCGCTCAAACAGGTTGAGCTTCGTCACCACTTTCTTTGCCTCTTCGCGGGAGGCTACGCCGGCCCACAGCGGATACAGCGACGAGATGTATGCGTAGTCTGACGATTTGTGTTTTATGAAGTCGTAGTCGGCAAACACGCCCTGCTGCGGCTTCCACAGGTAGCGATGAATCGCGCCATTGCGCATCTGCGCCCGCTTGCCCCAGCGGGCCGCCTCCGTGCCTTTGCCCAGCAGTAATGCAATGTGCTGGAGATCGCGCTCGTAGCGGTAGAGCAAGCTGTTCAGGCAGACCGGCGCGTAATGGTGCGTCGAGCCGTCAAACGGACCGAAGCGGAAGCTCGGATCAAAGCCCGATTCGCGCATGGCGCGGTCGCCAAGATAGAAATCCTTCGACAGCCTGTATCCGTCGGCATACGCGCGCATGCATACCACGCTGGCCTTTGCGTCGCAACTCGTCTGCTTGAGCCGCGCAGCTTCGGCATCGTTCGGATGCTCCGTGCTCTTCACCAGGTAAGCCGCGCCGGCCTCTCCTCCGCTTGCCGCGTGCGGATGTGCGACGAGCCAGTGAATCACGTCGGAGTAGTAGGTGTTGTCGTCGGCCATCTCCGGCACCGGTCCCGCACCGTAGTCGAAGTAGCGCGCGAGCCCCGTCATTCCCGCTTTGTGTTCGGGGCGCGTCCACGTGGAGTAGTCCTTCTCCGCGAGTACGTATGCATGTTCCAGCCAGGCGCGCGCCTGCTTGCGTCCCTCCGGCGTTGCCGGAAAGCTTGCGGGATTCTCGTAGACCGCGCGGATCATCGACGTCAGAAATGGCGGCTGCGAACGCGTAAGGTAGTACGTGCGATTCGCATTGAGCACTGCGCCGTAGTGTTCGATCTCGAAGAGGAAGTTGTCGACCATTCCTTTCGCGAGCGCTTCGCGGTGGTCGGCTTCAAGTCCGAGGAGGATGAAGTAGCTGTCCCAGCCGTACATCTCGTTGAAGCGGCCGCCTGGCACCACGTAGGGATTGGGAAGATAGAGCAGACCCGCGGCCGGCAACTCGTCCGGCATCACATTGCCTAGCATTTCGATGCGACGGGGCAGAGACGCGACCGTCACGTGACACTTCTCGCTGAGCGCTGCTACATCGGTTGGGGCCGGCACCTCGGCGGGCATGTAGAGAATCGGATTCGCCGTCACCTTGATATCGACCAACGAATGGCACTCCGTCATCGATCGCGTCAGCGAGTCCCACGCGGTGTTGATGTAGGCGAGCGTGGCTGCGGGATCGGGCGGCTTATTTGCGGCGGTGGCGCCGGAAGGCTGCGGCGTCTCCTGGGCGGATGCGAACGATATTCCGATTGCGGCCAATGCAAGCAACAACAAGCGAAGCAGTTTCATACGAACTCCCCTGTGTGTTCACGAATGCTCTGGAGTTTATCGCACGGAGTCCAGGGTTGACCTCTTCGGATTTTCAGGAACATTCCTTGCGGGCGCGGTGTCTACATTGAGCACAGTGGTACCGAATGGGATGAACGGAACCGTTGGAACACCCGCTCCCGCGCCGCCTTAACGCACGGCGCCGAGCGGCCTGACCGGTCGCGTCTCCGCCTCCCATTGGCGCGGCTGAATTCAGGTTGGGAGGCACGCCATGTTTGAAGACTCCACGTTCGAATCGACAGGCAGAATCAAGACCCGCAGCCGCCGCTGGATGTTTGCCGCGCTCGTGTTTAACGGCGCGATCCTCGTCACTCTGGTCCTGATTCCACTCATCTACCCTGACGCTCTTCCGAGCCACATGATGCTGTCGCTGCTGGTTGCGCCCGCGGCACCCCAGCCGGAAACTGCGCCGCAGCCGGTGCGGGTTCGCGCCGCATCGCCACACAACTTCTCAGAACTCGAAAACGGCCGCATCACCGCACCACCGAGCATTCCTACGAAGATCAGAATGTTCAACGGCCCGGAACAGCCCTTCGCCAGCAACATTGGGATGGATCTCGGTCCGGCTGTGCCCGGTGCGGATGGCGAGAATCCATTCGGCGCGCGCAGGCCGGTGACGGTTGTCCATCCTCCCGCACCATCGGCTGTGCGGCTGCCGTCTGCGCTCGCTGAAGGCTTCGTGATCTACAAGAACATCCCGCAGTATCCGATCATTCCGAAGACGATGGGGATCCAGGGAACAGTTGTTCTGCAGGCGACCATCTCCAAGGGCGGCGCCATTGAGAACCTTCGCGTGGTCAGCGGGCCGCCGTTGCTGCAGCAGGCGGCAATTGATGCAGTCAAGACGTGGCGTTATCGGCCATATCTGCTCAACCAGCAGCCGGTCGAAGTGGAAACCACGGTGAACGTGATCTTCAAACTTGAGCGCTGAAGGTTCGTGTTGTTCGGCCTTCCATCCTCGGCGCAGGCGCATCCAACCAGATGCGCCTGCTACCGCCCAGGGTGGCGCACGCACGGCTCTATCGGCGACAATCTCTGGTGCCATGCGAATTCTATCCCGTCGTGATTTTTTGATGTCTGCCTCCGCCGCAACTCTCGCCACCGCAACTACAGGATTCGCCGCTTCCAGCAAACAGCGCGTCTTTGTCGCCTCCAATACACAGGAGGGAATCCTTTCGTTCGACTGGAATTCCGCAACGGGCGAAATTACGGCCGCGGGTGTCGCAGCCAAGGTCAATAACGTCGACTGGATCTGCTTCTCACCCGATCGCAAATACCTCTTCGCTGCCTGCGAGGTCGACAGCTTTAACGGCAAGCCCACGGGCGAGCTTGCCAGCTTCCGCGTTGCTGACGGCAAACTTGAGCAACTCTCCGGGCGGAACTCCGCCGGCAAGGGCACCTGCCACTGCGCCATTGACCACACGGGGCGCGTGCTGGTGGCGGCCGACTACGGCGGCGGCAGCGCTGCAAGCTTCAAGGTCGCCGATGGCAAGCTCAGCGAACTGGTGTGGTCGGAGCATTACATCGCGCACGGGCCCAACCCCGATCGGCAGGAGGCTGCGCACGCGCACTTCGCTTCGTTTTCTCCGGACAATCGCTTCGCCTACGTGAATGACCTGGGCGGCGACGTGATCCACATCTACACGTTCAACACGGTGACCGCCGTACTCAAGCGCACGGGCGCATATCACTCCGCACCGGGCGCGGGGCCGCGCACCTTGCACTTTCATCCCAACGGCCACGTGGCGTATTCGATGAATGAACTGAACTCGACGGTCGACATTCTCAAATGGAATAAGACGGATGGCAGTCTTACGCTCGTCAGCCGCGTCGAACTTCTTCCCGCGAACGCGCCGGCGGGATCGACCGGGTGCGACACCGTGATCGCGAATGACGGCCGCTACGTCTACTTCGCGAATCGCGGCGACGATTTTCTCTACAGCTTCAAAGCCGATCCGGCGACCGGCGCACTGACGCCGATGGAGCGCACCGGGACCGGCGGAAAGACTCCGCGCAACTTCACGCTCGATCCCACGGAGCACTGGATGCTGACCGCCGAACAGGATTCAAGCAATCTCGCCGTCTTCGCGCGCAACCTTGGCACCGGCAAGCTGGCAAACGAAGGCAAGAAGGTGGATTGCCCGACGCCGATGTGTATTCTGTTTGTCTGATTGAGATAGGTCGTTCCGAATGAGCGACTCTTCCAGCTACCATGAATACTTCCGATTTCCGCCGTCTCGCTCTCAGCCTTAAAGGCGCTGAAGAAGGTTCGCACTTCGGCGCAGCAGACTTTCGCGTCGGTGGCCGCATCTTCGCCACGCTTGCGGCGGAGAGACAGGGTTGCGGCAACCTGATGCTCACGCCGGAACAGCAGGCGGCGTTCGTCAGCGAAGAACCGGAGATCTTCCTGCCGGTTGCGGGAGGCTGGGGCCGCATGGGCATCACGCATGTGCGCCTCGCCGTTGCCAACGAGGACCTGCTCCTCGGCGCATTGCGCACCGCATGGAAACTTCGTGTGGAGAAGAACCAGAAGACGCGAACGAAGCGCTCCACTAAATCCGGCCAGACAAAAACCACAAAGCCCCAATCAGCCTCACGCTCTCGAAAACGCCCCTGATCTGCGGAAAACTGACCCGGCTTCGCTTCGCTCAAGGAGACAACCGCCTTCGTTTGTTGTGGCCGCGCTTGCGTTCCATGCCCTCTGCGATTGAGAATGGCCTCCGAGAAATCTTCCGCTCAATTCAAGGCACCGAAGTCTGTTCATGCAATCGAAAGGTTCCTGTCATGACTTTCAAAGTGCGCATTGCCCCTCTTGGTGTTTTGCTCGTGGCCGCGGTTCTCCCCGTCTTCCCACAATCCGAGCACAAGATCACGGCCGGCCCCGGTTCCGGCGGCATTCAGCAGGTCACGTTTCTCGCGCACCGTATCGGCACCGACCACGCCGAAGGCGTCACCACGCTCGATATGAACGGCGACGGCTATCCCGATATCCTCAGCGGCGCCTACTGGTACGAGAATCCCGGCCCCAACGGCGGCGAGTGGAAGCGACATCAATATCGCGAGGCTGGCACAACCGGCGAGTTCGTCTCCGACTGCGGCGAGTGGACGATCGACGTGAATCACGACGGACTGCCGGACGTGGTCACTGCCGGCTGGCAGACCAATGGCATCTGGTGGTACGAGAATCCCGGCAAACTCGGCGCGGAGTGGAAAAAGCACTTCATCACCGACAGCTACGACACCGAGGGCGGCGTCCTGGCCGACATCAACGGCGACGGCGTGCCCGACCTTATCTTCGCCCACTACAACCACTCCGGCATCATCTGGATCGACTTCTCCGGCCCCGAGCCGAAGGTGCATCATGTCGGCGATGCGGAGATGGATGGGCACGGCATCGGCGTTGCGGACATCGACGGCGATGGCCTTGCCGACATCCTCACTCCCAACGGCTGGCTCAAACAGATCGATGCCAACAAGGGCAACTGGGAGTGGCACCCTGACTGGAAGATGGAAGACGCCGGCTTCCCTATCATCGGCTACGACGTGAACAACGACGGCAAGATGGACGTCATCTACGGCCAGGGCCACAGCTACGGACTCTACTGGCTCGAGCAGATCGGCGAGGGCGACAATCGACACTGGGTCCGCCGCGCCATCGATGAATCGTTCTCGCAGGTCCACGCGCTCAAGCTCGTCGATATCGACGGGGACGGCGAACTCGAGCTGCTGGCCGGCAAGCGCTACCGCGGCCACAACGGCAACGACCCCGGCTCCTACGATCCGCTGGTCATCTACTACTACAAGATCGATCGCAAAACCGGCAACTTCAGCCGCTACCCGATAAGCGTGAATGGAACGGCGGGAGTCGGAACGCAGTTTGTGGTTGAGGACATGGACAAGGATGGCGATCTCGACATCGTGGTAGCCGGCAAAACCGGCGTGCATTTCCTAGAGAACTTGAAAATCGACCGAGTCCCCAAAGAGCAGCGCGAGAAGGAGCTCCTCCTCGAGAGGAACTGGCCCTTCCCGGATGAGGGTCCCCAGGTGAAGCAGGAGGAGGCACCCAAGCCTCCAAACAAGTAACCGGGTGCATCCAAGGGTTTTTGAACGAAGGTGAAACTGCTATGTACTGGTTTTTGCAAGGGTTTGATGTTCCAGGTCTCCAAATTGTGGGTTCCGGATCTGGTTTTCCACAGATAATCGAGTCCGGCTGATTAATTTTCCTTGGGGGAGAGCAACGTTTCGACCCGACCCGCATCTCACTAAGTAACTAGCAGAGGCTTTCCCCGAATTTGGCCCTTCCAAGAAAGGTAACTACTCCTTGAGGGTCTGTTTAGGACCCCCTTCTCTCGACCCCTTCAGGACCTCCCTCCCAAAAAATGCCTCTCGAGCGGGCCCGCCGGAAGGCGGGCCCATTCGCTCTTCACCTGAGCCAATGAGACCCCGCTACAATCAAAAGTGTGAAGCGGTCCAAATCCTCCCCAAACACACAGACCGGAAAGAATCTGCAGCAAATCGACACGCTTTTTGAGACCGCCGGTCTCGTTCGCAACCGCCGCAATACTCCCGCCGGCATCACAAGCCGCCTTCGCCAGCTCCGCAGGCATGCTGCCACCCGGCAAGAGCTTCTCACGCATGCTCCAACCCCGACCAGGTTCCCCAACGGCGTGGAGCTGCTTCAGGTTCCAGCCTGGCGCGACATAAAAGGCCTGAGCAACTGGCTCTGGCACGGATTCAGCACGCGCCTGGGCGGTGTCAGTCGCGCTTACTGCGCTGACGGCGCCCCTGGCGAATTGAACCTCAGCTTTACCACAGCCGATACGCGCGAAGCCGTTCTCGCGAACCGCCGCCTGTTTGCGGAAGCTGTCACCGGGAATGCATCGACACCGCTGGTGCCCCTGCGCCAGTTTCACTCAAACTTGATCGTCATCGCGGAGAACGACGACGCCAGCCGCGAACGCCCGAGGAAAGCTGGGGTCCACCGCGACAGCTCTATGTCGCTGGGGTGCAAAGCTGACGGGGTCATCAGCGCCACGCCGGGCCTTTTGCTGGCGATTCAAACCGCGGACTGCATTCCCGTTCTCGTCGCCGACCGCAAGCGCCGGATCGTCGCAGCCTTCCACGCCGGCTGGCGCGGGACCGTGAAGCGCATCGTCGAGCTTGGCATCGGGCGGATGCGGCTCCAGTTCGGATCCCGCGCGGAAGACCTGGTCGCCGCCATCGGACCGGGAGTGCGCCAGTGCTGCTACGCGGTCGGCGAAGAGGTGGTCCCGGAATTCGAAGCTCAATTCAGCTACGCGCGTGAGCTCTTCCGCGAGGTCTTCGATTCCGACCCGGTGCGCGCACGGTACCCGATGCTGTTTCTCACTCAGCGGGCTCCCGGCCACTCGCCGATCGGTCCGGCGCTTCACCTCGACCTCATTGAGGCCAATCGCCGCCAGCTCCTCGACGCGGGCCTGAAGCCTTCCGCCATTAGCATCACCGGCGGTTGCACCAGTTGCCACACCGCTCTGTTTTTCTCGCATCGCGCCTCGCGCGGCCACGCAGGCCGCATGATGAGCGTCATCGGCATTCTCGGTTAAGCAGGGAAGCGCGAACAGGGAAGCGTCATCGACACAACTTTGGGGTTTCCAATGACTTCGCAGGTGATTCCAGGCACATAAAACACACCTGCTGCTTCCTGCCTTGGAGGTCGGCAGTACGCGCAGCAAGCTCGGTTCAGCCCGTCAATTCACGCCTACGAGGCCGCCTGGCTGGCTTCTCCCGGGTTTACCAGGTCGCGAAGCTCTTTCGATGGCTTGAAGTACGGTACTCGCTTGGCAGGAACTTCCACGCGCTCGCCGGTCTTGGGATTGCGGCCAATGCGGGGATTGCGTTGGCGAATGCGGAAAGAGCCGAAGCCCCGAATCTCGATCTTGTCGCCGCTCTGCAGAGCGGATATCACGGAATCAAAAACCGTCTCTACGATGACCTCGCCATCGCGTCGCGTCAGGTCACCCAGCCGGGTCACCTTTTCCACCAGATCTGCTTTTGTCATTGTTCTCTGGCCTCCGTATGACAGCATAAACGCATTCAGCACATGGAGTTAAGAAAAAACTGATTCTTCTGTGAATTCGCCCTTCCTCGGTCAACGCTCCGGGGCGCCAAACGCAAATTCTTGTTCCAACCTGCCATCCCGCCAGCGCTAGGCGTTATCATGACCTGAGTCTTCCCCAGCTGATGCCTCATCAAGAAGAGAAGGAACGGAACGTAAGTGCCCTATCCCAGGTTCAGCATCGTGATCCCGGCCTACAACGAGAGCGCCCGCATCCCGGCGACGCTCGAGTCCGTTGTTGCCTGCATCCGCGAAAAACAATGGTCCGCCGAAGTCGTTGTGGTCAATGACGGTTCCACCGACTCCACTGCGAAGCTTGTGCGCGACTTCGCCATCCGGGCCCCCGAAGTCCGGTTGATTGAAAATCCCGGCAATCACGGGAAGGGCTACAGCGTTCGCGCCGGAGTGCTGCAGGCGCAGGGCGACATCGTGATGTTCACCGACTCCGATCTCTCCGCCCCCATTGAAGAAGCCGAACGCCTCTTTACGGCCATCGCCAAAGGCGCCGACATCGCCATCGGCTCGCGCTGGCTCGAGAGCGGCCGCCAGATTCATCGCCAGCCTCTATACCGCCAGTTCTTCGGCCGCTGTTTCAACTTTGTCTGCCGCATGGTTATGAATCTTCCCTTCGCCGACACGCAATGCGGATTCAAGGCCTTTACGCGCAATGCGGCGCAGACCGTCTTCCAGCTTCAGACCATAGAGCGCTGGGGCTTCGATCCCGAGATCCTCTTTATCGCCATCAAGCGTGGATTCCGCATCGTTGAGGTGCCCGTCAGCTGGGCCCACGACGAGCGCACCCGCATGAGCTACCTGAAGGATGGCCTGCAAATGCTGAAGGAACTCGCGATCGTGCGCTGGAACGCCCTCACCGGCCACTACAGCAAACGCATCGAGACCACCCTGCGCACGGGCGAAAGCCGCTGACCGAAATAGACAAGCGATTACCCCGATTCCTGATCATCGCCGGCGATCAAGCCGTAGCCGTCTTGGCCACGTCTCGCAGTCCGCGTGCTTCAATTTCAAACTCGCGGATCTTGTACTTCTGGATCTTCCCACTGAGGGTTGCCGGAAACTCCGTAACAAAGCGCACATGCTCGGGAATCTTGTAGTACGCGATCTGCCCCTGGCACCACTCGCGAATCTCGGCTTCCCTTGCGTCGGTGCCCGGCCGCAGCCTGATCCACGCCACCACGATCTCGCCAAGCCGCGCATTGGGGATTCCAACCACCTGAACCTCGCCGACCTTGGGATGCGTATAGAGGAACTCCTCGACCTCGCGCGGATAGATGTTCTCTCCTCCGCGGATAATCACGTCGCGCGATCGCCCAGTGATATGCAGGCATTCGTCTTCGCGCATGACGCCCAGGTCGCCGGTGTGCAACCAGCCGTCCGGCCCCACCACCTGCGCTGTCCCTCCGGGATCGCCGTCGTAACCCTTCATCACCGCGTACCCGCGCACGCAGATCTCGCCCTGCATGCCCATTGGCAGCCGCGCGCCATCCGAAGTCGAAACCACCTGGATCTCCGTCTGCGGCATTGGGCGCCCCACCGTGTTCACGCGAATCTCCAGCGGGTCGCCCGCGTCGCTCATCGTCACCACCGGCGAGGTCTCGGTCTGCCCGTACGCAATCACCAGTTCGCCGATGTGCATCTCGCTGAGCACGCGTTTCATCAGCTCCACGGGACAAGGCGCGCCGCTCATCATGCCGGTACGCAGGCTCGTAAAATCAAAGCTTGGGAACTCGGGCAGAGAGAATTCGGCTACATACATTGCCGGAACACCGTATACCGAGGTCGCTCTCTCATCGTGAATCGCCTGCAAGGTCGCTCGCGCATCGAAGGTCCAGTTAGGCAGAATGACCGCTGCACCCGAGTTCACCGCGCTCATCGTACCGATCACGCACCCATAGCAGTGGAACAGCGGCACCGGCACAACGATCAGGTCTTTCTCGGTGTAATGGAACCCCTGCGCCAGGAATTGCCCGTTGTTTACCACGTTGTGATGCGTCAGCATCACCCCTTTGGGCAGCCCCGTTGTTCCGCTGGTGTATTGGATGTTCGCGACGTCATCGACCGACACGCGATCGGGCAGATGCCCCGGCGCATCCAACAGATCCGGCCATTCCGGCGAATCGAAGAAGATCGTGTGCTGCAGCTCCAGCTTCAGCCCATGCCGCGCCCGCTCCAGGATATCCGCGTAGTCCGCCCGCTTGTCTTTGTGCCACAGGAACAGCGCCTTCATCCGCGACCGTGTCAGCGTGTACCCGAGTTCGTGCGAGCGATACGCCGGGTTTACATTCACCAGCGCCGCGCCTGCCCGCGCGCAGCCCATGTGCAACATCAGCCACTCGATGCAGTTGGTCGACCACAGCCCCACGCGATCGCCGCGCCGGATCCCAAGCGACCACAGTCCCCGCGCCACACGATCGGCCGCCTCGCTCAGCTCGGCCCAGGTCATCCGCTTTTGCTGGTGCCGCGAAGCCACCGCCAGGCGGTCAGGAAAGCGGTTCGCCGTTCGTTCCAGCAGGCCGCCAATGGTCAGGTTTAGCAGCGGACGGTCCTCGCCGCGCGCATAACTCAGGGTTGCGATGTCTTGATTAACTGGCATGGGTTCAAAGCGGGACAACGCTCGAAGTGTATCGTCCAACATGCTCCATCCCGCGTGATCCAGCACACACATTCTGCGTTTGTTCCCCGTTCAAGTCCCGCATCTCCTTCGGAAAACTGGCCTTGCTCACGCCTATAATCGCCTTTTCCGAAGGCAGCTGATCGAAAGGTGGGGTAAACCGTGGAGACAACGTCCTTTTCGCTGGTCAAGTGGTACATGGACTGCGTCAGCGATTCCGGCGAGGCCGCCATCCTCTACTGTGCCGATCTGCGCTGGCGCGGTGTGCACGCCTCCCTCGGCAGCCTGCTCATTGCCCCTGCCGACCAGCCGCCGTTGACCACGACCTCTCTTGGCCGGTTCACAATCTCCACATCCCCTGAGCAGATCTCCGTCAATCATCACCGGCTCAAGGTGGGAGGCCAGTGGCAATCGGCCTCGCCGCCGTTTCAATCCGCTGTCTACCAGGGACCGGGGGGCTCGGTCATCTGGAATTGCATCCAGCCTCGTTCCGTAGTCTCCGTTTGCACGCCCCACGGTGATCAGATGGGTCTCGGCTATGCCGAATGCCTCTCCATCACCATTCCGCCCTGGCACCTTCCCTTGCGCGAGTTACGATGGGGCCGCTTCGTTTCGAATGACCACAGCCTGGCCTGGATCGACTGGCAGGGACCATATTCCAGAAAACTCGCCGTTCTCGACAGCAGGGAATGCATCCTTGAATCCGTGTCAGAGAGCCAGGTCGTCGCAGGCGATGCCTCACTTCAAATCGCGCCCGGCCGGGCTCTTCGCAGCGGGCGCCTCAGCTCGACAATCCTTCCCGGAGCCTCTGCCCTGCGCAGGCTCTTTCCCCGCAGCCTCTTCAACGTTGATGAGCAGAAGACCCTCAGCCCCGGCAGCCTGACGATTTCCGGCCAGGCCTACTCAGGATGGACCATTCACGAGGTGGTGAAATGGGAACTGTAGCCGCGTCCGATCCCAAGATCGCCTGCCGCCTGCTCTACGGCGTCCTGTTCGCGATCCTCGTTCCCGCCGCGCTCGTCCTGTGGGCGCACGCGGCAAATGGCGTCATCCCATGGCGCGCTTACCAGGATCCCGTCTCCGGCGCCATTATCGCCGGCATTGGCATCGTGACCTCGCTCTCCGGGATGCTCGCGCTCTGGCTCCGCGGTGGTGGACTGCCCATGAACGCCTTTCCTCCCCCGCGCTTCGTTGCAAGCGGCATCTACGCCCTCGTCCCTCACCCCATCTACGGAGGCTTCGTTCTCGCCTGCGCCGGAGTCGCCGTCTCCACCGGTTCAGCAACAGGCCTCTGGCTCATCACACCCGTTGTGGCGCTCGCTTGCAGTGCCCTCGTGCTCGGATACGAAATGCCGGACCTCCGCGCGCGTTTCGGTGCGCCGCAATCATCGCCCTGGCTGCCCGCGGATCGCCCCGGCGCATCCTCGCTTCTCGAGCGCCTGCGAGTGTACCTTGTCGTGCTTCTTCCCTGGTTCATCGGATTCGAACTGATCGGCAGCCTCGGCAAACCGCCCGAAGCAATCGCGACATACCTGCCCTTTGAAGGATCCTGGCCAGTCCTTCCATGGGCTGAACCGCTCTACTTCAGCACCTACGTCGCTGTCCTGCTCTTCCCGCTCCTCGTGCGCTCGGCAGGCGCGCTGCGCCGCTTCTGCATGCTCGGCTACCGTGCGATAGCACTGATCTTCCCCCTCTATCTGCTGCTGCTGTTCTACGTACCTCCACGCCCGTTCATCCCACACACGTTCTTCGGCGCGTGGCTTCAGTGGGAGCGCTCCCCCATCGACGGCATCGTGGCGTTCCCGTCATTCCACGTCGTCTGGACCGCCATTGTCGCCGCAACCATCGCCGGAAGCTCGCGCCGTCGGATCCTCATCGCGTGGACATGGGTCTGCCTGGTTGCCGGAAGCTGCATTGCCACCGGCATGCACTCCATCGCCGATATCGTTGCAGGCTTCGTGGCATTCTTCGTAGTCATCCGCATGCCGGCTATCTGGCAATGGACACAGCGCGCCGCCGAGCGCCTCGCCAACTCGTGGCAGGAATGGCGCTTCGGTCAGGTGCGCATTATCAACCACGGAGCCTACGCCGGTGCAGCCGCCGCCGCGGGTATCCTCATCATCGATACGCTTCTCGGGCCCGGCAAAGCGGCAGTTTCGCTGGCCATCTGCATTGGTGCACTGGTCGGCGCGGCTCTCTGGGCGCAATGGGTCGAGGGCTCGCCGGCGCTGCTGCGTCCGCTCGGCTTCTATGGAGGAATGCTCGGCTCGATGGCGGGAGCGACACTCGCCCTCGCGATGCATCTCTCACTTTGGCGCACCTTCGCTGCTATCTGCGTGGCCGCGCCTTGGATTCAGGCACTGGGACGCCTGCGTTGTCTTGTCCAGGGCTGCTGCCACGGGCGCGCTGCCCAATCCGTTCCGGGAATCCGCTACATGCATCCGCGTTCGCGCGTCACCCGCATCGCGCACCTCGATGGAATCCCCGTCCACGCCACACCCGTCTACTCCATCCTCTGGAACATCCTCATCGGCGCGGCGCTCTTCCGCCTCGTGACGTTGCACGCATCCGCCGCGTTTCTCTGCGGAATCTACCTGCTTCTCTCCGGCTGCGGGCGCTTCGTCGAAGAAGCCTATCGCGGCGAGCCCCAAACCCGTATCCTCGCCGGCCTGCGCTTCTACCAGTGGATCGCAATTATCTGCGTACCCGCCGGCGCAGCGCTTACCTGCGTGCACAATTCTCCGCTGATCTTCCTGTCTCCGCCACGAATCGTGTCTGTTTCGCTGGCTCTTGCCTGCGGCCTGCTCGCCTGGTTCGTCTCCGGCGTGGACTTCCCGGAGTCCTCCCGCCGCTTCGCCCGCCTGACTTGAGCGCTACCGCTCAGGCGTCTCCCACCGGCCCGTTTCGCCTGACCGGAACACCGCCTCGATCACTGCCATGTTTGCGATGGCTTCTTCCAGGGGCACGGGTACCTCGCCGCCTTCCAGCACTGCCCTCGAGAATGCATCGCCCTGCATCGTGTACTGGTCCGCGGTCGGAAACTCCTCCGTCACAATGCCGCTGCCGAACAGCTCGCCGGTTTCGTCGATGAAGATCCGCGTCGGCCTGTCCTTCGGCGCGTTGAAGGGAATCTCGATCTCGATCCGTCCCCTGGTGCCAAAGAACTGCACCCGCTGGTAGTGAATAAGTTGCGTGCTGCAGGTGAAGATCGCCTGTCGGCCATCGAAGTCCAGCATCGCCGAGGTCAGCCGGTCGATCATCATCTTTGGATCGCGATCCACCAGCCCCATAACGCGTTTGGGCTCCTGCCCGAAGCCGTACCGCGCCGCCTGGATGCAGTAGCAGCCGATGTCGAGCAGCGCGCCACCGCCGCACTCCACCTGGTTGCGGATATTTGCCGGGTCGTCGTTGTAGTAGCTGAACAGACCCACCACCGACCGCAATTCGCCGATGCGTCCTGCCCGCAGCAGTTCGCCCACGCGGAGCCACTGCGTGGAGCTGCGAATCATGAACGCCTCGCCGATCTTCACCCCGGTGCGTTCACGGACCGCCAGCAGCGTCTTCGCCTCCGCCAGCGTCAGGCTGATCGGCTTTTCGCACAGCACATGCTTGCCCGCCTCGGCCGCTTTCGCAGTCCACGGCACGTGCATCTGGTTCGGAAGGGGATTGTAGATGGCGTCGATCTCGGGATCAGCGAGCAACTCTTCGTAAGATCCGTACGCCTTTGGAATCCCTAACTGGGCGGCCGCTTTCCTGGCCTTCTCGAAATCACGTGATGCGATGGCATCCACCGTCGTGTAACGGCCGGCCTGCATCCCCGGCAGAACCTTCCTGATTCCAATGTTTGCGGTGCTCAGAACACCCCAGCGAAGCTTCTTTGACATGCAGAGATTCTAGCCCCGCAGCCGAAATCGTCCTCAATGCAATTCCTTCAACCCTGCGATCGCATTGGTCCAACACGCATTTCAGAACATGGGCCAATGTCCAACCAACTCTTCTACGGAGACGACCTTGATGTGTTGCGAGATTGCATCGCAGCAGCGCAGCAGAAAGCGTTGACCTCGTTTACCTTGATCCACCATTCAACAGCCAAGCGAACTACAACGTCCTCTTCAGGGCACCCAGCGGTCTGATTTACCATTTGCCGAAGAGTTAAGACGGTGAAGAAAACAAGTGTATCTTTGGCGTTGATTTGCTTATGCGGGATATTGAGAGCACAAACGCCACTCTCACAGGACGAAGCACTGAAGCAGATTTACGGAAACTATGACCCTAGTACAAGAACAGCAAAGCTTTCTTGCACTGATGCGCAGAGGGTTGACAACGAGAAAACGCACGGTTTTTGGTGGCCTTGCTACGAAGACTCCTCGGTGGTTTCTGTTGAAGTTATACTCATGGCGACCGTTCCGACATGGACAGATCCAAACCACAAGATTGAATGGACATATCTGGTTACAAGCGCAGTACCTGCTCATGCCGCTTTGGGATTTGATTGCCATTCCTGTGAACCTGCGATCGGTGTTGCTCAATTCGTCTGGCAAGATCAGAAGTGGAAATTGGAAAAAGCGAATGCGACCGTCAGTTCTTATGGGTCATGGGGCGGTCCGCCTTTTGTGGATCTAGTGGCCATTGGTCCATCTCAATATGGGGTTCTGCTTTCTATAGACGACGGCGGCCAAGGTTATATGTTTGGGTCTAAATGGCTATTGGCACCTATCGGAAAGACTGTTGCTGAGGTATGGAAGATACAGGACGAGCAGGACAATTTTGGAGCTTACGATCTCAAAGGCGTTTATGGACCATCGATTCGATATCGTTCTGCTGCCGCCATTAGATTCAGTTGCATCTTTGATGACAGTTGCGCGAAAGGGAATGGCTACTTCGACATTGAGGTGATTTCGCGAGGACTGGATCCGAGTGGGCCAAAGGGGTCGTTGAAAGCTCAGAACTGGACGGATGTTTACCAGTTCAAAGACGGGAAATACAAGTTGGTTCGGCACCAAAAGTTTATTGAAACGCAAGCGGTTCACACCCGTTCACGGTGACGCGGATCGAGCGTACTTCTGGCAATCGCGGATTACGCAACCAAGATGTTTTAGATCGTCTGTCGCGTCACTCCGATGGTGTTCAGGGGTGTATCAGAAAGGTTGATCCTTGCTGTTCCCGCGGGACAAGACAAAAGGGCTTCAATAACCCGCTAAGTTGTTTATTTGTATGGTGGGCGCTGTAGGATTCGAACCTACGACTTCCACCGTGTGAAGGTGACACTCTACCGCTGAGTTAAGCGCCCAAATGGGAAGGCCAGAGGGGCCTCCGTAAGGTAGAGTATCACCAGCGACACTCCGCGGCCAAACCTGGACCCTTACGGGCACGGAGGCTGCCTGGAACTGCACCAAGTCACTGATGCGCTGGCTAGTACGATCAATCCGAGAGTTACGCGAGTCCGCTTCCAGGGACAATCCGCCGGTCGCTCCCGAGGATCCCCCGGGCGCTCCCAGGCTGCATCAGATGGAACTTGCCGCCGACGGGGCTCCCCGCCTGATGGACACCTCTCTGGCCGCTATGTCGAGTGCGACGGATGACGAAAAACCCCTCCGGCGGCCCGGAACGCCCGCGGACCTGCCGGAGACCCCCGCCAGGGGATCCAGGGGGAGCCGGAAGCCGGTAAACAGCGCAAAATCAGAGCCCGAAAGTGACGATTTGGAGCAACATTCTGACGAGGACTGGGTTCCAGAGGATATGGCAACCCTGGTACTGGACAACCCGGCACTGGGAAACAGCGCGGTATTGGATCCGCCCGAACCGCTTCGCCCGGTAAAACATGCAATTGACGAGTCCAGCGATGCGGCCGTTATGCTGCGGGTGGCGGCTGGCGACGAGGAGGGTTTTAACTACCTCGTCGGCAAATATAACCGCGCCATGATCAGTTTTCTCTACCGGATGGTGCACAACCAGGCGGTTGCCGAAGAATTGGCGCAGGAAGTGTTTCTGCGGGTGTATCGTTCGCGTGAGAGCTATCGCGCCGAGGCCAAGTTCACCACCTGGCTCTATCGCATCGCGACCAACCTCGCGGTGAATCACGCACGCGATACCCGGCACGAACGCTCCGCGCAGAACGTTTATCTGGATGCTCCGGATGAAGAATCCGGCACGAAGCCCGATGTGGCCGACGATGCTCCCACGGTGGAGCAAGACCTCTTGCGCAACGAACGCATGGCCGCCATTCGGGCTCACGTCCTGGCTCTGCCGGAGCGCCAGCGGATGGCAGTCTTGATGCATAAGTACCAGGGCATGGATTATCGGCAGATCGGCGAAGTGCTCAAGCTGAGTGAGTCAGCTACAAAATCGCTGCTCTTCCGCGCGTACCAGACTCTGCGGGAGAAGTTGAAAGATTTCGTATAGGGAATTGAAAGCCGGGCCCCCAGCGACAGGTCTTCGTCGCAGGGGCAGGACATCGGCGGAGAAGTGGGGTGGTAAAGATGGAAACCATGAACAAATGCACCGTGATGGAAGCGAAGCTGGCAGACATGCTGCTCGATCCTGAAACGGCGCCTGCCAAGGTGAAGACTCATGTTGCGGAGTGCGAAAGCTGCCGCAGGGAGCTGGAGGCGATGCGCGCGACCATGGCCCTGATGGATGCATGGACGGCGCCTGAACCCAACCCCTACTTCATGACCAGGCTGAATGCACGGATGCGCGAGGAACGCGAAGCCCCACCGCAAAGCTGGTTCCAGCGCCTCCGTGCCCGCCTCGCCTACGGTCCGCCCATGCACACTCGGCCGCTGGCTGCAATGGCGCTGACGGTAATGCTGCTCGTCGGCGGTGGAACGTACCTGGGCGTCACCAACGTTGAACAGCCGCAGCCAAAGCCTGACACGGATGCTGCCGTGGTGCACGATCTGCAGACGCTCGACAGCAATGCGCAGGTGCTCGATCAGCTCGAATCGATTTCATCCACTGAGGATGCACAGTAGAAAGTTGAAAGAAAAACGGAAGGGAATTTGACGGCGGGGGCCGCAAAAATGAATGGGGCACGCAAGACATCCGGAACGCGAAAGATGCGTATGGCGGCCACTGCCGCTTTCGCAGCCGCGGTCCTGTGCCTCGTTCCCTTCAGCCTGACCGCCCAGCGCCAGAACAATCCTCGTCAGGCCCAGCATAATTCCGCCCCACGCCAGCAGAAAACCCATCCGCAATCACCGCACCAGCAGAACCAGGGCCGGCCCGCGCAGCAGTATCCGAATCGCCAGGGCCAGCAGTACCAGCCCTATCGGCCGCCCGAAGCCAGGCAGGTTCAGCGTCCTGCCACCAACCCCTATGCACCCCCGGCAGCCGCCGGCGGAGTTTACCCGAACCAGAACTACAACTCGGGAAATGGGCGGCCGGCGTACGCCGGCGCCGGCACCGCCCACCAGCTCTATGCGCCCCCGGGTCATCTCGGAGCCTGGCTCAACAATCATCGCAATCTGCCGGTGCAGGATCAGGAGCGCATGCTGCGCAACGATCCCAGCTTCCGCCGCCTGCCCGGGGGCGAGCAGGAGCGCGTGATGAACCAGCTGCACCAGGTCAACCAGATGCCCGACGCTCAACGCGAGCGGCGCCTGGCGCGAGCCGAGAATCTGGAGCGGCTCTCGCCCGAGGATCGCGCCCAGGTCGCCCAGTCTGCGCGTCGCTGGACCACGCTGCCCGCTGATCGCCAGACCATGATGCGCAACGCCTTCCGCGATCTGCGCTCCGTTCCGCCCGATCAGCGCTCAATCGTGCTGAATTCCAGCCGCTACCAGGGCCAGTTCAGCCCCGAAGAGCGCGGTATCCTGTCCAATATGCTGCGCGTCGAGCCTTACGCGCCACCGCAGCCGTAGCCTCGGACCGCAGCGCGGGGCGGAGATAATGCTCCACCTATCTTCGTCGACGGAGAATCGCCAACAAAAACCTACACTATTGCTTAAAATGCTCCAGCCTCTGAGGCCTACCCCAGAAACCACTCCCACTGCTGCTCGGTAAGCGGGACCACCGAGAGCCGCCCGATCTTCACCAGCGGGGAGTCGCGGAAGATCGGCTCGGCCTTGATCTGATCCAGCGTCTTCGGCGAACCGAGGCGCTTGCCGACCCTCACGCGCACCACCGGCACCTTCGAATCGCTGGCATCCACGCTTGTCACCGTACCCGTGCCAACGGCAGTGCGCTCGTCGCCTGTGTGGTAGAAGATCCACTTAGTTCCGGCTTTCATCTCGCGCAGATGTTTCACCGCCGTCGGGTTGGTCACGCCATCCCAAACCGTCTCCTTGTCGCGCAGAAAGTCATCGAAGGAGTAGACGTCCGGCTCTGTTTTGAAGAGGAAGTAGGCCATTCGCTCCATAGTAAGGCAAGGATCAGGGATCAGGAAACAGTGAACAGTGAACAGGTTCCATGAGTTCACTCAGGCGACGGCGTTGATTATCAGGTTCGAGAACTTCTTCGTGGACGGATCATAGGTTGCGTGCCAGAAACACTTGCCACCGCCGATCACAAAAACCAGATGCTTCCGCCAATCGTTTGAATCACCTTGCTCAATCGAACAGAATGCATTGACGAAGATCAACTTTTTTCCATCAAGGACAATCGCCAAATACTGCCGGAAGTACTGATTTGGGTTGTCGATGCGCCAGTTTGAGTCGTGCTCCTTCTCGCCTAACGCAGAGATCTGGGGCAGATTGGCCTCCGCGCCATAGATGTCAGCCACGGTTGGTTCCCAGCTTTGTACCTGAATCTTTTGATTAACTGAGTACTTAGTGAAGGTGGTTATCTCGCTCTCAGGAAGAAGAACAAAATCCGGCGGCTTTGTCTTCTGAGTGCGAATCGCATCTTGCTTCGCAGCCGGAAGGGGTGTAACACGCAAGTGCCACCATTCAAAGGCGACTGCAATTGAGCAGAGCACAAGAAGTGCGACCTTCCATTTGCCGATTCGCATCGAGATTCTCCTTTGTCCAGATAACGCTGGCATTATCTCTCCCCGAGAGGCCCGAATCTACGGTCTGCATTCCCTTTTGCCTGCTCCTCCCCATTACAATCTAAAGAACATGATCCGATTCTCAACAGCGGGCGAGTCGCACGGAGAGGCTCTGATTGCACTGGTCTCCGGTTTGCCTGCCGGCCTCCCTGTCGACCTCGAATTCATCAACCGCGAGCTTTGGCGCCGCCAGCAGGGCTACGGCCGTGGTGGCCGCATGAAAATCGAGACCGACCAGGCGCACATCCTATCCGGCGTGCGCCACGGCAAGACCATTGGTTCCCCGGTTGCAATCGAGATCGTGAACCGCGACTGGAAGAACTGGGAAGACAAGCTGCCCGTTGAATCCGGCGATCAGGCGAAGCACCAGCCCGTGGCCTCGCCGCGGCCCGGTCACGCCGACCTGGCCGGCGCGCTTAAGTACAACTTCCCCGATGCCCGCTACGTGCTGGAGCGTGCATCCGCCCGCGAATCCGCGGCCCGCGTCGCTGCGGGAGCCTTCGCCAAGCTGCTGCTGCGGTCCATGGGAATCGAAGTCGCCAGCCATGTCATCCGTGTGGGCCGCGTCGAGCTGGAGCGTACGGCAGCCTGGGACGAAATTGCCGCCGTCGCCGAGCGGCAGGAGATCGTGCTCAGTTGTGTCGATGCAGCCACTGAAGCCCGCATGAAAGAAGAAGTGGAGCACGCCTCCCGCACCGGCGACACGGTCGGCGGCGTCTTCGAAGTGGTGGTGCACGGAGCCCCGGCAGGCCTGGGTACATACGCCAACTGGGATGAGCGCCTCGACGGCCTGCTCGCCTGGTCCGTGATGAGCCTGCAGGCGGTGAAAGCAGTGGAGATCGGCCGCGGCATCACCGCTGCCGAGTCGTTTGGATCCGCTGTCCACGACGCAATCCACTACGCCGGCGAAGACACCGGCAAACCCACGCGCTTCATCAGGGAGCAGAACAATGCCGGCGGCATTGAAGGCGGCGTCTCCAACGGCGAAGACATCGTGGTCCGCGGCTACCTGAAGCCAATCTCGACCCTCCGCCGCCCCCTCGCGTCGGTGCGCTTTGACACCCGTGAGGCCACCAGCGCAAGTTACGAGCGCAGCGATATTTGCGTGGTTCCGGCTGCCGGCGTGGCTGCGGAAGCCATGGTTGCGCTTACTGTCGCCAACCTTGCCCAGCAGAAGTTCGGCGGCGACTCGGCCAGTGAAATGAAACGAAATTTCCTGGGATACATCGAACAGATACGGAGCTATTAGAAGCCAGAGATGATTTTGAAGATTGTGAAATATCCCGAGCCGGTGCTCTCGCAGCCCGGCGAACCGGTGACCAAATTCGACGCGGAGTTGAAGAAGCTCGCCGACGACATGTTCGAGACTATGTACGCCTCGCAGGGCATCGGGTTGGCCGCACCGCAGGTTGCCGTGTCCAAGCGAGTCACCGTGGTCGACTTGAGCCAGGGCAAGGATCCCGAGCAGAAGCTGGTGATCATCAATCCCGAGATCATCTTCCGCGAGGGCAAGCAGTACGAAGAGGAGGGCTGCCTCAGCTTTCCTGAAATCCGCGAGAAGGTGCAGCGCGCCGCCAAAGTGAAGATCCGCGCCCAGGACCTGAAGGGCAAGTGGTTCGAAATGGATGGCGAAGACCTGTTGTCGCGCTGCTTCCAGCACGAGATCGATCATCTCGACGGCATGCTGTTCATCTTCCGCATGAGCTCGCTCAAGCGCGACTTGGCCCTGCGAAAGATCCGCAAGATGCAGCGCGAAGGCACCTGGTAGGACCGTGAAGCTGGTCTTCTGCGGCACCCCGCGTTTCGCCGTTCCCACGCTGGGAGCGCTGATCGCGGCGCGCCACGAGATCGCCTTGGTGGTTTCGCAGCCTGACCGCCCCGTCGGCCGCTCGCAGCAGCTCACCGCTCCTCCCGTCAAGGAAACAGCCCTAGCTGCCGGCCTCGAAATCACGCAGCCCGAGAAGATCAAGAAAAACACTGAGTTTCGCGCCCGGCTTGAGTCGATCGCGCCCGACGCCATCGTCGTCGTCGCCTACGGGCGCATCATTCCGCCATGGATGCTGGCGCTGCCGCGCCTCGGTTGCATCAATCTGCATGCCTCGCTGCTGCCCAAGTACCGCGGTGCCGCGCCGATTCAATGGGCCGTAGCGATGGGCGAGACCGTCACCGGCAACACCACGATGCTGCTGGAAGAGGGTCTCGACACCGGGCCGATCCTCTTGCAGCGCGAGATTCCCATCCGCCCCGAACAAACCGCCGCGGACCTCTTCGACATCCTCGCCAACGAGGGCGCGCCGCTGGTCGTCGAAACCCTCGCAGGCCTGGATAACGGCGCCATCACGCCCAAGCCGCAGGACCACGCATGCGCGACTCTCGCGCCGCTGCTTGATCGCGAAGACGGACGTATGGACTTCGCCGCGCGTTCCGCGACCGACATCTTGAACCGGTGGCGCGGATTCCAGCCGTGGCCCGGCGCCTTCACCACCCTTCAGGGCAAAAAGCTCATCGTCCACCGCTTGCAGGTGGCTGCTGCGGCTAAACCCGAGGGCCCTGGCGCGATTGAATTCAACGACGATCGCCTGCTCGTCGCATGTGCTCAACAAACGTGGATCGAAATCACGGAGCTTCAGCTCGAAGGCAAGAAGCGCATGACCGCCTCGGAGTTCCTGCGCGGCGCGGCACTGAAGCCCGGAGAGCGGCTCGGGTAGCGCCATGAGTTCAATCTCCCCGGCGCGCCGCACTGCTTTCGCAATTCTTCTTGCCATCGACAAAGGCCGAGGGCACTCTGACGATTTGTTACGCAGCAAGGAAGTCGCGTCTCTATCGCCACTCGATCGTAACCTTGCCACCGCTCTCGTGCTCGGCACGCTGCGATGGCAAATCGACCTCGACCGGCGCATCCGCCCGCTGCTCAAACATCCCAACGCCAAGCTGGAACCGGAAGTACTGATCGTGCTCCGCCTCGGCGTTTTTCAATTGCTGCACATGGATCGCATTCCCGCGCGCGCCGCGATCGACGAAAGCGTCGAACTCGCCAAGCAGTCCGGTCATCGCTTTGCTTCCGGCATGGTGAATGCCGTCCTGCGCAAGCTGGCCGCCTCGCCCGCAGCCCCCGCGGCGGATTTCAGGCAGGCATATCTCTCGTGGATGGTCGAACGCTGGACGGCTTTTTTCGGCGAAGCGACGACTTGCGCGGTCTGCCGATACGGCCAGGCGCAGCCCGTCGTTTCCATTCGCTTGAACGGCAGCGAAGCAGAAGCCGAGCTTACAGCCGAGGGCGTCGCCCTGCGCCCCGGCGAGATACTCCGCGCCGCGCGCCAGGTCCTCTCCGCCGACGTCACCCACACCGCAGCATTTTGCGAGGGCCGTGTTCGCATTCAGGATGAGGGTTCGCAGCTCATCGCCGAGCTTACGCCCCGCGGAAGGAAGATCCTCGACTGCTGCGCCGCACCCGGCGGCAAGACTCTCATCCTCGCCGAGCGCAATCCTGATGCCCGCATCGTCGCCTGCGAGTCGAACTCCCGGCGAGAGAGGGAACTGCGCCATCGCCTCTCGCCGCTTGGCTCCCGCATCGAGTGCCGACTCGCCGACGCAGCCGCTCTCGAGGATGATGCAGCATTCGACGTGGTTCTGGCCGACGTGCCCTGCAGCGGAACCGGCACGCTGGGCCGAAATCCTGAGATCCGCCACCGCCTGCAACAGGACGATCTGTCGCGCCAGGCAGCGCGCCAGCAGGCAATTCTCCACTCAGCCCTTCGCGCTGTCCGCCCGGGCGGAAGCGTGATCTACTCCACCTGTTCCCTCGAGCCCGAAGAAAACCAGCAGGTCGTCAACGCCGTTCTGTCCGAATCGAAGGACGCGCAGATTGTGTCACTACAGGCAAGGATCGAGGAGCTTCGTACCGACGGAATCCTCACCGCCGCAGGGGCGAACTGCCTCCTGCAATGCATTACACCCGAGGGTTTCCTGCGCCTGCTGCCCGGTATTCTGCAAACCGACGGCTTCTTTGCAGCTCTGCTCACGAAGACTGCTTGAGATTCCGATTCACTCAGCCGCACACACCGCACGCAGCGCTAATCGGATCAAGCTCGCTGCGCATCACTCCGCCGAAAGCCTCAGCTCCGCGTAATCACGCCCCAGCACCGCGCACAGCGCCTCGATCACAAGCTCATGATCCTCGCGCATCGGCAACCCCGACACCGTAACGCTGCCCACCACTCCAGCCCCGCTCACCGCCAGTGGAAACGATCCTCCGTGCGTTGCATAGTCTGCCAGTGGCAATCCCTGGCTCTCATAGATCGTCTGCCCCTTCTGCTTTTCCTTCAGCCCCACGGCATACGAACTGCGATGAAACCTCGCCACCACGTTGCTTTTGCGCCGGACCCACTCCATGTTATCGGGCGTGGTCCCGTCCATCGCTGCATAAAACAGCGGCTGCCCGGAACGCCGGATGTCGATCACCACGGCGAGCCCGCGCTCATGTGCCATCGTGCGCAGCTGCGAACCCAGTTGCCATGCCATCTCCGCATCCAGCCGCAGCAGCACCAGTTCGCGCTCCTGCAATGCAATGCGCTCCAAGTCTTCACTCAGTCCCATTGGGTTCCATCCTCGACCAGCAATCATAACCTGATCGCACCAGCATCTGATCGCGTCAGCCCTCGGCGGCCTCTTCCACCGGGTTGGCTTGCGGAACAATCCCCAGCCGTTCATAAATCGGTCGCATCTCCCGCCGGATCGCCTCGAGTCGCGTGGTGAACCAGATCGATCCCAGGATGCACGCAACTCCGCTCACGAACACCGCGCGCGGCGCTCCAACGGCGTGCGCCATAGCTCCGGCCAGCAGGCTGCCGAACGGCGCCATGCCCACAAATGCCATGGTGTAGTAGCTCATCACACGCCCGCGCATCTTCTCGTCCACCAGCGTCTGGATGATCGTGTTGCTCCCAATCATGCCCTGCATCATCCCGAATCCGGTCACGAGCATCATCAGCATCGAGAGCCACAGAAAATGCGAAAGCCCGAAGCTGATCAGGCCCACTCCGAAAACCGCTGCGGCAATCGGAATCATCTTCGTCAGTCCCCGCACCGAGCGGCGCATCACCATCGAAAGTGCCGAAACCAGCGATCCTACGCCCACCGCGCCCATCAGAAAACCCAGCGTATGCGGGCCGCCATGCAGCACCTTCCCCGCGAATATCGGCATCAGCACCATGAACGGCCAGCCCATTAGGCTCAGCAGCGCAAACAGCAGCAGGATCGAGCGGATCGGCACAGATCCTGCCACATACGTCCACCCTTCGCGTAATTGCGTCAGCATCGACGTCGTGCCGCGTTGCTCATCGCTCGGTGCAATGCGCATCATCAGCAGCGAAGCAATCACGGCGATGTAGCTGATGCCATCCACCAGGAAGCACCATCCCTCGTTCGTTGCCGCAATCAGTAATCCTGCAAGCGACGGCCCGATCAGCCTCGCCGTATTCACCATCGACGAATTGATCGCAATGGCATTCGAGAGATCGGCGCGATCCTCCACCATCTTCACCATGAACGATTGTCTGCCCGGCATGTCAAAGGCGTTGATGATTCCCTGCATGGCGCTCAGCGCCAGTACCTCGCCGATGGTGATGCGATGCGACAGCGTCAGCCAGGCAAGCGCCAGCGACTGCATCATGGCCAGCGTCTGTGTCCACACCAGCACCCTGCGCCGGTCGATGCGATCGACAATGACCCCGGCAATCGGAGCCAGCAGAAATGTCGGAATCTGGCCCGCAAAGCTCACCGTTCCCAGCAGCAACGCCGATTTGGTCAGCCGGTAGACGAGCCACGACGTCGCAATGCGCGTCATCCACGTGCCGATCAGCGAGATGCTCTGCCCGCCGAAGAACAGGCGGAAGTTGCGATGCCGCAGCGCCCGCCATGCATGCGAATAGTCCTGCGCGGCGGGCGTGGAAGCAGGCTGCTGTAGATTCTTCGAGTCCAATGTCATGCGTCTCTGCTTTGGATGTTTCGGCGGGGCTGTCGACCCGGTCTATTTTGCCGCGGTCAGTCTGATCATGGTGGTCTGATCCACGCGCGCGCCCGCCATGGGCTGCTGCCCGATCACGGAACCGGGTGCAATCGGCGCCCTCGGCGGCTCGGCCCCTGTCCCCACGGCCGGCACATTAATATCTGCATAACTCGGCGTATCCACCTTCAGGCCGATTCTGCTTAGCACCACCTGTGCCGTGATCACCGGAACGCCCGTCATGTCCGGCATGACATACCCGTCGGGCGCCGCATTGTCCGGCGCGGCCACAAGGATGTTCACGCTGGGCTGCGCGATTCCCTGGGAGTGTGCCGGCGGATCCTGCGCCAGCACTGTGCCGTCTTCCGCGCCCGCATAAGGCAGCTTCGCAGTCACTCCAACCTCAAGCCCCGCGCGACGCAGCTTCAACGCCGCAACCCGTGCATCCGTCCCCACGGTGTCGGGCACGTCCACCTTCTGCGGACCAAGGCTCTCGGCCACGCGCAAATGCCACTCGCGCCGCACCACGGTCCCTGGCGCAGGCGACTGCGAAAGAATATGCCCCGCCGCAATATCTGCCGAATAATAGCGATTGTCGACATCGAGGTTCAGGCCCATCCCCGTCGTCTGGCTGCGCGCCTCGGCGACGGTCATCCCCTTCAGTGCGGGAATTTTCACCTCCGCCCCGTGGATCGCGAAGTGCATCGTCATGATGGCCGAGAAAAGCGCCGCGGCAACCAGCAGCATCACCACCGACCCCATGCGAAATAAGCGGATCAGGAACCCTCCGCTCATGGCTCCGGCTCTCCATCGGGATAGACGATTTCGTGCTCCACCGTTGCCGCCTTCTCCAGCATCTTCGAAACCGAGCAGTACTTGTTCTTGGACAGCGAAACCGCGTCCTCGACGGCCTTCCGGCTCAGCTTTCCGCGCACCGCATACGTGAGCTTGATGTGCGTGAACACCCGCGGCGCCGTTTCCGCCTGCGTGGCCGTCGCCGTTACGCGAAGCCCCGTAAGTCCCTGGCGCTTCTTCTCGAGAATGCTGACCACATCCACTGAGGTGCATCCGCACAGCGCCATCAGGACTGCTTCCATCGGGCTCGGCCCCTGCGCGTGCGCGGAATTCGCGTCGAAGGTGATAGCGTTGCCATTTTCGGCGATTCCCTGGAACACTTCGCCATGTTTCCACTCACTGTGTGCAATCACGCGGGCAGGCCCTCCATGTGTCAATTCCATTATCGGGCATGCACCACAGCGAAATCCTGATCTACCGCGTATTGTCGGTAACCGGCTCGGGATGAATCGTCACCCGGTGCACCTCCGGACACTCCAGCTTGAAGCGATCCTCGAGCGCCGTGATAATCTCGTGCACGCGATGCATCGGCAGGTCGTCAGGCAGCGTGCAGTGGCATGAGAGCGAGATGTGTTCCCTGGTGCGCCCAACCTTGATCTGGTGCACGTCGATGATCTCGTTGTAGTGAGCGGCTGTCTCGCGCAGAGTCTTTTCGATCTGGCGGTCTTCCTCGATCATCTCTTCCGGCAGTTCGATCGTCGCAGGCTCGCTCTCGATATGCGTCAGCACCGAGTCAATCTCCGGTGTCGCGCGCAGAATCTCCGCTTCGAGTCCGCTCACAAAGCTATGCGCCTCCATCAGCGGCATGGTCTCGTCGAGTTCCACGTGCAGCTCTACGTGCATCTTGCCCTGCACCGATTGCACGCTCAGGTCGTGCACTGCGACATTGTTCCGTGCAGCCACCGCCCGCACCCGGTCGAAGATGCTTTCCGCCCTGGCCTGTCGCGGAACGGTGTGGATCACCACGTCCGCCTTGGGCAGAACGTGATGAACCGCCTCTGTCGCCGCGCGCACCAACTCGTCGGTGTGCTCGAAGGTGTAACGTCGAGGCAGCGCCAGCGTCAGGTCTGCGAAGTAGCTGGGCCCGGAGCGCCGAACCCGCGCCTGCTCCACGGCGATCACGCCCGGAACGCGTTCCACCTCGAGAATAACCTTGAGCCGCGTCTCCGCCGGAATCTGATCCATCAGTACCTCGATGGTCTCCCGCGTCAACTTCGCCGTGATGCGGAGAATCACGATCGACACTCCAATCGCCGCCACGGGATCGGCATAGCGCAGCCAGCCGATGTGATATGCAGCGCCGGCCCACGTCGCCAGCAATCCCGTCAGCACCGTCACCGAGGCCCAGATATCGGAGGCAAAGTGAAACGCGTCCGTCGCCAGCGCCGGCGAACCTGTGAGTTCTGCCGCCCGGCGCAGCGCGCGCGATCGCCAGTAATCCACCGTGATCGAACCCAGCAGCACGAGCACCGGCCAGGGCGAGTAGCGCAGTTCGTAGGTGTTTCGCCGGATTCTCTCGACCGCCTCCCAGATGATCCACGCGCACGAGATTGCCATCAGCCCCGCTTCAAAGAATGAGGAGAGGTTCTCCACCTTGCCATGCCCGTAGGTATGGTCTTCATCGGCAGGCTTGTCAGAGACGTGAACAGAAAAGAAGGTAATCGCGGAGCCGGCCATGTCGAGCCCCGAGTGAGCAGCGTCGGAAAGAACACCAAGCGATCCGGAGATCAGGCCCGCCGCCAGCTTCAGCGCCGTCATGCAAGAGGCCGCAAGCATCGAGCTCAGGGCGACGCGCCGCTTCAGTGCCGAGTCTTCCATTGTGCTCGATGCAGCGGGATTTGGTGCGGCGAAGTTCATCGCGTTTTCCAGACTACAGGCGCGCGCACCGCCGTGTACAACCCGGCGATGCCGAATGTATACGATTGCCAATCGCAGTTGGAATAACCGGCCTTCTGCATCATGGCCAGCATCTCCGGCGGCGAAGGAAATGCGTCCACCGACGCCGGCAAATAGTTGTATGGGCCCTCTTTGCCGCATATCATGCGCCCGATTGCGGGAAGAACGCGCCGAAAATACAGCGCGTACACCTTGCCGATCAGCCCGCCCGGCTCGCTGAACTCAAGAATCCCAAGCTGCCCGCCCGGCTTCAGCACGCGATGAAACTCGAGCAGCCCAGCCTCGTAATTCGCAAGGTTGCGGAAGCCAAACGCCGTAACAATCAGGTCCAGCGACTCCGGACGGAAAGGCAGATGCAGCGCATCGGCCTCGAGCGCGACCGCAGACGAGCGACCCGGCTTCTCGACACTGAATTTCTGCGCGCCCCGGCTCAGCATCCCATGCGCGAAATCCGCCGCAACGATCTGCCGTGAATCCTGCGGACGGCGTTTCAGCATCGCCATCGTCAAATCGCCCGTACCGCAGCAGATGTCGAGAATCGCGGCATTCGGATTTGACAGCACTGACTGAAATCTTGCTGCTGTGCGCCGCCACCATAAGCGATCGATATTTGCCGAAAGAACGTGATTCAGCAGGTCATAGCGCGGAGCGATAGCGTTGAACATCTGCTGCACCGCTTCTGCCGCGTGGGACTCATCCTCGGCTCCCATCGGCTTTGCACCCGTCACCGTCATCGCGCACGCGGCTCCCTGGCTTCGGAAAGCATGTACGTGACCGCCGCGAGCAACTCGGCGTGCGTCACGTCCTCCACCACGCCCGCATTGCCGATCCCAATCGGCAGCACGAAGCGCCGCACTCCGCCGACATTCTTCTTGTCCCCCCCGGTCGCCGCAATCACCTTCGGCGCGCGCAGTTTCAGCGCCGGCAGCGGACCGTAGGCATGAATCAGCTTCTCCAGCCGCGCCGCCTGCGCCCCCGTGATCGTTCTGCGCCGGTGGGCAACGAAGAGCGTTGCAATCATGCCCCAGCCCACGGCCTCGCCGTGCAACAGCACCTTGTAGCGGGTGGCCTGCTCGATGGCATGGCCGACCGTATGGCCAAGATTGAGAATCATCCGCAACCCGTTCTCGCGCTCATCGCGATTTACCACCGACGCTTTCATGCGAATCGATGCGGCAATCACCTTTTCGAGAGCCTTCGCATCGCGCCCCAGCACCTCGTCCGCGTGCTCTTCCATAAACCGCACCAGCGAACGATCGCAAATGATCCCCGCCTTGATGCTCTCCATCAGCCCCGCGCGCAGTTCGCGATCGGGAAGTGTCGCCAGCGTATCGATATCCGCAAAGACCGCGACCGGATGATGAAAGCTGCCAACGAGATTCTTGCCCTCGGGAAGATTGACCCCGGTCTTTCCGCCCACCGACGAATCAACCTGCGCAAGAAAGGTCGTTGGCACCTGCACGTATCGGATTCCGCGCATGAAGATCGCGGCAACAAAACCGCCGACGTCGCCGACAATCCCTCCGCCGAATGCAATCAGCAGCGAACCGCGATCTCCGCCGGCCGCAATCATCTGCCGCAGAATCCGGTCGACGCTCTGCATCGTCTTGTGCTTCTCTCCTGCCGGCAGAAACAGCGTCACCGGCGGCTCGGCAAACGAAGCCAGAAAAGCATCGCCCCACAGCGCCCATATCTCTGGCGAGCTCAGAACAAAAACGCGACGCGGTAGTTTTCCTGCAACTCTTTCAATTCGTGGTGCGAGCGAGCTCAGCAGTCCGCTGCCCGTCAACACGTCGTATTTCGCCGAAGGTGTATCGACCCTTGTGGTTTGCACGTTGCTTCCATCCTAACGGAATCAAATGCGCGCGGGGAGCGGCCCGCACCCTTCTTTAACACTCGTCTACGCCGGAGACAAGGCCTTGGTCCTCAATAAGCGCAGTCAAACCGATTCGTGATTGCGCATCCGCGCGGTCTGCCGTTCGCTTGCAATCCACGACACCGCCGCGCACACCGCGAGGATAGCTCCCATCACCGCCAGCGAGATTGTGATGGGCACATCCAGCCAGGGCGATGCCAGCATCTTGAACCCAACAAACCCCAGCATCGCCCCCAGTCCGTAGTGCAGGTAGCGCAGCCGGTCGAGCAGTGCCGCCAGCGCGAAATAGAGCGACCGCAGGCCCAGGATCGCCGCGATGTTCGACGTGTACACCACGAACGGATCGCGCGAAACCGCCAGCACCGCAGGAATGGAGTCCACCGCAAACAGCAGGTCGGTGACCTCCACAGCAAGAATCACCGGCAGCAGCGAACCCTTCGCCGGTTGCAGGCCGCGAATCCACGCCGGCACGGCAGCGCGTGCAGAATCTCCGCGCACCAGCCGAATCGCGGCGTAGAGCAGAAACAGTCCGAATACCCAGCTTATCCACTCGAATCGCTTGAGCAGGGTGACGCCGGCGGCGATAAACAACGCGCGCAGCACGATCGCGCCCGCAACTCCCCACAGCAACGCGATGTGCTGCCGCTGGCGGCTGATGCGGAATCCCTCGAAGAGAACGAGAAACACAAACAGGTTGTCGACGCTGAGCGAAGTCTCGATCGCATATCCCGCGACAAACTCAAGCGCATGGTGCCGGCTCTGTCCAAACCCGATCCACAGCGCGAAGACGGCCGCCGATGCAACCAGCACCGCCGTCCACCACCATGCAGAAGCTTGCGTGCGCGGCGCTTCGCCACGGTGCGCGGGCAGAGATGCATCCACAAGCAGCAGCACAAGCACTGCGGCGTGGAAGCCCAGCCACCATCCCAGGGAAGCACCGGCAATCATAAGCTGAATGCTACAGGACCAACTCCGGGCTGGAAGCTTTTGAAAGGAATGCCGCTCCGATCGATCGATCTGATTCCTTCAGCTATGTCATTCACCAACTGCTGCATTGTTCACCTTTGGTTGATCAGCCTGATCGTCTCCATGAACACATCGCCGTCAATTGCCAGGCTGTGCGCGCTGATCTTGTCCATGGTGTCCTGCACCGTGTGGTGATAGCTGTTGTTCGGCCCGTAGTCCAGATCGATCACGTCGATCGAAGGCACGCCGCGCTGCACAAAGGGCAGGTGATCGTCGTCCACTGCCTCTTCGGTCTGGAAGAAATAGCGTTCGTAGCCGTACTTCTTCGCCGCCTGCCGAACCAGGTCCACCAGCCATCCCGTCGACCGGCTCTCCCGCTGAATGTCCAGGTCCTTGTCGCCGATCATGTCGGCCAGCATGAATGCCTTGATGCGGCTTAGCGTGCCGTCTCCGCCCCATTTGGCCGCGAGATGGCGGCTGCCGTAGGTCGAGTCCGAGGCCGACCACTGCCGAATCGCCTCCTCGCCATCGAAGAACACCAGCCACACCGAGTAGCCATCCAGCTTTTTACCGCGCAGCTCGTCCGCAACCGCAATCAGCAATCCGGTCGTCGCAGCGCCGTCATTCGCGCCCACAAAGTTGATGTTGCGCAGCGGATAGTTCGTCTCGTAGTGCGTGCCCAGGACGATCACACCGTCCTTCTTGCCGGGGAAACGCACGATGAAGTTGTGCATCGTCACCGGGCCGATCGGCGTATTCGCCGTGAATGTGTCTTCCTCAAGCTGGTCGTGTTTGAAGTGATCGCGCAGGAACGCTTCGGCCTTCAAATGGCCCGGCCCCGTAGGCCAACGCGGACCAATCGCCGCAAATTCCTTTGCGTACTCGTACGCCCTGCCGCCGTTGAAGTGCTGCTGCGCCGATGCAGCGTGCGACGCCATCAGCAGCAACGCCAGCGCCATCGATGCCGCAAACCTGCGCATCACTTCGCAGCCTCTTTGGCCTTCTTGCGCGAGGGATGCACCCACCACGCCACCGCAATCCCGACCAGGTAAAGCGCCAGCATCGGAACGGCATAGATGCACATCGTCCACGGATCGGGGCTGGGGCAGATCACCGCCGCAACCAGGAATACGGCGAGAATGGCGTAGCGGATGTTCCTCCACAGGAACCGCGGGCTTACGATGCCGAACATCGCCAGGAAGAAAATCAGGATGGGCAGCTCGAAACTGATCCCGAGGCCTAGGATCACCGAAAGAAAGAATCCGCTGTAATCCTCGATCGTGATCATCGACGTGAAGTTGTGGCCGAATTGAAGGATCAGTATTCTGATCGCGCCCGGCAGCACGTAGAAGTATCCGAAGCTGGCGCCCGCCAGGAACAACCCCACCGTTGCCGCCATGAACGGAACCACAAAACGCTTTTCCTTTGAGTAGAGTCCCGGCGCAATGAACAGCCAAACCTGGTAAAGAATGAAGGGACTGGCGATGATCGCTCCGGCCAGAAGCGCAACCTGCAAATTCAGATTCAGCGCGTCCATCGGATGCGTGAAAACCAGCGTCTTGCCGATCTTCAACAGCGGAGCCTGCAAAAAGTTCAACAGGCGGTCGCGAAAGATCCACGCCACCGCCGAGCCCAGAATGAGATAGACAGCCGAGTGAATAATGCGCCGGCGCAGCTCGTCCAGGTGCTCCATCAGGCTCATGCCCGGGAGTTCTGCGCGCTCAGTCACCGCCGCACGTGCCTTGTCGATTGCGTCCGCGGCATCAACCATGCTGGTTTAGTGCCTCCGCAGCGCCTGGCGCCGCATTCGGGTCCGGACTCAGTTTCTGCTCCGATCCTGAAGCAGTCTCTCCGCTCGTCGCCGGCGTACCCGGAGCTGCCGCGTCGCCTGCCGGCTCCGGTGCCGCCTCCGCCGCTCGAGAAGGCCGCGCTGCTGCAATCGTCTCTCCCGTCGAAGGAGGCATAATCTGCGGCACGGATTCCTCGGCTTTTACTTGACCGTCCGCTGTCTCCGGCGGGTACTGTGCCGGGTATGTCCCTTCGCCGGGATAAGGCGACTCGACGGCCTTCGCCGGCGCCGGCGAATCAGCCGAAACCGAAGCCTGTTCGGCCGCCGTCTGGACAGCCAGCGAGCGCTGCCGCTCCTCTTCCTTTTTCCGCCTATCGGCCTCTTCCGCGTTGCGCAACTCCTCTTCCATCTGGAACTTGAAGTCGTTTGAGGCTTTGCGGAATTCGTACATGAGCTTGCCGATCTGGCGCCCGATCTGCGGCAGCCGCCGCGGGCCAAACACCACCAGCGCCAGGACCATCAGGATCAGGGAATCGGTCATTCCCAAGGTGCCCAGCAGGATTGGTGGATGTACGGTCATGAAGGCTCAGCGGTTCTCGAATTAGTGTGTCCCGAAATCATTCGTGTCGCGTGACTTTTCAACAGGAGAAAGCCACCTTGAAGTGACGCCAAATACGGCAACACCAACTGCGGAACCACTCACTCCAAACTGACTAATGATAACTGCCCGCGCACGCCGCTCACAAACGTCAGGATTCGGGCACCTCATCAATACCCTCCAGCGTGAAGCGATGGACGCACGTCGTTCTCGGTCGCATGCTAGGAATTCGATAGCCGCCACAACTCGCAAACCGCACGACTTTGCAGCCTGCCGGAAAGACTCCATCCGGGGCGTGTCTTGTGCCAGGGCATGACAGTCATGCCGAAAACGTTGCAAATCTAGTGAGGGCTTTAGCCCCTGAGGGAAAAACCCATTTACAAATCGTCAGGGCATTCGTTGTTTTTCCGCAACCTCTCTGTTCCTTTTCATTCAGCCTCGCGCGCCTCGATCGCGTCCAATGGACGGGGTACAGAAGTACCTGTTCGGTCGCAGGCATCCGTCGTATCCTAGTGCCAGGGTTCTTGCATGAAGACTTTCACTCTCGAAGAGGCGCAATCGCTCTTACCGCTCCTGGAGTCGCTGCTCAAGCGAGCCATAGAGGGCAAGCGCGCCGCGCAGGAAGTGGAGTCGCGGCTCACCGAACTGGGCCGGCGCATCTATCTTGCCGGAGGCATGCGCGTGAATGTGGCTGAAGCGGGCCGTGAGCGCGCCGAGTTGAATGCGCACCTGCAAACAGTTCGCGAGAGCGTTGCCGAAATCGACGCCATAGGCGTGCAGGTCAAGGATGTCGACTCCGGCCTCCTCGATTTCCCCTGCCGTGTCGACGACCAGGTCGTTCTTCTCTGCTGGCGCATGGGTGAGGTCGGCATCGAGCACTGGCACACCGTTGAAGACGGATTCAAAGGCCGCCGCCCTGTGGACGAACGCTTCCGCCGCCGCTCCAACACCAATCGCCCCAACTGATCCGGCTCCTCGCGCACGGTACACTGGCATCCTCTATGTACATCTCCGAGCAAGAGGTCAGCTCCGTCCTCACCTACGCGGCACTCATCCCCGCCATCCGCCAGGCGCTTATCGACTACTCCGCCGGGCGTGTGAACCAGCCCCCGCGCGTTATCCTTCGCGCCGGCAATGCCGACGACCATCGCAATGGCTGGTTCGCCGTCATGCCAGTTGTGGCCGGCGATGTCATGGGCGTCAAAACCGTCACCTTCTATGCCGGAAACGACGTCCTCGGCCTGCACACGCACATGGCAATCATTGAGCTTCTGCGCCGCGACACCGGCGAGCCTCTTGCCGTCATGGACGGCCGCCTCATCACCGAGATGCGCACCGCCGCAGTCTCAGCCGTTGCCTTCTCCGCACTCGCTCCGCTGCATTTTCTCGAGCCCCCGACCACATTCGGCATTCTCGGTTCCGGAGTACAGGCCCGCGCCCATATCCGCGCCATGAAGCACGTCTGGCCCCAGCTTCGCGAAATCCGCATCTGGAGCCGCAATCCTGAAAATGCCGAGCGCCTGGCCGCTGAAGTCGACTCTCGTGCAGTCCCCGCCGAGGAAGTCGCCGCAGCCGATGTTGTACTCACCGCAACATCTTCTCCGCTTCCCGTCTTGAAAGGAAGCTGGCTCAAGCCGAACGCATTGGTCCTCGCCGTCGGCGCCACCGGATCGAGTTTGCGCGAAATCGACGATGAAGCGATGCTCTCCAGCTACGTCGTCGCAGAAGCGAAGTCGTGCGTCGAACGCGAATCCGGCGATGTGCAGCTCTCGGGAGCAAAGGTGCAGGCAGAAATCGGAGACATCCTCGCCGATCCCGCCTCTGCATCTATCCCACGCGATCAGGGAATTATCTTCAAAACCGTCGGAATGGCTATCGAAGATATCACTGCCGCACGCCTGGTCTGGAATAAACTGAGCTCTTTATCCCTCGCGTGAAGCAACCCCCTATAACTCCCCAAGGAAGCTGTTCCCATCGTCGCCTGAGCGGACCATCATCCACGTGCGTCTTAGCTCCAGATGGGAAAATAGGGGAACCCCTGTCCAAGGAAGAATCAGGACGGATGCGCCGGATGGCGTTGTAACCTTAGAGCGGACCAGGGCGACACCGATGTCGGGTTAGGAGCGGCCATGAGGACTCGTGAATGGGCGGGCTTGGCAATTGCGGCGTTGTGTCTGACGGGTTGCGACCGATTCTGGGACCAGACGTCGACCACCACAACAACGACCACATCCCTCAGCAGCGGCGATATTTATGTCCTGAACGTCGCCACCAGCCAGATGAACGGCTTTTACGTCAACGCCGGCACACTTACCGCGCTTTCCGGTAACCCATACACACTCTCGGCTAAACCCATCGCCATCGCGGTCGCCCCGAATAATGCCTTCCTGTACGTCAGCACCCTCGGTGGCATCTTTGTTTACACCATCAATACGTCAACGGGACAGCTCACGCTCGGAAATTCCGGCCAGCCCATTTCGTCCGATCCGGCCTCAACCATGCAGGTGGACTCCACGAGCTCGTGGCTGGTCGAAGGCGTCTCCGGCGCCTCAAATCTCTTTGCAGTCCACGTGAACTCATCCACCGGCGTGCTCGCCTCCAATCAAGAGCAAACCGTCGTCCTGCCGGCAAGTACCATCGAACAGGTCGCGATCTCTCCAGACGACACCAGCGTCCTGGTCGCCATGGGCTCCGGCGGAACCGCTACCATCGTTTTCAATCCCAACAATTCCAACCCCTTTAGCTCCGTCGGCACCATCGGGGTCAAAAACGCCGGCGGCGCGGCGCTCTCCGTGGCATTTGATCCGCTCATATCACCCGCCACCGCTCCGCGCCTTTTCTATATCGGTGAAACCGTCGCAATCTCCGGATCGTCGAACACCGGCGGTCTTCGCGCATTCAATTTCAGCACAGGAAATGAGATCTCCGGCTCGCCCTACGCCATCGGCGGCCTCGCTCCCTATTCCATCCTTCCGTTCTCAACGGGCGATTACGTCTACGTCGTCAGCCGGCAAACCAGCAGCGGTTCAACCGGCGTCATCGCCGGCTTTTCCATCACCTCAAGCAACAGTGCATACACACTCACGGCCCTCGGCAGCTCCTTTAATGCCGGAACCAATCCTCAGGCGATCATCGAAGATAGCTCGCACCAGTTCGTCTTTGCCGTCAACTTCGGCGGCAACCCCGACCTCCTCGGTTACACCCTCGACACCACAAAGGCGGGCTACCTCGACCAGGTAACATCCAACGCTACCGGCACTGATCCCGTGCAGGCCGGCGCCATCGGCGCGCTTCACTAGTCTCCCGGCATTGATCTCTACGGCACGAATCTCCGCGGCACTGTCGCAGTGCCGCGCATTGCTGCTATCCTTTGAGAGATCCCCCTCGCTGTGCTTACGCGACTACCAAATCTCTTCGTCCCGTCATCCCGGCACTCTGTGGCGAGATTGCTCGCTCTGCTCATCGTTGCCGTTCTTGCACTCACGTCCGGATGCAACCGCTTGCGTCATGAGCATCACGAGACCGTCTATGTCTCCGCACGCCAGATGTATCTCCACGATCGCGTCGCCGCGGTCTCAAATCGGGTCGCCGAAGTCGTCAACGGACAGCCTCTTCAAGTCCTCGAGCACGGTCGCCGGTTCCTGAGGGTCAAGACCGACAAGAATGAGATTGGCTGGATCGAAGAACGTGCCGTCATCGATTCCAAAACGTACGATGCCTTCGCGCAACTCGCAGCGCAGCATAAGCAGGATCCCGTAGTCGCCACCGGCAGCCTCCGCGACGACATCTACCTGCACATCAGTCCCGGCCGCAACACTGATCGCTTTTACCTGCTCCCCGAGAACGCCAAGGTGCAACTGCTCGTGCGCGCCTCGGTACCAAAAGCGGTGTCCGGCGCACCCGAGGAACCCACCCGGCATCCCGCGCCTGCCGCCGTCCCGACTCGTTCAGCCACCCCGCAACCGCCGAAGCCCCCCAACACCCGGGTGGCAGCGCCATCTCCCGCTGCCCCCGCTTCAGCAACCGAACCTGCGGAAACCCCTGAAATCCCTCTGGAA
>Ga0326728_10002443_pt1 | contig 61866 bp, 55 predicted proteins | sample MB3enrmetagenome_FD_207602 | JGI IMG/M metagenome (GOLD analysis project Ga0326728, IMG submission 207602) | Lab enriched peat soil microbial communities from McLean, Ithaca, NY, United States - MB31MN | ecosystem: Environmental > Terrestrial > Soil > Wetlands > Peat | place: USA: New York... | reverse complement strand
AGCGCATACGCACCTTCTTGCCGCCCAGTGCAATGACCCTTACTGGCACGGTGTATTCGGCGGGCTCTATGCGCCCCATCTGCGCAGCGCGATTCTTCGCCACCTGATTCAGGCGGAGTTTCAACTTGATTGCGTGGAAGGCCGAGACACCCGAGCCAAACCCGAAATCGTGATGACGGACTTCGACGCAGATGGGCAGGAGGAAATACTGGTGCGGCAGGGTATCTCCGGCATGACGCTGCACCCCGCGGATGGCGCCACGGCTTCAAGCCTGCGCTTCCAGCCCGCCAACGTCGAGCTGGTGAATTCTCTCATGCGGCGGCCCGAGGCCTACCACGAGCTCGTGCGGAAGCAGGTTTCTTCCAAGCAAGCGCCGCGCGAAGGCCCCGCTTCCATCCACGATCAAGTGCTCAGCAAAGAGTCGCACTTGGATGCCTTGCTCCGCTACGACCGCTACGCGCGGCATGCTTTCCGCACCTATGTTTTCCCCAGCGCCAAGAGCTGGAAGGACTTTGAACTTCTCCGCTTGGAGGAGAACGAGACCCTCGCAAGAGGCGCTTGGAAAGCCACGCCGATCAAGGCCTCCGCGGCCGCGATCGAATTCCGCAGCGCCGCCGAGGTCCATTCCAACGGCTGCGTGATGCGGGTCGGTGCGGTCAAGACCGTGACTTCCAAAGTGTCAGGTTCGACTTGGCAGATTGAGTGCCGCTCTTCGCTTAACACCGACCGCTCCTGCCCCACCGGGATGGCGTTGGGGCTGGAGTTGGTCCTGAACCTTCTCGCTCCCGACGCCCACGATCGATATTTCTTGGCGAAGGATGTTCACCGCCCGCTGGAGTTTCGCGGCGAAATCGGTTCTGCCAAGCTGACGCTCGTGGACGAGTGGCAACGCGTCAAGATCACGCTCGAGACTCGGCCGCAAGCTTGCTGGTGGATCGTGCCGATTGAAACCATTTCGCAATCCGAATTGGGATTTGAGCGCGTGTACCAGGGCTCCTCGATTCTGGCGGTTTGGAAAATCGATCCCCCCTCCTGGCGCAACGTGGCCTGCGTTTTGCAGATGGAAATTGCACCTTGGGAGAGTACCTCAGCGAACGGTGAATAGTGGACAGTGGACAGTGCTCAGCTCCATGAATGGGGTTTTACTGAAAACCGGCCACTGACTACTGACAACTGATGGAGGTTCCGCATGGCCGTACCGCAAGAACTGCTCGAGATTCTGGTCTGCCCGGCGTGTAAGTTGCCCGTTCAGCTCACGCCGGATGGACAGGGCCTGAAGTGCGCCCAATGCCGGCGCGTCTATCCTATCAAAGACGATATCCCCGACATGATCATCGAAGACGCCAGGATCGAAGCGGAGTGATGCCGGCACCCGGCGCGTCACTGGGCAACCTATGAACGCGGCTTCCCTTCTTCCCGATCTCCCCGCCGGAGCGCGCATCCTCATCCTTCGCCTCCGGTCCATTGGCGACATTATTCTGCTGACCCCCACACTGCGGCTTCTCAAAGAGTGGCGGTCCGACCTGCGCATCTCCGTGATGGTTGAATCCCGCTTTCGCGATCTCTTGCAGGGGAACCCGGCAGTGGAAGAGATCCTCATTCCTGGGAAAGGGGCCGGCGTGCGTCACCTGCTCTCGCGTCTGGCCGTCATTCGTGAACTTCGCAGCCGCGGCTTTTCTCTTTGCGTCAACCTGCACGGCGGCCCCACCAGCCGGCTTTTTGCCCGCTGGAGCGCGGCCCGCTGGCGCGTAGGCTTTGCACACTATCGCGGGGCAAGCCTCTACAACATTTTGGTTCCCGACGCCCGGACCATTTTGAACCAGTCGTCGGTGCACACGGCAGAACATCAGGCCGCGGCGTTTTTCTACCTGGGGCTACCGCGGAAGGAAATCCCGCGCGCCCAAATTTTCACCGGGGCGGCGCAGGCCGAGTGGTGGGCCGCCAAACGCGCAAGCCTGGGCATCGCCTCGGTACAGCCTTACGCCATCGTCCATCCCACCGCTTCCTACAAAACCAAGGAATGGGCGCCGGAAGGATTCGCGCAGCTTGGTGAATACCTCGAGCGCAAAGCCCGACTCACTCCCATTTATTCCTGCGGACCGGGAGAATCGCCGGTGCTCAATGCCGTGGAGAAAGCCTCGGGGGCGCGCCTGCGACGATTGGAGGGGGTGAGCCTGGCGCAATTTGCCGCCGCGCTTGCGGGGGCTCGGTTGTTTGTGGGAAATGACAGTGGCCCTGCCCACATGGCCGCGGCGCTGGCTAGGCCCGTGGTGGTCATCTTCGGATCTTCCAGTTCTCCCATTTGGGGTCCCTGGCCCCGGCCAGGTTCCAATCCTGGCGCGCGCATGGTTCAGAACCCCTTTGACTGCAACCCTTGCCCCGGCGACCGTTGTTACCAATTCGCCCGGCCCGAGTGCATTCTTTCCGTGACCTTCGGCCAGGTGAAGGATGCCGTCGATGAGGTCCTGGCACAAACCTCATGAGGCATTTCAGAATGGGGAGAAGGCAAGCCCTTTGGTTTTGCGATCGACCACAAGCTCGCGCGGAGGCTGCTCATCATTGATGGTGACCGTGACAATGACGGTCTCAGCGCCTTTGGATTGCGACCCCAGAATTTTGAAGTTGCGAATTTTCCCGTAGTCGCCGCTCTCGCCCCAGTCGTGCAGGAAATCCGCGTAAGAGTAAGTGCTGCTGGGTTGCCAAAGCTGGTAGGCTTCACGGTATTTGCCCTGCTCCAGCGTGGTGAGAAAGCGCGAGACGGCTCGCTCTTCGGGAAAGTTGCGAAAAACGACGTAGCCTGCCCCGCCTACGATGATAACGATCAAGGCAATCAGAATGTAACGTCCTATTTTTCGAGGCGGCGTGGGCGGTCTGGCATCAAGCAAAGTCATGGCTGGTTCCTCCCGGGAGCCAGGAGTATAAGCACCCTCCCGAGCACCCTCATTATGTGAGATGCGCGGGCGAATTGCCAAGGGGGTTGGTTAGAGGGAGCGCTTGAAAAGGGCGGTCTCAGCAACCACCATTGCCAGAGTGAACAACGCCAGGAAGGTCAGATCCCCGGCAATTGCCATGATTCCCGTGTTTTTCAGCAGCAGCGCTTTGAACGCATGCACGGCATAGGTGAAGGGATCAACCCTGGAAATGGCGCGCATCCAGGGCGGAAATCCGTAGATCGGATAGACGGCGCCACTGGGGAAGTACAGCAGTGTGTTGAGCACACCGAATGTGGCACGTGGTACCAGGGGGTCATTAACGCGGACCATCAGGAAAAACATCATGCTGATCAGAGCCAGGGAGGTCAATACAATGACCAGCAGCAGCTTCACCAGCCGGAAGGGCTCCAGCGGATTGGGTATTCCGGCGATGACGGATCCCACGGTGGTCAGGACGATCCCGGCCAACACCGCCTTGGCCGCTCCGGAGAGATTGAAGCCGAGGATCAGTTCCAGTTTGGAAATCGGCGTAACGAGATAACCTTCATGGAGCCCGCGCGCTTTATCATCAATATAGATAATACCTCCTCCGATCATGGCGGAAACGAAGATCGCCATGACGATCGAACCCGCCAGGAGGTATTGGATATAGGGAACGTACGGATAGAGTTCCACGACCGAGAGCGTGACCTCGCTGGGGACGCGCGGCGGGGCGCCCCCTTGATTGTAGGCGCCCACAATATCGCTAAACCCACCCTCGAGCGCGTCGACCGCGAAGTTGTCCGTGTTGTCTTCGATGAGGGCCACTTGCGGCGCATCCTTGGCCAGAGCGCGGCGGGAGAAATCCGGCGGGAAATTCAGGACCCCATTGATTCGCCCCTCCCGCAAGTCCCGCATAGCCTGATGGAGATCGGTGTAATCGACCGTGGCAAAGGTCCGGGCGTTGGCGGCGATGGCCCCGCACATTTCCCGCAGCTTTACGGTGGGCATGCCATGATCCTGATTCACCACCCCGACGCGCAGGTCCCGGATTTTCCCGCCAAATGCGTATCCCAGGACGACCAATTGCACGATCGGCATAACCATCGACACCAGGATGAGCGTGGGGCTGCGTATGAACTTGCGCAGGTCGCGTTCAACCAGTGCCAGGATTCGATTCATGGCTTTTGCCCTCGTTGATAGAAAAAGCCGGGGTCATAGCCGAGCGCATCCTGCAAGGAGTCGCGCAACTGCCGGCCGGTGTAATGCATGAACACATCGTCGAGCGAGGTGCTCTGAACGGAAAGCGAAGTCACCTCAATTTGCGCGTCACGGGCCGCCTCCAACAGCGCCACGGTGGTCTTAAGGCCATTGTTGGAGCCGATGCGAAACACGTGGTCTTCGGACTTCACGTCTTGCACGTCCGGGAGGTTTTGCACGGTTTCGAGCCATCCCTCCGGGAGACGCGAAAAACCGACTTCCAGGATGTTGCTTCCGGGGATGGAAGCCTTCAGCTTGAGAGGCGAATCCAACGCCACCAGCTTCCCGTGGTCGACAATCGCAATGCGATCGCAGAGCTTGTCGGCCTCGTCCATATAATGGGTGGTCAAAAGGATCGTCAAATCCCGTTCTTTCTTGAGCCGCATGAGCATTTCCCACACGCCCACGCGGGAAGCAGGGTCGAGGCCCGTGGTGGGTTCGTCGAGAAAGAAGATGCGCGGCTCATGCACCAGCCCGCGGGCGATCTCCAAACGCCGCCGCATGCCACCGGAAAAATTCTTCACGGGTTTATCCGCCCAAGGAAGCAGATCGACCGCTTCCAGCAGTTCTTTGGCAACCTTGATGCGGCGCTCCCGCGGAACACTATAGAGCTTTGCATATATTTGCATGTTCTCCATTGCGCTTAAATCGAGATCGGACGTCATGGCCTGAGGAATAACCCCGATGCATTTGCGGACCTGGTCGGCATTACGGACCACGTCGAAGCCGAGAATGCGCGCCACGCCGGAAGTGGGGGGCAGAAGCGTGGTGAGCACGCGGATCAGGGTGGATTTCCCCGCGCCGTTCGGACCGAGCAAGCCGAACACTTCACCGTAGGCCACGGAAAAGTTCAGATCATTGACGGCGCAGAAGCTGCCGAAACATTTGTACAGGTGTTCGACTTCCACCGCGACCATCGTTTTGGGCTGCATCGGCAATGTTTCCATCATCACAATCCACGCCACGCGGAGGGTGGTTTAGAGGACGTCTTGCAGGGGCAACGTCACGTACGCGGTCAAGCCGGGCCACAGCCGGCGGTCGCTGTTGTCGAGGCGCAGGCGGAGTTCGAAGGTTTTGATGTCCCGCTTGCTTTGGCTCACATCACGCTGGGTGGCATAGTCAGCGTCGACTCCGCGATAGAAAACGGTTCCCATGCGCTCCATCCCATCGGGAAAACGCACCTGCATGCGGTCGCCCAGGCGGATGCGATCAACGTAGGTTTCCGGCACATCCGCGCGCACCCAAAGATCATCAGGATTGATGATGGAAGCGATCGGCTGGCTGACATTCACAACTTCACCCTGACGGGCGGCCAGCACGGAGATGACGCCGGGAATGGGGGCGCGAATCTCCGTATAGTCCAGGCGAACCTGTGCCTTCGACGTCTGCGCGCCGGCGGCTGCTTGTTGCCGCTCCATGGCTTGCAGTTGGCTTCGCCGCACGGTGATCTGGTCTTCGTTCGACCGGGCGAGGGCGACCGCCGCACGCTGGACTTCCACCTGTTTCTGAAGAGACTCAACGTGGGCTTGCTGCGCCTCGAAGGTGGCGAGCGCCTGATCCAGCGCCTGCTGCGAATCAATCTTCTGGTCGAAGAGACCCTTGGTGCGCTGGTAATTCAACCGGTCCAACTCCAAGTCAGCTTTGGCTTCGTCTTCCTGCGCTTGCGCCGATGCCAACGCCGCCTCTGCCTGCTTGATCTGGTCGCGCGTCTGCTCCTCCTGGAATTTCAGGGCCGCTTCGGCTTCGGTGACCTGCGAGGCGGTCCCCCGCTCAGTGTGGAGGTAAAATGACTCGTCGGCGCGCAATTCCTGGGGTTCGATGAGCGCGAGCAACTGCCCAGCCTTCACGGTGTCGCCTTCCTTGACGAGCACCTGCGCAAGCTGCCCTTGGATTTGCGAGCTTGCCACCACATCGTTGGTGGTGACGATGCCGGTCAGGATAAGAGGCTGTGGCTGCGTGACAGCTTTGTAATAAACCACTCCGCCACCGAGAACGAGTACGATTAGAATGGCTAAGATAATCTTGCGTCTCATTACGCTGCAGCCTCCGGATGTCGAAAGACGGCGTAGCGGATGAACTTCAGAACCTCCGCTCTCCTCGTGGCTAAGTTCGATTTGCTGTAAGGATCCTGTCCGGTGATCACCCGGAAAGCAGGAGCGATATTGAAATAATGCGCCGTCAAGCCGGCCATCGAAATGATCGTGTGCTCCTTGTTTAGGCGGCGAAATTCCCCCGATTTCATTCCCCGCTCCAGCAACGCCACCAACAGCTTCTTGAGGGGAATCGAGTGCTCGCGAATCATCCGCTCTAAAGCGGGATCACCTTCCATCATCATCCGCTGGAAGATGCGAGGGTAATGCGGGTGTGTCCCCATGAAGTCAAAGTGATAGCTCACATAACGCAAGAGGACGGGGCCCGCCGGTCCCTTTGCCGAAAGCACTTCACGAGCTTGTTGTTGGAATTCCCGCACTTGTGCGCCCACAACCGCCTGATAAAGCCCTTCCTTGCTCTTGAAGTAGTAATAGAGCAGGGATTTGTTCACCCCGGCGGCTGCCGCAATGCTGTCGGTTCGTGCCCCCGCCAGGCCGTATTCTGCGTAAAGCTGCCCGGCTGCCTTCAGGATGGTAGCCCGCGTCTCAACGCTGTCATGGTGCCTCGCGTGTGCTGAAATCTCTTTTTGGGTAGCCCGTTTCGTCATTTAACTAAACAGATAGTTAAATACCACAACTTCTCAATCTCTGTCAAGAGACGCAGCAATCCGGGGAGGGCCGAGAGTTCAGTTGCCGGTCTTTGGCGAGTAGGTGAATCGGGTGCGGGATTTTTCCCGATAGCGTTCGACGGCCAGTTCGATCAGGCGGTCCAGAAGTTGGGGGTAAGGGATGCCGCTCGCTTCCCAGAGTTTGGGATACATGCTGATGGAGGTGAAGCCCGGAATGGTATTGATCTCATTCAAGTAGACCTTGCCTGTCTTGCGATCGAGAAGAAAGTCCACGCGCCCCATGCCGGCGCCGTCTATGGCTTGGAAGGCGCGGATGGCCACTTCCCGGACCCGTTTCGTCTGGCGGGCCGTGAGTCGCGCTGGGATGGCAAGCTCCGACCCTTCCTTGATATACTTCGCCTCGTAATCATAGAACTCGTTAATGGGCACGACTTCCCCTGGCACGGAGGCCTGGGGATGATCGTTCCCCAGCACGGAGCATTCGATTTCGCGGGCGTCGATCCCTTTTTCGACCAGAATCTTCCGGTCATACTGCGCGGCCAAATTCAATGCGGCCGCCAGCTCCCGCCGGTCATGAACCTTGCTGATCCCCACAGACGAGCCAAGGTTTGCGGGCTTCACAAAGAGCGGATAACGCAATTTTCTTTCGATTTGCTTGCGCACGGCGGCGGGATGGCTTTCCCACTCCGCGCGGAGGATGAGTTCCCAGGGAACAACGGGAAGGTCCGCGTCGCGAAACAGGCGCTTCATCAAGTCCTTATCCATGCCGGCCGCGGAGGCAAGCACCCCGGCTCCGACATAGGGAATGTCTGCCAGCTCCAGCAAACCCTGCACCGTGCCGTCTTCTCCGAACGTGCCGTGAAGGACCGGAAAGACGACATCGACCTCCGGCCGTGAATTCGGGGCCGGAACCGAGCGCGCCAGCGGCAGGAGCTTGGGACCGGCAGGATCCACCGAAGGCGTAACGGGATCACCACTTTCCAGGACCTGCGGCAGAAGCTGCACGGCGCCGGAGCCCACCCGCCAATGTCCCTCGCGCGTGATGCCGATGGGCACAATTTCATACTTCGCCGGATCGAGGGCGTTGATCACCGAGGCCGCCGATTGCAACGAGACGTCGTGTTCGCCCGAACGTCCGCCAAACAAAACCCCGACGCGGATTTTCCTGGTCACAAAATCTTCTTTCCCAGGGCGGAGGCGGCGAATCCTACACCCAGAATCGCGGTTTTGTTCATGACGTCAATGATGGGGTTGATCTCGACGAGTTCAAAGGCAAGCATTTTTCCGCTATCGGCGACCATCTCCATGGCCAGGTGCGCCTCGCGGAAGGTAATCCCCCCGCGCACCGGCGTGCCCACGCCGGGCGCTTCAACGGGATCGACGACATCCATGTCGAAGGATACCACGAACCCCGCGGTCCCCCGCGAAGCGACGGTGATGGCGCGCTCCATCACGATGCGCATGCCCAATTCGTCGATCTCCCGCATGGTGAAAACGCTGACGCCGGAGCCGCGAACCATTTGCCGCTCCCGCGCATCCAGATCGCGAACCCCGATCAAGGCGCACCTCTCCGGCCGCAGTTTGGGTGCAAAGCCGAAGATATGCGTCAACGATTCCGGACCCCGACCCAGGTTGGCGGCAAAAGGCATGCCGTGCACGTTGCCGCTGGGGCTGGTCTCCGGCGTGTTCATGTCGGCGTGGGCGTCAATCCAAAGGCAACCCACCTCCTGGTTGCGATCGTGATAGAACTTGGCAACGCCGGCCTGCGTGCCGATGGCTACCGAGTGATCACCGCCCAGCGAGATGGGAAAGTAGCCTGCCTCCAGCGTCTGGCAGATGCGTTGCGCCACCTCTTGCGAAGTCTGCGCGATTTCGTTCAAATACTTGGCGCGCTGGTTGCCGAAAGGCTGTTCCTCCGGCAGGCGGACGTGGATATTGCCGCTGTCCTCGACCGTGTGTCCCAAACTCTCCAAGGCGTGATTCAATCCCGCGGCGCGCACCGCCGACGGCCCCATGTCCACGCCGCGCCGCTCCTGGCCGAGGTCTAACGGAACGCCGAGGATTTTGATTTTCAGCATGCTGCCCCCTGCCACAAATACGACTGTTCCCGTGCCTCAATCAGCGCCGCCGATCCCTTCCCTGCAGTCGAGAAGTGAGGCTGAAGTGTTTCACCCACCGACTCTCAGGGTGTCAGACGGTACAACATGCGCGGGAAAGGAATCGTCTCACGCACGTGTTCGAGCCCGCAAATCCACGCCACGACGCGCTCGATGCCCATGCCGAAACCTGCATGCGGCACGGTGCCGTAACAGCGCAGATCGAGATACCACTCGAAAGCTTTTCGCGGCAATTGATGCTCTTGAATGCGTTGCTCAAGCAGCGCGAGGTCAGCCAGGCGCTCGCCGCCGCCGATGATTTCGCCGTAGCCCTCGGGAGCGAGCATGTCCACGCACAGCGCCACCTCCGGCCGCGCGGGATCGGGCGCCATGTAGAAAGCCTTCACCTGGCTGGGATAGCGATGAACCAGGAGGGGCCTTTCACAGCCCTCTGACAGCAGCGTTTCGTCCGCGCCGCCGAAGTCGCCGCCCCACTGAATTTCACTCCCCTTGCCCTGGAGAATTTTCACCGCCTCGTCGTAGCTCATTCGCGGGAAGGGCAGTTTAACTTTTTCCAGGTTCTCGATCTTCCGCTCCAGGGTCTGAAGTTCCGGCCGCCGTTTCTCCAGCACGCGCCCCACGACGAAAGCTACCAATTCCTCGCCGAGCGTCATGGCGTCTTCCAGGTGCGCGAAGGCGACTTCCGGCTCGACCATCCAGAATTCCGTCAAGTGGCGGCGGGTCTTGGATTTCTCCGCGCGGAACGTAGGGCCGAAGCAGTAAGTCTTGCCGACGGCCATGGCCGCCGCTTCGTTATAGAGTTGGCCGGATTGGGTAAGGTAGGCCTTGTCCTCAAAGTAGTTAACTTCGAAAAGCGTGGTCGTGCCCTCGCACGCGGCGGGCGTAAAGATGGGAGTATCGACCAGGGTGAAGCCGCGGTCGTCAAAGAAATCGCGCACGGCCTTGATGATCTCATGGCGCACTCCCAGAATGGCGCGCTGCCGCGTGGAGCGCAGCCACAAGTGCCGATGGTCCATCAGGAACTCGATCCCGTGGTCCTTGGGCGTGATGGGATAAGGCGTCTCCGCCGGAATGCGCTGCAGAACTTCCACATTCAAGACGTCCATTTCGAAGCCGCCCGGGGCGCGCTTATCGGCCCGCACCTTGCCCGTGACGCGCACGGAAGATTCCTGCGTCAGGCCGTGCACAGAAGCGAAAACTTCCGGCGGTACAGCGCTCTTCACCACCACCCCCTGGATAATCCCCGTGCCGTCGCGGAAGAGCGGAAACAGCAGCTTGCCACTTTCTCGCAGGTTATAGAGCCAGCCTTGCAGAATCACTTCCTGGCCCGCGTATTCGGAAACTCGGCGGATTTCAACGACTGGGGGCAAGGGTTCATTCCTCCTCAGGAAGGTTTTCCATGCGGTCCATGACCTCGGCCAGGCGTGAGAGGCTGGTCATCTCCGGCCCATAATCGCGAATTTCAAAGAGGACGGGGAACTGGCCCTCGCCGCGGCGCAGGTCGCGAACCGCCTCCGTCCAATCAATGTCGCCGTCGAAGGGCATCAGGTGATCATCCTTTTCGCCGCGATTGTCATGGACGTGTGTAGAAGCGATGTAGGTGCGCAGGGTTTCGAACGCCGGGTGCAGGCCGTGGGTCATATGCGCGTGGCCGGTATCAAAGCAGATTTGCACGTTCAGGCGCGTGTACTGAAGAAAATCCACCAAACGCTCCGGTGTCCCCAGTTCGTTGGGAACATTCTCGAGCAGCAACTGCACGCCGCGGTCTTTGGCGGAAACCTTCAGGTGCTCGAGGGAAGTCATGACGGCGTCGAATTTGTTCAGATCGTATTCTTCGCCGGGCAATCCCATGTGCACGATAAGGTAGCGAAAAGGCAGGTGATCGGCGATGTCGAGGGCGCGCTTGATTTCATCCATGGAATCGATGCGCAGGCGGCGCTCCAGGTAAGCGAGGGAAACAGCGAGCCCCCCTGACCGCCCCCAATCCGCGTCGCCGTAAAGCGGCGCATGGATAGAATGCAGGCTCACTTGATGGTCGCGAAACCACTGTGCCACGTCGCGCACGTGGTTGCGGTCGGTGTAGTCCAGGTGCTGGCGGGCCGCAAACAGTTCAATGTTTTGGAATCCCGCCCCCAGGATCTTATCCAGGATGTGTGAGCTGAGCCGCTCGTTGACGTAAAGGTACGTGGAGAGACCGTATTCCATCAGTATCCAACCGCCTTTCCTTCCGCGCGAGGATCGGAAGCGCCAAATCGCCACCCGGATTCGGGAGCAATCTCGATGGCTTCGCAGTCGCCAATACTATCGCGAAAACTCACCGGGTAGCCGGCCTGCTGAAGCTTCTCGAGAGTATCAGAAGAGAAACCCATCCGCTCGAACGTCAGGAGGTCCGGTGTCCACTGATCGTGAAAGCGCGGCGAGGTTACGGCCTGAAGAACATCCATCTTGTAAACCAGGACATTGAGCAACACCTGTAAAACCGTGTTGGTGATCGTGCTGCCGCCGGGCGAGCCGAGCACCAGGCGCACCTTACCGTCACGGGTTACGACGGTCGGCGTCATGGACGAAAGGGGACGTTTGTGCGGAGCGATGGCGTTGGCTTCACCTTGCACCAACCCGAAAAGGTTGGGAGAGCCGGGCTTGACGGTGAAGTCGTCCATTTCATTGTTAAGCAGGAATCCCGCGCCTTCCACGGTCACGCCGGAACCGAACCACCCGTTCAGGGTATAGGTATTCGCCACCGCGTCGCCCTCCGCATCGACAACCGAAAAGTGCGTGGTGGCGCCGGATTCAAAAGCCTGCGGCTCGCCGGGCCCAACAGGGGCCTCGGGGCGCGCGCGCAGAATCTCCTCGCGCAACTGACCGGCATAGCGAGGCGATGTGAGGCCGGCAACCGGCACGGAGGTAAAATCTGCGTCGCCCATATAGGAAGCGCGGTCAGCGTAGGCGCGGCGCATGGTCTCAGCCAGCAGGTGAATCGATGCGTAAGAGTTCGCCGTGCCCAGTTCGAGCGGCTCGAGGATGTTAAGCATCTCGATGAGCATGGTGCCGCCGGCGCTGGGCGGAGGGGCGCTCAGAATATCAAAGCCGCGGAAATGGCCCGCCAACGGCGGGCGCAGCTTGGCCTGGTAATGCTCCAGATCTTCGCGAGTGATGAGGCCGTCGTACTTTCGCATGGTCGCCGCAAGCGCCTTCGCAACCGCGCCGGAATAAAAGGCCTGCGGACCGCGCTTGGCGATGGCGGCAAGCGTGCGGGCCAAATCAGGCTGCCGGAAGACCGCGCCGGGCTCGTAGAGATTTCCGTCATGCAGGAAAATGAGGCGAGAGCCGTCAAACTTTTCCAAGAGGGCGCGCTCGGAGCGAAAACGCTGGGCGAGCGAATAGCTAACGGGAAAACCATTCCGCGCCAGGCGAATGGCCGGAGCCATCACGCGGGCCAGTCCGAGATGGCCGTACTTCTCTTCCGCCAAAGCCAATCCCATGACCGTGCCGGGAATACCCGCCGCGCGCGCGCCGGTGGTGCTGGCGCCGGGAATCAAATTCCCCTGCGCGTCCTGGTACATCCCTCGCGTGGCCGCCGCCGGCGCCTGCTCGCGGTAATCCACCATGATGGCGTCCCCGTGGGCCATGCGAATCAGCATGAAGCCGCCGCCCCCGAGGTTTCCTGCTTGCGGAAAGGTGACTGCCAGCGTGAATCCCACGGCCACCGCGGCATCCACGGCGTTGCCGCCCGCCTGAAGGATTTCCACGCCGGCTTGGCTGGCCAGCGGCTCGCTGGAGGCCACCATGCCATGGCGCCCGGCCTCCGGGGTGAGGGCATAGGCGGACAGCGCCAGCAACGCAGCGAGAAGTGCAGGGGCGAGGATCAAACGTTTGAGTGGCACAAAAATCACCTGCGCGGGTAACGGGACTTTGTAGTCTTGGGGCGCCGGTACAAGTTTACAAAGGAATAACTGTAGGGGAAAAGACAGGGGGCGTCAAGGCAGGCGCGGCGTGTGCAAGTTGCCCGGCAACGCCGTGCTAGAATGATCGTGTGAAAACCTGCGCCCATCCTCCCGGCATTGTGCGGGAAGCGTGCCGATGCCAAACCCTTCTTTCTCCCGTGGGCGGTATGTGCAAGGCAGTGCGAGCAGTGAAGACCAGCCTGGCCATGGGGCCACGAATTCACGCGCGCCTGCCTTGCGCCAAGCACGAGCACGCGCCGCCTTGCCACCGGGCCGGCAACCTTGTCACGAATGAGAATCTCCAATGAAGATCTACTTTGGCTTCACCGTGGCGGGCGACCGCTCGAATGTGGAATCCGCCCGAAGCATGGTGCAATGCCTGGAACACTTGGGTCACGAAGTGCTGACCCGCCACCTGGTGCGCGACGATGCCCGCGCCGCTGATCGCTTGCTCGGCCCGCAGGCGGTGTTCCGGCGCGATATGGCGTGGCTCCGGGAGTGTGACCTCTTCATCGCTGAGGTTTCCGGCTCCTCCTTCGGCGTAGGCTTCGAGGCAGGCTACCTGCTCGGGGCAACTACAACTAAGGTAATACTATTTTACAGTCCCAACGTTAAAGATAAGATGTCGTTTCTCATAACAGGGAATACCCACCCGAACTGCACGCCGGTTCCGTATTCAAGCCTGGCGGAAGCTGAGGCGTTCATCAAGGCTCACCTCGGCCGGGGGGAAGCTCTGCCGCGAACCACCGGGTAAGGCGCTGCCGCAGCGCAGCTTTGATCCCAAGAGTGAGGATGCTGATGGATTGGAATTTTCTTGCACCCCTGCGCGAAAACTGGGAGCCCGTCTCCAAGCCCGCGCGCATCGGTTGGCTGGCTTTTTACGGAATCTTTCTGCTCTACGCGCTACGGGACAGGTCCGGATACCTGCTGATCGATTATGTGTTTGTGCCCATTCATGAGGGCGGGCATTTGCTCTTCAGCTACTTCGGGCACACCTTGATGGTGGCGGGCGGAACCCTTCTGCAACTCGGTGTTCCCGTGATGCTGGCGATTTATTTTGCCTTTCAGCGCCAGGCCACCGGTGTCGCGTTTTGCTCCTTCTTTTTCTTTGAAAACTTCCTGAACGTCGCCACTTATATGGCGGACGCGCGCGCCCAGGAGCTCCCGCTGATTACGGTGGGCAACCCGGAATTTGTCGAGCACGACTGGTTCACCATGTTCTCGCAAATGGGGGTGTTGGAATACGACACCAAAATCGCCGCCGTGGTCCGCGCCATCGGCTGGCTGGGAATGGTCGCGGTGGTGGTATGGCTTTGGTGGAGAACTCAACAATCCACTCATCCTGAGGGCCCCCACGGCCTTCGACCTTTCTCACGGATTTAATCCCGCCGCCGTCCGCCGGGGCAACCCCTGCTTATTGTGGGCTGAGCGCGTGCCCGTCCAACTTGGCAGGCGGCGCCACGCCCAGCAGGCTCAACACGGTCGGCGAGATATCCAAGATGGAGGGCGGCGCAGGGAATTGCCGGTTCGAAAAGAAGATTCCTTGCGTATCACTGGGGTCGGAGGCGCAGTGATCGCCGCTCCACTTTTTCATGTTGGCCACGATAATTCCCGCCGGGACTGCTCCCAGCGAGGTCTGCCACGAGGTGCGGTAGCCATCGCGAAAGCTCGTTTGCAAGTCGGGCCCCTCGCCGGCGCGCGCCCCATGGAAAATCTCGCTGCCAAAATAGACGTTTTCAATCACCTGCTCGTGGGTGTCCGGGTCCGTGAGGGCCAGCAGCTTCTGGCGGAGGTCCTGGAGAATCCGCTGCGCATCGGGACCGGGGCTGACGATTCCATATTTCTCGCGCCCGCGCAGGTTTATGTAGACCTGGCCTAAGCCCACCGCATAGGCCTGCGTCCGGGTCCAGTCGGTGTTGGGAAAGAAGCTTCCCTGGCCGAACAGGTTGTCAAGGTTGTACTGTTTTTCCTCCGCGCCGGGATGCTTGAGCGTCATGAAACCATTTTGCACCAGCCAGGTGTTGGTGTTGAATCCCTTGCGCCAGGAATGGAAGCCGTGATCGGAGACAATGATCAGCGTGCCGTCGGGCTTCATGGTCCGCATCACGTCGCCGACGATGGCGTCCATCCGCTCGTAAGTCTGCTCGATGGCATCGCCGTATTTCGCGGCCAGCTCGGGGTCGTAGCGCGGATGCTGCGGGTCGGTCAGGCGCCAAAACATGTGGCTGACGCTGTCGGTGGCAGTGAAGATCGATACCAGCAAACTGGGTGGATCGTTCTTTAACTCATCCAGCAGGATCTCCCCCTCCTGCTGCATGGTGCGCCAGCAATCTTCCAGGAAAATGCCCTCGTCGATGCGCTCCTCGTTGAGCGCCCAGGTGTCGTGCCACCAGCCCAAGGTTTTCATCAGGCCGTGCTTCTTCGCCAATTCCCCGGCGTAACCGGGCGGCGAGGAAATCGGGAGGGGTGAATCTTCCGGGTCCAGGTTGAGCGGCGACATGTACACGCGCAAATCCGGGGACGCCTGCAAAATGTAAAACCGGCAAATCGAGCTGAGGGAGAGGAAGGGCGTCACGCGGAACTTGGCGTGGAACCAATTGCTCCATTGCCGCTCGCCAAGCGTGGCGGTTTGGCCTTCGAGATCAATGGTCACCGCCTTGCCATCCGGTGAGACTTTGAAATCGATGGGGACCGAAATGCGCGTGAACTTGTCGCTGGTGGGGTCCACGGGGCCTTCGATGGTCGTGGCTGCGTGGCTGCCGCTCAACTCCAAGCGCACCAGTTTGCCGCCGAACTCCGTGTCGCCCACGTCCCAGGGCGTCAGGTCGGAGCTGAAGTAGAAAAAGGTTCCCCACGTCCCGCGCAGGTCCGGGACGCCCAAGCCCGACCACAACTTTCCTCCCGGAATCGTCGTGGGCGGAAACTCCAGCGGCATGCGAATGATGGTGGTTTTGTAGCCCGCGTCGGCCACCGCTTTGTAAAAGGGCACGCCGCTGCGCTCGTTCGTCACTTTCGGCGCCTTGATGGGAATCAGGCCCCACAGAAACTTGGGCCGCTGGCGCGAGACCAGCGACAATTCCGGCAGATAAGTTTCCGGGTCGCGTTTCAGGAAATCGAAGATTCCCGTGCCTCCCGGATTGAGCCCCGTCGCGAACGACGCCCAGGCCACGGGCGATTCCGGCGGGTTGGTGGTTCCCAGGGGTTTGAACGTGCCCTCGCGCGCGAGGCGCGCAAGATTGGGAAGCTTGCCTTCCGCCATCCACTTGGCAGCAAGCTTGGGGTCGGCGCCGTCAAAGCCCAACACCACCACTTGCTTGGTCACCGGGCGCGTGGCCACTCCTCGATGACAACTCGCGAGATAACCCAAAGCAGCCAGCCCTGCCCCCAACAGGGAGTAGAGGGCCAGGCGCTTCGTGGTGAACTTTGCATTCAGCATGAACTTGTTATTGTAAGGAGCCCATTCCCGTCCGTCGAGCGAAAACTCAAGGACAGTGACGAGCGACGAGTGGTGAGTGACGAGCCAGTGGGCAGAAGTTCCAAATCTTGGCTCGGGGCGAGTTTGATCACAGAAATCCAGCTATCTCCCTTTCTTTCTGTAACTTATCCTCTGTTTTCGATAAGTCTTTTGTTTTCAATAATTCATCCAGACCACTTTTTTCTCCCTTTTGTTTTCAATAATTCATCCAGACCAACCTTCATTTTTAACATCTCTATAGGTCGACTCGGGACATCACCATCTCGCTTCAACTCCACCCGGTAACTAACCTGCCCGGAGCGCACGCCAGGAGCAGGAACGGGCTCCGCGGCCAGAAAGAGCTGCCCATATCGTCAAGTGTACGCCAGGTCAATAGTCGTGTCAAGAACAAAATTGGCCTACAGACTACAGCCTATGCATCGGACACAATGTCGGGACAGATTATCACGAGCGGAGAGCGCCAGGCCGTTTGGTGGCCTATTCACATGGTCCTTCCAGTTAAGCCGGCTTGTTCTTTCGGTCGAGGATCTCCCGCAAGGTAGGCGTGTTGGAAAGAAGCTTCACGCGCACAATGAAATGCAGAAAAAGCGTTAGACCTATGATCGCGGGGAGGCAAATCGAGAACCGAGTCTTGAGCCGATCCAGCAGATGCTTCTGCACGGGCGTAATATAAACCATCCAGCCGAGGTTGATGAGGTGCTCGGTCTGGGTTGGCGTGGGGTTGGGCGCGCCATTGCGGAAATACACACCAAAGAAGTAGAAGAAGGCCAAAAACTCAATCACTACGGCAGCAGAGACAACTCCAAAAATTGCGCGGGCAGCGCGCTGCCAGAAAGGTTCATCCGCAGACGATGCCGATTGTGGTCCCTCACCCGCAGAAAGCTTCGGGGGGCCGCAGAACTTGAGGAAATCTGCTTCGGAGGACTGCACGACGCGGAGCGAATCGAGAATATTGAAAAGAGCTATGTCAACTCCCGCCAAATACCATCCTAGGCAGCCCCGCTCGAAGAAGGGGAACATAGGACGACACGCGAAGAACATAACCGCGGCTCCCGCAACCGCCCCCACCGCGCGCAGCACACCTTTCGCATTGGTGCCGGGCCATCGCCAGTCCATCTGGCGGCGGCGTCGAACGGAAAAAAGACGCCGAGGGCAGCAACCGTCATGGCAATCAGTAGCTGAATATAAATTGGCAGCCGGTCGCCTTCCATCCATACTCCCGCGATGCAGGCAAAGGATGCAAGGCAGAGCTTGAAATCCAATGACATCTCGCGCCAAGTCCGAGGATACGTTCGGTTGTCAAAACTCATGACGCTCTCTTTTCTCTATTCTCTATTCCTTTCCCAGTCTTGAAAACGAGCGGTCGATGGTGAACGACAGGGTGGCGCGGGCAATCTCGACGTAATTCGCCAGGGCCTCGCGATAGAACGTCAGGCTGCGCTCTCGCACCACGTCTTCGGTTGCTTGGGGCGCCACCATGTGGTGGGTTTCGTGCAGCAGAATGCTGAGCAGGCGGAAGCGCAATTGCTGTTCGTGGAATTCTTTAAGGCGGCTTCCGGCGATGAACTGCGTGTCGAGCGCCGTATCCGTCAGCGGCAGGGCCAGCCAGGTTACGACGCGGTCGAAGGCGATATCCATCTCGCCCACGGCGGCGGCGCCGAAAGCGTCGTGGGGCTCGGAGAAGGGCGCTTCCTTCACTATCACGTGCCGGTGGCCCAGGCATCCGCAAACATTCTTGCGGCGCAACTGGACCACAATCAGCCCCGGCGCTTGTTTGAGGATTTCCTGGTATGCTTCGCGGCAGCGGGCGGGCGTCTCCGCCCAATCGTGCTCGACGGCGTGCGCAACCTGCTCCGCCTTCGCCGGGTCGCGGTAGCGATGCGCCACCACCACCACAGGCCGCGGGCGGTCGGGGAAAGCCGCCAGTCGATACCTCCGCCCCGCCAGCCACTCCAGCCAGCGTGCCGCCCGTGGGCGCGACGCGAGGTAGCTCTCGACGGCTTGCGCTAAGGGTAGGCGGTCGGGTGGCATGAGTCCTATTCTAATCCGGTGAGGGGCAGTCGAGAGTCGAAAGTTGAAAGTCAAAAGTTGAAGAGTCGAAGAAGTCAAAGAGTCAAACAAGTTTAAAACTTGAAAGTTGAAAATCGGAGGTGGAAGGGTCTTAAGAGTCATAATGGTGCAGTTTGAAACTACCCGGTGGGGCAGATCGACCAATCTGCAGTTTTGCCTTTTTTTATTCCCAAACCAGATTAAGTAATGGGTGGGCTGTTATCAACAGTAATTTCGAGGTACGATTTTGTGTACACATGTTCCATAAACGTAAAGCTCCGCTGCTGGTTACCGTTATTGTGCTGATTGTCGTGGCGGCGAGTGTAGCATGGCGAACGGTTTACACAGTCAGCGATCCCAGCACAGAAGACTTCCGCGTATATGCGGCTTTCATGTCGCGATTGTCAGCAGATCACGGATGGGGCGCCCGTGATGTCGTCCTTGCAAAGGGTAATGGTTAAAGGATGCCCGCGGAATGTTCTCTGATTCGGCTTTTAGCCTTTACCCTTTTTCCTTTAGCCTTTATCGCCACCCTTCGGTCCGAATCCTACCCCAGCACGAGCGGCTCTTCCCCCGGCGCCAGGATATCGGGGGGCAATCCCATCAATTGCGTCAGAGTCGGCGCGATTTGCTTTAACGAGATGCGTCCGAGATTTTTTCCGGGGGCGATTTCGCGTCCCACGGCGATGAACATGGCTTCCATGCCGGGGTTGGAGGGAAGGTATCCGTGGGTGCCGCGATCCTTGGGCGAATCGCTGACCACCGGCCCTTCCAACCGGTCGGAAAACGAGAAGCCGGGGGCCGCTTCGATCATCAGTTCAGCGTCGGGGTCGGCTTGCAGCGCTTCGAGCTGTCGCCGGTCGACAATCTCCCGCACCGCTCCCGTCGAGCGCAGCCGATCCACGGCGATGGCCAAACGCCGCCGGTCATCGGCCGAGGGTTCCTCCAGCCAATAAACCGCCAGCGAACCGCCGGCGCTCACCGCACCCAGCCGCCGCAACGCCAGCGAGCCATCAGCGCCGCGCGCGAAAAGTCCATAATCGGCGAAAACCACCAGGGGTGCAGCTTCCTTTTCCACCGGCACGAAGCCGTGATCGGAAAGCACCACCAGCATGGTGGCGGAGTCGGAGGAAATGGCGTCGCGAATCTTCCCAATCGCCTGGTCGGCCGATTCCAGCGCCGTGCGCGCCTCCGGCGATGCCGGGCCGAAACCGTGCGCCCGCGAATCGTACCAAACGAAATGCACTAGCAGCAGATCCGGTCGATAGTGGTTCCACAGATAGAGCGCCGCTTCGCCGCGCAATTGGTCGGGATCAGCTTTGCCGGGCGTCGGCGTCAGCGCTTGCGCCACTTCTGCGAAGAGTCCGGGAGTGGCGTGCCGCGCGGGTGTTTCAAAATCGCGATGCGGGTCGGCTACGGCAGGATTCCAGATTTCCGGAATGTTGTGGTCGATGGCCGCCCCGGCGCTCACCGGCCAACTGAGGGCGGCGGTCCGGCGGCGGCTGGCGCGCGCCACGTCCCACAGCGTCGGCGCCCGCAGCACGGGCGCGAACCAGCACCAGGGCCGTGCTTTTTCCGTCGGATCGAGCGATGCAAGGTGGCTGTATATGCCGTGGTCGCGCGGGGGAAGGCCCGTCACGATCGTGGCGTGCGCGGGGTACGTCGTGGTGGGATAAATGCTCTCCACCGCTTCCGCGCTCGCACCCGCCTTCTCGAGCGCCGCGAGATTCGGAAATCGGTGGCGCCATTCAGGCGCACGATAGATATCCGGCCGCAGGCCATCCACAGAAAGCAGTACGAGTTTGGCACGTTGAGGTGTTTTAGGGCTCATCAGATCCTGCCACTTTCGGCCTTATCACGCCGGGGAACTTTGTGTCGCGTACCGAACAAACTGTGATCGAGACAGGTCCCCTCGCCCGATTGCAGCGCCGACCTTCAGAGCTTGCCCTGATCACGGCGAATGGGTCGGCAGCTTTTGTTTCCCCTTCATGCTGGCCTAAAGGTCAGCGCTGCAAGTGAGTGCATTTTCGGGAGGACCTGACAAGCCTCGCGACGAATCGAGCTCAAGGCTTCTCCTCCCGGCGCGCAATGCCCTCGACGTGAGTCACGAAGGCCTCCGGCTTGCCGGGTGGAGCAATCTCAAACTTCACCTTCAGCGTTCCGTCCCCGTTCTGGACATAAGTGAGCCTTTGGCGGGGAGCCTGCGGGCTCGCGTCGCTGAGAAAAGTCAGAACTTTCCCTTCCTCGCTGAACGCAGCGGTATAGTGAATGACAAAACCCTCGCTGACGAAATAAATGGCCCGATTGGGTGTGGTGTCTGCATCGCGATAAACGATCAACAGGTCTTCATGAGTGAAGGCCGGGCGCTGCGGCGTGGCGGGAAATTCGAGGTGGTTCCTGCGCACCAAGATTTTTCCCTGCAACTCGAGCCCAAAGGAAAACGCACCCTTTCCCTTGCCGGGCTCGCCGTGACCCTCCGCCGCCCACCTGCCGACTAGGAATTTGTATGGTGCCCAGACATCGGGCGCTTTGGTCTGTTGCGCCGCCCCGAAGGCCGGCAGCAACAAAAATCCCAGGCAGAGCATCATTTGTTTTATCACCATTTCACCTCCCGGGACTGAACCGGTTCCGCTGGAGTCTCTTTATCACATTTCGAGGCCTCGGGCCACTCCTGGGCAGAGAATGGGCTAAGAATGGTTCTGTGAGATTCCCCTTCGCAGCGCTGCACAAGAGTGTGCGACATGCTATACTAAGATTATCCCAAGGCGATGGAGTTCGCCTTCAACTGTCCTTACTTTGGGACTGATAACTCCTGCTGTGACTTCGGGTCATGGCGGGAGTTTTTTGTTTTGTGCCTGCTTGACCTGCGAATTACGAGGTTCGCATGGATACGTGGTTGATTGCTTCTCTCTGGGTCGGGTTGGCGCTGATCTCCGCCATGATTTCGATTCGGGTCGGCATTTCCGTGGCCCTGGTCGAGATTGGCGTAGGTGTGCTGGCCGGCAATTTTCTCCATCTCGCTCCCAACGAATGGGTCAATTTCCTGGCGAGTATTGGAAGCGTGTTGCTGACGTTTCTGGCGGGCGCGGAAATTGACCCGGGCGCTCTGCGGGCCAATTTGAAAGAAAGCCTGCTGATTGGGTTCTCTTCCTTCCTCGCGCCCGCTCTGGGTGCTTTCGCGGCTGCGTTCTGGATCTTCAAATGGAACTTGCACGCTGCGGAAATTGCCGGCGTCGCGCTTTCCACCACTTCCGTAGCCGTGGTCTATGCGGTGATGATCGAGTCCGGGCTGAATGAGACGGAGCTCGGCAAGGTGATTCTGGCCGCGTGCTTTGTCACCGACCTGGGTACCGTCATCGCGCTCGGTCTGATCTTCGCCAATTACAACCTTTGGCTGCTCCTCTTTGTGTGCGCGATGGTCGTCGTTCTCTGGATGATGCCACGATTTACGGCTTGGTATTTTGCCCAAGTGGGCAACCGCGTCAGCGAGCCGGAGATCAAGTTTGTGCTTTTCATTCTCTTCTTGCTAGGCGGCCTGGCAACAATGGCGCGGAGCGAAGCCGTACTCCCGGCCTACCTCATCGGCATGGTGATGGCTCGCCAATTCCTTCACAACCGGGTCCTGATGCATCGCATGCGGGCCATTGCTTTTTCAATTCTGACCCCTTTCTACTTCCTGAAAGCAGGTTCGTACGTCTCATTCAAGGCCATGGCGGCGGGCATAGTCCTCATCGCGGTGTTTTTCCTGGTGAAGATGTTCGCCAAGGTGAGCGGTGTTTTTCCCTTCACCTTGATATTTGGCTTTGGAAGGCGGCGGGGCGCTTACACCACCCTGCTCATGGCTACCGGACTGACGTTTGGTACGATTTCCGCACTGTTCGGGTTGACCCACGGCTACCTCAACCAAGCACAATACACCGTCCTGGTGACCGTGGTCATTTTGAGCGCCGTGCTGCCCACGCTGGTTGCGGAGCGTTTCTTCCGGCCTGACACGCAATCTGAACAGGAATCGGGAATGGCCGGTACGGCGCCGGCTGTGCAAAACCTGGCAAGCGAGGCGTAAACCATGTTCAGAAAAATCCTGATTGCCCACGATGGTTCCGAAGGCGCGAAGAAAGCGTTTCGCGAGGCCCTCACCCTAGCGAAGAGCTTCAGCGCAGAACTTCACTCTGTTTCCATCAAGGAAAGACCGAGCCACTACGCTGAAACCGTCGGTGAGGTCATGGAGCAACAAGAGGAAGCTGACAAGTTCTTCGCTCGGGTCACCTCTGAGGCAACAGCCCTGGCACGAGAGCAAGGGATCGATCTCAAGTGTACCGTCCTGGCCGGGCACGAGGTCGAAACGATCGTTAGGTTCGCGGGAGAGGGGAAGTATGACTTGCTGGTCGTAGGCTTCATGGGACACAGCCGCGCCTTTGGCCGCATCTGGGGCGGCACCTCGCAGAACCTGACCAAGACAGCCCCCTGTTCTGTCCTGGTCGTCAAGTAAGAGGCCTGCCCTTCCAGGTACGACGAGGGACAAAGGTTTCACACATGGCCGAGAGTCGAAAAAAAACGTCTGCCCCGGCACTCTCAATCTCCCGCGCACATTCCGCAGCCCTCGCGGCCCGGATGCTGACTCTGGAACAGGACTGCCGGGAAATTGACCATAATCTCGATGGGTCCCAGGGAATCTTCCGCGAATACGCCGGGCAATTCCCCGAAGCCACTAAAGAACAGATCCGGGCGATGCTTGCCGAGATTCTGGAGAAGGTCGCATCAATCAAATTGGACTTGGGGCTTCCGAAGCAAACGTTTGACCTGGAAAAGCTGATCGAAGCACACCTTTCTCGGATCTGGGTAACCTTGCACGAAAGCAAGTCCCAAAGCCTGCGCGGTTACGGAACAGTGCCCGAGAAGTTGAAAGAGTACCTGGATCCGCGCGTAGAAGAAATCCTGAGACTCCAGGCTCGTCTGCGGGAAGCGCTTCAGAAAGCGAAATTGGAAGAGAAGGCCGGAAGAGCCTCGAATGAGATGTTATGAGCAACACCTGGGAATACCGGTATGCGTTTCGAGTTCAGGCTTTTGAAGACGTGCCACCAGAATTCCGGAGCGCTTACACGAACTTAGTGGAGAGTGAGGGCGGTCCCGTATTGTCCTTTTTCTCGCCCGCTTTGCAGCAAGGCCGTTTTCTGGTGTCGCGCTGGAGGCCTCCGCGGCTGTGGGCGGTCTTTCCGAATTCACTGGCGCTGCTTTCTCTTGATCGGAAATCGGAGGAAGTTGCGTCATTCAAGCTGCAAAGGGAGGACTTTTTCGGTTTCGGGCATCGGGAGTTTCTCCTGGCTTGCTGTTTCTCTGTATATCCCGGCATCTGCGAAGGCGAACCCATGGAAGTCCACTTCCCGTCCCGCGCTGAAGAGAAATACCAAGACCTCACCCATGTCCTCGTGGGGTGGTTTGGTAAGCGAAGCCCAATTGCCGCATGGCCTGGACACTCTGATACGGACGAGCTGTTGGCTGGCCTGCCGGCCAAGTTCACTCACCTTATCGAACGGCATCCGGAGTTTGGCAACGTAACGGAGAACTTCTTCCAGCGCCGCATGGTGTTCGGCAAGCGTTCAGGCGGAGAATGGCCAAATCTCTTGCTCTTGTTGACTTCAGAAGCAGTCGTGGTTCTCACCGACCAGTATCGTGAGCGTTGGTCCCCATATGGAGTGGAGTTTCTTTATTTCCCTCTTGGACGTGTGCAGTTCGCGGAGTGGGTTGAGACGGAGGGCACTGATCGTGGGGGAATTCGAGTTTATCTCGAAGGGGCCAGCCGCCGTATGAGCATTTGCTGGAACGTATTCCATGGGTTGAAGCCTTATGCGCTCCGGTGGTTGCGGTCGGTAAAGCGCGCGGCAGGTTGTCCCTTGGAGATGTTGGAGAGCGTCAATGTGGCGGGAAAGACTGCATGAACGTGTCGAGATCGGTCGTCTATTGTCGGGAAGGACCGTTAGGGGACATTCCTTTCGTAGGGCGTGAGAGCGAAGCTCGGCGATTGCGGGGCGCCATCCTGAAGCGCGAAAGCTTGCTGATTGCTGGTCCCGCAGGAATTGGGAAAACTTCTCTGCTCCTAAAGGTTTTGGGTGGACTGCCACCTGCGACGACTCCTTATTGCTTTTACCTGAGCGGGGAGGAGGGAGTGCAGCCCTTGTTGCGTGGGTTGCTTCAGCAGCTTTATGAGTTGGGAGATGCGACTCTCGGTCGGCAACTTCATGTCGAGGGCATTCGGGAGAACACTTTCAAGGGTTGGCTGAAGCAGCAACCTACCAGCCGGCTCAAGGGAGCCGTTTATCGGTCCATGGAAAAAAGCAGCTACTGGGTTTTCATCGACCACTTTCCTCCTTTGACTCATGCCGAAGCCAAAATCGTTCGCGAACTGGTCTGGATGCGGAATACGCCAGTCTTTCTTCTGGCGAGGGGGCTAACTGAGAGGGAAGCCGGGCAAGTGGGCAGTGTTTATTGGGGTAGCAAGCAGCAACTCTCGCTGGGCCCCCTTCCTGAACAGGCAGGCAGAGAACTCCTGGAGCTTTGCATCCGGAAATTCGATCTTGGAAAGCTGGATTTGGAGGACTTTCGCGAGGAGGTTCTACGCTTCAGCGGGCTTCTGCCTGGCGCGATTCTGAAGATGTGTTCGCTGGCCAGCGACCCGCGCTACCGATACGGCTCGCGGATCAAAACAAAGTTAATCTATATCGATTCTTTGGTAAATGCGTACAACTCAGGCTTACGGCCAGCGAAGCTTGGACTCGCGACAGAGGAAAGAGTTGGAAGGGTAAACTGAGTGGGAGGCAATCGGACACATGGCTTTGGACGAACTTCACGCGCGACGGCTTGCGACCGTTGGGAACCTTTTCGACGCTGCCTTGGACCGGATCGAGCTAGTTCTCCATTCCGTCGAAGAGAGCCCCGACGGGGGCGAAGCCTCCCGGCTTTCCGCAGAAGACACCCGATTCATCCGCGACAGGATTACGGCGATTCGAAGCCGTTTGCACGAAGGCCTTCAGCACTTCTCCATTCAACTTCAAAAACCGGAGCCCAAACAGGTGCTGATCGCAGAGCTTTCCACGCTCTGGGTCATCCTGGAAAATGCTCGCCCCGAACGCATGAAGGGGTACGGACGGGTATTTGCCCCTCAGGACAAGGCGGAATGGGAGAAGCTGATCCAAGCCCTCATGCATGAAACCGAGCTGATTCGTGGCACGGTATTAAGAGGAAAAAAGAAACTTTGAGTCTGCGCGGGTCGGCGACCACCATAGGTTAAGACCCTCCCTCGATGGCCATGAACATGAAGCCGGCAAACCCGAGTCTGTCGTCATTCGCCGATACGAGTGAGGTTGACGGCGCCGGCCGCCTCTCTCTGCTGGCGGCCTTGGGAGAGGAGCTCGGCGCGAATCGGGTGGCAGATGATGCTCGCGACCTCGCCGCCCGCGTGTCGGAAGGCCGCTTTTACGTTGCGTGCATCGGCCAGTTCAAACGCGGCAAGTCAACCCTGATCAATGCCCTGATCGGTGAGCCCGTTCTCCCGGTGGGCTTTATTCCTGTGACCGCGGTGCCCACCGTGATCCGATACGGCGCGCGCAAGAAGGCCCGCATACAGTTCCGGGACGGCGCATGGCAGGAGATCGCCGCTTCCGATCTCGAGCAGTACGTTTCCGAAGAACACAACCCGGAAAATGCGAAGGGGGTGGGAGGCGCGGAAGTTTTTGTGCCAAGCGCGTTGCTCTCCACCGGCATGTGCCTTGTCGATACGCCAGGCTTAGGGTCGGTGTTCGCGGCCAACACGGCAGCAACTCAGGCCTTCATACCCCACATCGACGCCGCACTTGTGGTGGTGGGCGCGGATCCTCCACTGGCAGGTGAGGAACTGGCGCTGGTTGAGGCTGTAGGGCGGCAGGTTCAGAATCTCATCCTGGTCCTCAATAAGGCCGACCGAGCCACCGAGGCAGAAAGAGCGGCTGCCGTGGGCTTTACCCAACGGGTGCTGGAGAAACGCTTGCGTTGTTCCGTGGGACCGGTCTTCGAAGTCAGCGCTGCGGACCGTCTTGAAAACCGGGAGCCGGAGCGCGATTGGGGAAGACTACTTGCAGCACTTGAGCACCTTATTCAAGGCTCCGGCCGTCAACTCATTCAAGCCGCTGGCGAACGAGGAGTGCAGCGCTTGAGCGAGCAACTGCTGGCCATCATCACGGAGGAGCGCGAGGCGCTCGCGCGGCCCATCGAGGAATCCGAGCGACGAATCGCCGTGATGAAGGCGACCATCGCCGAGGCGGAACGCTCGATGCGCGAGGTCGAATTCCTATGGATGGCCGAGCAGCGGCGTCTCTCCGACCTATTTGTCGACCGGCACAAGGAATTCCTCGCTTCCGTGTGGCCTCCGGCAAGTGAGGAATTCGAGCGGGCCGTGCGATCCATGCCGCGCAGGATGGGGCCATCCTATCGGCGGGCCATCATGTGCGAGGCCCAGGGAATTGCGCAGCGGCAGGTTATGCCGTGGCTGCGAACTGAGCAAGAGGAGGGAGAAAAAGAATATCGACAGGTTGCCAGCCGTTTCGTGCAGATGGCGAACGACTTTCTGAAGAAACTTGCCGAGGCGGGCGTTCGCGAACTGGCCCGCATGCCGCACGCACTCGACCCCGAAACGGGATTTCGCACACGCTCGGAGTTTTTGTTTCGGGATATGATCGATGTCGCGCAGCCGGCATCACCCCTGCGATGGCTGGCCGATTTGGTATTGGGTCTCGTCGGGGCCCGTGGTGTGATCGATCGCGAGGGGCGGGAATTCCTGGGCCGGCTACTGGAAGTCAATTGCTCTCGCGTCCAGAATGACATCCTCAACCGCGTGCAGGAAAGTCGCGGCCGGTTGGAAGCAGAGATCAGGAAGTTGCTGCACGAAATCAGCCGCATCGCGGTCGAGGCCTTGACCCATGCGCGGGAGGCGCGAGCAGCGGGAGCCGCGGCCGTGGAAGCCGCAGTGGCACGGCTCGACCGCCTGGAACGTGAGATCGTCGGTCTCCAACCAGCGCCGTAACTGCGGGGCCCTGCGTAAAGGCCAGGAGTTTCTATTGGCCGTCGGCGCGGGCGGGGGGTTCGCGTGATTCTCCACCGGCCGAAGAAGTAGAAGCGTCGGAAGCGAGTCTTACCGCATCCTCCGCAAGGTCACCACTGCGCACGCAGAGGGTTTCACTCCCGCGCGGGCCACCCGCTTACAACGACTGCACGTGGATGTCACCACCGGCGGAGCGAAGGCGGAGCAATTCGCCTCCCCTTCCCAAAGCGCCACGCAGGTTAGACCCGGAAACAGTGCCGGTGGTCGTCAAAGTCAGATCCGAGCGCACATCTCCGGCGCCGGCGGAAGCCTCCAGGTTCAAATTCACCGCGGGGTCGAGCGCCAAATTGATCTCGCCTCCCGAGGTCTCCACCTCTCCGCCCTGCGCGTTGCCACGGACCAAGCTCAACACGATGTCTCCACCCGAGGAATGAATCTCCACGCGTCCGCCGACACCAGAGGCGCTGATATCGCCCCCGGCCGTACGCAGCATCAGGTTTCCGCTTAATTGCCGAACGCGCATGTCGCCGCCCGACGTCTCCCCGTCCACGTTGCCCTTCACGTCTGAGACTTCCACGTCGCCGCCGGAAGTCTTCAGTCGTATCGCGCCTTCCAAATCCGAGGTGCGGACGTCCCCCCCACCGGTTTTGAGCTCCAAGCTGGTTTGCCGGGGCACCTGGATCTCAAACTTCAAATTGATATGATTCCACCACATTGTGCCGGTGTGGCGATGGGCCACAATCTGCACACCGTTCGGTTGCTCCTCAAACCGCAGGTCGAAAGCACTTTCCAGGTCGCTGATATTTGATGTGACGACCACCCGCGCCCCGGATTCGGAGGTGCCCTTCACGGTGACGTCGCCTCCGCTCGTGTCCAGATAGAGGGTGCCGCCGGGTGCAAGTTTCAGGTTTTTCTCGATCCGCGTGCTGGCCTGAGCGCCGCCCACCAAGCTCAGCAGCAAACCCAGGGTGCAGAACAGCAAAAGATGAATACGTTTCATGTGTGGTACTCCCCTTTTATTCGCGCCTGAACGAGTGCGCGAGGAACATAGGGGAAGCCGGGAACTTCCCCTTGTTCTTCTCAGCAAAACTGTGCCTTAGAGCGAGTGGATACTAATCGAGCCGCCGCTGGTGTGTAGACGCAATTCTTCTCCCCCCGAGCCGATCGATCCATGCATGCTGGAGTGGGAGATAGTACCTACCACGCGCACGGGCAAATCGCTGTGGACCGAACCACCGGAAGTTGAGGCGTCAAGATTCAGATTGGCGGAGGGGTCAATCGCCACTTCGATGGAACCGCCGGAAGTCTCCAATTCTCCTCCATGGCGGTTGCCGGGGCTGTAAGTGGCATGGATTGGCCCGCCGGAAGTCTTGGCCTCCACGTAGCCGGAAACACGATTGATGCGAATCCCCCCGCCGCTGGTGTGGGCCTTGAGGTTTCCATCGACCCCTTCCGCGTCAATCGGCCCTCCGGAGGTTGCTACGTGCGCATCGCCCGTCACCTCCCGGACGCGGATCGGCCCTCCCGAGGTGTACGCCTCCAGGTTTCCGCTCAAGCCGGTAACCTCGATGGGCCCCCCCGACGTTTTCAGATCGGCGGCGCCGCGCAGGCCGGAAAGCGTGATGCTTCCCCCACCCGTGCGCAGCTCCGTGCGCGTATTCGTCGGTACTTCAATCTCAAAGTGCACGGAAAGGCTGTGTGACCAACCGGACTCGTGCTTGCGCCGAGCCGTCACGTGTGCTACTCCCGCGCTGCTGGAAAAGCTGAAATCCAGCTCGCTGTTCAAATCCTCCCGCTCGGAAGTGATTACGATGTGTGCGCCCGATCGCGAAGCGCCGGTCAACGTAACGCTTCCCACTTCCGACTCAAGAACGAACTGGCCTCCGGGCTGGAGCTCCAGGTTTTTCTCGATGCGAGACTCCGCCGCGACCGGTGACGCCATCGCCAAAAGTGATAGGGCCGCCACCAGGACACCCAGAATTCGATAACCTCTCATCTTTTCCTCCTTCGGGATACTTCTATGGTTTGTTACGTTAGACGGAGCGCGCAAGTTCCGGTGAGCAGGGAATTATTGAATTTCACTGCCCTCGCCCCCTTGGGCGGGAGGGTGGCGCGCGAGCGCCGGGTGAGGGGGTCCCTGACACAGAGAATATCCACCGCCCTCACTACAAGCTGCTGTAAACATACACGCCGCCCATGCGGACGCGAACCTTAATGTCCTGTTCGCCGCTCGAATTCCAGAACATAATTCTACGGCCCCAGCCCGCGCTGTCTTCTCCGTGCAAATCGCTTTGCACGTAGCCCAAGATGGACCGCGCGTTCAACGAGCGCAGGCGGTAGAGGGAGGGAACGTTAATTTCCACGTCGCCGTAGTTGACGCTGATTTCCTGTTTCCCGACGAGGCCGCTGACGCGCACATCGCCGTCCACGCACTTCATCGTCAGGTTGGCGTCAAAAGGCATATGGATGCGAAAGTTTACGGAAAGCTTCGACTCATCACGGAATGGCCGCCACAACCGGCGCGCAGGATAAAGCGTGCGCAGCAGAACTTGCTTGTCCTGTCCGTCCAACACCACTTGCACCTGGTCGTAAAGCGGCTGGGCGTGCTTCTCATCCTTTGCCTCTACCACCTTCTCGGCCTCGATTTCCAGGCGCGGCTCGTCCCAACCTTCCACCTGGATGTCGCCCATGCGCGTGTCGATGGTCAGCGTGCCAAAGGAAAACATGCGCGCGGAATAATGAAAGGTCCTGCTGAATTCGTCGGCGCACAGCGGGACTTGCACGCAAAACAACACCGCCCCCAGCAGGCCGAGAGACAAAGCGGAAAAGGGTGATTTCGGCAGGGCTCTCACCCCCTGATGTTACGACCGCGAAAAAAGAAGAGCAAGCGTAGCCCGGACCTGTTCGGTAGGTCCGCGGCCTTTTGTTGTCTATCCGGGACTCGCGCCGTGAACGAGGGCATTCCAGGCCTTCTCCTCGGTGTCGGCAATTGCGGCTATAGCGCTGGACAGGCGTGGCAGACAGGCCGCCGCCAAGGGCGGGGTGCGCTCATCCGCGGCCTGCCGGGAAAGAACCGCAACCGCATCCCAGGCCGCCGCGATCGAGCCGAACTCCGCGCCCGAGGTCGCTAGTTGCTTGCGTCCCGTCCGCTCGGCGGCCTCTGCCAGAAAGCGCGAGAACATACGGCGAAACAAGCCGCCCCCGGTGCCCCCCACGGCGCTGGCAAAAATCCAAATATTGAACAGGGCGCCCCGCAGTTCCTCCGGCGCGAGGAGTGCGTCCCAGCGGGCTACCTCCCCCGCCGCCTTCCTGATTCCCTTCACCCCGAGGTTGGCGATGGGCGGGGAGAGCATGAACGAGGCCTGTTTGCGAATGGCCAGAAGGATGTCCTGCTTCGACGGCGGCGCGAAGGCGCCGAAATCAAAATCCCACCACTTCCTCCCCGGCGGAAAAGGCCGGTAGCGTGAGCCCCGAGCCCGGGCGAGGGCGGCGAGCGGCACGGGATGAAGGTCCTTTTCCCGGTCGGCGATCAAGACCTCGCCCGAGGCGCGGTCCAGACCACAGGCCACCACCACATGTCCCCCAAAGTGGTATTCGTGCCCGCCGAAATCGAAGTAAGGCAGGAAACCCATATCGACCTGCATCATCACGGGGGTGCCGCTCGCGAGGTGCGCCACCAGCGCCTTTTCGGCAGCCGGATCGCTGGAGGATTTGTGCGCGTTGATACGCACTCCCGTACGTCTCGCGGCGATGTCCTCCATGCTGGGCTTGGGCATGGCGCGTCCACCCAGGAAAGGCGGCTGCCCCCGGAAGCGGAAGTAGGCGAACCCTACACCTTCGCCGAGGCCGAGCAAGAGGTCCTCGGAAAGGTCGTGGCCATGGAAGGCATAGATATGGCGCATCGAACCGGTGACGCAATGGTCGGTCTCGAAATGCCGGAATCCCTCGATCGGGGTCAAAGTCATGCTGGCCTCCTTCGGCTGCCCACAGGCGAAGCAGGCAAGGAAACAGCGCCCCGCCTTACTCAGGAAGCTCTCCTTGGGCACTCACGCCACGATGTTACGTCCGGGAAAATGATGGAGTCAAACAAGAAGCGCGGCGGGGTAGTAGCAATGGTAGTGCAGGCCTGAAAAGAATAAGGCAAATGGCAGGGCGCAACCCAGGTTGTTCTGACCTGATCCACCTTCAAGGCAGCGAAAAGTTGCTGTCGCGACCTGCCTGTTTCGTTATATACATTGATTTTCCACCCGGAGCCACCGAATTGGAAATCGAGTGGCGCCGAGCGGGGTGGCTGCGGGCAGATAGGGATTCTGCCCTGTCCCAACCAAGTGATCGTGCATGCGAAGGAAGGAGAATAAGATGATGATGCGTAGGTTTTGGTTTGCCGCTGTCGCGATTGTGCTCGTGGCTGTTTCCTTGGCCGGAGCTGAGCCGCAACCGTACCAGAATTTCAAAGTCACAGTCTTTATTCCCGTGCAGTTTGTCGAGCGGATGGACCACGATCCGGCCTGGATGCAATCGAGCTGGGAGACCATTAGCAGCCGCCTGCATGTGGACAAAGTCTTCATTGAAAACTATCGCAGCGGCACGACCGCCGATGACGCCGCGCTTGACCACGTGAAGAGTTTCTTCCAGTCGCACGGCGTGGCGGTGGCCGGCGGCATGGCGTTGCTGGGACCCGGCGTCGGAGGGCAGTTCCGCACTCTGGACTACACCGATCCCCAGGACCGGGCGCTCACCGAGCGCATATCCGCCCAGGCGGCGCGGCACTTCGATGAGTTCATTCTCGACGACCTTTTCTTCACCAACACCAAGAGTGACTCCGATATCGCGGCCAAGGGTAACCGCTCCTGGGACCAGTTCCGGATGCAGATGATGGACGACGTGTCCCGCGATCTGATTCTGAAGCCGGCCGAGGCCGCTAATCCCAAGGTAAACGTCATCATCAAATTCCCCAACTTTTATCCCTCGTTTCAAGGAATGGGATTTGATCTCGAGCACCAACCGCAAATCTTTCCTGAAATCTGGACGGGCGATGAAACCCGCGATCCCATGACCACGGACCAGCAATTGCAGCAGTACGAGAGCTATGAAATCTTCCGCTACTTCGAAAACATCGCGCCGGGACGCAATGGCGGCGGGTGGGTGGATCCGATCGCCATGGGTTCTCTGGATCGGTACGCCGAGCAACTCTGGGACACGATTCTGGCCAAGGCGCCCGCCATCAACCTGTTTGAGTACTCGGACCTGTTGCGCCTGGCGGAGCCGGGTGACCGCACGGCCTGGCAGATGCGGCCCACATCTTTCAATTTCTTCGCGATGTTGATTGATTGTTGCGGTTTCCCCGGCAGCCCGGGGGCGAAAGATGCGCGGCTGGCGGATGTGGCGGCGTACGCCCTGCGCCGCGCGGACCAGGTGGCGGGCGCGCTGGGCACACCGGTTGGGTTGAGCAGTTACCGGCCGTTTCAATCCCGCGGCGAGGACTTTCTGCAAGAAATGTTGGGTATGGTCGGAATTCCGGTGGAGATGTATCCGCAATGGCCGCAGGCGAAGACCGTGCTGCTGACGGAGGCGGCCAAGCAGGATCCCGACATCGTCACGAAAATCGAGCAACACGTGCGCGCGGGAGACAAAGTGATCATGACCTCCGGCCTTCTGCGCGCGCTCCAGGACCGAGGCGTGGACCAGATTACCGACATGCGCTTCACCGGCCACGTCCTCGCCGCCACCTCTTATCTGGAGGGCCCCGGCTTCGGAGCCGGCACCGATATCGGCGTCTCGGCTCCCATTCTATTTCCCGAAATCCATTTCTACACCAACGAGGATTGGGCGGTGGTACGCGGTCTGGCTGACGGGCGGGGCGTGCCGCTGTTGCTGGTGGATCATTACGGGAAGGGAGATCTTTACGTCTTGGCCGTTCCGGAGAGCATGAACGATCTCTATCGCCTACCTTCCGGAGTGCTGGACGCCCTACGGAGATATCTCGGGCTCGAATTGCCCGTGCGGCTCGAAGGCCCCTCGAAAGTGAGCCTGTTCGAGTACAACAATGGCACCTTTGTCGTTGAGTCTTACCTGGATCATCCGGCCGCGATAAGGATCACCGGCAGCTTTGGGCACATGGAGAACTTGACGACGGGAGTGACGTTGACCGGCGATCCGCTTGCCCCGGCGGGATGGGCAATGTTTCGCCCCCGTCCCTCCGAAGCCAGCCCGGGGGCTCGCCCCAATAGCTATGAATTGCAGATCGAGCCGCACAGCTTGGTGGCCTTCCGCGAACGGCCGTAAACAGCGACCGGGCTTCTCCCCCGGCCTCCCCGGAAGGAGCATAAGAATCCACGGGAAGCTGGCGAGAGCAAACGTAGCGCAGCTTTGAGCTTTAAACTCTCGCGTTCTCATCGGCTGGCAAACGCACGCAAGCAATGGTCAGTTCGGGATTCTGGATCAGGGGTTAGGGAAAACCCGAGGCCCGGGCCCCGAACCCATATCCTGAGACCCGCTGCACCTCTGACTCACTGCGCAAATTGCAACCGGCCAGGTTTTCCCTTATCCTGAAGCCGATGAACATACATTTCACCCCTGAGCAGGAAGTGCGGCTTGCGCAGCTCGCCACCCAGACAGGCACTGACGCCGAACGGCTGGTGAAGGATGCCGCCGTGCGTCTGCTTGAGGGAGATGCCCGCTTTCGTGCCGCCGTGCGGGAGGGTATCGCCCAGGCCGACCGGGGCGAGTTCATTGAAGAAGAGGAAATGGACGCCCGCCTGGAGCAGATGTTGCGCCCATAAAAATGCGTATCCGCTGGACCCCTGTCGCCGCTCAGGATCTACAGCACGTTAGCGATTACCTTAGGGACCACCATCCACAATACCGGCAGCCGACCCTGCGCAAAATGTATGCCATCATCCAATCGTTGAAAGAGTGGCCGCATCGTGACCGTGTGGGACGTGAGGAAGGAACCCGAGAGCTCTTGTTCCCACCCCTGCCCTACATCGCTGTCTATCGGGTGAAAGAGCAGAGCATAGAAGTCTTGCGGATTTATCACGGCGCTCAGGACCGGCCCTAAAGCCTTGCGAGCCCCGCATCTCCTACGCGTGGACGGCGGACTTGCGCTTGAGGGTGGAAAGGCATACGCGGGATTCGGGGTTAGGGACACGGGATTCGGGCGAAACCCGCCGCTTCCCGCTGGCTCACCGCAGATGCGCGGAGGCACAGAGAATAGCGGGCCGCAGACAGGGCCTTTCTGTCAGAGAGCTTTTCGCTGCAAGACGAACCGGCGGTCAATTAAAGGCAGATTGACCGTTCCTACCGCTCCATCCGCCTCCGAAATTCTGCTTGCCAAGTCGTATTCGTGACGTGATGCGCGGCGGACAGCTAAGGACCTGTCGCTTAGACGCGCTACGCTTGCCGGCGAATGTCGTTGGGGAGTGAAGCGAAAGTTTCCCTAAACTCGCGCGTAGCTCGCCGCGTTAGGGGCCAACGCCCAAGGGGAATGCATAACCCTGGGACGGCTTCGATGGGGAGTCCGACCGGCTCATAGTAGCGGTGAAGGGGGTAATGACCGCTGAGCGAAGGAGCCGGAGCAGAGACCTGCGGAGTGAGAGGAAGGGAGAGCCGCTTGGATGAAAAACCCGTTATGGGACGGGGGACTCGGTTTCCTGAGCGGCCACTTCCTTATAACCCGTGGGCAAATCGAATAAAGATGCCGGCACCGGCCCGGTCCGAACCCCTGTTATCTCCCGGGAGAAACGCACCACGCTCGAATTTCCATTTTCGTTGACCTCGGTTCGCACTGTGACCTGGCGCAGGGGGAAGCCTGGAATTCGTGCGAGTTCTCGCTCCCACGCGCCGTCGATGCGTGCATCGCCGGAAGGACGAAAATAGATCAGGAGATTCGATGCCCCCGCTTGCTCGATGTCGGAAGCCATCCAGAGGTCCTGATACTCCGCGTACGGGTGGCGCACATCGGTCTTGAGGTAGTGCATGAGATAAGAGACCCGCAGCTTGTAGTGGCGCGTGGGGTGTCCATCCAGTGTCCCCCCTGGCTCTGTCAGCACGGTTTCAACCTTCGGTGACTCAATCTGCAGATTCATCTGTTCCATGAGAGCTTTGAGTTTCTCCGCAGCTTTGGCCATCAATGTTTGGAAGTCAACCCGCGCGAATTCCTGCCGCGCCGGATTAACCAGGTAGACAGTACGGCCACTATCCAGAGAGATCGCGTACATTCCTTGTGGATTATCAGCAGTCTTGCTTTCCTGGGGTTCAAGACGGAACTTCGTGCCGTCCGCAAAACCCTGGGTGGTGGACGACCAGCCGCCCTTGTGCTCGGTGACAACGAAGGTATACTGCGCAGCGGCGGTAGCAGCGCAGAGGAAAAGAGCGACGAGCCCAAACCCAACACATTTCATAGACACCTCGATGCGGGATGGATGGGTGCGACTGAAAGGATGTTTACGCCTCACTCGTCTCGAGCCATGATCAATACTGGCCTTGGCCCGATCATACGCCGATTTAGGGCAACTTCAAAAAGGTGGGGGTAATAGCCTTTCCACTCTTTGCCCTGGAGAGGTTGCAAATGCCTGCGAACTGGGTCTTCCTCCCGTTGGCTGACGCTGGTCGAAACTTGGCGACGCGCCTTTTCGGGTAGGTTTTCAATGAATAATCCGGATCGAGGCATGGCACCGCGATAGAATCCCCACATGGGGTTTTCTTGGTTGTGCCGCTACTTCCCCAGTCCGATTTGGCAGGCGTGCGCCTCGCGCGACTGGCGTTCCTGGTCGAGGTAGGCGCGGGTGCGGCGGGTCAGTTCTTCGAAATCCACTTTGTGCGCGTCGAATTCCGGGCCGTCCACGCAGGCGAACCTCACCTTGTCGCCCACGGTAACGCGGCACCCGCCGCACATCCCGGTGCCGTCCACCATGATAGGATTGAGGCTGGCCATGGTGTGCACGCCCCAATCGCGGGTAAGGGCGGCGGCGGCGCGCATCATGGGGATGGGTCCGATAACGTGCGCGGCGCCCACCGGTGAAGTCTGCTTGGCCTTCCAAGCCCGCATCAGGTCCACTACCGTGCCGTGCATTCCCGCCGAACCATCGTCGGTGGCCCACAGGACTTCATCGGCCGCGGTGCGGAGTTCAGCGTCGAGGATGATCTGCGCGGTCGAACGCGCTCCGCACAAAGCCGTGACGCGATTGCCGGCGCGACGGAAAGCGCGGGCCACGGGCAGCAGCTCCGCCACGCCCACGCCTCCGGCGACGCACACCACGTGCCCGACGTTTTCAATCGCCGCGGCCTGCCCCAGCGGGCCGAGCAGGTCGGCCAGGACTTCACCGGGCTCCATCGCCACCAAGACGCGGCTGGTTTTGCCCACGGCTTGAACCACCAGGCTGATGCTGCCTTTTTCGGCGTCGCCGTCCACGAGGGTCAGTGGGATGCGCTCGCTGTCCGCGTGAGGACGCAAAATCACGAATTGCCCGGGCCGCCAGTGCCGGGCGATGCCGGTAGCTTGCACCTCGAACCAGGCAATTTCCGGAGTAATCAGCCGCTTCGCCAGGATGCGATTTTCCACCGCGTTTGGGCGCTCGGAGACTGCCGCTACCGCCGACGTGGTTGGGGCCTCGCGATCCTGCAAGGCATTGTGAATCGCAGCCGCGGCGGCGCGCCCATCGCGCATAGCCAAAATCACGGTGGAACCGCCGCGGACCACGTCGCCGCCGGCAAACACCCGCGCCATGCTCGTCTGCCCCACAGTATCCACCACGATTTTGCCGCGATTGGTCACTAACTGTGGCGTTGAGCGCTGCACCGTGGGGTTGGGACTTTGTCCGATCGCCATGACCACGGTATCCACCGGCACCCGATACTCCGAGCCCTCCATGGGAACCGGCGAGGGACGCCCGGATTCATCGACCTCGCCCAGCTTCATGCGGATGCACTCCATCTCGTGCAGCGTTCCCTTTTCGTCGCCGAACAGGCGGACCGGCGCCGCCAGAAATTCGAAGTGCACGCCTTCTTCTTCGGCGTGCTCGATCTCTTCCAGGCGAGCGCGTAGCTCGGCGTGCCCGCGGCGGAACATGATGGTGGTCGCGCTGCCCATGCGTCGCGCCCAACGCGCGGCGTCCATGGCGGAATTCCCGCCGCCCACCACCACCGTTCGCGCTCCTACACGCACGGGGGTGTCCGCCTCCGGAAAGCGAAATGCTTCCATTAAATTCAGCCGCGTTAGGAATTCGTTGGCAGTGTAGACTCCCACCAGGTTCTCGCCCGGGATGCCCATCAAATGCGGCAAGCCCGCGCCGGTGCCCAGGAAAACCGCCTCAAAACCTTCCGCGAACAATTCTTCCACGGAGTAAGTCTTGCCCACGATGACGTCCTTGCGGAATTCCACTCCCATCGCCCGTAGCCGGTCAATTTCCTGGTGGATGATTTCCCTCGGCAGGCGGAAATTCGGAATACCGTAAGCCAACACGCCGCCCAACTGGTGCAAGGCTTCAAAGACCGTCACGCGGTAACCGTTTCGCACCAGGTCATACGCCGCAATCAGGGATGCCGGACCGCTGCCAATCAGAGCAACACGCGCACCGTGGGGTGTAGGGGCGGAGGACGGCGTTGGGGATTCCCCCTCTCGATGCTGGTCCGCCGCAAAGCGTTCGAGCGAACCGATCGCCACCGGTTCGAGCTTTTTTCCCAGCAGGCAAATTTTCTCGCAGTACAACTCGTGCTGGCAGACCCGGCCGCAGATTCCCGGGAAGGGGCTTTCTTCGCTGATTTTTTGGAAGGCTGCGTCAAAATTTCCCTGCGCCATTAAGTCGATAAAGCTCTTGACGTTGATGTGAAGGGGGCAGGCTTCCACACAAACGGGATCTTTGCACTGCAAGCAACGTAGCGCCTCAATCCTGGCTTGCTCGAGTGAGAAGCCCAGCGAGACCTCGGCGGCACCCTGCACTCGCTCTTCCGGCGACCGCACCGGCAACACTTGGCGAGGCGCCTTGGGATTCCGCCGCAGCTTAGGTTTGGCTTCCACCGGACGTGCATCAGCCTGCTTAGGAGTCTGTGAATCCATCGTTTTCCCCCCTCTGACCGCCTTGGCACTGCGCCGTTATACCCAGCGAACGCGTTTCCCGCACTCGGAACGCGTTTGCATGCAACAACTTCCGCCTCTGTGACGGCCCCACGTAAATTGGGAGCAATTCATGTGCCAGCCAACCTTGGCCAGAGGGCCAACTTCGACTGAATAAAGTCGGGGTGCTTACGTAGTGATGTCATTGGCAAGGCACGGGCGCTCCCAGGAGCAGTCACTCCCGCGAATGCGGGAAACGGCAAGCCATTGGAAATACCCCGACAGCGAACTGGATTCCCGCTTTCGCGGGAATGACCAGGGTTTCGAAAGGGACCGCATTCCAGATGAGACCGGCGCCGGGTTCTCACATCGTAAGACATACAAATAGTCCTCTATGACATGCTGTCCGAGTCGCTTTATAGCAGTTGTATTTGACAACTGGTTGCTCCATACTCCCCGCTGGATCGAAGTTTGTCTCTCGCAAATGGGGGTGTTCGAAATGGGAGTACCAACTCAAACTGTCAAGACAGCTTACGACTCCGCCATGGAGAATTTTGATCTCGCGGCGGAGGCACTGGAATTGAGCACCAACGTTCGAAACATGATCAAGTACCCGGAGCGGATTTTGCACGTGAATCTCCCGGTACGGATGGACAGCGGTCATATTCAAAGGTTCGAGGGTTACCGGGTTCAGCACAGCACGGCGCGGGGCCCGGCCAAAGGTGGAATCCGGTATCACCCAGGAGTTACGCTTGATGAAGTGAAAGCTCTCGCCACTTGGATGACTTGGAAGTGCGCGGTCGTGAACATTCCATTTGGCGGAGGCAAAGGGGGCGTAACTTGCAATCCCAAAGAGATGTCGCTCACGGAACTTGAGCGTCTCACTCGCCGTTATGCCAGCGCGATTCTGCCGCTCATTGGTCCCGAACGAGACATCCCTGCTCCTGATGTCTACACCAACTCGCAGATCATGGCCTGGATCATGGACACGTACAGCATGACCAAAGGCTATCCCATCCCCGGGGTCGTCACGGGAAAGCCGATTGCCCTGGGCGGCTCGCTGGGACGGAATGAGGCCACCGGTCGCGGAGTTTACTACACCGTTCAGTGTGCGGCCGAGCACCTGCGCATTCCGATCAAGGGTGCGAAGGTGGTGGTACAGGGTTTTGGCAATGCCGGTTCCATTGCCGCGCAATTGCTCGACAGCAATCAAGCCTACGTCATTGCCGCCAACGATTCGCGCGGTTGCGTGTACAACGCCAATGGGCTTGATATTCCCAAGCTCATCCTGCACAAAGAGAAGACCGGAGGCGTGGTGGGCATGCCCAACTCTGAAACCATCAGCCCGCAGGAACTGCTCGCACTTGAGTGTGACATCCTCATCCCCGCCGCCTTGGAGAACGCCATTGACGCTACCAACGCCGGCGCGGTGAAAGCCAAGATTGTGGGTGAGGCGGCCAACGGGCCGGTCACGCCGGAAGGAGACGCCATCCTGGAGAAAAACGGGGTGTTCCTGATTCCCGATATCCTCTGCAATGCCGGGGGCGTTACGGTCTCCTACTTTGAGTGGGTGCAAGACGAGCAACATCTGTTCTGGGAAGCGCAGGACGTCTACAACCGCCTGGAGCGGGTGATGAAGAACAGCTTTGCCGAGGTTCTGAAGATCCGCCTCGATCGCAAGGTCAGCATGCGTACAGCTGCCAACATGCTCGGCATCAGCCGCGTTGCTGAGGCCACCGCGCTGCGCGGTCTCTATCCCTGATGTGAAGTGGAATTCGCAATACGGACAGGCCAGGGGCCGCAGCATCCCATGGCCCCTGGCCTGATTCCTCTTGCCGAAATTCTGACGGCAACATCCCTCTTCGGCGATTTCAAATTGGAAATTTGAAATACCAGGCGCCGGTTTGTCGAACCCCAGGGCGCGCGCGTTCCAGTTCGGCCGCAATCCTTACTCATCGTCCTCGGCAAATCTGCCGATAACAAAGTGGGGAAGTGTGGGCCGCGGGGGGAAGGAAGCTTGTCGCCCCGCCCCCGTCGCGCCGAGACCAGGTTTCAGTTTCTCCCGCCCCCAGCGACTTCCAAGTCAACGTCGTAATAGAGAGCGGACATCGGGTGGCCCGAAAGCGGTTCGATGTTGTCCGCCCGCACCACGGCGTGATAGAGGCCCTTCGCAAGTCCCGCTGTGGAGACCGTGTTGGCGAGCGTCTGGCTCTTGCCGTGTCTCGTCACGGCGACGGATAACCAGGACGGGAGCCCGGGTCGCACTTTCCACAGCGGCAATTCATCGCTGCCTTTAGTCTTGACCGTAATCGCTCCGGTGAGCTTTTGAGGCCCGGGGCGCGGGGTGCGGAAAGACAGCCAGTATGAATCGGCCACAATAATGGGCGGCACCGGAAAGGCGTTCGATTTGGAGAGGCGCAGCAGGGCTACGTCGCTCGGAGGCACGGTGACCGTGATGCCGCCGCGAATCGGTCCCGTGGTTCGATGCGTCCACAGGTCGCGCACATACAGCGTCGCAGAATCCGCGCTGCCGATATCCGGCCAAGTCACGTGTACTTGCGCGGGCGCGGTTCCAGAATTGAAGACCAGCACGGCCTTGCCGCCGTCAAACAGGCGCTTGCCCGCCCAGATTTCCGCCTGGCCCTCTCTCCGAACAATGTGCCCCTGTATGCCCAAGGGATCCTGGTCGATCGCAATCGCTTCCTGATTGGTCAGAATCTGAATCGTGGACGCCGTCATTTTCCGCAGATCGTTCCCGGCCATGAGGGGTGCCGCCATCATGCACCAGAGACTGAAAAAGCTGCGGTTCTGGGTTTCGCTCAGGCCGTCCATCCCCGTGATGAGTATGTCGGGGTCGTTCCAGTGGCCGGGGCCGGCTGCCGCATACAGTTTCTCGTTGGCTGCGGCGTTCTTCATGGCAGCGCTCCAATTGGCCTTCCCCGGAATGCAGATGTCGCCCGTGGTCCGCCAGAGATGCCCCACCGAGGCGGCCCACTTCCACGGCTCTCCCACACCCCAGGAACAGAGGCTGAAGACGATGGGCCGCCCCGCGGCCTGCTGGGCGTCGCGAAGCCTGGAGTAGGACTGGGCAGGGTCCTGGCCCTCGGTATTGCACCAGTCGATCTTCAGGTAATCCGCGCGCCATGCGGCGAAGGCCGCCATGTCTTCAAATTCATGGTCCTTGGTGCCCGGCATGGCCTTGCTACAGGTGCGGGTGCCGGCGTCGGTATACAGTGCGTACTTCAGCCCCCGCTGGTGGATATAATCGCCGAGGCCGCGCAGGCCGCCGGGATAGCGCGTGAGGTTGGTGGTGAGCTTGCCGTCCGCGCCACGAGAGAAGCAGATTCCCTCGTCGGGACCCACATACTCGTAGCCCGCATCTTTTAGCCCACTGCTGATCAGGGCGTCGACGATCTCCTCGATCAGCTTCTCGTTCTGAGGCTCCTGGCCGAATTCATTCCACGGATACCAACCCATGGGCGGGGTGAGCGCCAAGCCGTCCTCTGTGGCACGGACTTTCGAGATTTGACTTTGCGCCCTCGCCACCAAGACCGGAAACAAGAATGCCATGGCAATTCCCAAAACCAGCAAAGGCGTTTTTCTCATAAGCGTGCTCCTTGGTCGATATGCGTATAAAGGTGATTTGCGATTCTCGGAGTCGGCAAATTGATTCATGCTCTCACCTTACACTGCCGATAACCGATGTGGGGAATTGTGTCACGCCGGGCGTTTGTCAGTCGGGACGCCCTGTTACTCCCTCTTTGGGCTTTGCCTGTGTCTCGTCACTGGTCACACGTCACGGCTGGGCGTCGGCCGTGCCCGCCATCCCACTTTGACTGTTTCCCGTCACTCGCCACTTGTCACTCGTCACTGCTCTTGCCTTCCCGCGCCTGCCAGACCGGCAAGAACAAGTCAAAACGCAAAAGTCAAAGGTGAAATCCGGGGCGGCGGGCTATCTTGCTGGGCGGGTAAAGCAGTTTTTCCCTTGATGCGGATTGAAATCTGCGGGGCCGTTCGCAGGCCTGTCCTGAACCCTACCGCGTGCCTCACTGAATCAGGTACTCGGCGAGCTTACCCTCGGGCGTGTAGAAAGTAGTCAGCTCCAGGGATTTCCCCGAAGCAAACTTGATGTTGAAGACGCGGAACGACAGCCCGCCCCGCAGGCCGAAGGACGCCTGTTCGAAGCTCGCCGGCGCCCCGAGCGGCTTCAGGCTGGAAGCCGCGTCCGCCAGCACTTGGGTTGTGAAGTAGGCGTCGGCATCGGGGCTCAGAATCGAGCGGTCGACCTTGCCCTCTTGCAGGCCGCTGAACACTTGCCGCGCCTGGTCGAGCTGCGCCGCGGCCTGAGGGTCCTGTTTTTCGGCGAGCAGAAGGTGTCCGATCTGGTTGGCCACCGAGGCGGCGACCCGCGACCCATCCATGTTGGTCAAAGCCGCCACGGCAGCCCCCTGGCCGAGCCAGACCGCGTTATGACTGACGAAGCCCGACACGGCGCCGCCGTGCGACAGCTTCGGGTGTCCCGCCGCGTTGCTCACACCCACGCCAAGCGCGTAAGACTCGGGCGCGCCATTCTTCAACCGCACGGGAGTGATCATCGCCTCGAGCGAGGCGGGCTTCAGCAGCTTCCCTTCGAGCAAGGATTGGTCCCACACGGCCAGGTCACGCGCCGTCATCGCCAGCTCGCCCGCGGCAAAAAGCCAGCCGCGACCCTCTGCGGGGACCGGGCGGGCCGGCCCGAGGCCGAAGCGCGTGTAGCCGGCGGCGTCGTTAGCGCCCAGGGGTTGCTCATCCAGGTCGATGACACTCTTCATGCCGAGCGGACCGAAGATGTGCCGCTGGAGGAAGGCAAAGTACGGCTCGCCCGTCACCGTTTCCAGGATGCGTCCGGCCACCACGTAGTTCGTGTTGCTGTATTGCCACTGCGTGCCGGGGTCGAAATCCAGCGGCTTGCGAGCCCAGCGCGTCAGAATATCCTCCCCCGTCACCGGCTGGAGCATGAAAGGGGCGACGTAGTCGAGCGGATAGTAGTCCTGGTAGCCCGACGTGTGGCTGAGCAGCTCGCGAATGGTGATCTCCTGGGCGCGCGTGAGCGAAGGGAGGAAGCGCGACACCGGATCGTTCAACGAGAGCTTTCCCTCTTGCGTCAGCAGCAGGATGGCGCAAGCCATGAACTGCTTGCTCACCGAGCCGATCGAGTAGCGCATCTCAGGCGTCGCCGCCGTCAGGGGTTCCAGGCGGGCGTTGCCGTAGGCTTTCACGTACGCGACACTTCCGTCCTTCACCACGGCGATGGAGAGGCTGGGCGTCCCGCTGTCGGCGAGGGCTTTGGCGGCGATCGTGTCGATCTGGCCGGCCATGGAAGGCGGCAACTGGGCCCGGAGATGGGCCGGGATCAGCAGGGCTACGGTCAAGAAGAGAGTGCACAACCAGTGGCGCATAGGGTCCCCTTTCAAACAGCGCCACGATGATACCATATGCGGGGAGGAGTCGGTGGATAGGGTAAACTAGGAGGTTCTTCGCCCGAATGCGGGCTCAGAATGACATCGCCTACGAGTTTTTCCGCAACCTGGTCAGGCCCGCGCTCCGAGGTGCGTGGGGGGAAATCCGGGCTCATCAGGCGGCGATCACAGCAGGAGGGTAGTTTATGGATACTGTGGCATTAAGCGCGGAGATGCTTCGCGTGGTGAACTCAGCCGAAGAGATTCTTCGGCTCGTCAGTGTGGAGGAAAGCAAAGCGCCCATCCTGGCGGGCGGATGGTCACGCCGGCAAGTGATGGGCCACCTGATTGATTCCGCCTCGAACAACCATCAGAGGTTCGTGCGGGCGTCGCTCGCAGACTCTCTGGAGTTTCCCGCCTATGACCAGAACGGCTGGGCGCGTGTTCAAGCTGCCGAAGAAGCAGATTGGTCCCTGTTGGTCGCGCTCTGGGCGAACTACAACCGGTATCTCGCGCACGTCATCGCTCACCTGCCGGCGGCCAAGCTGGAAGTACCTTGTCGAATTGGCGGGAGCGAACCCGTGACGCTCCAATTCCTGGCGGAGGATTACCTGCGGCACATGGTTCATCACCTCGGCCAGATGGGCGCCGCGCCCAGGGGTTAACAGGTTCGCCGGCTGACGCCGCAAGCGCATCGCGGACCTGCATTCTAGCCTAGATAAATTAGCTGCTGAGTCTCTTCCGCCGCCTGCCACCGGCCCTGGGGGAGGTCTCTTCTTGCGGTCATTTTGTCAGATTCCTGAGAGTTCCTATGATTTATTGTAACTGGCTTATTTTCAATATGTTCTCAGCTTCGTTTTTACAAAAAGCCCTCTTCCGACCCTTTGTTTTCAAGAAGTTCTCAGCTTCGTGCTTTTGTCTGGTATGTGGGCATGAAGTTGCCATGCAATCTGCGGGCGAGGCGCAGAATCGACCCCGGTGGCCCGCTAAAGGCCTCGGGTTCTGGTGAGAAATCCGGGCCAGGTCCGGTACCTTTCACTTCGTCGTGGTCACCGAATACGGATCATGATTGCGGGCGAAGCTCGCCTTGGAGTGCGGTAGCAGCAGCTACCGCCTTACTTCCTCCGCCCTTGCGCCTTTGCCGTATGAACTGAGGGCGGAAAGCGGTAGCTGCTGCTACCGCACTCCAAGGCGCTCCGCGCAGGTGGATATGATAACGGGCACTTAAGTGGACAGTGTTGGGGCCGGGTCCTCGGCTTTTTTCCTGTCCATAGGGGACGAACCGCGGACCCACAGGCCAGGTCAGCGCTACGGCAGGTTCATCTTCATGTTATCCTCCCGGTTCATTCTAACCAAACGAGGTGCGACCATGAAAACTCCCATCGGTTCTGTGGCAATCTTGCTCCTACTGCTTTTCACCCCTGCGGCGGAATGCCAAATCAATTACGGATCCAACCCTCAAGCGGGGAAGTATGCCGATGTGAACGGCATCAAGGTGTACTACGAGGTCTACGGCGCGGGTGAGCCACTGCTCTTGTTGCATGGGAACAGCGGATCGATTGAAAATTTTGTCTTCCAGATTTCCGAGTTATCCAAACATTTCCGGGTTATCGCCGTCGACAGCAGAGCCCAGGGCAAATCTACCGACTCGAATCAAGAAATCACGTATGCACTTATGGCTTCCGACATGAGCTCCCTGATTGACCAATTGAACCTCGGAAGTGTTGATGTTGTGGGTTGGAGCGATGGTGGAAACGTCGGCCTGGAATTGGCTTTTGCGCATCCCCAACAGGTCAAGAAGCTGGTTTGTTTCGGCGCGAATTACACGCATGTAAACTACGCCGCTCCGCCCGACCGTGTCACGATGGAAGCCAATGATCCCAGGATCTTGAAAGTCACGCCGGTGGTGAAGAAGTATAAGGAGGGAGCGGACAAACTCTCTCCCGTCGTGAGGAAAAAACTTTCCGACCTGACCGACAAGTATCCAAATTTTACGGTGCAACAACTCGGACAGATCAAAATTCCGGTCCTGGTAGTGGTGGGGGACCGTGACCTCATCAAAGTTGACCAGACAATTTCGCTGTTTGCCAGCCTGCCTCATTCACAATTGTTGATTGTCCCCGGCGCTTCGCATTTGGTGCTTCTCGAACAACCGGAATTGATCAACGGCCAAGTCATCAAATTCCTGTCCACCCCCTACCGCGATCTTGACCGCTACTATTGGAGGAGTTTGATCGAATAGATCGCTATGCAAAAACGTGAGATGCTTTCTATCGGGAAACCCTACGTTTCCGAAACAGGCTTCTTCATCGATGCCGACGGGATGCGGCGCCCACGACTTGCTCAAGGCGTTCGAGGGTGTCGGGAAATTTGCCAACGAGGAGTACCAGCGCGGCGGCTTGCGGATTGGGTTTGGCGCGACCCTGCTCCCACTTCTCGAGGGTTCTCAGGTTGATGCGGAGTTGGCGTGCGAACACGGCGCGTGAACAACCCAATTTCCGGCGCGTGCCGCGAATGAGTTTGGCGTCGATTTTCGGAAGTGGGGCGGGCTCCACCTTGAAGGTGCGAAGGGTCAGCTTGCCTTCGCGGTGGCTCTTCATCGCCGCCACACCTTCCATCAACTCGCCAAAAATATCTCGCTTGGTCATTGCCTTGTCTTCCTCTTCTTCCGCTGCGCTCGCTGCCGTCTACCGTCTACGATTCTCCCGTTCCAGTCGCTCGGCAAGAAATATCTTGAGCAAAGATTGATAAGGAATGTCACGTCGATTAGCGAGCATCTTCAGGCGGGCGATCATCATAACCGGCAGGCGCACTGAAATCGTCCGCACCGGGGGCTTCAGGTTGGGAAAGGCGACACGCTTGGCCTTCGTCCAATCGATGTATTCTGTGGAGTCTTCGTGCCCCCAGAAATCCTTTTCATCGCCTTCCGATTTAAAGGCCGGAAGGGGCTTCAGGCCCTTCTTGCTCATCATAGGTTTCATGAACTCTCCGCTTCCTGCTCTTCCACCACCTTGGCGGTTTCTTCCCACGCGCGCATCAGGCGGGCGATCTCTTCGCGCCCCTGCTCAATTAGCTTGGCGAGCCGCACGCTTTCCTCGGCGCTCTTGAAATGGGCCGATTCCTGTCCATAGCCCTCGATCTCCGCTTCCAGGCGCGCCACCTGTTCTTCGATCTCGCGGCAACGATCCTTCATCTGCTGGAGGCGGAGGGGATTGACCTTTTTCGATTTCGCCGCGGGCGCTGGCGCCGGCTGTTCTGCGGCATGTTTGCTGTCGCGCGCGTGGTGCGCCACGGCGCGTTCCGCCACCAAATCCGGCAGGCCAGGCAGGGTCAGATCGATTTCTTTCCCCTCCTTGCGCCACAAGTAATCCTCGTAGTTGCCGGGGAAGACATTCACCTCACCGCCGCCGATTTCAAACACCCGCGTAGCCAGCTTATCGATGAAGTAGCGGTCGTGAGAGACGAAAACCACCGTGCCGGTGTACTTCTCCAACGCTTCCAACAGCACGTCCTTGGCGCGCAGGTCGAGATGGTTGGTGGGTTCGTCGAGCAGCAGAAAATTGGAGGGGTGCAACAGCATTTTGGCCAACGCATAGCGATTGCGCTCGCCGCCGGAGAGCACGCGGATGCGCTTGAACACGTCATCTTCGGTGAACAGGAAGCACCCCAGCAGGCTGCGCAACTCCGTCTGCGTGCTCATCGCCATGGGCGCGGCGCGTGTCAGGTCGTCGAGCAGGCGCGCCTCCGGGTCGAGCGCCTTGTACTGGTCCTGGGCGAAGTAATCCGCCTCAACATTGTGGCCCAGCTTGAATTCCCCCCCGCTTAACGGCTCGATACCCGCCAGCAATTTGATGAGGGTGGATTTGCCCGCGCCGTTCACGCCCACCAGGGCCACGCGATCGCCGCGGTCGATGGTGAAGCTCACGTCGCGGAACACTTGCTTCGAGCCATAACTCTTGGCCACTCGCAGGAACTCCGCCACGCGGCGGCCGCTCGGTTTGGGCTGGGGGAATTTGAAGTGGATGGCCTTCTCTTCCTTGGGTATCTCGATGCGATCCATGCGCTCGAGTTCCTTGATGCGGCTTTGCACCTGTTTGGCCTTGGTGGCCGTGTAACGGAAGCGGTTGATGAACACTTCGAGCTGCTCGATACGCTCCCGCTGGTTCTGGTAAGCCGCTTCGATTTGGGCTCGCCGCTCCGTCTTTTCCTTCAAGTACTTTTCGTAATTGCCGGTGTAGAAGTGAACCCTCTGGTTCCAGATCTCGACTATCTTTTTTACCGTGACGTCGAGAAAAAAGCGGTCGTGCGAGATCAACACACACGCGTGAGGATAATCGTTCAGGTACTCTTCCAGCCAGTTGCGGGCCTCGAGGTCCAAGTGATTGGTGGGTTCATCGAGCAGCAGCAGGTTGGGCTTTTCCAGCAGCAGCTTGGCCAGGGCAATGCGCATCTGCCAGCCACCGGAAAATTCTTCCGTGCGGCGGTGCCAATCGGAGGGAGGGAATCCCAGACCGCCCAGCACCATTCCCACTTGCGCTTCGAGCGAATATCCATCGCGGTGCTGGAACTCGGTTTCGATGGCGTGGAAGCGGTCGGCAACCTGCTGATAATCGGACCCAGCCGGATCAAGCTCTCCCATCTTCTCCATCAGGCTTTCCATCTCCTGCTCCATGGAGAGCAGATCGCCGAACACCGACATGCACTCCGCCATCACCGAGGGTCCGGAAAGCGTCAGGCCATCCTGAGGCAGGTAGCCGGCGGTGACCCCTTTGGCGAAAGTGATATCGCCGTAGTCGAGGGGCTCGAGGCGGGCCAAGGTCTTGAGCAAGGTGGTCTTGCCCGTGCCGTTCGCGCCCACCAAGCCCACGCGATCACGCGGCGTGATGAGCCAGTCGAGATGTTCAAACAATAACTTGGGGCCGAAGCGCTTTCCGGCCGAGGAGAGTTGGATCATAGTAAAGAGGGGGGTCGACTAAGGCGTCGGAGGCGCCCGCCAACAGCGGGCACGGCGAGGACTGAGCTCAACATCTTACCAACACCTTTGTTTTCAGCCATATGCACGGGATTCTCTTTATTCCGATTCCCTACTGCTTTGCGCTCGGGGTTGATCTGGCTCAGATGTTCCCCTCTGCTGATCAGGGCAGAAGGCCAAACCTCTTCCCCTCGCGCATCCCCCCTCGATTTAAGAATAGCAGTTTTTGCCGGCTCATCGCAGGCTTTCAGCAGATGGGGATGGAACCTTCAGCGGTGGCTCTTCCGGTCGCAGCGGTCGCGGAGACCGGGTTTAGAATCCAAGCACGGAAAGGGCGAGCGCACTTGGCGGGTGTGCGCTGGCCCCACACATTTTCCCGCTTGATCAGCAACTTACTTGACACCCTCTTCCGTCAAAAGCATAATCGCGGCCAAAGAGAACATGCGGCGAGAGCGTTGCATGTTCCGCAGGGCGGTGTAGACGGCGAGTTCCCGAACGTCCTGGCTGGGGACCGCAACCTGCGCGCAAATGATAAGGATTCGCGAGGGGAGCATCTCGATTGGCGGACCCACCCCCAACTTCGCCGTACATCTTTACCTATATCTACGCTCGGATTCCCGTGCGCTGCCACGAACATATGGCCATCGTGCATCGTGGCGGCGCCTCGGCAGCGCAGGGGGCGGAATTCGTGAGCGAGGGTTTGCGCCGGGGCCATCGGTGTTGTTGCCTGGCGCCCGCCGCCGTGCATGCCGGCATGCTCACGCGCCTTCGCGAACTCGGTGTAGACGTGCAGCGGCATGTGGACGACCAGACCCTGCAATTCCCCCCGGAGATGCCGGACGCCGGCGATTTGCTGGATTGGGCGAAGAAATTTTTTGCCGACGCCGATACGGCTCATGCTCCGGCCGTCCGCTGGCTGGAAGAGGGAGTTTGGGCGAAGCCGGCGGGCATTTCCGTTAGGCAATTCTTTGAGCTGCACGCGCGCCTGAATTATCTGGTCAAGCAATATCCCAGCGTGGCCTTGTGCCAGTACGACCTCGAGCACCTGGAAATACCTCACCTTTTTTCCGCCATTGCCGTCCACCGCCACCTGTTGGTGGAAGGTACGCTGGTTCGAGATAATCCGTTCTACATACCGGCGGAGAAGTTTCTCGCCATGAGTCCGGAAGATCGCGAGCGTGATCTCCGCGATGTTTTCCGGGAAGTCGGGTTTGACCTGGGGAAACTGCTTTCAACCCTCGCGGGCTATGGCCAGCTACAGCGGCCGGCGCCGCCGGGGTCCTGAAATAATGCTTTCTTACCCTCAACGCCGCACTACCGTGTTGTGCGCAGCCGCCGTCGGGCTGTTGATCTGGGTTTGCGTCCGCTGGGGGCCTCGGCCCCTTCCGCCGCTCTCCCTGCCCCCGGCTCCGGTGCGCTTTGTGGGAGCTGCGGCTTTCGAGTTCACGCGGGTGGTGGCGGAAGAGTTCCCTGACCGCGTCACGGGCACGCCCGCCGCGCATCGGGCGGCAAACTACCTGCGCACGCAACTGAGAAATTCAGGCTACGCAGTGACCCTCGAACCCTTTCCCCTGTGGCTGCGGGGAAAACGGGTAGAAGGCGAGAACGTGATTGCCCAGTGGGAGGGCGATTCTCCGGAAAGCGTGGCGATCATCGCCCACTATGACAGCCAGTTTACCTCGCACCAGGCCGCAGAGGATAACGCCTCCGGGGTCGGCGTGCTCTTGGAGTTGGCCCGCGCCCTGCACCAAGGCCCTCACTCGCACGGGCTGATTCTGGTTGCCACCGACGCGGAGGAGTGGGGAATGATCGGCGCGCGGGAACTGACGGGCTTCCTAAAACGCCATCACACGGTGGGCGTTATTTCGATTAAATACGTTATGGCCGGGCCGCCGCGCGCATTGGAAATAAACTGCACAGGGCAGTTTGGGGGTTACACGCCGCTCTGGCTGCGGCAATTGCTGGTGGCCTCTGGGCGCGCGCAAGGGGCCAGCGTGGAGCAGGCCACCGGAGGGGAGGAATGGATTGAGCGGGCCTTGGAAATTTCCGCGCAGGACCAGGGGCCGCTGCTCCGTGCGGGCATTCCCGCCGTCAACGTCGGAACGCTCTCAACCCAGATTGAGGCCTCGCGCCGCCGCCAGCACTCGCCGGAAGATGTCTTTCGCGATTTCGATGCCGCCGCATTTCAAATGGCCGGCGCCACCGTGGAGCAGGCCGTCCTCACTCTCGACACGCTTCCCCTTCTGGGCGCAGGAAGCACGGGCTCCATTCCTTCCGCTTCGGGCCGTATGTCCGGGGCGATGGCGTGGGTCCAAGGTCGGGGCGCCGAAGACTTCCAAGTCAGCCCCAGCAGGTACTTGCCCGGTGGGCTCATCTACGGGATACAACTCCTCTTGCTTCTGCCAATCCTCCTTGCCGCGTTTTTTGCCGCGAACAATTTCGCCACCGACGAATTCGATTTGCGCGGGTGGAGGTTCTTTGAGCCCGTAAGCTGGATCATCCCACCGGGCCTGGCAACCCTGCTGCTCTACGGGATGACGGAGGTAAACGTATTGCCTCGCTATGAGCTTTATCCCGCTACGCCCAAAGACCCTTTCCTTTACCACCTGCCTATCACCCTTTTGGCGGCGCTGGTGGCCGTAATCGTTGCGGGGTCGGTGGAACTACAAAAGCTCCGGGCGCGAGTGGAGGCTCCTCCCGTGCCATTCGCGGCGAAGAAGCGCGTTCTGTTCCTCTGGGTTGCCACCGTGGCGCTGGTGGGCTTCTTCAACAATCCTTACGCGATGTGGCTATTCCTGGGCGCTTTCGCCTATGCCGCGGGGCTCCTGCTGCCGCCGCGCGGCATGATGCGGAGAATCGTGAATGCTGCCCTGCTGATCGCGGGCGCTGCACCTTTTGCCGCGCTGCTCTATTCCTTCGGTCGGGAGATGTATCTCGGGTGGCGCATCGTCTGGTACCTCGTGCTGCAAACCGCTTACGGAGTTTGGTCGCCCGTGGCCGTCGCCTTGTTCCTCATGGCCCTGGTGCTGGGGATACAGTTATTCTGGATTTCAGTTCTGACAAGGCGTCAGGACGCCGAGTCGTAGTGGGGTGGGGCTGCGTTTGAGCCCGCAACTCGACCTGCCCGGGGCACCCCTTAAGTTCTCAGTTTTCAAGAAGCTCGCACGTATCCCCGCGAACTGCCACTTTTCCCCACGCGGATTCAGCCAATTTGTTACAATAGAGACTTGCAGACCAGCAAACACAATGGACTATGACCAGCTAGGAAGTTTCTTGGAGGTGGCGAAGCTGCAGAGTTTCTCCCGCGCGGCGGAGAAGCTGTTTCGCACGCAACCCGCAATCAGCGCGCAGGTTCGCCTGCTCGAACAGGAATGCGGGGAAAAGATCTTTGACCGCAGCGGGAAGAAAGTCTTGATGACGCCCGCCGGGGAGATTCTTTATCGCTACGCGGAGAAGATGCTGGCGATGCACAAGGAAGCTCTTCAGGCGATTGCGGAGTTGAACCAGACCCCGCGGGGCAAGCTCTTCATCGGCGCCAACGAAGCCACTTGTCTCTACGTTCTGCCCAAGACTTTTGCCCGCTTCAAGCAGCTCTATCCGCTCGTCCAAATCAGTATCTACCGGAACTTCAGCCACAAGATCCTCCAGAAAGTTCAAGAGGGCGCGGTGGACCTGGGAATCGTCACCCTGCCGATGACGGCCAACAACATGGAAGTGATTCCCGTCTTTCGCGATGAAGTCCAGGTGGTCATGCCCAAGTCCCATCCGCTGGCCAAGAACAAGAGCTTGACGGTGGAGGAACTCGCTCAGCATCCTCTGATCCTGCCCAAGACCGGCCACACGCGCGTGGTCATTGACCGGCTGCTGCGCGCGCACCGCGATCGCCTGCAAATTTCCATGGAGCTGGCGAGTGTTGAGACCATCAAGAAATTTGTGGGCGCCGGCCTGGGGATTTCCCTGATCAGCCGGACCTACGTGCAGCCGGAAGTCGCCGCGGGCCTGCTGAAGTTGATCCCTCTCGAGGGCCAGAAAATTTACCGGGAGCTGGGCCTGGTCTATCGCCGGGACCGCTACCTGTCGCTTCCCACCAAGGTTTTTATTGAAGTCGTGCGCGAGTCAACCAAGACCACCACTGCCAGCACTTCCTCCACGACGAACACGAGTACGATTCGCTAGCGAGCCGGAAGGGCAGCGTTTCCGGTTCGCTTAGCCCGGACGGGCAAATCTTTGCCTGCAGGGGTTGAGACGATGGTGAAAGAAAATCCGATAGCGAGCAAGGGCAAGAAACCGCTCCTCGCCATGAAATTCGGCGGGACCTCCGTCGGCAACGCCGAGCGGATGAAAAACGTGGCGGAGATCGTCGCCGATCATGCCCAACGGGCAGAAGTGGCGGTGGTAGTTTCCGCCATGGGGGGCGTTACGGACATGCTGATCCGCGCCGCCAACGAAGCTAGCCATGGCGACCGCGAGAATTGGAAGAACGTGCGCCGCGAACTGGCCCACCGGCACCGCGAGGTTGCCGATCAGCTTCTGAGAGCCGCTGAGCAAGCCGCGGTTCTGCCGCGGCTCGCCGACGCCGTGGCCGACTTTGAAAACCTCTGCTCGGGGTTTTCGCTGGTGCGCGAGGTGACGCCGCGAGCCATGGACACGCTCTCCAGTCTGGGCGAAGTGATGTGCGCGAACCTGCTGGCGGCCATCCTGCGGTCGCGCGGCACACCCGCGGAAGCCGTGGACGCTACCGAACTGATTGTTACCGACGATCAATTCGGCAACGCCACGCCCCTCTTCGAGGAAACCAACGCCAAAACCCGGCAGCGCCTGGCGGGATTGCGGCGGCGCGGCGTGATTCCGATCATCACCGGCTTCCGCGGCGCCACCCGTGCGGGCGCTTGCACCACGCTCGGCCGGGGCGGGTCCGATTACAGTGGCACGATTGTGGGCGCCGCGTTGGACGCCGACGAGGTGTGGATTTGGACCGACGTCGATGGCGTCATGACCACCGACCCTCGCCTGGTTCCGGAAGCGCGCATTCTGCCGAAAATCTCTTATCGTGAGGCCATCGAGCTTTCGTTCTTCGGAGCTAAGGTCTTGCACCCCAAAACCATCCAACCCGTCATGAAAAAGAAGATCCCGGTTTGGATCAAGAACAGCTTCAATCCGGCTTGCCCCGGCACCTGCATCGTTCCTTCCGCCACCAACAGCCAAAAGGGCGTCAAGGCTATCACCTCCGTGAGCAAGGCCGACATCATCACCATCACCGGCAAGGAATCACTGGGCTTTCCGCAACTGGCGGCGAAGGCTTTCGGTTCGCTCAGCCTGGACGATATTCCCACGCTGATGGTCACGCAATCTTCCGCGGATAATGTGCTGTGCTTTGCCGTGCACGATGCCGATCTGCGCCGTGTGAAAGCCCGACTGGAAAAAACCTTCGAGCTGGAAATGCTGCACGATGACAGGGTATCGATTGAAGTCATGCCCCACGTGGCGATCGTGGTAGCAATCGGTGAAAACATGAAGGGCACGCCGGGCATCTCCGGCCGTGCCTTCGGCTCGTTGGGACGGCACGGGATCAACATCATTGCCATCGCGCAAGGTTCGTCCGAATTGAGCATTTCCTTTGCGGTGAAGGCTTCCGACGTCAGGGAGGCCGTAAAAGTCATTCACGAGGAGTTCAAACTTCAGGAGTCAGGAGTCAGAAGTCAGGAGTAAGGAGACGGGAAACCGCCGTTATCACTCCTGTCTACCGTCTACCGTATTCTGACTCCTGACTTCTCATTGCCATGTCCTCCGCTTATCTCCAGTGCATCGAGGAAAACTGCGGGCGCCGCCAGGACCCCAAGAAGGACGCGCATGCCTGCGCGTCCTGCGGGGGCTTGCTTGATGTGAAGTATGATTTTGCTCCCTTCGATCCCGAGCAACTCCGGCGCACCTGGCACCAACGCCGGCTGAGCGGTGAACCGATCGACCGCAGCGGAGTGTGGCGCTTCCGCGAGCTGATTCCCTTTGTGGATTCGAGCGCGCGCATCATCTCCCTTTCCGAAGGCTCCACTCCGTTGGTGGGAACGCGGCGCACGGGCTGGTGGGCCGGTCCCGTCCACCTGACCATCAAACATCAGGGCAACAATCCCACCGGCTCATTTAAAGATCTGGGCATGACGGCCTGCATTACCCGCGCGGAGTCGCGCGGCATCCGCATGGTGGCGTGCGCCTCGACGGGCAACACCTCCTCGTCGATGGCCGCTTACGCCGCGCGCGCCGGCATGAAGGCGCTCCTGTTTGTTCCCTACAAGCAGATCTCCGCCGCCAAGCTGGCCCAGGCGCTCGACTTTGGCGCGTTGGTGGTGGAAGTCGGCGACAATTTCGATGAGGCTTTCCGCCTGCTGCGCGAAGTCGCCCCCGAACTGGGACTTTATCTTGTGAATTCAATCAATCCCTTCCGCATTGAAGGCCAGAAGACCATTGTCGCCGAAATGCTGGAGCAGCGCGCCTGGCGGCCTCCCGATTACATTGTCTGTCCCGGCGGCAACCTGGGAAACTCCTCCGCCATCGGCAAAGGGTTGCGCGAGCTCAAGGAGATGGGATTCATCGAGAAGGTGCCCCACATCGTTATCGTACAGGCGGCAGGCGCCAACCCTTTCTATCAAACGATGCGCGCCGTTTCGCCCGATTTATTGGTGGTGGATGATCCCCACACGGAGGCCACGGCCATTCGCATCGGCCATCCCGCCAACTGGAAAAAAGCGCGGCGGGTGCTCGATTGGGCGGGCGGATTCTGCGAGTCGGTGACGGATGAGGAAATCTTTGAGGCCAAACGCGTCCTGGCCGAGGACGGGGTGGGCTGCGAGCCTGCTTCCGCCGCCACCATCGCGGGCGTGCGCAAGCTGGTGCGGGCGGGGAAGATCGAAAGACATGCAGACATCGTCTGCGTCCTCACCGGCAACCAACTTAAGGACACCGAGTACATCATGCGTCATCGCTCGGAAGACCAGGAAAACAGCCAGCGGATGCAACTCGAACCCAACTTGGACTCACTGCGCCGGGAACTCAAACGCGCGCTGAGGCAGTGAAGAGTGATGAGTGACGAGCAAAAACGCCAGTTCAGTTGTTCTTGCTCGTCACTCATCACCCTTCACTCGTCACTGAAGTTATGAACGAGCAGTTGCGACAGGAAGTGCGGTTCCTCACGACGCGGCTGGGCGCGATGGTACGCGAGCAGTCGGGGCCGGGAGTGTTTTCGGCGATTGAAACCTTGCGGAAAGTTGCCAAGCAAATTCGCCAAGCCCCCAACCTTGTAGGGGCACGCCATGGCGTGCCCCTACGGGCGATGGAGCGCGCGGTCAATCGCCTCTCTGTGGAGGAGGCCGCGGCCGTCGCGCACGCTTTCAGCCTCTTCTTTCACCTCGTCAATCTCTGCGAGGAACGCGAGCGCATCCGCCACCTGCGCGCGCATGACCTGCAAGGGGCAGGCGCCCCCATGTCGTTGCGCCACACGTTCAGCGAATTGGGCCGGCAAAAGGTGCCCGCCGCGGCCGTCAAAAAACTGCTGGAGTCCATGCACATTGAGCCCGTGCTGACCGCCCACCCCACCGAGGCCAAGCGCCGCAGCGTTCTAAACCATATCCTGCGCCTGGGGAGAACGCTCGACGCCAACTGTGGCGACCTGACCTCCACGGCCGAGCGGGACGTCGACTCATGGATTGAAGCCTTGTGGCTTACCGATGAGGTGCGCGAGGGCGTGGTGACGCCGGAGATGGAAAGTGAAAACGCCCGCTTTTTCCTGGAACGCACCATTTACGATTTGGCGGGGAGTTTTTGGGAAAAGTTTTGCGCGGAGATGGCTCGCCGCTATCCGCACCTGCCGCAGCCCGCGCCTTTTTTGAGCTTCGGTTCATGGGTAGGAACGGACCGCGATGGCAACCCCTTCGTGACGCCGGAGACGAGTCTGGACGCCGCGGAGCAGGTGCGCCTGAGCATTCTTCGCTATTACCACCAGACGTGCCGCCGCATGTTGGGCTGGGCTTCCTTCCCCTGCTCCAAGCTCGGTTTCGAATCGGCCCCTTCGCTTCGCCCAGGGCTAGCTCTGCGCCGCGAGATCAATCGCGACATGCGGCGTTTTCCCGCCACCCGAGCCTTTGCGGCCATTGACCAGCCCAGCGAACTCTACCGGCGCAAGCTGCGCATTATGATGTGGCGGCTCGAGCGCACGGCGGAGCGCGCTCCGGGCGCCTACGCGGCGCCGCAGGAATTCACCCGCGAACTCCGCAAGCTCACGGCCCTGCTGGCCGCCTATCCCAGCCCGCGGATTGCGCGGTTGGGGCCCGGCCGCCTGCAAGTGGCCTCGCAGGTTTTTGGGTTTCATGGCGCCAGCCTGGACTTCCGGACCCACGCGCAAGCCACGCGCGCCGCGGCGGAGGAGATTTTGCGCCGGGCACACCTGCCCGCCGAACCCGGCAAAGCGCGCATCGCGTCGATCCAGCGAATGCTTTTCAAACCCGCCCTGCGCCCACCTTTTTCAGCGGACACGCTCCGCGTGCTGGAGGAATTTCGCGCCCTCCGCACCATCCAGGTACGCAACGGCGAAGGCGCGGCGCATCGCTATGTTCTCAGCATGACCTCCAGCGCGGCCGATGTGTGGGACGTGCTGTTGCTGGCGCGGCAGGCGGGGCTGGTGGAACCGCGCGGGCGCCGCTTGCATTCCCGCCTCGATGTCATTCCGCTGTTCGAAACACTCGACGACCTGGAAGCCGGTCCGCGAATCATGCAGGAGCTGTTCGCTGATCCTTTTTACCGCCGCATTCTGCGCGCGCGCAAAGACTTTCAGGAAGTGATGTTGGGGTATTCGGACTCCGTCAAGGACGGCGGCTACGTGGCCGCCAATTGGGAACTCTTTCACGCGCAGAAGCGCCTGGCGCAAGTGGCGGAAAAATACCGTGTACGCTTCTCCCTGTTTCACGGCAAGGGGGGGACCATCGACCGGGGCGGCGGGCAATCGCACCGGAGCATTCAGGCGCAACCTTTCGCGGCGCCGGGCGGGAGGCTGCGCATCACCGAACAGGGGGAAGTGGTTTCCCTGAAATACTCGAATCCCGACATCGCCGAGAGGAACCTCGAGCAGTTGGTCACCTCGGTGCTCGATGCGCACCTGCTCCACTTCCGCCGGGTCGAAGCGGGCAAGATCCCGGAATGGGAAGGTTATGCCACGGAGCTCGCCGCCAGCAGCCGCGATTTCTACCGGAAGCTCGTCTATGAGACACCGGAATTCGTCGAATATTTCCGCCAGGCGACACCCATCGATTTGATCGAGCAAATTCGTCTCGGCTCGCGGCCCGCTCGCCGCTGGGGAGCCAGCGATCTTCGCGACCTGCGAGCCATCCCCTGGGTTTTCGCCTGGACGCAATCCCGGCACCTGCTTCCCGCGTGGTTCGGACTCGGCCACGCTCTGGAAAAGTTCCAACGCGACCACGCTCCCCACGGCTTGGACATTCTGCGCAGCATGCACGAGGGTTGGCCTTTCTTTGTCAACCTGATCAACAATGCCGAACATTCCCTGGCCAAGACGGACCTTTATATCGCCAGTCTCTATGCCGCTCTGGTGCGCCCGCGCGGGCTCGGCCGGAGGATTTTCCGGCACATCGAGGAGGAGTATCACCGCAGCGTGCGCGGGGTCCTGGAGACCTCCGGCGCCGCGATGCTGCTGGCCGGCCAGCACGTGCTGGCGGAGTCCATCCGCCTACGCAATCCCTATGTTGATCCCCTCAACTTCCTGCAAACTCGCTTCCTGGAGCGCTGGCGCCGTCAGCGCGGCAGAAAGCAACTGCGGGAGTCAGGAGCCACAAAAGAGGAGTCAGGAGTCAGGAGACAGGAGTCAGGAGCCAAAGAAACCGAAGACGCGGCGTTATTTCATCTTTTACAAATCACTGTTGGCGGTATTGCCTTCGGAATGAAAAGTACGGGATAGGAAGAGCAGGATTCAGGATCAAGGATTCAAGAAATTAACATTATCGGCGGGATTTCCGCGCCAAGTAAAATGTGCGACAGCCGGGGTGTATCTTAGGATCGCCGGTAAAGAAGGGCGTCGCATCAAATGCGCTGATCCGGTCGAAGCCAGCCTTACGCAAGGTGCGGCGGATCTCGGATGAACTCCAGCACACCTCCTCCACCCGTTCGTGGTGCCTTCGCCAGCAGCCTGCGTCCCGGATGAACCATTCAATGTCGCTCCATGCTCGGTCGGCCTGGCGGCTATGCCCATTGCGCATCACCAGCGCCACGCCCGGTTTCTCGAACCAGCCGATGCCCGACCAGTATCGCTCAAACCCAAGGGAGTTGTTGACATCGAAATAGAAGTTGCCGCCGGGACGCAAGGCGCGTGAAACAGCACGTCCGACCAGTGCCAAGTCGCCCTTTCGCTCCAAATGATTGAGCGCATCGAATTCGCATAATATCAGGTCGACCGGCTCCGGCAATCGGAAATGCCGCATGTCAGCGCGGACGATGCGAAGTGGCAGGCCGAGATGTCGAGACTTCTCACGGGCCAGCCGACACATAGTTGGGGAGAGATCCACGCCGTACGTCTTGACGCCCTTGCGCGCCAGCACAAGGGCTGTTGTTCCGGTCCCACATGCCAGGTCACATGCGGATTCAAGGTGGAGCAGAATCCCGCCAAGCACGCGCTGTCGGGCCGCCTCGTACCAGGACAGGTGAAATGTGAAGAGCTGGTCGTAATACTTTGCCAGCAGTCCATACGGCCGATAGGCCATGATTCGAGCCATACTGGTGTCACCTTGTCCCCGAATCTTAACACAATTACCTAAATCCTAGATCCCAAACCCTGCATCTTCTCCCCTTTCTTTCTTCCTGCAACGGCGGTAGTCTGACGTTCTATGGCACCTGGCCGAACGGAGAAAATCCGCCTTGACCGGCTCCTGGTGGAGCGAGGGCTGGTGGAGTCCCGCGAAAAGGCGCAGGGCCTTATCCTGGCGGGGCAAATCCTGGTGGACGAGCAGAAAGTGGAAAAGTGCGGCGCACTCGTCGACACTCAGGCCCCTTTGCGCCTGCTGGGCGCGGCGCCGAAGTACGTGAGCCGCGGCGGCCTGAAGCTGGAGGGGGCGCTCGAACACTTTCGCCTTAATCCCGACACGAAGGTGTGCCTCGACATCGGCGCTTCTACCGGTGGCTTTACCGATTGCCTGCTTCAGCACGGGGCGGGCAAGGTCTTCGCCGTAGATGGGGGAACAAATCAGCTCGACTGGAAATTGCGCCGCGACCCGCGAGTGGTCGTCCTGGAAAAAACCAATGCGCGTTACCTGACCTTTGATCGGATCGGAACCCTCGTGGAACTGGTGACCGTGGACGTCTCCTTTATCTCCGTTACGCTGATCCTGCCCGCGCTCGTCCCCTTGCTTGCCTCCCGCGCCGACCTGCTGGTTCTGGTCAAACCCCAATTCGAAGTGGGCAAAGGGCAGGTGGGGAAAGGCGGCATTGTGCGTGACCCGGCGCAGCACCAGGAGGCCGTCGCCAGAGTTTCACGCAAATTACTGGAGCTCGGATTCGGCAGGTTGTCGTCAATGGAAAGCCCGCTGTTGGGCGCAGAGGGAAACCGCGAGTTTTTCTTGCATGCGGTGTGGAAGAGAAGTGGCTAGTGGCTAGCAACCCATGCCGCGCCGCTTGCCACTAGCAACTATCCACTAGCCACTAGCCACTCAGCACTATCCACTGTAGGATATGGCCATGCCCATTAAACGCGTTGGCATCATCTCCAAACCGAAGAAGGTTGAAGTCCGTGAGATTGTGCCGGCTCTACTCAAATGGCTCCATGAACGCAGCATCGAGGCGTTCATCGACAAGGAAACCGGGGCCATCATGGAGACGAAAGAGCACTGCCTGACCCGCAACCAAATGCCGGGCGAGGTGGATTTGATGATCGTGCTGGGGGGAGATGGCACCCTGCTGGCCACGGCGCGCGCCCTGAACCGCAAACCGGTGCCCATTCTGGCCGTGAACCTGGGCGGACTCGGATTCCTTACCGAAATCACCCGGGAAGAACTTTATCCCACCCTGGAAATGGTGGTGGCCGGCACCCACCAGACCGATCGTCGCGTGCAGATTGAAGGCGAGCTGGTGCGGACCGATGAAATTCTTACGTCGTTTCTGGCCTTGAACGACGTGGTGTTGAACAAAGGCGCCATCGCGCGAATCTTCGACTTCGAGTTGCGGGTGAACGGCGAGCTGGTTTCGACCTACAAGTCGGACGGCTTGATCGTGTCCACGCCCACGGGGTCGACGGCTTATTCGCTGGCGGCGGGAGGCCCCATCGTTACGCCTTCCGTCGAAGCTTTCCTGGTTACTCCTATTTGCGCGCATACCCTCACCCAGCGGCCGCTGGTGCTTCCCAATACCGTCAAGATTGAGGTGACGGTAAAGAGTCTGCGCGAGGCCGCCTACCTGACCGTCGACGGCCAAGTCGGCATCGCCGCGCACAGCGAAGATGTGGTGCGAATGCGGAAAGCCGATTCCTTCGTGGAGTTGGTTCGGCCGCCGGCCACGCCGTACTTTGAGATTCTTCAGAAGAAGTTGAAGTGGGGAGAGCGGTAGACGCAGAGGGCGTTTGGCGTTCCCCATCCGCGTTTGCCGTTGATCTCGCTTCCGACCGCCTTCAGTGAGGCTCCCGCGAGGCGCCGAGGGCCCCTCCCGCGGCCTGCCGAAGCGCCTTGCACGGCCAACCCGACGGACAACGCGTCAAGCCATTTAAGAATGTAACTTTCGGGTAGGTCGTCGCGCCATTTAAAATGTTACCGAGGAGCCGCCGCCGCGGGTGTGGGAAAGTGGGAATCCCGCGCTCTTGGCGGGATTTCCAAGCT